>ENA-OUQF01000117-OUQF01000117.1-human-gut-metagenome-genome-assembly--contig:-NODE-117-length-78266-cov-10.903978_pt1 | contig 78266 bp, 86 predicted proteins | sample MGYA00237947_ERZ548826 | MGnify/ENA primary metagenome ERZ548826 (study PRJEB26490, sample SAMN05194701) | human gut metagenome | biome: terrestrial biome; feature: human-associated habitat; material... | reverse complement strand
AAGTAAAAAGGGGCTGTGAAGAAATGAATCCTCATTTCTTCACAGCTCCTTTTTTCGTGCTTTTGACGGGTTCTATTTCTTACCTTCGACAAATACGGTCAATTCCTGCATTTTTCCAGTGCTTATCGCTCGCATAGTCCATTTTATCTATGTTTCCTTATCTGCTATACGCTCGATAACTTTCCGCAAAAATAGGGTTCATTGCTACCCTATTGCTACCCACTGCCACCCTGTTACTGCCCTTACTCCTTGCCTTTTTTTCTTTCCCATACAGGCGCTCCATGCCTGCCTTCGTTACCAGCCAGGTGCGGCCCGGATGTGATATAATGAGGTTGCCAAGAGGGCATTCGCCCTCTTGCACCTCAGCTCTTTAATCGTCTGAATCATTTGCGGTGATGGTGACGTTTGAAGAGCTTTTTTGTCTCCTTTTTCTAAGCCTCAATACTTTTCACGAAATCGCTGCACTCTTTCATTTTCCCGTGTTTGACTAGCCGGGCGAATGCCTGAATCACCGCCCACTCTTCGTCATATGCGCGCAGCTGATGTTGTTTTCTCACGCCTTCGGCTTTCTTGGGCCTACCTGTTTGATTGGGGCGCTTACCGCCCCATCCATTCTTTTCCATTCTTCCTCCTTAAAACTTTGCAATAGTAATAATTAGTGCAGCTAAGGCAATGATCAGCGATGCAATGCTAATCCATAGTGTTAATTTTTGCATATTTTTTACGGATATGATATATTGAAATTAGCCACCCCGAAGGGTGGAGGGCTTTCGCCCTCTCTGCTATCAGGAGCTAATCGCTTTAATCAACATTATCAAGGCTGTAACCATATTGATGAATGCTGTTAAGAGGATTAGCTCCTCTTTTGTTGGTCGTTTCATATCCGCTCTTCACCTCCTTTCTCTTAATTGTCTTTATTATACCTCTGTTCTTGCTTTTTGTCAATGCAATATCTTGAATTTTCTTCGATTTTATCGCACTTTTCAGCATTTTTGCAAAATAAAAAAGGCGTCTTGATTTAACAATGTGCTAAATCAAGACGTCCTTTTTATTGCCATCCTACTTCTTAATCCATGCGTACAAAAGTCCGCCAGAGATTGCGATCCACAAATTGCGCTGGCGGGTCTTTACTCTAATTTTCCTTTTTGCCTCGTCCTCGAACTGCTGCAAGGATCGATTGGCTCTCTCTAATGATTTCTGCGTCGCTTCGTTCAAGTTCTTGGACGCGATCAGCTCTTTCTTCACTGTCTCTAATTGCTGATTGGCTTCTGACAGCTGCGTTTTCTGCTCGGTCAAGAGCTGCTGCTTGGTCTCGTTGTTCTTCGCGAGCTGATTCAAGTTCGTTTCTAACTGTGTCAGCTCGCTTTCCGATATCTGATACATCTCCTCGGCCTGCGTACCAGAACCAGCCGCCAGCCACAAGGAGCACGCCAGCAAGCAGATACATAATCTTTTTGTGGTCCACATTACGCCCTCCTTTATTTTATCCTCTTATATACATAAGGCGCTCCGTTAATAGGAGTAGCCCCTTCAGAAAATATAATTTGCCCGCCGTATTGGTATTTCGAGATATATGCACCTGACACCCAAGTACCCCCGTAGAGAGAAGCAGGATTGATATTGGTGCTAGACATAATGATACTGCCCACAGGGTATAAGTCGGCTTTCTTTACGTACTTATTCATATCCTGCCTATATGCAGAAAGCAGCCCAATGACACTTACCATATCAGACGACTTAGCGAATTTCTTGTCCAGCTGCGTGCATAGTTTCCGGATAGCCCCCAGCAGCGAGTCCTTGTAAGTGCTCATGCTAGCACCTCACTTATACAATAGTTTCGTTGACGATGGCTGTAATTTCCTCATCCGTCGACAGTGGGAAGTTGTTAAGCTGCATATATTTCTTATCAGCATCAGCGGCTTTGATATAAGCAGACAAGTCAACCACGCCGGACAGATTGTCCCATGCATTGCCATTCCAAACTACGTTATCTCCGGCTCTGATTCCGTGAGACGCATCCGCCGCCACGACGTTGTATACATCGCCTACCGCTTTCCCGTTAACGGGGAGATCCGCATAAGTGTTCACGCTCCCTCTGTATTTGTAAACGGTTGTGATATCTGCTTTTTTCGCATAAGTACGATCTATATCGGCGCTCTTTGCATACTCGGCAAGGGACTGGTGTTGAGTAAGGGGAGTGATTGTGTTAGTTCCTAAAGTGATAACTCCATTTGCGATTTTTGCGTCCGTAATACCATAGCCTTTCAGCGTGGTGGCTACATCCGCCTTTTTACCCAAAGCAGTATTCACATCGGCCGTCTTTGCGTAGGGAGACAGGTCCACTTGACCCTGAATAGCGGAAATCGTACCGTCTTCGGAAATAGTCACATTATTGCCCGCCTTGACACCACCGATGGTGCTTGCTGTCGGTGCCGGAAGGACGTAGTTATTCGCTCCTGCTGCTACGCCTGCGAGCTTTGCTTTTTCTGCGGCAGTATAATCATTGGTAGAAAGGCCTTTCCCGGTTTCCTTCCTGACAAAAAGGCTATTCAGCTTTGCAATCAAAGCGGTCATAGCAGCAGTAAAGTTGGATTTTCTAAGGATTTTATCAATAGCAGCCATATTATTCTTCTCCTTTTAGTAGATTATCAAAAATATCATCAATGACAGCCACGCATTCCGCATCGGTTGCATAATCTGCCACGAAATCGCCTGTATCAGCCGGAGTCAACACGCCAGTTAAAACTCCTACGGCAGACAGGACTCCTGTAAGTGTTGCATTATCACTCATCAGAAAGTCACCTCTTCTGTTAGTTTCAGCATGTGTGGTGGAATCACAGTCGCAACAAATCCATCAGGCCGGCGCAATTCGACATCATAGTAGTATGTGCCATACGCCAGATTATCTGTCTCTCTAGGAACAATGGTGATGCAATTATTAGCAGCCGCTTTTTGGATAACGATTTCCTCATCGTTTGAGGATCTTTTTACTGTAAAAAGCACCTGATCATCCGGAGTGATTTCGTAGTCAGTGCCGTCTTGATTTTTGATTTGCAGTCTGAAAGTAGCAGTATCTCCTCTTGTCAGACTAATTCCATTGTTGACCACTTTCAGCACAATATCACCTCATCAGTACCATTCACTTAAATCATATTTCCGCCCATCAATTTCAAAAGAATCAGTATATTGCCAACCAGCAAGGATTCTGCTCGGGAAATAATCATGGAAATCACATGCACCGGCATATTGGGCAATCCATACGGGTACATAATCAGCTAGATCATCAAGATTCATGCAGTCTGTGATAGTAGACAGACTTGCATAGATTCCGGCAGAATAACCCGCTGCATTGCATTCTGAAATAAAAGCACTGCAGATAGCCGTCACATCATCTCTACCCTGTCCAATGACCTCAGGGGCTTCCACATCAAACCAAATTCCTAACGGCGGTGTACCGTACCCCAATGCATTCAGCGCCTCGATCACTCGATTTGCTTCTTCTCTTGCTCGCTCGGTAGTTTGTGCGTGCGCGTAGCAATAGACGCCCCACGGCAATCCCCTAGCCTCCGCACCGGCGATATGTTTTCCGTGCAGTTGAGTCAGGCTTCTGCCCTCGGAAATCTTCACAATCGCACCACCGACTCCTGCGGCGATGAGATGAGACCAGTTAATGTGATCATTCCAGTCACTTAAATCAGTTACCAGCATTCGTTATCCTCCTTTTTCCAACGTCCCTTTATCCAATCCCCTACGGTAAACAAAAAGACTGCCACGTAAATAACGACCCATTCTTTTAATTTCATGTTGGTCTCCTCTTTTTAATTACTGCAGCTAAATCATGGACCATAGACACGCCAGCATCGTCCAGGTTCTCCACGATGCTGAGAAGCTCGGTGGATGCCAGGTAGGCAATCACGATCTGTGCAAAATTGACATGACCCACAAGGATATCGGCTAGACCGCCAGCAATCACCAAAAACATATAAGCAAAGATTTTTCCTGCAAACTGCGTTTTCATTTCATGGCTATTGATGATACGAGCCCGATGTGCCGCTGGAATGCCTCGGATGGAATCAACCAACGAGGGCTTTTCCACATTGTTCTCAATCAGCCAGTGATAGGACAGGGCAATAAATTTGGCAAACAAGTCAAGAGCCACCAACACTGCGAATGCGGTAAAAAGCATGATGTGCTTCGACATGGCGATGAGTAAGATCCCCATAAGAATTTTGTAGGGCCAGCCGTCCGGGATACTGCAAATCGCACGATCGGCGGAATTGTAAATTTGAATGAAGATTTCAGTCATGTTTTATCCTCCGCATCTTTCTTTTCTTCCGTTTCATCTTTGGGTGTCAGCGGCTTCGATCTGATACATTTCGCATTAGTGCAAAGTCCAGTCTTGTTATCCATCTTGCGATGGCAAAGGAAACATCTTTCCATTTAAATCGCTCCTCTCTTTTCTGTGTATTCTGCAACCAGTTCTTCTCTTTCAGCTTTGAGGTCATTGTAGTAGTCCTCATCTTCTACGGCTTTTGCTTTCGCCATTCCTGTTTCGATATCACTGATTTTTCTAGCATATTCAGAATCAAGCGCCGCCAGTTCGGCTTCTCGCTTCTCTTCTTCTGTCGGTTCCGGTTTAACCTGATATGCTCCATCTTTATACAGCAAATCACCTTGCAGGGCTTTGTTGTAGGTCAAAGCGTCTTGCACAACATGGACCTTGTCTGGATATTCCACTTTGGCTTTGGTCTGCAGTTCTTCCACCGTGTCACCATGTACACCGGTCACATAAGAGGTTACTCTTTCACCTGTTGTTTCGTAGATAGACAAATATGTCAAAGTAGGATTGGCAATAGATACTACCATCGCATTATCTCCTTACATTAAAATAACCTCCATCAATATGATTGGAGGTCTAAAAAATGAAAAATCCAAATGGATATGGTTGTATTAAATTATTAAGTGGTTCACGGCGGCGGCCGTATTGCTTTGTTGTGTCCCAGCAAGGCAAGCAGAAAGTCATTGGTTACTTTGCTACTAAGTTGGAAGCAATGGCTTATCAAGTTGATTACAATCAATCTCATGGGCTCCACCGCCTTTCAGACAACAAAATAACATTTGCAGAATTATATGCACGCTGGCTTCCAAAACATATCGAATATAGCAGCGTATCTGATAGCACGATTCACGGCTATGAAAGCTCATACAAGCATTGCGTCTATCTGTATGACGTGCCAGTAGCCGAAATCAAATACAGTCATCTGCAGACCGTCATCGATGGAATGGGTAGTCTGTCATATGCAAGCAAGAAAAAGGTCCGCAACCTGTTATCACTGCTATTTGCATACGCTCGCAAAATGGAATACACGTCTCATGATTTTACCGGGCTTATCCGAATCGGTAAAAACAAGCCAGTCAATCCTCATCAAGCCATGAGTAAGCAAGCCATCAATCGGCTTTGGAAACTAGCTGATAAAGCAGATGTCGATATTGTACTGATACTCATCTACACCGGCATGCGTACTTGCGAACTACGCAATCTCAAAAAATCAGATATCAATCGTAGGCAGAAGTATATCCGCATCACAAAATCAAAGACCGAAGCCGGAAAACGAATCATCCCTATCGCTAGTAAGATATGGCCTCTCGTAGAAGCTCGATACTCTTTACAAGGTGATTTCCTGCTATGTGATGAAAGTGGCAGTCCCTACAGCTATAATCGTCTTTCTCGCTTGTTTGACCGTGCCATGAAGCTAATTCACGGTGAAAAATACAAGCCCCATGACACTCGTCACACATGCGCCACTCTGCTGGATGCCGTAGATGTCAACGATAACGCTCGGAAAATGATCCTTGGCCACGCCAGACATGATGTAACCAACGGGGTATACACTCACAAGAACCTAAGGCAACTACGTAAAGCCATCGAAAAGATTTGATACTAACCTGCTACTAACCAAAGAATTGCCCAATTTGAAAAGTACCGCGAGTATTGTATGTATCGTGATACTTTTTTGTTGCTAGGATTCTTGCAATTTCTAGGATTTCATGCGAATCGACAATTCTAAGATAGCTGTAATTGTCGGCTTTCCCGCCCTTCTGTGAAAATCATTTTCTACAGGGTGGAAACTGTAACATAGAGTCTACTGTTTATTTTCCTATTGCATTTCCATCGTTTTGTGGCGCTGTTACTTTAGGTCAAATTTATGGCGGGCGAAGTGACCATTATGGCAATATGCAGTCTATCACCAATACATATTTCACAAAAGATGGCTGGGATAGTAGATATATCGCCATAGGCAGATAAACAGGGTGGAAAGGCGATAACCACTAGAAGGAATCTCCAAAACGTATACATAACTCTCCCTATCGCGGTGTCAAATATTTTGGCGGCAGTATGTTCCAGCTACTTTAATAGTTTGGACAATTCGAGTAATTCGGGGCAGGTATATAATTTTACCGGCAAATCACTAACGATCACAATAGACAACGGCGCCGGAATATGGCTCGCAATATGTAAATAGACAGGGTGGAATTGGTGGTAGTTCGTTTGTCTATCCACTATCTTTGTCTAAGGTATTAACCGTTGCATTTTCGCTAAATAGCGGCGTCTGGGGGTATAACTGGTATACGCAAGATTCGAAGGTAAATATCAGCAATACAGCTGCATCAAACCCCAAAGGATTTCCTTACAATTGGTTGGTTATTGGCATTGCTTAACGACCGATAGCTACCCACTCGAAGTATTGACCTTGCTGCTCTGTACCGATCGCATAACAAAATTGTGAGCTGTTTTTCCAGACAATGTGGTAACCGGTTCGGTAAGCATACCTATGATTCTGGTCGCGTTCTGGGCTACCTGTAATCGTAAAGCATGCATTAGGGAATGCAATGGGGTAGCTGACAGTGTAAGCAGGCGCGTAATTGTCGTTCTCCCAGTTCTTTCCATTATTGTGCATTCCACCCTGTATAATTATCGGGATCGTCCCTCCCAGCTTCACCCACCACGAATTTGGATTGGAAACGTCGCCCGCAACGACGCCCGCTGCTGAGAGATCATCCGTATCGAGAAAACGTTTGAACGGAGTGTCGTTGATTGCGATTGAACCATTCCCACCCCGGTGAAACATCCTGCCGGTAGGCTGCTCAATCCAAAATTGCGCTGATTCACTTCCTTTATCCGCTGGAATGTTGAGAAGCTGTCCATATTGCCCCGGCTGGTTTGCTATTTTATTGTTCTGATTAAAGTAGCCCAGGAACACGCCCAGCGCGTTAAGTGCGGCGTTTGTTGTCGGCAGTGCCGGGTTTTGCCCCAGCCTGTGCAGGTAGTCCCACAGCCCTGCATCCCCGTCCAGAGTGCCTGCTTTGCCAACGGTTACATTGGCTAATGAATCGGTTCCTGTACCGCCATGGCTTACTGGCAAAATGCCGGTGATGCCGCCGACTACTGTCTTATCAGCTGCGTTAAGCATTCCTGCGTTTTCGCTCGCAAGATCTGTCTTGATAGTCCTGCCAAGCATAGCGGGCGTTACGATTTTCGTCGTGTTCGTCCCCGCTGTGACTTCTGCCTGCGTCGCATAGTCAATCGTGCGGTACAGCATCGCCCACACGACAGATCCGTCCGCCATGGTGTGTCCCGCACTGCTCCAGAAAGGTTCCGCATTCGCGCTCGTCCCCTCGGTGATCGCTCTTGCGACAACGTTCGCTGGCATGTTCGGACTTTTGACCACCTGCCCGGTTCTATAAAATGTGCTCGGCTGCCAAAGCTCGTCGGCCACCAGACTGGATAACACGGAGTGCTTGTTTTTCTCAAATTCGATATACTGCTGTTCTGTAGTCCCCTTTGACGGGTTCGCTGGATCTGGATAGTCGAACATGCCCGCGGTGGACTGTAATTTCAATACGTCTGCCATTTTTACCTCCTATAAAACTGTTTCGTTAACGAATCCCTGCCATGTAATATCTACCGTACCTGCCACCTGATTGCCGTCCTCATTCAGCAAGGCTATACGACATGGCGTACGGGAGAGTATCTTGGGATACCTGACAACGCCGCTCCCCTGTACAGCATCTATGCGCACGGCAGTGGTCATGTAGTTCGGTGTCGTGATGGGCAGCTCGGTGCCCGCAGCCGGTACGTATAAGTCTTCGAAGTGTTCCTGCCGGTCGGGTACGTCGATATATGCATGCAGACTTTTGACGATGGTTTCTTGAATACTGGAATTCTTCGCCACGATTTTGACTTGAATTGTTGAACCCGCCTGTACCAGCACCTTGTCTGACCACTGCTTCCAAAGCTCTTCGGCGGTGCTGCCTTTGAGGAGCTGCCGGTAGTACACAATGGCGGGGCCTTCTATTTCCATAGTCAGCCAGAGCTGCCCCGAGGCAGGTGCTACAAATTCTCCCGTCACCTCGTAAGCCGCGAAGTCTGTATCCCACATATACGCAGTGGGCTTCCTCCACGATCTCCTGCCTGTTTCGTGCCACATGGAAGATGCATTTCGCGCATGGATATAGCCGTCACTTGCCAGTACAAGACCGCTGGTTTTGATGTCTGCCCAGCGATCCGCGCCGAAATCCTTGTCGAAAAGCACGTTTTCCTGCAATAGGTCGCCCATCTCCAGCAGGCAATAAGCGAAATTCTTCGACTCATTCCCATTCTGATCCACGGCTTTAATCATGACGGCATGCGTACCCGGTCGGATGGTCTGCGTCTCATACGGCTGGTTCGTGATAAGCCCTTCTTGTACGGGTATCCCCGCGTCCCAGTTGAGCTCCTTACCTTGTGTGTATTTGAGCATGAACCCCGCCACGTCATTCGGTTCAGGGTAGGTATATTCCCACCAATAACGGCGAATGCCACTCGCCAGCTTCTCGGCGTTCAGGGCTGTGACGTCCGGCGGTGGAATCTGCACCGAAACGGGCTTAAACGCATACGCCTGCACGTCAGCCAAACTCTGCTCCATGCCGCCGAAGATGTTAAACGCCGTGAATTTGAAATAGACCGTTTTCCCGATGTAGGAATTAGCCAGCCCAGACTTCAGGAAAGCTTCATCGCACCGCGCGATTCGCACGCCCTTTACGTGGTAATCTGCTTCGCTGCCAAACTGCCCGCGCACCAGCCCCGAAAGTCTCCACGTCCCGTCCTCGAGGAGTTCGGCCGTCTGATAGGATAGTGCCTCCCCGTCAACGTACATGACCGTATCACCGTTCTTGGCGCTCTCTGCATCCACGGAGGTGAAGGCGTCTTGATTGAGTGCCATTTCGAGGGAAGTGTCTTCTCTGTTCAGCGGTTTCGTCAGCGTCCCATAACGTGCGCGGTTGTCGATGGTACCCAGCTTCTTGTAGTACTGGTTTGTATCAGACACCCAGACGGAGCAGCCACCCCAATTGGGGTTCTTTCCCCATGTGCCAATCCACACCTCGTTATCCGCACTTGTCATGAGTGCTGGCGGCTGGAATATCATAGGTGGTTCGCAGATGCCGGGATCCGGGTTGAAATCAATGAGTGGGCGTTCGTTATCGTGGACGTTGTACTCTGCCCCACTATAAACGCCCTTTGCTCTCGAGATCGCCGTGAAAGTGGTGATACCATCCGTGCCTTCCGTCACACTGTCAATCATCGCCGGCTGTTTCTCTATCCCCATGAGTGGGTCATTCAGCATGACAAGGTCACCGGGTTCTAGCCGGCAGAAGGCCCAGTCGAGCTTGAAGGTATATTTCACCCGTTCGTATTTGTTTTTACGGCACAATTCCTCCGCCAGCCTGACGGCGCGGGTCTTGGTATACAGATAATGCGCCTGCGTCGTGGACGCCTGCCGCGCCCCAAATTCCTTGATGTCGTCATTATCCTGGTAGTTGACGATTTCCTTTTCATAGGCATTCGCGCGGTTCAGAAATTCCACAGATATGCGGTTGTAAATCTCCGATGAATCCTTGCGGCTATAGGAGACACACACCCCGCCGGTCTGTGGGATGAAATCATCCGGCGTCAGGTTATATCGGATTGTCTTGTCCGGTTTCCATTTCCCCACGGGGCGGTCAGCGCGCGGTACAATCTTCAGCCGGTTATTTGACCAGAAGATATAAGCATTGGTGATGTTGGCGATGTCATTGATGATCTCTCGGGCTGCCTTCGCGTCCAGTTTATCGGACGGCGTAGAAATCAGCATGTCTGCTTCCTTACAGTACTGCCTGTAGTTCTCTATCCCGTCGATTTCTATCCCGCCAAGGCCGATTTTGTTCAGCACATAGAGGATATAGTCGGCGGGGTTCACGTCTATTCCATCCCCCGTTTCCAGCAGCTTGCCTTTCACTTCGAAATTGTACGAAGGCATGGAGCCGCTATCACCAAGATCGATCACACCGGCCATATAAGCCAGCCCGCTATAAGCGAGCGCCTTGTCCGGATGCTTCCCCGCAGTGTACGCCCACGGCTTCTGATCTTCTTTCCCATCGAAAAGCGTGAGTCCAATGTCCCCATTGGGATACTGGTATAGGCTCTTGTCTTTCCACATTTTGCCGATGCCAGAAATTTGCCCCTCGCACAAAGCGAGGATCACCGCCACGGTATAGGTGTAAGTGATGGTCGTCGTCCTTGACCCGCCACCTTTACCACTTTTCTGGCTCTGCCGGTGTTCGTGCGCGGTGAAGTCATCGTAGTAGATGACATTCGGAGAGATGCGCGTTGTACCAAGGATCTCTGGGACGGTTGACCCATATTCGGCCGTGGAGACAGTGAAGCTGGAAATCTTATTTTCCCGTATGGTCGTGTTATGGCCACCAAATAAGCCCATGACTACCTCCTAAACCGATACACACCATGCAGCCGCGATTTCCCTTTGGCTGTCAGAAACATGACGTCATTGACATCTGACAGGATGACGCCTCGTTCCACCATGGCATGAATGACACGTCCGTCCCCCACATATACCGCGCCATGCGACACGCAGCGGCCAAACTTGTATAGCAAAAAGTCCCCTGGCTGCATCTCATCCACGGGGACTTCTGCACAATATCTTTCCACCACTTTGAGAAACCATTCCTCACCATGGTGCAGATGCCACTCATTGGAATACGGGGGAATCTTGATAGCCCCACGCTTGATGTATCCCGCTCCTTCGAGGCAGGCGATGAGCAGCATGCCGCAATCAATGCCCTTGCCCTTGACCTTCGCCTGGTTCACGTGCGGCGTCCCAAGCCATGTGTAGGCCTCTTCTACGATAGAATTCACAGTAACACCTCTTTCAATGGGACAAACGGCGCAATGACGGACGCAGAATCTTCTTCCTTGCTGGATGACACCGTGCCGCCGCTATTGGCATACGTACCTTGCGGGTAGAACCTGCGCCGCGGGAACTCTTGCGACATCCCCTGCACCTTGCTTTTGACTGTGAGCTTCATAGCAAGACCGCCGCAGGACTTGACCTCCGTCAGCCCGGAAAATAGCCCCACGACGCCCATCACCTCGCCGTCAAGGTCGAAGAAACACCGGCTCATGGCAAGCGTCGCACGGTCGAATGCTCCGTCATGCGCCGCGAGGAAGATTGGTTTATCGCCCAGCTTGTCTTCGACGGTCGCGTATATGGATACCGTCATGGAATCGACAGAAACTACATTGTTCAGCTTTGTCTGCTCTCTCTTCAGCATGATCGCATTATGCAGGTACGTATGCCCGCCGTAGACCACATCATGGTCGGCATCGGTGAAATAATATGCAGTCCCGCTAAAAAGTGTAAGAACGTACAAATCACACGACACCATTTCCTTCTGTGTATTGAGATACCTAGCCAGCTCTTCTGTTACGCTTTTCATCGGACCACCTTCAATGCGATAGAGCACTCAAATAAATTCACGAATTTCTGCTTCACTGTGATCCTCTTCTTCGCGAATACCACCTTCCACCAATAATCGTAAGTCGCCATGACAACAGCCCCCGTGTTCGGCGGATGATTGAATACAATCGCCCCGCGATCGAGGGTGTACTCCTGCGCCGTGCGCTCCGCCACGTCCCAGTCGTCCTCGACCTGCGAGGACCATTTCACACGTCGGGCATTCAATGGAAATAAAAGATTAGCCATTTACCACACCCCCGCGTCCGTCGTAAAATCTCGTGTTCCGTCGAAAAGCATCTGCTTGATGGAGTCCATGCCGCCGCTTCGAAGGAAATCCATAAAAGACGATGCGTCCATGGCCGATACATTCAGCGTCACACTGCCGCCGCTTCCCGCCACGCCCATGACCGGTGTTCCCACCTGCCCGCCTTCTGCGTAGTGGGGGCTATTCAGCATGTTCAAATATCCTGTGCCCAGTCGCTGAACGGCCGCTGCATTGATGACAAATTCTCCATTGGAAAGCATGGCCGGAATAGAATCGGAGGTGCCTGTCCCCGGACCGGTAACAAAGCCACCATCCTTAAACACGCTTCCGGCTGCTCTGGCAGCACCCATCTGCCCGGCGACAATGCCTGCCGCAGCAGGGGCGGCCCATGGGTTAGCAGCAATGAGTGCCGCTGTTGCATTGGCGGCTAGTGTCCCGCTCTTGGCTGCCTGCGCTGCTTTCTCCTTCGCTGCGCTGGCGACTTCCTGTGCGGTCTTTGTCTTTCCAAGTCCGATCATAGTCATCAAGGAGCCAATGGCTTTTTGAAGCACTGCCTGAAGAACAGTGGAAAGCACATTATTAGCTAGATTGTTCATGATGTCGCGGAAATTCTTCCCATAGACGATGCACTGGGTCAGCCCTTGCGCTATCCCATTCACCAGCTGCTCTTGCACCTGCGCCAGGGTGAGATTCATATACTCGCCCCATTCCATGGCGTTTAGCATCATTTGTTCATGCCAAATCTGCCGCATGTCATTCAGAGCCTGCTCATTAGCTAGGATCGTTGCATAGCTCTCCCCTGTGATGGCGTCTTTCTCCTCCATCATGGCCGTGAACTCTTCAAGGGACGCTGCATGGCTCGCTCTATCCAGCTGCCGCTGGGCTTCCTTGACGGCCGTCTCTCGTGCGTTGACCTTTTCAATCGCTTCGATCTGGATCGCGCTTATCGCGTTCGCTGATTCGATTTCTATGTTCTTCTTCTCGGCGGCTATGTCCTGCGCTGCCTTGATGGCTGCCGCCTTCTCTTTGGCATAAGACGCTTCAAGATTCGCCTGCTTCTGCTGCAGAAGGCTCGCCTGTTCTTCGTTGCCTCCCGCCTGCGCCTTGGCAATTTGTTTGGAAAGCTGCGCAATTTGCTGCTGATACTGGACAGCCTTCTCTCCGCCATCCGCATAGGCTTCCAATTCTTCGTTGGCCTTTTCTTGCAGTTCGCCGTATTTGGCAACGGCTTCTCCTACGGCCTGCGCCCTCTTTTGCGCCTTTTCCAGAATCTTTGCATAAGCACTGACGGGACCGGTGTTTGCCTGACTTTTGATTTTAGCGGTAATCTCTGCGGACGGATTTGTATACTTGCTCTTACCCACATTGTAACTTGCGGCAACAGCTTTACCGATTGACGCCAGCACATTCTCTCGAAGCGGAAGAACGGCCTCCGGCCCTGCTTCCCCCACAATGGCAGGCGTACCGTGTTTGAGCTGCCCGCCATTAGCTAGAGGGACCAGCCCTCCGGCGATCCCTCCCCTTGCCATGCCAAATACGCCGCCTTTGGCACGGCCGGCAGGAGTAACGCCCTCACTTCCTCCGTCCACATTGCGGCGAATGACATTCACGACCGTATCAATCGGATGGGCCATGAAGTCTTTGAGTCCCTGCCATATTCCCTTGGCATAATTCACGGCTTCATCAAATTTCTGCCTCACGGAAGCGGCCATGTCCGATACGGCATCGACGACTGCATCCCGTACGGAAAGCGCAATGGCCTTTACTTCGTCCCAATGCGTATAAAGCAGTACGAGTACAGCAATAACTGCAGAAATCGCTAATATAATGGGGTTCGCCTGGCAAGCCAAAGCAAATGCCATGGCAGCCCCTTTGGCGGCGAGGAAGGCCGTCTGTACACCCTTGATGATGGCCACGGTGGCCGCCATGGCTCCAATCGCTTCCACCACGATAGTGACGGCGGTCTGGTTCTCCATGATGGTGTCTTTCATGGACGCGAAGGCGGTCATAACACCGTCAGCGGCGGCCGCGGCAGCGGGACTTATCCCTTCCAGCTCCTGAACGATGGCCTCATGCAGCCCTACGTCCTTCGCCGCGTCACGAATAGAATTGATGTGCGTCTTGAATCCTTCCGCCATTTCTCCCGCCGCATCAAGAACCCCCGGCACATTGAACGCCTGAGAGATGATATCCCCCATCGCGCTCATGCTGTTTGCTACCGCTTCCTGCGCATTGGAAAACTTTGCGGAAAGTGTGTCCGACATGGAACTGGCCGCGCCTTCTGTCTTCTCGGTGATCTCGTCCCATAACGTCTGCAGGGCATCCTGCGTAAGCTCGCTTTTCGAGCTCATGTCTTTCAGCTGCTCTACAGGGATACCCATTTTTTCGGACAGCAGCTGCCATGCAGGAATCCCTGCATTGATCAGCTGCATCATGTCCTGCTGGCCGATCTTGCCCGCCATTTGCATCTGGGTAAGAGCGAGATTGACAGCCCCTACCTGCTCGGACGTCAGCCCATACGCAGACCCGAGGTCTACGATTTTCTGCATTTTGGACGTGGCCGTGTCCACATTGTCGCCGATATTGACCCACGCTCTGGCGAGCGGCAGGAGTTTGGTCGTATCATAGGCAGACGCTTCGCCGATATCCTGAATGTTTTTTACAAGGCGACTCGCTTCCTCATCGCTATTGAGAACGAAAGAAAGCCCCTTGTGCAAAAGCTCCGTTTTGGCTGCCGCCGACAGTGCCGCTTTGCCGAACGAGTAAATGGACCCAACGGCGAACGCCCCCGCCACCATATTGCGGATCTTACCGAGGGCGCCTCCAAGGGCGTCTACGTCGGAAGAAGCCTTCTTCGCGCCATTCGATACTTCGCCGAAGGGGTTAGGGATTTTGACATTCTTGACGCCTTTCAGCTCGCCCTTGACCTTCCCGCTCTCGGCTATCGCCTTACTTCCGTCGGCAGTGATTTCCACGCGGATTTCATGCTGTGCCATTCTTTCGCCTCTTTTCTTCCTGCTCTTCAATGAGGGCCTTGATGTATGCTGCCTCGTCCCGGTCGTACTTCCCACGGAAATCTCCAGGCAGCAGTTCTTCCACCTTGACGCCCCTTTTCGGAGCCCTCATGCCACTATTGATGACAGGCGCCGTGATGAAAGATGCCGTAAAAATGCGCCTGTCTTTCATTCTGTCCACGTACCCGTCTATCCTGTGAGTGATTTCCCACGGAGTGGCGGCGGCTATCTCTTCGCCCGTCATTCGCAGTTTCCCATAACAGATAGGCATGATAGCCGAAAGATATTCCCTAAATGTGGCTATTCTTCCGGCTTCACTCCGTTTTTTTCGTCTGCCTCTGTGCAGTCTTCCAGCCCATCCACATCCTGCACCGCCACGGCCATTCTCTCAAGCAGCGTGCGGGATACCTTCGCCCCCATCAGGCCAGACACTGCCACCGCGATCCAAAATGCCGCCGACAGACTCGGAAGTCCTTCCTCATAAACAAATTTTTCGAGTAACGCCTCGGCCTCTGGATCGGTGATCTTTTTATCCGCCTGCTTTAATGCCAGTTTGAAGGCATGACTCAGCAGCTTGTAATGGGTGTCTCCCCGTGATAACTGCACAATCAAATTTCCATCGTTTTCGGCATCCAGTTTTTCAAAAACGGATAAAGAAAAAACGAGCGCATACTCGCGCCCGTCAATCTTTACCCACACTCTTCGCAGAATGCGGTCATATCTCATTTGTTAGCCTCCTACATGTCCGGTCGCAGAATCTTTGACGCCGTCTACTGTGGTTAATCCATGGTAGAATTTTGGCGCACCTACCCCACCAAGGGTGATGCTGAAGGATACCATATCATCATGCGGCGTTTCGTCCCCCAGCTTGGTGATGTTGTACCAGTTGCGGTCTGCTTCTCCTGCATCCGTAAAGAAACGGCAGATATCCACCGCTTCTCCCTTTACGAAGGCATCCTTGAGCGCATCGTAGGCTGCGTCACCCTTCGTCACGTATCCCTCCACAGAAAGCTCGGTTGTCTTGGTCCCTGCGTAGGTTTCACCCCAACCGCCGGAGTCCTTGTTGCTACCATCGATGGAATCTGCAGACATTTCGAGATTTCCCTTGGTCTGTCCCCCGATTGCCGACCATTTCGGTGCGGCCTCAGTGGCTCCCTCACCAAAATTCAGATACACGATACAATTTTTGCCCTGAAGACGATGCTTCGCATCCGTCATAGTGGCTCTTACTTTATCTGCCATGTTCTTCCTCCATTACATCCAAACTTTTGCTTTATAAGTGATGAGGCAAGCCCCCGCTCTGCCAGCGACTGCCCCGAATTGCATTTTCGTGACGGCTCCATGCTGGACCATATCGTCAAGCGTATCATTCGCCGTCAGTGCTTGCCGCACATCCATTGCCATGTCCTCTACCCCATTCTCCGATGACGGATCAATGAGATAAATGGAAAACGCAACAACGGCCATGTCGGCCCCTTTGGATGTGTCCACGAATTCCATCTCGCCAGCTGCCACGGTTCCGGTCGGAACATTTGGGATAGCTGCCCCCTTGAACTCCTTCAGCCATGTAAGACGCGGAAGGCTTTCTGCCAGGTAGCTTCTGACCTTTTCCGTCAGCTTCGAGAGATTGAAACGGCCCTCGTCCATGCTCCACGTTCCTCCTCATCGTCCTTCTCCTCATCCGCGAGGAAATCTGCCTTGAGAATCCTCCCCCGCAGGTCTTCCACAAGAGACGCATAGATCTTGTACTTGATGGAGTAGGCATCTTCCTGTCTGTCTCCGATCATCGCACTGGCATCCGTCCCGATGAGGTTCAGGCAGCAGTCACGGCTCGCAACCGCCACGGCCAGCTTCTTAGCCATGGGTGTTACCGTCACTTTCTTGACGTTGTATGCTGCCGCTATGCGGTCTACGTACTCATTCGCATCGGCTATTTCCTGATCCGTCACACGGTTAATGAGCAGCTGATCCGCGATGTCGTCTTCTCTGATGTACTCTGTCATGATTACCTCTTTAGCCCTTGGGCGATCTCTATACATGCAAGATCCGTGTAGTGGTCAAATACCTTGACCACATCCCCCTCTTTGGCGTCTAACGCTTCGTACAAGAAAGGATCTGGGCGAATGCCCGGCCAGTTTACCCTCTTTGCGAAAATAAACTCCCCGCCCTTCGCCCACCTTAGCGCTTTTCGGGTTCGGGGAACGATGACGCGGGGGCGCGCGCCGTTGTGGATAGGAATCCCATAAGGCGCTTGCCCTTCATCCAGATACACCGTCCCGACAAGCCCATGCTGCAGGATCTTGATTGATCGCTCCAGATTGCCCGTCCTTGGTGTAAATCGATGGTGTTCTCCCGCGTATTCCTGCACCATCCCGATACTCTCTTTAATGGCCAGCCGACACATACTCTCGAATATCTTCTTTGCATCCATCAGCCGTCCCTCCCTTCACAAATCAGGCAGTCGCTGCCTTAATCTGAATGTTGCGAAGGACTGCCGCTGCCTTGGTCGCCTTGAGGGCTACAGCCGCCACCATTTCCACATCGCCCTTCTTGACTGCGCCTGCGGTGCTGAAATCCGGAAGGCGGGATGTAATCATGGAAGAACCAGCCACAGTCACGCCATGGAAGCCGTCAAGGCCAAAACGGACCGCATAGATGGAAGTCGTGCCCTTCTTCGGATCAATGGACACTACAGGATCATTAGAGCCGCTCTTCGCGCCAAGATCAATGAGCGGAATGCCGTCATACATCGGAATGATCTTTCCGAAATTGTCTTTGGTTTCCTGATACATGGTCGCGCGGCGAATGACTGCTTTGAACTTCACAAACATCTTGGAGCTCATCAGCAGCGCGGATGGGGTCCCATCCATAGTCGCAAGTGTTTCATCCAGATTGTCCAGGAAGTCCATGAAATTGGTCTCAATAGCTGCTGCCGTGGAAAGATCGATCGGCTTCGCCAGCACGTTTTCCGTGTCGCTCCCTTTGATGGCTACATCCAGCCCATCAAAGGCATTTGTATTAGTGGTACGGTTGCCGTTGATCACCGTATCGTTAAACAGCGCAGACGCTGCTTTGATTTTCTGGCGTGCCTGCAGGGTCAGCTCGTTCTCTACCCCGCCCATGCTCGCGATAACGCGGTCAATTTCATAGGAACCGCCAAAGATAGCCAGGTCTACAGTCTTGCGTTCTTTGGTGACTTCCTGCGGGGTATAGTCGCTGTTAATGGCACGGAATGCCGCCGTCGGCTGGGTTTTCAGTCGGTTATAGGCATACGTCAGCGTTGCGCCGCCACCAGACGGGGATACCACGTCCGCGAATGTCAGATTGTTCAGCAGGTAGTTGGATTTCTGGAACTCGTCAATAGTTCCCTTTACCAGCATGTCCTGTGTATTAAGTTTTGCCTGTTCAAGTGTTACTGCCATTTGTCATCTCTCCTAATTGTTGTTTAACTGGGCAGCAATAGCGCTCGCCAAGGTCACGTTGCCACCGGCCCCGCTCCCCTGCTCACCATTGCCACCTTTACCGCCACCGCTTCCGGCGTTCTGGTTGTTCTTCACTGCCCAGGAATTATCCTTGAGCCATGCCGCGGTGCCGTCTTCAATGGATACCTTCTCGCCTTTAGCATTCGTGAACTTATACGAGCCGTCCTCCTCGGCCGCGATGCTCGGAATGAGAATCTTCGCAATTTCTGCCGGGCTGGCTGCATTCCCTTTTGTGAGGGCTGCTACCGTCTGCTGCGTGATATCCGCATGTACCCTTTTCGCGTGTTCTTCCCCGCGGGCCTTTTCTGCGGCATCATATTTCTTCGTCAGCTCGTCCAGCTGCTTCTGCATCTTCTCGACGGCCGTCTGGTCCCCTGTACCTTTTTCCGTCAGCTCCTGCACCTTCGCTTCGAGCTCGGTGATCTTTGCATCAGACGCATTTTTGGCTGTGCGCTGCTTGGCTGCCTCCGCATTGATTTTACTGATCTCTGCCTTGATGGTCGATGCCAGAGCTTCGCCGCCGTCCTGCTTTCCTAATGCTTCGTACACTTCTGCTAATGTCATAATAAGAACCTCCCGTGTTCTTCACTCTTTGGGCTTCTATCCCAATAAAAAAGGCCGTTCTTTAACGCCTGCGGCAGGGCTCCCGTCCCTTTGGAAAGGCGTGTTTGTTACCATTTTTGAATTATGCTATAATGTATATAGGAAGGATGACTAGAACCTTCGCCCTTTATTGGCGGGGGGGCTGGTCATCCTTTTTTTTGATACCGTTATTTGAAAGAGCAGTTTTCTGTTCATAACCGCTATAATCCGGCTCCCTTCGCAGAGGCTACGCCGTCCTCTATTGGCCGAAATCTTTTCTAATAGCTCTACGTCAACATTTTCCCCAATGTAATTTAGCACCACTCCTCCGGGACGCTCTTTTATTTGGCCAGCCGCATGCCTTATAGCGCTATCGGCAGCTTTTTCCGTCTGCACCGTTTTTAAGTCCCAGTAAAGACCGTCCCATTCATAGTCGGGCGTTTTTACGTTATCCTCATTTACCGCAGTTAAGCATTTGATTTTCCCGGCGAAGTTTTCAACCAGCCACTCGGCCATATTTACTTCGTCTAGGTTGTGCTTTTTATCATATCCGGTGTCGAACAGCACGCTTCCTTTAGGGCCGTCATACTGCCGAATTCGACATTGCATCACTTCATCGGAATATCCCCTCGCATACTGCTTCCAGCTGGCTCCATTCTGGACTTCCTTCGCGCCATTCACCCCGAGAAGTGAATGGCGCTGCATCTCTGTAAGGATCATGATGTAGGCGAGCCCTCCGGCAAGCGTCTTGTCTGTCGGGGTTTCGCTTGTTACTCGCATGGATCCATGAAATATGGGAACCACACGGCACATGCAGTTCGGATGGACTGGCAGCTTCGGGAGCTTGTCTTTCGGGAAAATGCCCTCACCCATCCCCCAAAGGTCTGCACGGGCGTACAGGTCGCAAATGTCATCGCAGGGATGGCGGCTCGACAGCTTCCACTTGAAGGCGATGCAGTCGGGATCATTGGCATATTTGTACATGACCCCATCCATGTAGGCTCTCGCCTTCTCGGTGCGGGCAATTCGTTCCGCGAAGTATCGGGCTTTCTCTTGGGTGGCCACGTAAATGGCTTTATCTACCATCTCCTCATTGCCCTTTGAAATAGCGTCGATTATGCCATTGTAGGCCGCCTTGAGTCCCTGCGTGGATAATTTATCTATGTTCCTTTGCGCATCGCGCAGGGCACGTTTGAACGCGTTCCCTTGGTAGTCTTTAGACAGAGCGACAAGCTTTCCCATAAATTTCGGGATTTCCTGTTTCGGAATGACGTGGTCATGGCCGTATCCATCAAAAAGCTCCTTGGCAAGCGTCATGACGCTGCCGCCCTTTTTGATGGCTGCTTCGATGGTCTTTGTCACCTGCTCCACGACCCACCGGCGGCCATGGGTGGTGCGTGCAGAAAGCGTTAAACCATCCTCGGCCCATGCTTTTGCCATGGCTGCCTTCAGTTTTTTCTTCTCGACGTCAGCAGCTCCGCCCCTCTGGGCTTCTGCCACCAGCACATCCACCAGCTCATCTCGCATGACTTCCATGACGGGGTGCTTCTTATAGGCGCTGCGCACCGCCTCCAGCGGCGTCATTCGCCGTTCCGTCTTGTTCAGGTTCTCCCTGATCTCCCTTTGGAACTCCGCCAGCTCCTTCTCCGCCTTTGGTGTCATCATCTACTCCGTATGCTGCATCCTGCGCGGCTCTCTCTGCCGCTGCCTTCATTTCCTTTAGAATGGTGTCATATACATCCGGTGCCAGGTTCGGCATGTATGCCGCCAGCACCTTCTTCAAGACTTCCTGCTTGTATGCGATGGAATCAAAGCCAAGGTCGATAGCTGCCTGTGCATTCGCCAGTCCGTCCGATACATCGGAGATCTTGAAATCACGCGGGTATTCCACCTTGTAGCCGGTGTTTTCCCCCGACCATGCCTCATACAGCCTGATAATGGCCTTGTCTGCATTCTCGCAGCGCACCGCAAAATCAGCAATGCGCTTATTGGTCTTTTCAAAGTCCCATTCTTTGGATACGCCCGACTTATTGTCGCTGGTGCTAGCCCCAAGGATGGACTCGAGCCCGCTCATGCGGAACATCTCTTTCACGCATCGGTCCATTTGCCCTGTCAGCATGTCCGCCGGGGCTGCTGCCGGGGCGATGAATGTCGGCGTGTGCGTGCTCTCCGGCGGATAAGCAAGGACATTGTTCGTCCCGATGGTGATATCATCCGTCCCGGGGTCTGGGATGGTCAGGATGTTGAACGCCTGGTCCCTCAGAATCTGGGCATGCCACGAGCAAAGCTGATACAGAAAGTAGTTAGTCTGCACCACAGAAACGTATTCAGACGGCGGCTTTATGATCCGCTTGTCGGTGTTTCGTGCGAGCCACTGCACCACAGGGACCACCCCGAGCGGGTTCACTCCTGTTTCCTTGCTTCCCGCCCCGCTGGTGATTGACCACTCCTCCGCCGTCCATGTGTGAGTGCGGGACGTCTCTGTGTATGCCCCGCTGCGAATACGCTCCTCATACTGAAACATGGTCAGGCGGCCATAGTCATCTATCTTCCAGTCCCTGATCTGCATCGGGGATACGACCTTCAAGAAGGGGAAGTGCCGATTTCGCACCGCAGCGGAAAGCGTCCCTTCCATTTCATCCGAATTATCTACGACAATATAGGCCGCTCCGTACAATTTTGCTATGAGCGCCGCGCTTTTGCAGAAGTCCTGGTAACTTGTCCCCGCTCGGTCGCAATCTTCAAGGAACCTATCGAACATTTCAGAATTTCGATATTCCCGGCGCACCTCGTCTTTGAAGATCGGGTCTACCATCGCATTGACGATAGGGCCCGTGTAGTTCCAGTAGTACGCCAGCTTCTTGCGGTTCATGAAATTCTCTACCGACTCTCTCGGGTGCTGGATAAGCCCCCGCCCTTGCACGAACAATCCGGTCCCATAATAAGCATCATGGATCATCATGTATTCGTCGTCTCCGGGCAGGTTGATTAGCAACTGGCCTTGTAAATCTGCCATGGTTCCCCCTTAGTAAATATTCGAACGTTTCGCTCTGATAGACTGTCCACCCATGCCGTATCGCACGGCGTCAATCGCGTGGTTGTCTGCGTCAGGGTAGGCAGAAATAAACTGCCCCTGACGATTTCTCTCGTATTCGTAGCAGGTAAATTCCCTGTATGTGTTCGGGCACCTGCGCTTATCAATGTATATCTTCCGCCTTTCCTGCAGCCATTTGATGCCGTAAGCTACACTATCAGGCCCTTTACGGCATCCGATAATGTTGAAGCCCATGTCACGTATTTCAGCAATGCTCTTCGGCTCTGCAGAGTCAGCAATGATCGGTGCCGTGAGGTGCTTGGCGCGCAGGATTTGCGCCACAGCGCGGTTCGTGAGTTTCTGCTGGTATACTTCGTCAAAGATATACAGCTCTTCCTTCTTGGCGTCATAGTGCATTTGGACAAAAGCTAACGGATCGACTGCAAAGCCAAAGTCCAGCCCGCAATGCAGCCTGTCGAATTGTGCGATCATCTCATTGCTCATGCGCAGATCTTCCACATTCTCGAAGACGGCGCCGCCGGTTCCTGTGACTTTCCCCAGATACTCATGCTCGTAGCTCTTGAGATTCTTCCCCTTCAACTTTTCTGCTTCCAGCAGGAACTGGCTGCCTAGCCATTCCTTCGGAACCTGCAAATAGGTGGAATGGTGTATCAGCCTGTCCGCATCGTCATAGAGCTGTTCTTCATTCACCCAGTTGTTTCTCGACTTTGGCGGATTGAAGGAACAGAACTCCCAGTATTTATCACCGCCGCGAAGCAAAGACTGGTTCAGATTCCGGATCTCTTCCATACCGGCGAACTGGTCGAATTCTTCAAACCACACCACACCGATATAGCCAAATGGCGGCTTGATGGACTTGAGCTTCATGGGATCATCATCGCCCATGAAATAAATCTTCTGCCCCGTATGTTTCAGGGTGATTTCCGGCGGGGAAATCTTTGCGGAAAACAAACCATTAAGGCCCATAGCATCAATTCCCCATAACACCTGCGGATAAACCGATGTCTTAATGGTGTTTCCGACTTTTCGGAGTACGACCGCATGGCATTTGGGGTTCTGCAATAGCAGGATAGGCAGCATGACACTCACAAAAGAGGACTTCGTACTGCCACGGCCGCCTTTCATCCAATAATGGGTATGACGGTGGTGAATGATGTCTTGGAAGACGGCATCAAAAGCAGGCCCCACATGGTCCGCTACGTTAATCTCCATCATCCTCGCCTCTTTCAAACTTGAATGTAATGTGCGCCTCACCGTCAGCATCATCCGGCCTGTCCAATCCGTAGCGCTTCGCCAGCTGCACCGCTGCTTTGATACGGTCATTGACTCCGATCTGTTTTTCTATGATTCTCGCCGCGCTGCATCCGTCGCCAACCCCTTCCACGACAACGGCTTCCTCTTTGATTTCGCCGCGCATGGAAGACGTCAGAAACTCCATCACTTCTTTCGCTTTCGCAATGCGCTTATCCTCGATTTCCTTGAGACGTTTCTCCAAAAACGCTTTCACATAAGGAAGATCTAAGGTTTTGGATGCAATGAATCGGGCGTTCTTTTTTGAATAACCGGCTTTAATGGCCGCCTCTGTCTGGTTACCGGTCTCTATAAAATAATCTACCAGTCGTTTTTGCTTCTCCGTTAGTTCCACTTCAGCCATTACATCCTTCACCACCTCTGTTTCTGCCAAATAAAAAGCACCCGTCATTGCAACGAGTGCTTATATGTTATTAATATTATTGAATACTTTTGGGAAAATAATTACTTTCTAGTTTTTCTACACTAGAAATAATAGTGTCTGCATCCCGCACGGCCTTCCTAGCTGTACATTCTGTACATTCCCAATTCCCTTCATAATCTGCACGACATCGACACACTCTCAATCGGTCCAAGTTATTTCCAATCCTATGACATATCTTCTGAAAGGCTTCATCTTTTCTTTGCATTGTTTTATAAGCATTAGCTAGACGTTCATGTGTTGCTCCAACTTTTCCATCAGGCAAGTTATATTTTTTCCTAAATTCCGATGCCACATGATATGCTGCATAATAAGCTCTACTTATAGCAACTCGATAATTAGTAGAGGAATCCGTATATACACTATCTTCTAATAATTTCTTTGCAAAGCAAAGATAATGCTTCCACACATACCCCATTTAAAACTCCAAATCAATAAGAACTTTATCAAGTTTAGAAATATTTGGAATAATCCAACCATCATCAAGTTCATCCAGCTTTTTTAAAGATTCTTCATAACCAAAAGTAGTGCAAATCCCAATAAAAACCCCGATAATAAGACCCTCCTCGTCAAAATTACCAGCTAATCTCAGCAGTGTATTAGGAAAATATTCTCTAATATGTTGGCATGCATTTGATAGTATTGGCAACAAATCAATATGTTGTTTTACATATTTTGATGCTTCTGCATTCACTTCTGAGAATAGTAGTGATAATACATCCACGTCTATAGTTCTATTGTTTGCCAAATACGTTTCTGGATTTTTAATTGAATTCAACCAAAACTGGTTTGATTGTACTTGTGAGAAATGAGATTCATACCGTACCCCATAAGCATAATTTGCAATCATGCCAGCAGAAGCAGTCCCTCCAGCTACCGTACTAAGAGCGATACTTCCTAGTGCAAGAGCATTGACAATCCCATTATCATTCATTTTAACTAAACCCTTCCTTCTTTTACGAGCTCCAGCTTTTCGTTTACGAAATTATCATAAATCTTCAGTAGTTTTTCGAAATCTTCATCAGTCGTATATTTCCCTTTATCATAATTGAACATGTATCTATTGTTCACGTCTACACTAACAGATAATGACTCTTCTTGCAAAGATTTCCTAGCATTACTAATAGCGATATTTTTATAATATTTAGTATCTTCTACAAATGTGAACCTAGCAATAATATCAAAAATATCGCTATCTTTCTCAACGAAAAATCTATCTCTAATGAACTTAGCAGCATTTTTGACATCATTATCATTGAATACAGAAATAATTCCACAAAATAATACTTTATCCCCGGATATTAATTTCGCAATTTTATTAATAGCATAAATACGTTCGAAAATATACTTACGGCATACGCTAAAATCCCCAGAAAAAGTCCCATCAAATGTGGTTTGCAAATTAATTGCACTTTCAGATACTTGAATCAATGAATGCCCTTTGGGGGAAGTAGCAAGAATCCTTGGCACTTCTGGCGGAATCTTTGCGTTATCTGGTATGCCGATAACATTGAAAGCATCTTTCGAGAAATATCGTGATAGCTCCCGCTGTATTTGATCAAGATAATCCTTCACATTACTATTTGGCTCAAAATTAATTACATATTGAGTATTTAGCTGCTTAAACATATAGCTCACCTTTTATTATCAATTACTATTAATCGCCTAACTTAATTATACTACCACAGCATCTTATATATTAAAAGTATTTTTTACGTATATAGAAAAACAGGCTGCCAAAACGAATAAGTAGTCTGCCTTCAAATCACAAATTTTATACTAACATTATATCACTTTTCCTCAGGGCTTTTCGGGTCTTCTTTCTGCCATATGGCTTCCAATAGCTCTACACATCGATAGGCAGACTTCCTTGTATAATCCTTCCCATAATGCAGCCGTTCCGCCACCACCCCCCACGGCACACGGTAGAGATAATGTTCCTGTACGGCGATCTTTCCCGGACCATCAGGTACCTTTTCCATGAGCTGATACAATTCCGCCCGATGCCGCATGACACGTTCCAGCTGACGGGCAATCTGTTCATTGATTCGCTCCCGTTCCCTTTCGATATTCAGCAGCACATCAGCCAGATCGCCCTGCTTCCCGCCAGATACTTTATCTTTATCGTACCGGATCGCCTTTACACCGGCGTTGTCCGCTATGATCATGTCCTTCTGCCTGCGGGACGTCTCCAGCATCCCAATCTCCCTATACACCTGTCGAAGCAAATCCAATACTCTCACTGATACCCTCCTATGTCGATGTCAATAGAATGCCAAAATAAAGCAGCGGTAAAGCCGCTACTTCATCCTGTACTCAATCCATTCCCGATACAGCTCGCAGATCGCCCACAGCCACCACGTGGCTCTGTTGCCTTTTGTAGTGGCTGTTACTGCCGCTGGCTGCGCAGCTTCTCGAAGAAATCACGTACCTCTTCCTCTGTCATCCTTGTTTCTCCTTTTTCTCACGCCGGTGCGCCTCCTGCCAATACCGCTTCTGACAGCCTATGCTGCAGTACTTCTGCTTTGCGGTGTTCGGCTGAAACAGATGACCACACTCGGCACAGAGCCTTGGCTTGTATATCTTCCCACAAAGAGACTGCCTTTTTTCATGTTTTCGCTGAAGCGCGCGTTTCTTCTTCTCTGCCATGTCACTTGCCTCGTAGTACTTCAAGAGGATGACCGCTTCCGGATAGTCGTCTGCCTCCCACCCGCTGTCAGAAAGCTGACGCGCCTTCGTCCAAAAGGCAGCGCTTGCCATCCACTCAAGTTCGAAATACTCCCGCTCGCTTGGCATGATCCCGATATGTCCACGGGCGTCGCTCTCGATCACCATGAAAATGTAACCCCTTGTAAGCATGCCCGGCCTCAGGGTATCCTTCGCCAGCAAGAGCTCGGTCACTCTGGCTCCCTTGCGGAAATAGAGGATCATACTTTGGGCACCTCTTTTCTTTCTGACGTCAGTGAGCCGCCGGGATGCTTAAACCGCACGCCGGCTTCCTCGAATAAACACTGCCTCAGCTCCGTCGGTGTTACAAACCCTTTCTCTACTGTGTCGTAAAGTTCGAGACACATCTCTGCAAACCGCTCTTCCCGTCCATCTTTCTTCCTAAGCTCGCCGAAGTGATCATGGATGACCATGACCGGGATCGCGATCAGTTCCAGAAACAGCCTTGATACAGCTTCATTTTTTGCATGTGCCGCTAATTTTTCTGCTTCTTGCTTGACTGCCTGCGAGCACAAGTCTTTTAGATACTCCGGCTTGACCGTGAGTGTAGCGTTTTTATTCTTTTGACGCTCGATCTTCCTGCGTACTTGTCTGCTGAGCAGGGATCCGGTTGTGTCTATCATGCTTAGCCCCTCCTTGTCAATAATATCCGTTTGCATTATCCATCGGTATGACGTGCACCTGCAGCCCCGCGGGACGGGTTGTATCTGCATAAACTTTTTTGCACTGAGTCAGAACTACTTGCTTATCGTCCTCATAGGCAATGCCGTTCAGCCCGTCGAGTACGACCTTCAAGATGTTGTCAATGTCCGGCTTCCCCGGTGTAATCTTCCCTGCCGCTGCCTCTGCCTTCTTTGCCCGCGGCCATGACTTCGGGATCGGGAAGACCGCCTCGATCACGACTGTCACAGCCCCCTCGAAACAGGGACCGTGCTGTGCTTCATAAGCCTCCGCGATCTGCCGTTCATACGACTTTGTTCTGCCCGGAGTGTAGACAGTCCCGCTTTTCGAAGAGAACCGCGGTCTCGCTTTACCCTGTACCTTCCCAGGCACGAAGAAATATACCATACTCATCGCTTCCTCCTGAGTAACCATTCGAGGGTAAGAAGGATGGCAGCAGTTGCCACCAGCGAGCCCGTCAGCACACCAACGAAGAACCACACCGTACTGCTCATGAGATCCTCTCCTTCCTCAGTCTTTCCGCTTCTCGTGCAGCCATAGCATCCACCGCTGTCTTTAAGACCACCAGGTCACGCATCACGCCCCGCTGGTCGTCCTGCAGGTCAGCGACGGCCAGCCAAAGATCCCCAATCTTCCCGAAAAGGAAAGCAATCGTCGCCAGCAGACACATCCCGACGATACAGACGAAGAGCAGGACTTCCCACTCAGTCATGAGACGCCTCCATGCGATCCTGCTTCGCCATATCCAGTACCTCTTTCATGCTGGTGACGTAATGCGGACAATCGCTCATGAAAAGCCAGTCGTCCATTTTCTGATACAGCTTTTCAAGCATCTTCCTCAATTCATTCTTTGAATAGCTGAACACTGTCAGCTTTACAGCCTTCACTCGATCCGTACCGGACAGGTCTGCGTAGATATGCAGATGTCCATCCAAGTCCTTGTCGATATAGATTTCTTTCGGGTCTGTGACAATAGCCCCGGCTTCTGTCTGAATAATAATCATGATTCCTCCACTGTATAACCGTGAAATTCTATCCAATACTGATTGATTTCTCGCATTTTCATCAAAGCCTCTGCCTCGCTCTTGCACGGGATATCTTTATTCGTCCATTTATCATCCTTCTCGATGTAGCGATGGATCTGCAGCAATACTTTTTTCTTTGGCGTCCGCCCTGTCCGGTCCGTATAGCTCCGGATCGTCAGCTCGATACGGGTGGCCCCTTTCACAAGATCGCTTCGCATGACTTACCTCCTAAACCCAGTCAACTCTTTTTACGGTGAGTGAAGGGGTGGAAGGGGTGGGTGTGTATGTTAAGGAACACCCACCCTTACACCCTCATTCACCGCGTGAGATTAAACGTGGAAAATATATCTATATTTCTTATATAGAGTTTTCCACGTTTATTTCCACTTTTACTACCGCTCGTCTAGTCGTCTGATCCTTCCATTGCGTCCGGCAATCACTTCATAAACTTGAATCGGCTCGTTTGCTCGTTTCAAGTAGTTTTGAATCGTCTTTGATGAAACCTGCATCTCATCCGCAAGATTGGTTTTGTTCACCACATCCCCGTTCGCTAAATGATGCTCCAGCGTCCGGATGAATTCTTCGTAGCGATCATTTTTGTTCTGCGTCTGCGTGATGTTTCCCTTGACACGGTTTCCTTCGATGCTGCCTTCGGTACGCTTCGGATCGATATCAGGGGCGAGCGTGTGGAGCGGATACTGGAAGAGGATGGCTTTCGGCTTCGGCGTCTTGAATTCACGAAGGATACAGGTACAGCAGTAAGCGACATCGCAGCCATACTGCTCCTTTTCCTCCTCTTTCAGCTCGATCGCCGTCAGGTCGATGATGGCGTCTGCGTCACGAGAGAAGACGCCCGAGCCGCTGCCGCGGTCGGTCGCTCGCTTAGCGCCCTGTGCGCCCTTGGAGTGATGATGGCAGTAGATGACAGAGCATCCCAGCTCGCGGCAGATGTAGTCGAACTGATTGCCAAAGTACGCCATATCGCTGGCAGCATTCTCATCACCCGTGATGACCTTGTAAATAGGATCGACGATGATCGCCTCAAGATGCATGTCCTTACACCGCCGGACGATGATCTTTGCCAGCTTATCCATCGGAAGCGCCTTGCCCCTGAGATCCCACACGATGAGATTGCTGGAGCTGGGATGCATCGGCATATTCTTCGCCCTATAGATGTGCTCCAGTCGGTCGATGAAAGACTTCCCGTCGATTTCCAGATTGATATAGAGGACTTTTCCCTGCCGGCATCTCCATCCCAGAAACTCGCCGCCGGACGCAATGGCAAGCGCCAGCTGCATCAGCCAGAAAGACTTCCCTGCTTTCGAGGGGCCGGTCAGTATAGCCTTGTGCCCCAGACGGAGGATGCCGTCGATCAGAACCGGATTCAGAGGCGGCGGGTCATCGATGACCGTATTGAGCGGCAGGAAAGGCGGCAGATCATCCTGCTGTTCCTCCATCCATGCGAGCCATGCCAGATAATCCTTCTGCCCCTGATTGACGCCGATCAGAAACTGCTTCTTACCGTTCCGCGTGACGCCCGGCATGCGGGACAGGCGGGAAGGGTTCTTGTTCTGCTCGTCGACTTTGAAGCCGTTTTTGTTGCAGATGTCGTAAATATGGGCGACGCGCTCATAGTATTCCTTCTGGGTCGCGGCATCGACATGGACGATGGCATGCACTGACTTCCCGCCGGAGTAGACGATGGCAGCGCATGGCAGCTGCATCTGACGGATGAGTGCCAGCTGCTGGCCGAGCGGAAGCGTGTCCGACTCCACCAGCGCATAGCGATAATCAGTGACATTCGCATTCTTAGCCCCTTCTCCGTCCAGCGGGTTGATACGGATCCATGCCCCTGCCGCCTCATTCTGCAGACTGCCGATGGCACTGGACATCTTTTCGGCATGCTTCAGCGCCTCGACGATCTCCCCGCACGTTCGCTTACACTGGCCATTGTCGACAGGCTTCCATTTTCCATCCTTAGCCAGGAAGGAATTCACCGCCAGCCCGACATACTCCTCCGGCTTGAAGAGCGCCTGCAGATAGGAGATGAGGTCCCCTTTCGGGTCCCATTTCTCATCACTTGGTTCATGGAAATCTTCCGGCTCGACCGTCGATGGATCGATCAGGAAGTCCGCGTCCGTGAAGGTGAACCCCGTCACAGCACAGCTCGGTCCTTCCTTCCGCCCGGTAGGCTTCCACCCGCCTTCCTTCGCCCACTGGGTGATGACGGCGCCGGTGACTGGCTGCTCGCGGTCTTCATGGAAAGACTGCCACTTCTTTGCACACTCGCCGTCGTGATATTTGCCGCCCTTCCTGCTCCACGCGTCCCAGACGCTCACAGGATAGCCCTCCTTCTGGAGAGCCATCCCGACTTGGATCCATCGTTCATAGCTATAGTCTGGGTCGATGAAGGTCAAGAGCGGCACTAGATCGAGCTTGCTCATAGCCGTTTACCGTTCGGGTTTGTAGTACTTCTTGATGACATTGCGCGTGGTCTGCTTGCCGTTCCATTCGGACGTTTCATTATCGACCTCGAAGTCCCCTTCCTGCCCTACGGCGGTCGTCCAGAGCGGGTCATCCGCACCGCCGATGCCGTTCTCTTTGAGCGCATCACCAAGACCGATGGCATCGAAGAAGCAGGCAAATTTCCACTTCTGGTTGCTCTTGTAGACCAGGTAATCTGTAAGGCGTGTCTTTGTTCCGTCTTCGTGATGGATGTCCATCAGAATGGTTTTCATAAGCGTGTTGTCCTTCTTCGTGAAGCCGGTCTGGCAATCATAGACCACGAAGTGGTAACGGCCTTTCGGGATCGGGTCGAAGAGACCTCCCTTATCCTTGAAATCATCATCCGTAAAACTGGAAAATCCAGTAACCACCATTGCCTTTTCCTTCTCGGTATCCGGCGTAGCATTTCCAAACTGTCCAAAATTCGGCATAGTATGTTCCTCCTAAAATGTAAAATTCGTAACTTAATATGTGGAAATTGAGAAAAGATCTCCCAAAATCAGGATTACAAACAGAAATCGTGGTTATAGACTAAAACGGAGTGCGAATGTTGTTCAGCACATAGTATTTGAATCCCGCCCAAGTCTTAGGCTTGATGAGTGCTTCTACATAGTCCGCAGGGATCTTCGCTAGATTCTCTGCTTTCGCTGCGGGCTCGTTAGGGTCTACTTCGCGGATCGCTTTCAGCAGTTCCCCCTCCGTGATCGGCGAAGGGTCTGCCTCCGATACGCCGAGCGCCATCAGACGCGCGAGCTCGTCATACACATTCGTGGGCGGGGCTGGCTTCGCTTCTGCGGGCTCCGCGGCCGTTTTAGGGGTGATCCCCTTCTGCACCTTCTTCTTCGCCTGATACGCCTTTTCCATGGTGGTTTTCGGCGGCGTGATATGACGGGCGGGGATGATAGACTGGATTTCCTTGAAGTCGAAGTCCAGAATATCTGCGAGCCCGAAGCGGTTTTTGGCGTCTGCGAACGGCGTGTGCGTCGCGCGCATCCTGCGCTGACCGCCTGCCGCCTTGCCTTTGCCGTCTGCGCCCTGCCGGATGATGACTTTGTAGTCTGCGAAGAGCAGGAGATCCGCCCACTCTTTGAGCAGAGCTCCCAATGAATTGTTCTTGCTCCCGGGGAGCTTCATCTCCCAGTGGTCATAGCTCCCGGTATCATCCGGGCGGGTGACCGTCCGCTGCATCGCGTGTGCCAGGAATACGACATTGAAGCCCATATTCACCAGCACCTCCGCATTGACCAAGAGCTTTGAGAATTCTTCGGCGAGGATCACATAGCCCTTGCCGTAGCCGAATTCTTCGATACTCTTCTTGCTGCCGTTCGCCTTGCAGATGTAGGCACTCGCCAGTTTTGCCGCCATATCCGCCGTATCGATGACGATCGTCGAATAGGGAAGCGACGGGTCGCGCTGGATCTGGTCCAGCGTACCCATGAGAGCGGGCCAGTCTTGGATAGAGTCGATGCGATCGACATCCATCCGGCGGCTGCCGCGGTCCAGGTCGAGGAAAAGCGGCGCGGGGAAATGACTGGCGAAAGTCGTCTTTCCGATGCCTTCCACGCCGTATACCACGACCTTGACGGCACTCTGCTGGATACCCTTGTTAATGGTAAGCATATATACCTCCTATGATGTATTTCTAAAAGTGAGATACCTCACTTAATAGACAGATTCTGTTTTTCCTCCAAAGAAGCGCGGGGGACGGCCTTCCCTGCCTTCAAAAGCTCTTTGATAGCCAGCTTGTCCGGCTTGGTCGTGATGACCTGCTTCATGAAGCACATGGGGACCATATTCTCATCCGGGATGGATACCGTCACGGACTTTCTCCAGCGGATCTGGGCACTAGGCACATCCGCCTTCTTGCCCGCTTCCAAATGCATAGCCAGATAGGTTTTAAGGCTCTCCAGCTTCTTCTGCGCCGACACGGCTCTCGCTGTCAGCTTGTCTACTTCTTCTTTGTACTGCTCGATATCCGACTGGAGATTCTTGATATACCGGCAGATGTTATCCACCTTGGACCATTTCTCCATCTCGAGATCATCTAGGACTTTTGTGTCCAGTACTTCCCCGGTGCTGCCGTCTACGGCAGTGCCTTCCGGGGTGACAAAGATATTTGCCAATTTCTCATCGATTTCATATAACGTCGCCATTTCTCCTCCTATTTTTATGATATGAATCCACCACATTGATAAATTCCCAATAAACATCACTCGGCATTTTTGTGGGTGACATCTGTGCCGGAAGGTCCAGCAGATCCTCCGCCACATCCACCAGCTCTGCGAGCGTATCCAGCTCTTCCTCTGAGCAGCCCTCAAGGAACGGCCAGTCCCTCTCACAAAGATCGATCATCATGTCCCATTCGAAAGAAGACATCATGTCGATCATCTGCTGCTTGTTCCCCGTCTGCTGCTCGATGGTGCTAAACATCATCTGCAGATGCTTCACCAGCGCCGCTGCGTCTCTCAGAGGGTGCCGCTTCAGCCTGCGGCTGATGGTTGCGTGGATCATGCTGCATCGCTCACAGCAGGTGCCCTGACTCTTGCTATCGCGCGAATTGTAGTAAGTCTTACCGCAGATCCGGCACTGATGCGGATACATCCGCTTCGGTTTCGTGTTCAATCGGCTCGCCTCCCAACCAGTCATCCCATGCGTCATCCGCGTGTTCCATCTCGTATTCTTCCCGTTCAAGGCGGCGGCGGGCGGCTTCTTCATCGAAGTACCCAATGCCAAGCACCATGTGATTTTCAAGCTCTGCCATGATTCCTCCATTTCTGCTATAATAGAGGCAGGAATGAGTATCAAATCCTTCCTGCCCGAGCCTTAGCAGTAGCCGCTGCCAAGGCTCTTTTCTTTTCACTGCAGCACCGCCATTAGCAGGGTGTATGCCGCGGCGCACACCAGCGTCAGCGGATATACCGCCACTTCCTTCCAGAACCGCTGGCGTGCGGCGCTGGGATCGTATTTTTTCGTGGCTACTTGAGAAGCGAGAGCCGCGGTTCTCTCTTCTTCTTGCTCGCGGGCGTCCATCATCTGATGGACGATCTCTACTGCTTCTGCGCTGGTCATGATTTATTCATCTCCCTGATTTCGGTAACCACTCTGGATGCTGCCATGTATCCGGCGGCTTTGCCCTCGTACATCCGCGCCATCATGTTCTTTGCACACAATCTGGCCCCTTCCGCTAGATTCATATTGCGGGTTTCCTCATACCGCAAGAAATGCACCATGCTTTCGATCATCGCCTTCGCCTCCACCATCTGCATGGCAACGGCGAGGGCGTCAGCCTTCCCCGTCAGGTAGTCGCCGACGCATTCATCTTTGCAGGCGACCAGCTCGACGCCTGCATCCGCGCGAAGCGCGCCCAATTGTGCGAGGATCACTTCTCTCATTGCTTTTTCTCTCATTTCATTCCTCCTTTAGGTCGGCTCCATGGCCTTCTCCTCATTCTGTCTGGCTCGCCAGACTGCAATCCTCGTCCCTTCCTTCGCCTTTTTCAAGGCTTCTCGGAAGGTCCCCGGCCTATCTTTCAGCCCCTCACGGGCCTTCCACTCAAGGAAGGCATCCATGTCTTTGGGGTTGAACATGAACCGCTGGCCAATCCTAAAGCAGGGGATTTCCCCTGCCCGGCAGTACCTACGAATGGTACTGATCGGGAGATCGTGGGTCTCCGCGTATTCTTTCGCGGAGATCCACCTTTTTTCTTTGCCCATGATGGCACCTCCTAATGGTTACCTAAGCGCCGGGAAGATCTGCCGCAGGATGTCAAAAAGGGCTATGGGCGGTGTGTCCAGAGAGATGTTCGCCCATTTCTCGCCCCATTCGAATGTCGCCTTGACCATGCAGTCGCTGTCACCACAATCGAAGATTTCGAGCGAAATGAGCGGCACGCCCGCCGCCTGCAGCGCCTGACAGAGCAGGGCGATCGCCTCTGCGCGGGCTTTCTTCTCTTTGGCGATTGCCTCGTTCCATTTTTCGTTTGTCATGATTCCTCCTCCATCCTCTTTTCGATTTCTTTCAGGGCCCATGCGGCGCCCTCGGCGCGGCCCTTCATGAACCAGGTGTCTCTGGGATTACGGTACTCGTGGTCTTTTTCTTTAGCGTCGTCAACGTATTCATAGACACACGCCATGTCTTCCACCCCGAAGTAGCCATGGTCCTCGAGCGCGTGGCGAATGTGTCCCGCGATGTCGATGATCGCGACCTCCTGCCCGCTAATCTCCGAGGCTTCTTCTCCGTCCGCCTCGTCGAATCTTTTGTGAAGCTCGTCCATTTTTGCGTCCATGATATGAAGTACCTGGTCCGCATCTTTCAATACTTTCATGGTGATTCCTTCCCGTTTCTTAAATACGGTTTTCCGTATTTTCCTTGGTAAAAAAAAGACGCGATGTTTCTTCTGCGTTTAACTCAAAGTGATCAGACACTCGATCCATTTCTGTTTGAGTAAACGGAGTTCGGTTCGCCAGTCGATCGTAAAGTGCAGTTTCACTGATAGTAAGGAACTTTGCGAATTTTCGATTTGTTCCAAAGTGTTCCTTGATGAACCCTTTTAAAGAAGCATAATTAAATTTCACCGGCATTGAATATCACCTCCTTCGGAATACGGTTTTCCGTATCTGTGATTATAATACACTCCCTTGCGCATCTTGTCAACGGTTTTCCGTCTATTTCCTTCGTTTTTCCGTTGACTTATGGAATAAGCTCAGTTATGATATGAATAAATAGTTTTTTTAATAGGAGCGTGAAGCATATGAACCAGAAGCTAATTCAAAGGATGAAACAGGTAATGAATGAAAAAGGGATAACCCAAGCAGAACTCTCTAAGAGGACTGGGATAAGGGCGTCTTCGATTTCCGATTACCTAAACAACAGGTACGAGCCAAAACAAGACAAGATATATTTGATAGCTGAAGCGTTAAGCGTAAATCCCGGATGGCTTTCCGGGAGAGATGATTCTTCGGCGATCCTGAAAACAGACCCCTTCGCCCTCAAAAACATTGTCCCCATTGAAAGACGCATGGTCCCCATTATCGGGCAGATCGCCGCCGGAAAGCCGATTCTGGCTGATGAGCATATAGAAGCCTTTCTGCCCTGCGATGCCGGCGTGCAGGCAGACTTCGGGCTTGTGGTAAACGGAGACAGTATGATAGGTGCCGACATCCATGACGGTGACGTGGTATTCATCCGCAGCCAGCCCATCGTGGATGACGGCCAGATCGCCGCCGTCCGTATCGACGACGACGCCACCCTGAAGCGCTTCTACAAAAATCCAGACGGTTGCACCCTCGTGTCCATGAACCCCAAGTACCCTCCCATGGTGTTCAATTCCGGAAATTGTGACTCCATCCAGATCATCGGGCTGGCGGTGGCGAAGTATTCAGTGATCAAGCAATAAAAAGAGACCATTTTCGTGAGGTCACGAAAATAGTCTAGGCGTGAAAATTATTTTCAAGGAGGTTAAAAATGTGTTTAATCAATAAATTAGTTGATAAAAGTATTGAGGCCTTTATTACTGCTATTGAGATTTATAATAAGCCTACTATTCATTATCGCGTTGAGGGATTTTCCTTCTTCATTTGTAATGCTTGGGAGCTCATGCTTAAAGGGTACTTAATAAAAAAGCACGGTAATGATAGCATTTACTATAAAAATAGCCCCGATAGGACTTTTTCGCTCTCCAACTGTATCGAGCTTGTATTTACCAACAATAAAGATCCATTGCGCAAAAACCTAGAAAGAATCGTAGATTTACGCAATATCAGTACTCACTTTATTACTGAGGAGTACGAGCAAATTTATATTCCGTTATTTCAATCGTGTGTACTGAATTATATCAACAAAATGCTTGAGTTCTTTGGGAAAGATGTAACAGAAACTATCCCTTCTAATTTTCTTACGCTATCTATTAAACTTTCCGACATCGTCCCGGAAGAGATTCAGGCAAGATATCCAAAGCAGATTGCCTCAAAGCTTTTAAATGTTCAAAGAGCGATTGCTTCTTCAATTCCTGAAAACGGTAATCAGAAATATGCAGTTGTCATTAAACATGATTATTACATTACTAAAAGAGCCGATTTAGCTACTGCTTCGGTAGCAATAACAAACGACGCAAAACAAGCTGCTTTTATACTGAAAGAAACAAAAGATATGCAAAAGGCTTGCCCGCATAATATGAAGAAATGCCTTGATATTATCAACCAATGGCTTCGCAAAGATAGAATTGATTTTGTGAATCCTTCCCTCTCCCCGGATAATGAAAAATATCATCGTTTTAATGCAAATCATTTTACTCTATTCGTTAAATTCTATGGCATAAAAGATAACCCAAAATTCTGTTACAAATACGATCGCAGTTCTCAAACACTCTATTCGTATAGTGATGCAGCGCTTCGCTTCATTTTCGAGGAAATAAAAAAGAACCCAGAAGGGATTATCGATTCTCTTCGGGCCCATAATAGATAAAAAAATAAGTCAACCCCAGGGGCAAAGGAATTCTAAGCCATAAGCCTACTCCCATTCAGGAACCCAGCCTTATCCTTCTCAAGTTGACTTGTTTCAATGTTATTCTATCAAAAGACTTGGTATTTTGCAAGTTTAATATTTTGATTGGACCTTTTTGATTCGTTGTAAATTTTGCAGCAGCTGATTAGTAAACCATTCCGTGCACGTTCACGAGATGGTTTACATTCCCACTATTTTGCGAATGTCCGCAAAATAGTGATGTGGTACGTTTGGCCAGCGTTGGAAAATCATAAAAGGAGTATTTCATGAATGATCTGATTATTTATAACACTGAGGACGGACAGGCCAATGTGAGCTTGCTCGCCAAGGATGGGACTGTGTGGTGTACGCAGGCGCAGATGGCTGAGTTGTTTGACCGTAGCGTTTCTACTATTTCCAGACACATTGCAAATATTCTCAAAGAAAACGAGCCAAACGAGAAAAGCAATTTGCGTTTTCCGCAAATTACAACATGTCGCAATAGTAAGGTGTCCCATAAAAAAACAACCATTCCCGTGAGGTCACGGAAATGGTTGACATATCACTGGCAGCTGTTGCAAATTCTGCAACGGTTCCCTCCATTTTGCAAAGGTCGGCAAAATGGCAATACCTTTATTTTGATAGGGGGATAAAGGCATTTCTGGGATGCAACGATTGGATAAAGGTATTCTATAGAAAGGAAGGGTTATCATGAGACGCCCCAATGGGCAAGGGTCCATTTACTACGAGAAATCAAAGAAAAGATACGCCGCCTCTTTCATCACCCCAGAGGGAAGGCGCATCGTGAAGCGGTTCCCCACCACTGAAGAGGCGGAGAACTGGCTAGAGGATAACCGCTATAGCATCCGCCACAACACTTTCGTGACGCCTTCCGGCATGCGCACAGGTGCATGGATCCTGCAATACATCGACACCTACAAGAAGAATGTAAGACCTCGCACGCTGTCCTTGTATTTCGCTATTTTGGAGAAAATAGAGCCCATCGCCGACATTCCCCTACAGAAACTCACGGGGATGGACGTGCAAGCCTTGATCAACTCCCTAGATGGGAAAATTTCTACATCGTATATCAAAAAGATCTACGAGCTTCTTAACATGGCCATCAAAAAAGCCGTGGCTCTGGACATCTTAGCAAAGAACCCTATAGGCACCGTAGAACGTCCCAAGGTGACGCAGAAGAAAATACAGATTTTCACCATTGATGAAATCCACCAGATACTTGCCTATGCCAAAGAACGGCACCGGGATAGGCTCTATATGGAAATCCTAGTGGCTACTTACACCGGGCTGCGCATCGGTGAACTGCTGGCGCTCACATGGAACGATATTACCCCCGCATTTATCCATATCACCAAGACACTAGGCCAGGATGGGCACGGGGTCATATATGTTCAAAACGCCACTAAAACCTCCCACTCCCGCAGAGATGTGTCCATTCCCCTGTCACTCTACGAGACGCTGAAGGAATGGCAAGAAAGCACCCGAGCCCACGGCGGACTGGTTTTCAAGGCGAAGAATGGCAATTTCCTGTTCCCCAGCAATGAAAGGATCGCCTTTCAAGGCGTCCAAAAAGACCTGGGAATTTCCCCTGTTCGCAGCTTCCACGCGCTGCGCCACACCCACGCCAGCCAGCTGCTAGCCAATGGCGTCCCTATTGCTGAAGTGTCTAAGCGTTTAGGTCATGCATCTCCTGCCATTACATTGACCACCTATACCTCTTGGATACCCGGAAACGATGAAAAAGTCGCCAGCGATGTAGAGAGGATTTTTAGATAATTGCTACCCTATTGCTACCTTTATATTTTACCCACGCAATATAAAAAGCCTGCTAAGTCCGATAAATACTAGCATTTGGAACTTAGCAGGCTTTTAGCTATTTCTTACCTTCGACAAAGAGCATATTGTTGTTGCGCTTTACCAGATTGTACATCAGTGCATTGACGCAGGAGGCGACGATGGAGCTGCCGCCCTTGGTGCCACGGACAGTGATGAAGGGGCAGGGCGCACGGCGGACAAGCTGCTCCTTCGAGTCAGCGGCGCCGACGAAGCCGACAGGGATGCCGATGATAAGTGCCGGTTTGATGCCGTCTTCTTCGACCATACGAATGGCTTCATAGAGAGCCGTCGGAGCGTTTCCGACAGCGATGATAGAGCCATTGAGATCGGTGCCAAAGGAGTTCATCGCTGCCAGGGAGCGGGCGATGCCTTTTTCTTTGGCAATGGCTGCGATTTCCGGATCGGATACGCGGCAGAATACCTCGCTTCCGAGCGCATGCAGGGCATTCTTATTGATCCCTGCTTTGACCATATTCACATCGGTATAGATGTTGCAGCCCTTGGCAAGCGCTTCGATACCGGCAGCGACAGCGCCTTTGCTGGTCTGGATGAGATGCCCATAGTCTACGTCGCCGGAGGCGTGAATCATACGGGAATAGACCGTCACTTCTTCCGGTGTGAGGTCGATGTCCATGATGAATGGATTGATGAGATCCATGCTTTTATCTTCGATGGCCTTAGGGCTCTTGATGAAATCCATAGTGTTCCTCCATATAGTTGAGGACGCCTTCTACGGTCGAGAAGACCACAGCGCCGTCCAGTTTTGCTTTCGGTTTATCGATAACGATGACGGAAATCCCAGCGTCCATCGCGGCTTTGAGTTTCGTATCGCTGCCGCCGATGAGACCGCTGTTCTTGGTGACCATCACATCGGCGTGATAGTCATGAATCATGGCAAGATTCATTTCATAGGAGAAGGGTCCCTGCAGGGCGAGAATGTACTTGGCTCTCATGCCGAGGTCTTCACACATTTTGATCACATTCGATGTCGGCAGCACGCGCGCCCAGATCTCCTTGCCTTCCAGCGCTTTCGCCCCTACGAAGGTGGCAAGCGTCTTGGAGCCGGTCGTCAAAAGGATGCTCTTTCCAAGCTGACCGGCAAGGTCCGCCGCTTCGAATTCATCTTTTGCGTGATAGAGCTTGTCATAGTCAGGGAGCGGGATCTCCGCGCGTTCATAGCGTACATAGTCGATCCCTGCCTTGGTACAGGCCGCGCGGGCCGTCTCAGAAACGATCGCTGCATAGGGATGGCTTGCATCAAGGATGAGTGAGATCCCCTTTTCCCTGATGACACGGAGCATGTCTTCTTCCCGGAAGCGCCCTACTTCGATGTCGAGCCCTTTATGTGCGGCGAGCACTTTACCGTACTGGCTGACAACGGTCATAAGGATCTCACGGCGCTCCCCTTCCGGCTTGGACTGTTCTCGGTCTGCGAGTGCAGCGCCGATTTCTCGGCCGTCCTGTGTTCCGGAAATGATCCAGATCATGCTTTGTATCCTCTTGGTGTGATCATTTTTCCGTCAGCGACGAAGGTGGTGCTCTTGCCGATGATGACGGTGGACTGCATGTCTACATGTTCTTCCGGCAGTTTTTCCAGTGTGGAGATCGTCCAGTTCATGCCCGGACGTCCTGCTTTTCTGACGATGCCTACCGGTGTTTCCGGCCTTCTATACTGAAGCACGATGTCGCGGATCTCATCGAGGTAGGTCGCGCGGCCGCGGCTCTTTGGATTGTAGATGGCGATGACGAAGTCCCCTTCCGCAGCGAGCTTGGCTCTGTTTTTGATCTGTTCCCACGGGGTCATCAGATCAGAAAGACTGATGACGGCATAGTCATGCATGAGCGGGGCGCCGAGCGCCGCAGCAGAGGTATTTGCTGCCGTGAGTCCCGGGATGACCTCACACTCCGGACGCACTTCCTTCGGAAGCTTCTGGATGAGCTCGAGCACAAGACCGGCCATGCCATAGACGCCCGGGTCACCGGAGGAGATCACGGCCACCTGATGACCTTCTGCCGCCAGATCGACAGCCTTCTGGCAGCGATCGACTTCCTGGCGCATGCCATTTCCGACGACCTCTTTGTCCTTGATGAGGTCTTTCACAAGAGCAATGTAGGTGTTATATCCCACGATGATATCGGAAGCTTCCATGGCCTTGATGGCCTTCGGTGTCATTTCTTCTTCATGGCCCGGTCCAATGCCGATGACCCGGATAGTCCCAGGGCGATCGCCACCGTGGCACTGACAAACTTCGTTTTCGGCAGAAGCGTTTTTCCCTTCATTGATTCCATTAACGCTGCTGATTGACATACGTTTCCCACTCCTATCGTTTTCTCTACAAATTTTGAACTTTCTAAATGATACTCTTCCGCGATCTTTTTAAGCTCCTCTGCCTTGTAAAAATGGATCGGAAGATGCATGGAACTGGCAAAATCAAGCAAGCCCTTTTCATCTGCTTTCGCATCGACGCTCGCAAGCGATGCTACCTGATACGGGTAAGCCCCTGCCTGAGCAAGTGCTGCGGTGAATGCGCTCTGCACCAGCTCTTGGGAGATGCCGCGCTTGCATCCGATGCCGACGAAAAGATTCTTCGGCCGAAGACAGACGAAAGGCTTCTTCACAGTGATCGTTTTTTCGGTAATGACAGCGCATGCGTCAAACGCATTGGCATCCAGTCGGTCTAAGGGCTCCGTGCGGATCCCTTTCTCTTTGAGGCGCGTCGCTATGGATGCGCTCCCTTCGACTGTCTCATCCAGAAACCATCGGAATGTGCGCCCTGCTGCGATGACGGTATTCACGGGCTTCAAGGCTGCAAGCGGCTCGACACGCATCATCAGCTCGCGGGCGATATCATCCGGCGCGCGGCGGTCATGGACATCGGTCGCCGTCGTGATGACGGGATCGGCTCCCACTGCCGCCGAGACTTCTCTTGCCCAGGCATTCGCCCCGCCCAGGTGTCCGGAAAGAAGGGAAACACAATGTTTCCCGCACTCATCCATGACAAGTACCGCAGGATCGGACGCCTTGCTCACTACATGAGGTGCGATGGCGCGGACCGCAATGCCGGAGGCCATGATGAAAAGGATCCCATCATAGCAGGAGAAGATATCCGCCGTGAGCGCGAGCGTGCGGGTAAAATACACGGCTTCTTTGCCGCTCGCACCGTCTTTTCTTTCATACAGAGTCCCCTCACCGGAAATGCCCGCCTTCACGCGCACCCCCAGCTGGGCTCCTTCTTTGGATACAGAAACAATAGCGTACTTCATGTGATACTCTCCAGAGGATAAGGGTTCAAGGTTCAGGGTTAGCCCTTGAGGCGGCTCGCCCCTTGATTACGTTTGAAAGCCTCGATTGAATGAGAAATTAGAAATGAGAAATGCGAAATGGTGGTGCCATGAGCTGGCATTCCAGTCACCAGTCACCAGTCACTTGAGCCTCCTAATCCCTAGCCACTAATCCCTAGTCACCAGAAGACTCTAATCCCTAATCCCTAGGGAAACGCTGATTTTCGCAAAGCCTCATCCGAATACACGGAAATCGCCCCTATTCCCCCCGATTCCCTTACTCTCCATCCGTTCCTTTGCGGAACATGGTGGTGAACTTGCTGTCGTAAAGCTTGGAGAGCTCATAATCGGTATCAAGGACCTTGCCGACGACGATCATGGCCTGACGGACGACGCCTGCCTGATGGAGAATGTCTGCGATGGTATCAATGGTACCGCGGAAAATACGCTGGTCAGGCCAGGTCGCTCTGGCTACGATAGCGACCGGGGTATCGCCCGGATAGCCGCCCTCTTTCAGTGTCGCCATGACCTGATCGATCGCCTGGACAGAGAGGAAAATGCACATGGTCGCCTGATGTGCGGCAAGAAGCGCCAGCTTTTCCTTCGGCGGGACCGGTGTGCGGCCTTCCATACGGGTGATGATGACGGTCTGAGAAATGCTCGGCAGGGTATATTCCTGTTTCAATGCAGCTGCTGTCGCAAGGAAGGAGCTGACGCCCGGAACGACACAAAACTGATCTTCTTTGATCCCTGCTGCGCGCAGACCGTCCATCTGTTCCTGGATCGCACCGTAAATGGCTGGATCGCCGGTGTGCACACGAGCCACCATTTTGCCTGCTTTGAGCGCATCGATCTCCACCTTCAGCACTTCATCCAGATTCATGGTCGCACTATTATAGATCTCTGCATCTTTTCTGCCGTACTTCAGGATCTCCGGATTCACAAGAGAGCCGGCGTAGATGATGACATCCGCCTCTGCGATGAGACGCTGTCCCTTCACCGTGATGAGCTCAGGATCTCCGGGGCCTGCGCCGATGAAATACAATTTTCCCATAATAACTTCCTCCTCAATGTTTGATTGCTGTAAATATGAAAATGGGGCTCATCGGATCATAAAGATGATACCGCCCCAGTTTTCTCAGTCGATTGATCTGCATTTCGAAGCCTTCCAGCTCGAAAGGACGATCCGCGAATTCCTTCACTACTTCCCCCGTCGTTTCCACGGTGACAGCAGTAAGGATGATGCGTCCGCCCGGAGCGAGCAGCGCTTCACATCGATCTAGGATCTCATGCATATTTCCGGAAGACCCGCCGATGATGATCACATCCATCTTCGGCAGCCCTTCCATCGCCTCCGGCGCTGTGCCGGCTATGGTATGGATATTCCGGCAGCCGAACTTTTCCGCATTTTTCCGGATCAGCTCGATCCCCTCCGGATTTCTTTCTATCGAATACACAGCCCCCTTGGGGCAGCAGAGCGCTGCCTCGATGGATAGAGAGCCTGTCCCTGCACCGATGTCAGCCACTATATCGCCAGGCTGAATGGCGGCCTTCACCATGACCATCGCACGGATCTCAGCCTTCGTCATCGGTACCTTTCCCCGAATAAACTCCTCATCTTTGATGCCAAACTGCATTTATCCCATCACCACCATGACTGATTCACCATAGCCTTCCAGATGCGACAATTCCTCAAGCGTCGAATCCGAAAGATGCTGATTCTCATATGAAATATGCTCGGCCGCGGCAGCGCGCGTCTCCTTCGGCCAGCCCTTGTCCATCAGGTATCTCGCGATATAGGCCGGATCATGCTCATGATCCGTCAGAAAGGCCAGCTTTCGTCCGGGCATATACGACGTATCCTTCTCTTCCGGCACACGGCCATGGAAAGAGAGCCACAGCGCCCCCTGCCAGGGTTCTTTGACAAGAGCGAAGCAGGCCTGCACCGAAGAAATCCCCGGGATGACTTCGATCGGATGCTCCGGAAACCGCTTCTTGAGCCACGGAAGCAGACTGTAATAGCCCGGATCCCCGCTCACCATGACGACGACATCATCCTTCTTAAGCGCCTCCTCCAGCCAGTCCGCCAGCAAAGAGAGCTTGCCTGTCACCGGATATGTTTCCTGAGAAGGCTTCGCATAGTCAGAAAGCGCGCGGCGGCCGCCCACGAGGTAGTGCGCCCCCTCGATGGCTTTCTGCGCCTTCGGCAGGATATAGTCCGGATCACCCGGCCCGATCCCCGCTACGATCAATGTATGCTCCATTGTTCCTCCTCCAGAATCTCCTTCGCATGGCTGCTGACTGCCTGCACCGTGCCATCCATCGCCGCAAAAATCACGCCGACCCTGGCCTTACCGAAAATATAGCGTTCCGAGCGCACCTGCGCCCTCTCCGCCATCTGCTGGTAAATCATATCCAGCCCTTCACGATGCACGACCGCTGCCGCGCCATCCGTCGTCGTACAGCACATGATCTCACGCACCGTATCTGTCGATGCCCCATTCATGGCGGCATACGCCGCCATCGTCTCCATACGGCCGTCACTATTGCGATTGTACGTATGGAAGCTGCCTGACGCCACCTTGACCAGCTTTCCCATATGGCCGATGAGCAGCATCTTTTGGAAACCGCCTGCGATGCACTGCTCCATCATGAAGCCGATGTAATTGCTCGTCTCGATGATCGCATCCGCTGGAATACCCATGATCTTCGCCGCCGTCTCACCGATACGGCCGGGACAAAGGACCGCCGTGCGGATCCCGCTCGCATAGACCACCGGCACCTGCGGCGCCAGCGATTTCTTGTACGCCTCCTCACTCATCGGCTTCACGATCCCTGTCGTTCCCAGGACCGAGATCCCGCCGACGATACCCAGCGAAGGATTCAGCGTCTGCTTTGCCAGCTCCTCCCCTTTCGGGATAGACACCGTCACGATACAGCCATGATCCTTACCGATGAGCTCCTCATACACATAACGCAGCATGATCTGCGGGCCCGGATTGATGGCGGGTCGTCCCACCTTCACCTGCAGCCCCGGCTTCGTCACCGTACCGACGCCCTTCCCCGCACGGAGCGTAAGACCTGGCGTATCCACCAGCTCTACGGTCACGACGATCGGCGTCCCATGTGTACAGTCCAGGTCATCGCCCGCATCCTTAAGGCAAGTCGCGATGCCCGTCCGCCCATGTGCCTCGGCCGACTCCACCGGGATCGTGAGCTCCGTCCTTTGCGGCGAAAGGACCGTCACCTGCTTTGGAAATTCTCCTCGCATAGCCAAGATCGCTGCCTTCATCGCCCCCGTCGCCGTTGCGCCGGTGGTATGCCCTTCCCGGAGCGTCTTCGCCATCATTTCCTCTGCGTTCATAACTCCTCCCATACATAAAGGTTCAACGGGTTCATTCGGTTCACGGTGCAAGGCAAATGCTGCACTGCACCATTCAAAGCTGAGCCTCGTTACACCTGTGAAAGCCCTTGCCCCCGCAGAGCCTTCTTATCTGTAATTCACAAACTGCAGATCCGCCGGAATGTCCTGCTGCTTCAGGAACTGGATGCACTCCTGCAGGCAATCCTTATCCTTGCTCGATACACGCACCTCATCCCCATTGATCTTGGCAGCGACCTTGATCTTCGAAGCCTTCACACGCTTCACGATATCCTTCGCCATATCCGAAGAGATCCCGTTCTGCAGCGAGAGTACCTGACGGACCGTCCCGCCGGCTGCCGCTTCCTTCTTCTCTTCCTTCAGATTCTTGAGGGAGATCCCGCGCTTAACGAGCTTCCCATGAATGATGTCCTTTACCAGCTTCAGCTTGAAATCATCATCGCCGATCAGCGTGATCTTATCCTCATCGAGAGTGACCGAGCTCTTGCTGCCCTTGAAATCATAGCGCGTACCGATCTCCTTGGACGCCTGATTCACAGCATTTGCCGCTTCCTGCAGATCCGTGCGGCATACCACGTCGAATGAATAATCTTTTGCCATTATAGACCTCCTTGGGGGTTGTAGTGACTTTGTGACTAGTGACTGATGACCGGAGATCGAGATCCAATAGGAACCTTCCCCGATGAGCAATATATAAATACCGCTTCCTCATCCTTCTTTTTTACATACTCTATTATTGTACCATACTTTCGTATGAAATTTGAAAATTTCTGAAAATTTCAAATTCAGCCATGCTAAGAAGACGCTGATTAAATTATTGCCAGATTTTACTCTTGAATCTTTATACAAGGCAGGGAATCATCTGACACGAATAGCGAACCATGTAAGGAAAGTGATGACGAAGCCATGTATAAAGCTCCTTCTAAAACCCGCCTCTACCATGGAATCAGCATTCCCTTACATAATCATAAAAAAAGTTGGCAGAAAAAGTCTTTAAGTCTTTTCTGCCAACTTTCATATTCACGCCAGAATAAATGCGGTCATCAAACCCAGCTTATTTCTTCTGTGCGTCTTTTTCTGTTGCGTCTTTTGCTTTCGTCTGCGCTGCGCGGAGATCAGCGATTGCAGCCTTCAGCTCTTCTACTTCCTGACTAAGAGCACTGATCTTTTTCTCCATAGCAGCTTTGGAAGCCGGTGCATGGTTACTCTGACCGAGTTTCAGGCTTACGCCTGCATTCACCATATTTTCTCCATTGCCGAAGCTGCCACCGACAGAGAACATCGTGTCTTCATTCGGGCGATAGTATGCACCGAGCGCCACCGCACTTGCACCACTGTAGTTGCCATAGCCTGCTGCAAAGTCCCACTTATCCTCCGGGTCGAAATCGAGCGGATGGAGTGCGGCGAGAGCAGCTGCCCCTGCACCGACCTTGTCCACACGATTGTCCAGCTTATTGATCGAATTACCAAGAAGCGAAATATTGCTAGCATTCTCCTTTACCAGCTGATTTGTCGCATACAGCTGTCCGCCATTCACGGCATCCTTGGAGCCTTCCTCAATCTTTCCGTCTTTTACATTCGTGATGGTCTGATTATTGGCATTCAAGCCGTCCTTGCTCACATAGGTGTTGTCGCCGACTTTTACACTGTCCACTGTGATATCTTTTGCCATACCTACGGTATACTTCTTGCCACCATCTGCATTGGTGCTTTCCGTCACAGTGATGTTATTGCCTGCTTCAACGGTGGTATGCTGCTTAGCAAGATTCTCTACATTCGTGACTCGGTTATCCAACTTGCCAATGTCTGCCTTGTTCTGGGCAATGTCTGTCTTGTTCTGAGCAATATCTGCCTTGTTCTGGGCAATATCGGCCTTGTTCTGAGCAATGTCTGCCTTGTTCTGAGCAATATCTGCCTTGTTCTGGGCAATATCGGCCTTGTTCTGAGCAATATCTGCCTTGTTCTGAGCCACATCGGCTGCTACTGCATGGAGCTGGCCGCCATTGACCGCATCGGTAGAGCCAGCAGTGACTGCGCCTGCTGCTACGCCGGTAATCTTGCCGTCTTTGTCAATAGCAACTTTTGAATTGATGATGGTGTTGCCATCCTGCATATAAATGGAAGCGCCTTTACCATTCACCATTCCTGCTACTCCGGAATCGCCATACAGCGCGATTTTAGCCGCACCATTGGAAATGATATTACCACTGACATTGATACCAGCAAGCTGAGCTCCCTTATCTGCAATAATACGGTCCTTGGTCGCGATATAACCAGTTGTCTCAATCGTCCCATTTGTTCCGCTAAGGCTGACGTTGTTGCCAGTAAGTTTCCCCAGGAGAACATCATCATTCAGGCCAACCTTATAAATCTTCTGCCCGTTGACTTCTGCTTCTTCTACTTTGATGTTGCTGCCATTGACAACCTTGCTATGCTTGGCCGCTTCGGTTGCTACTGCATGGAGCTGGCTGCCATTGACCGCATCGGTAGAGCCAGCAGTGACTGCGCCTGCTGCTACGCCGGTAATCTTGCCTTCTTTACTAATCGTTACTTTCCCAAGTTTCGCATATTCAGGACTAATCTGGCTGTAGTTACCCTGATCATCTCCTAAATACAGGGAACCATCTCTCAGGGACATGTTCTTGTAAAAGATTCCCTTATTGATCTTGACTCCGCCGATTTCGCCTTCGGTTGCGGTTACTTTGCCGTCTTTATCTACTACCAATTTGCCGTTGGCTGCATAGAATGCACCGTTGCTGTTTACGAAGAACGGTACAGTGCCGTTTTCATTTGCAGTACCTACGGACAGGTTGTATTTTGCGTTCAGGGCATTGGTATTAATCGCATTGGTATTAATCGCTTTGACCCCTGTGATATTACCTTCTTTGTCAATCGTTACTTTCCCAAGTTTCGCATATTCAGGACTAATCTGGCTGTAGTTACCCTGATCATCTCCTAAATACAGGGAACCATCTCTCAGGGACATGTTCTTGTAAAAGATTCCCTTATTGATCTTGACTCCGCCGATTTCGCCTTCGGTTGCGGTTACTTTGCCGTCTTTATCTACTACCAATTTGCCGTTGGCTGCATAGAATGCACCGTTGCTGTTTACGAAGAACGGTACAGTGCCGTTTTCATTTGCAGTACCTACGGACAGGTTGTATTTTGCGTTCAGGGCATTGGTCTGGATGGAGTTTACACCGGCCATGTTGCCTTTTTCATCGATAGTTACCTGACCAAGTTTAGCGGATTTCGGAGTGATTTGGCTGTAGTTGCCGTCTGCATCGCCTACATACAGCTCGCCGTCACGCAGTGCGGTATTTTTATAGAGTACGCCATTTTTCAGAACTACGTTGCCGATTTCGCCTTCGGTTGCGGTTACTTTGCCGTCTTTATCTACAACCAATTTGCCGTTGGCAGCATAGAATGCGCCGTTGCTGTTTACGAAGAACGGCATGGTGCCGTTTTCATTTGCAGTACCTACGGACAGGTTGTATTTTGAGTTCAGTACATTGGTATTAATCGCACTGGTATTAATCGCTTTGACCCCTGTGATATTACCTTCTTTGATCGTGACTCCGCCGATTTCGCCTGCGGCTGCAGTCACTTTGCCGTCTTTATTTACAGAGAATTCATTAGCGGCTGCATGGAATGCACCGTTGCTGTCTACAAAGAACGGAGTGAACCCATTCGCTGCCTGCTCACCTACGTTGAGATTATATTTGGCATTCAGTGTATCGGCATTAACAGTATCGGCATCAATAGTAGTATACGCTGCTTGTGCCTCGCTCATTCCCATAACGCCAGTAAGAGCAAATGCAGCTAAAAAAGCGGCAGCGCATGTACGTGCACGGTTTCCTTTTCCATGTCTTTTCGCAATCTCAGAAACCACAGTATAGCAATTCTTCGCTTTGCTCCAAACAACTTTGTAAATCCGATTCATGATACATCCTCTCTTCCTTTTAAATACAGTGTAAAATGATGATCACAAACTCTCTTTCCTAAGAGAGTCCCCCCCCACCTTTCTTCGGTTTCCCAACATTCCTTGATTTCTTCTGTTGTTTCATGAAGTGCTAACCCAAAAATGTTGGTCATATGATAGTGATTAAGGTTTCATGTTTACGCGAAGCCTTATACTATATAATTAGTATAGTACCCCCCCCCTAAATTTTGTCAATATCTATTGCCTTTTTTAGTCGTAATAGAAATTTATAAAAAAAGGAAGAATCACCTTTTATCTCCTGCTGCATGATTGCATATTCATTAAAAAGTCAGTATAAGCCATCATTGTTTTGTAATTTCTAGAAAAAACTTATAAAAGCATTGTTAGGCTTTGCTTTTGTCTCCCTGGATAATACATGTTAAAGAAACACGGAATAAATCGCTGTCAGGTTTTACTCTTGGATTCTTTATATGGTGAGGAATAAAACTGACACGAATAGCGAGCTCTTTAAGGAAGGCTATGACGTAGCCATGTATAAAAATTCCTGTAAAAGATGACTCTGCGATTGAATCAGCGTTTCCTTAGTTGTTTGAACCATGCAACTTGACAACAATCATACATCTATTCCTTTTAGTATCCCTTATGGGTTCGTAGTCAGCTACTATTTCATTCCTGCCATCGCATAGAAATAGTACGCTAGCAGCAAGGCTAGAAGGTCATGTCCTTTATTTAGTTCCATCATTCTTCCAGCCGCTACTTTCATGATGACATATGCAATGAAAGCGACGGAAATGCCATTCGCTCAGAAATATCATCAGAACCAACGCGGTGAGCACCGCTCCCTGCGGCAGACCAGCCTCCGCCATCATGCGCGGAACAACGGCCAGTACATACCCCATCGTAGCGAAAATCGTCAGCCCAGCGATCACCTCCGTACCGATATCTGTATGAAGTTCGCGCAGATAAAATCGATGCTCACTATACGACTATAAAAAAACCACCGAGATACTCACTCAGTGGTTTTTACATGCGTTCAAGCGAACTTTATTTTTCTTCTTTCTCAGCGAGCTGTTTTTCCAGACGGCGAATCTTTTTCATCAGCTCCGGCAGATGCGAGAGTGCAGCCTCGACTCTCCCCCACTGGGCGTGGGTCCTCGCCGGAAAGCCCAGGTAGGTGCCTGGGGTCTTGATGGTGCCGATGATGCCTGTCTTCCCTCCGAAGACGGCATTGTCACAGATGGTGATATGGCCATTCACGCCGGTCTGTCCGGCCATGATGACGTGGTCGCCGACCTTGGTGCTGCCGGCGATGCCGACCTGCGCGCAGAGGAAATTGTCTTGGCCGACCTCGACATTATGTCCCAAGTGACAAAGGTTATCGATCTTGGTGCCGCTGCCGACGATGGTGTTATTCATCGCACCGTTGTCGACGGTGGAACAGGCACCGATCTCGACGTCATCTCTGATGACAGCGCGGCCGAGCTGACGGATGTGATGGTGGTGGCCTGCCTCGTCAGTGGAGAAGCCGAAGCCCTGACCGCCGACGACGGCATGCGCACGAAGGACGACACGGTCGCCTAAGATGCTGTTTTCATGTACGACAGCGCCCGGATTCAGTTCGCAGTCTTTGCCGAGCTTCGCATACTTTCCGATGTAGCAGTATGGGTAGATGACACAGCCGTCTCCGATCTCAGCGCCTTCTTCGATGACGGCATACGCCATAATGGTGACGTCTTTGCCGATCAGGGCTTTTTCACTGATGACGGCAGTCTCATGGATGCCCGGTTCCCATTTGTTTTCCGGACGGAAAACTTCGATGAGTTCGCCAAAGGAGCGGCGAGCATCGGGGACGACGATGAGATTCTTCGTGTAGTGGTGAGGGAGTTCATCGACCAGGATGACACCTGCCTGCATTTCTTCGATGTGCTCAGCGTAGACACCACGGGCAAAGGTCACCTGCGACGGGCCAGCGCTTTCTGCGCTGGCGACGTCATCGATCAAGACCGTGCTGTCTCCATAGAGAGTGCCTCCGATCAGGGCAGCGATTTCACCTGCTGTTTTTTTCATGATGGACCTCACTTGGATGCGGACGAAGCAGCGCCGGATGCCGCTTTCGATGTGCCATCGATCTTGGCCATCACTTCATCGGTGATGTCGACGGCACCGCCGGGTACGGCTCTCTTATGCATGACGATGCCGATGCCCTTTTCTTTCGCGATCTGGGCTGCCTGAGACTCGACCATGGACTGGATCTGTTTCTGCTTGCTCTGGATGAAGATCATGCGCTCCTGCTGGGCGGACTGAACTTTCTTCTGCATGTCTTCATCGGAGAGTCCGCTCTGGGAGTCCTGATCCAAGCGGTCTCTGATTTCTTTATCTTTATCGTTGATTTCTTTTTCGATAGACTGGATCTTCGGAGAAGAAGCTTCCAGCTTCTGGTAGTCAATGACTGCCACTTTATGTTCACTGCCGCAGCCAGCAAAGGCGAGTGCTGCGCCAATGAGTCCTACACAGGCCAGTTTTTTCCACATAGCCATTCGATTTCCTCCTACTTGGTGATATTGACTATACGATTCACCATATCCCCCGTCACGTCTTCGGCGTGGATATTGGCTTTGTATTTCGAGAAGATCATGGAAAGGTGCTTGTCAGAGGCCTCGCGGGCAGCTTCTTTCCGGATGTCTTCCATAATTTCTTTTTTGACGGCGGCCATCTCTTTCTGCTTGGCATCGATCTTCTGTTGCCAGTCTTCGTTCCAGGATGGGTCGATGGGGTCTTCGGGAAGAGGCTCATCGACGTTCGTATCCTCCGCGAGGCTCTGCTTGGTGTCTTTCGCGGTCTTCTCTGAAAAGTCAGCGAGCTCCTTCGATGCTTTTTCTTTTGCCTCTTTCATCGTTTTCACTTCGTCCTCTGTCCAGCCGATGGTATCCATCTGGCGACGCTCGGTGCGAAGGTCCATCAGATCATGGAGGCGCTGCTTGACGTCTTCCTTCTCGGAGCCGGTGACGCCGAGGACGGTGAGCTTCATTTGGAGATTCGCCATCTCGGCGCGCTCTTCGTCAGTGAGGCCATCGGGCGTGAAGGTTCTGTCCTTCTTGTGTGCTTCGCTGATGGTCTTGTAGAGTTTTGCAAGGCCGTCATTCAATTCGTCTTCTTTTGCCTTGACCTTCGTCTTCCACTCATTTTCGGCAGCCATGCGCCGGCTCTGATCGGAGAGCGCGGCCTTGATATGCTGCTGCTGAGATGCGATGTGAATGAGCTTGTTTCGTTCATTCTGGTACTGATCAAGGAGATGGTTGTACTCAGTCTCGAGGCGGAAATATGTACTGTATTTCGGATGGGCTTTCACAAGGGTCTCCAAGTCGACCACGCCGTAGGAAACGGCAGGTGGCGCCGGCTCCTCGGTTTTTTTATCGCTGCATCCGCTTACCGCCAGGGAGCACGCCACGAGGAGGGCAGCCGCCATGGTGTATACACAGTTTCTATATTTCATGAGACGTCCTTATTTTTTGCTTTCAGAGGAAGCTGCGGATGCTGCGGAAGAGGAGGCAGCGGAAGAAAGAGACTTCGAAAGGGAATCGGTGACTTCCTTCGTGATGTCTGTGCCGCCGTAAATGACAGCAGATTTATCGACGACAAGAGCAAGGCCCTTCTTGGATGCGACGGACTTCACAGCGCCGGTCACCTGATCATCCATATCCTTCTCGATGGCCTGTCTCTTCTGATTGAACTGCTGCTGCATGTCAGCGAAGAGTTTTTCTTTTTCCGCATCACTCATGCCTTCTGACTTCGCATCGAAGTCTTTCTGCATTTCATCTGCCGTTTCTTTCATCTTCTGCTGGTAGTTCGCTGCGAGGGTGCTGTTCGCGGAGATCACTTCCCTCTGGTCAACGACGCCGATGTCAGAGGTCGGAGCAGCATTCGCTGTATCCCCCATGGATACCACCGCCATCGCTGCCACGGAGGCGATGAATACGCCAGCCAAAGCGAAGGAAAAAATCTTTACGTTTTTCTTGTTACCAAGAGTTGTCATCATGATAGGTTACTCTCCTCTTTTATAAATTGGCAATCAGCCGGAGCCATTTGCCTTCTTCATCATTATACACATATTCGATCGTCATGTAATTATGAATCTTATAGGAAAATCCATATTCATTTTCTTTTTTCTTACAATCACGGTCATAGCGCAGGGCGAAGTTCTCGCCGAAGGGGATCTGAGCAAAGGCATGGTGGCTGTTTTCTACAAAATCATACTTATAGCCCAGATCCATGATGCGTCCGAAGTGATGGTACCAGCCGCCATAGACATTCCAGTCGACGGGGCCGGGGTAGAAGCGGGCCTCGCCGAAGATCACATTGTTCCTGCCCACGAAATGCCCGAGCATGCCTTCGATCGCCGTATTGCGATTTCCATCGCGCCCGGCATCCATCCATGCTTCCGTGCGGATGATCCAGTGATCGGTCAGTGCATCGACCTTGAGTTCTGTGATCTCTCCCGGGTAAAGATAGGCCTTTGTCTCTATGCCATACTTTTCAATGAAGGGGTCCTTGGCGAGGATGTCATTCATCGAGGCAGCCAGATCCTTCTGATGGCGGGCGACAAAAGCGAGCGGAAGTCCTTCAAGACTTCGAAGGGCATGCTCCGTCTCATTCACCGCGCGCAGCATCAGGAGGCGCGGAATGGTGGTCTTGTGCAGGGTGAGCTTTCCGGTACGGACGATCGTCCCCTGCGGGATGAGGGAGATCCGCACTCTTGTCTTCTCCCCCGAGGTCACTTCGAAGTTGGCAGTAAATTCCGGAAGGATCTCCTTAAGAAGCTCTCGCCCAGCAGACTCAGAGACACTCTCCGCCCAACCGACCGAATCGACGGGAAGCCCCGAGAGGAGCTGACTCATAAGGAGCGGTACACCGGCACTGTCCTTCTTCACCAGCGCTGCCGCTTCCGGAGACAGATTCCCATAGTCGATCTCAGTCTCCACCATGCGGATCATCTGCCCGACTGGAGTGAGCGATACATGAAGCGCTGTCTTTTCTCCATAGGCGGCAGATATATCATCCACCACATAGCCCACGACCACGCGGTTCACGATGTCTGCAAGGACCTTATCGTACTCGCTCTCGTGCGAGCGAAAGAGGCTCTCATCCTTGCCGACAAGGATGTGGTTTCCTATGGCAGAAATGCTCGCCGTGATCCGCTTCTCCACAGCGGGCGGCATACCGCCCGCTCCCGTGACGGAGACGCTCACTTCACGGATCGGTGCCGCATCTGCCCACGCAGGAAGCAGGAATGACGAAACGAGCAGGGCAAGACCTGCTCGAGTCATCGAATGAAATAAGGAAGAATGCATGGCTCCTCCTTTGGAAAATCAGTGGGGATTTGGCTGTTTGCCATCAGCGGACGGCAGAATACGGCTCAGGTTCTACGGGTCCATCAGGAACCATTCCCGCACCAACCTCTGCCACTACTGTGTCCCTCCTTCCGAGAGAGGGAGGGACAAATCGGAGCTGCGACGCTTCATGAATGAGACACCGCAGCGCCATTCCATAGTTCTACGTATGATCAGAACTGTGTGCCGAAGCTGAAGTGGAATTTATTCTTATCCCCGTGGCCATAGTCAAGACGGATCGGTCCGATCGGGGTCTGGAGACGCAGGCCTACGCCGCAAGACCACTGGAAGCCATCATCATCTTCATACCACGGGATCTGTCCGTTATCGATGCCCCAGGTGCTGCCGCCATCGGTGAAGAGGACACCCTGGACTTTCTTGGCGATCGGGAAACGATATTCCAGTGTCGCCGCGTACATTTTCTTGCCCTTGAACTGGTCATCCTCATAGCCGCGAAGCGTATTCGAGCCGCCGAGGTCAAAGAGGTTGCCGTAGGAAACGTCACCGTCAATGTAGCCGCCCTGCAGACGGAGTGCAAGGATGTGACCATTGCCGAGACCTTTGTAGAAGCGGCCTTCTGTCGTAAACTTGTAGAAATCATAGTCACCGCCAAGGCCATGTCCGCCCCACTGGGTAGAGAAGGAGATGCGGCGGCCCTTGCTGGCATTGAAGTAATTGTCGCGGTTATCGAAGACATGCGAGAAAGTGAAGCTGTTCGTGGTACCGAAATTATCCATAATAGCTTTATACCATGCATCGCTATCGTCTTTCTTATTATGTCCCTTGTCAGTTGCTGCGCTGCCCCATTCGAAACCGTCATGGTCATCATATTTTTCCTTCGCACTTTCGAAGGTAAAGTAGTTCGTGCGATATTCGCCATTCTGACGTCCCCAGGTGAGGTTCCAGCCGCTTCTTCTCTTATCGTATTCTGCGACGGTATTGCCGTTCGAATCATAGTCATCGTATTCATAGATGCGGTTGAAGATGGAAGCACCAAGGGAGTCACCGTTGGAATTGATCCATGGGCGGGTGTAGGAGATGGTATAGTTCTTACCGTTACCGGCGCCGCCGAATTCCCAGTGGAAATTGACCTTATCACCTGTGCCGCGGAAGTTCGTATCACCGAGCTCGATGATGCCGACTGTACCGTCAGAGTCCGAGTAGCCGGCGCCGACAGTGATGACACCGGTCTTCTGCTCAACGACGTCGATCTCGATGACGACATTGTGTTCATTTTCTTTGCCAGGGAGCAGCTTCATATTGACATCTTCGAAGTAGCCCAGATTATAGAGTCTTTCCATGGAGCGGCTTGCCTGGAATTTATTGAAGGGCTTGCCCTTCTTCATCTTGAGTTCGCGGAGGATGACTTTGTCCTTCGTCTTATCATTGCCGACGAGCTGGATATCTTCGATGACACCTTCGGAAATATGGACTTTCAGGATGCCCTTCGGCGTCACTTCCACATTTGGGATGGAGACGAGCATGTAGCCCTGCTTGAGGTAGGCATCTTCGATCTCCTTGAGCTTCTGATTCACGAGGACGAAGTTCAGGACGCTCCCCTCCGGCACCTGCAGGATGGACTTCAGGTAGTCAGAGGTGAAGATCGTATTGCCGGTGAATTCCACATCACGAACGATGGGATTTGCCACAAGACCATAGGTGAGGTCCACGCCTTCGGGGATTTCCTTGAAATTCGGACGGATCTGAGAGAAAACACCTGTCGAGCCAAGAGATGCCACATCATTGCGGATGCCCTCAGCCGTGACGGTGCTGCCCGGTTTGCTCTGCAGAAGAGGGGACAGCTTCGTCTTGACTTCTTCCGGGATCCCATCGAAGTCGACATGCGCGATGGTCTTGCCTGTATGTGCTTCGATGGCTGCGTCATCGTCCGCCGAAAGATAGAGCGAGGCATCGCCCACTGCAACGGTCTGGTGGGATTCCTTCACTTCCATGGATGGTTCCGCTTTTTCCGTCTGATCAGAGATCTCACCGGTCTTGCCCGCTTCCTTACCACTCTTCACGTCGATCATGGAGCTCTGGGACATGCCGTTCTGGGAGCCGGTCATCTGCGGTGCTTCCGCAAAGACGTCCGCGCCGGAAAGCGCAAGCAGGATCGCAGAGGCAAGCAGTGCTTTCTTATATGTTGCTGTCATCGTAAATTCCTCCTCATGTATTGGATGGTGAATTTCTATATATTTATGGAAATACAGATGGGTATCTGGCATACTTGCCAAAACGTGTGATTTCCTTAAATAACATTGGGATCGATGGATTCGTTGCAGGACGGAAGCTCCTAAAGGGGAGACCCTTCAAACCTCTGGAATCCTTCTTATCATTAATTTCCTCGGAGAGCCCTTCCCGCTTCGCCTACGACACGCTGAATCTCCTGATCGGAGAGCGCGGGTACCTCCGGCTTCGTGACGGCGGAGACTTCCACCGGAACCGGCGCGGGCGTCATGACGACGGGCGCTACTTTAGCAGGCGCCGCCACCTCGGGATCTGGCTTTGGCGGATCCGTTTCCACCGGTTCTGTCGTGACAGTCTCTGCAGATACCGAAGGGACCTCTTCGGCTTTCTTATCCGCTTCCTCGACTGGCACAACCGCCGCATCCGGTGTCGTGACTGCTGTTTCTACCGGCCTTACCGGAGTAGACGCAGGTGCAAAAAAATTGTCTTGCAAAAAAGAGGCGCCGAGGAAAAGCGCTCCTGCCACAGCCAGCGCGCCGCCGCGAAGCAGCCACTTCCGCCGCGGCGAAGTCCCTCTCACCTCTTTCAGGCGCTGCATCTCTGCCTGCGCCATGATGAGATTCATCTCGCCTGTCAGTTCTTTATGATTGGAATAGGAATTCTCTGCCTTTTCCAGCCACCTCTTCACTGACTTCACTCTCTTCAGCGTATCCCCCGACATACTGCCTCCTGCCAAGAAACCGGAATCATTTCGATCTCTGCCAACGACTGATTACATGATTCTTATATATAATCAGTGTTTTAGAAGTACAAGTGAACATCCAAAATTATTATTTATTTCACATTTTCTTGTATTTTCAAGCATTCTTGCAGAAATGCGAGTGTTTTTAAGCTGGAATGATATGTTTGACCGAGTCCGAGGAGCAGAGATCCGATTTCTGTTCCATCTTACTCTTTCCGATAGGTTCAGCGGGGCAGCGAGACGGTGCCGAAAATGGGACCGCAAGAAGCGCTATGCTCCGTCATCCCCTACTTTCTCTCATGGATCAGCTTCGAGAGCATCCCTCGGAGGCGACGGATGCCGCGTTTCTCGAGGCGGTAGACGTAGGCCTGACTGACGCCCATGGCATCAGCGGTCTCCGCGGCGGTCTGCTCCGCAAGGTAGACCGAGCGAATGACATCCTGCTCTTTGGCAGAGAGTCGCTGCACTGCCAGGTCGACTGCCGCATGCAGCGATTCACGGTCGGCACTTTCGAAAGCCATATCGGGAATGGCCTGTGCGAGGAAGACCTTCTCTTCCTCCCCGTCCTTAAGAAGGATCTCCTTTTTATTGGCATTCAGGAAATTCAGCATGCGTCCGCGGATGCGATGGATGGCATACAGGGAGAAGGCGACACCGGTCGAAGGATCATAGCGCTCGACGGCCTCCATGAGCCCTACCGTGCCTTCCTGAATAAGGTCCATCGTCACCGCCTCCTGCAGGCCATACTTGACGGCCTCCTTGAAGACAAGCGGCTGATAATTCTCGATCAGACGCTGGCGCGCGTCGATCTCCTCTTCCTCTTTGTATTCTTTCCAAAGTGCCTGCTCTTCCTCCCGGCTGAGCAAGGTCACACGGGACAGGCAGGCTTTGTATTCTTCGAGCATAATAATGGGTACTCCATGTAAATGGGATTTCGCAAAATAGACCTTCCCCTCCTGTCAGCGCTGGACGGAAAATGCGTTGCCGGATCATTGGCACATTTTCCGTGATCCAAGGGAAAGTCGTTGGCTTGACAAGCGGCGAATGGGAAAATGAGTTCGCGCCGAAGGATCGCGGCGAAGCCGCACCTCCTTCCCGAGCCCATCAGGCTTAGGGACTAAAATTTAAAGCTCCAATCGCTGCCGATGTAACTGTCGTGATTACTATTATACCACGATGAGAGACCGACGCGCGAATTCAAATCATAATGGAAGCCCAGACTCTTTTCCTCATTATTCACTCCCATGGTCGCAGTCAGCATGAAGTCATTGAAGAGGTACTTCCCGATCTTGATGTAGTAGTAGCTGTCATTGTTGTCATCAATGTTGTCATAGTAGTCTGTCAGATTCGACGTGATGCTGATGAGGTCAAGGCCGATCTTATCTGCAAGGAAGTCCTGCATTGTATTTCCGAAGAGCATGGTGAGGCCGGCATTGAAGAGCGCCCCCTGCATCGAGCCATCCTTATCCTTGGTCGGATCCTGATGGAGCGTCAGCAGCATGATGATCTGCGAATCATTCAGCGCGGGATCACTGTGGAAGGTCGTCTTCATATCACCGGGCAATCCATCCAGCTCAGCTTCGATATTGTAATGACCGACCTTGGTATCGGCACGCGCATGGATGACAGGCAGGAAGGAGCCGGGGGTACCACCCCAGACAGCATTGGCCTGATCGATCTTGAATTCCGTGGTATTGATCTTGACCGTTCCTTTTTCTACATTCACGCGGCCCGTCATGATCGGTTCACGGAAATGGCCCATCATCGAAATATTCCCTTTGATCATGAGATCATAGAGCGAGCTGCTGTAGAGCCGTACATTGTCTCCGATGGCTATGTCGATCTTCGTCAGGAAATTGGCCGACGACTCACCGCTCTCCGCAAGGAGAGCGAGCGGCACTTCGCAGGTTGCATCGTGGATAGAGATCTTGCCAGTGACACCGAGCTGATCCATGAATTCACCCAGTGAAAGGTCAGCATCGACCGCCCCTTTGTAATAGGCAGAGTCGATGGAAGGGGTATGCATATGCACTTCCCCATCATAATGCGTGATCGCCTTTTCTTTCCAGTCGGCAGCGCCTTTCGCCGTGACGCCGCCGCCGCCGAAGGAGGCACTGCCATCAAATGTCACGCGATGTCCATCAAATCGTAAGGACAGATCAATCGGCTGAATGACTTCATTCATGCTCATAAGACCGAGCGCCCCATTCTTTGCTGTGATGCTGCCCTTAAGCTCCGGGTCACGATAGTCACCGACAAGCTGTACATGTCCCTTGATCGGGCCGCTCGCACTCGTCACGGCTTTACCGAAGAGAGCCAGAATATTCATATCCGCCTGATCGAGATTGAAATCAACTGAAAGCGGCACTGCCTCATCGGTGGTGCTGCCGGTGAAAAGATTGCCGGGGAGTATGCCCTTGGCACTCGCACGATAGTTTCCTTTCGATACCAGTGCATTTTGCAGCGTCACGACATTGCTCTTGGCATTCGCCATCAGAGAGAAGCTGTCAAAGCTGATTTCTCCGTAGCTCGGATGCTCGATACCGATCGAGATGTCTGCTTCCGGCGATGTCTTATTTCCGCTGAGAACGACTCCGGCCGTCAGACGCCCGCCCATCCGTATGTCATTTCGTCCCAATACCTGCGGCAGCCAGGACATCTCCATGTCTTTGGCTGCGAGCTGGATGGCAAGCTCCCCATCGCTATTCATAGAGCCTTCTGCTGCGAGCAGTCCATCTCCTACAGGAAGATGAAACTTACGGATCGAGAGCGCCCCATTTATGTAGGAAAAATCGATCGCTCCCTGACCGACAGGTGTATCCCCCAGATGTCCTCCCAGAAAATCTGCTTTAAAGTCGATGCTAGGGTTTTCCAGTGTCCCTCCGATCTGCATGCCGCCATTGACAGCACCATCCGCAGCGGACTCAGGCAGCTTGAAAAGACGCATGATCTCCTTGATATTCCATTCCTTAAATCGGAGGAAGCCCTGCAGGGTATGGGAGTCCATGTGATAGCTGCCTCTCCATTCGAAATGGCCATTCTTCTGATTGAATATACCGTCATCAAGGCTTACGACATGGTTCTGATAGCAAATGCCGGCAGACGCCATATAAATGGCAGTGCCGCCTACAGAGATCTGCCTGGAGGAAATCGTCCCTTCAAAGACCGGATCTTCCATCGTTCCGGATACATGTCCGCGCATATTGACCTTGCCGTCTGCTCCGCGTCCCGGAAGCATCCGCGAAAGGCTGATGTCATTGAGTGACACATCCATATCGATCATGTCTGGCTTCACCGTACCGCTCACGATGGCTGTACCATCGTAGATATAGGCGAGGCCGTTTTTCAGGGTGATGTCATTTCCATCATAGGTATATTCGCCGGAGATGCTCTGGAAAAGCTCACCCATGACCGAACCGTCGAAGGCCAGAAAATCCCCCTTCACCTGCGGCGCTTCCATCGTGCCTGTGACGGTCATTGTATTTTCCACCCAGCCCGTCACCGGATAGTCCTCTCCGGCAAGCGCAAGCAGTTTCTCGATGCGTGTCTTGTCGGTATCGATGGTGAGTGAGAGAGGGTGCGGCGCAAAGAGACCGACGGTCCCCTTCACGGTATGCTTGCCGTCCGGCCCTTCCCAGCGAAGCGAGGTGATAGTCGCCAGCTGATCTCCCAGCGATACATGTCCTTCGATACGGTCAAAGGAGATGCCACGGATCTCCCCATCCTGCGCTGTGAAATCTGCCGCGCCGGATGGATCCTCCCTGCTCCCGCTGACTACGAACCGACCGGAAAGACGTCCTGCCATATCCATCCCCGAAAGGCTGGAAAGCGCAGAAATGTCGATGGACGATACCTCGCCCGAGAGCGAGAGGGACGACCCATATGTCCCCTTCACGGTGAATGCGCCTTCGCCGGATGTGCCTGTCAGATACGCGATATCCATCACGCCGCCGCGCGAAGTCGCCTCCCCCGAGAGGGTATCCATGGACATCCCATCATACGAAAGATCCATGCCATAGAAAACGCCATGCCAGTCACCATCCCGGTAGCTGCCAAAGCCGGAGACCTTGCCGGCTGCCATATCCTTATACGAAAGACCCGCGCCATCCATTTCTCCGGAAGCCATTTCCAGAGACAGTGCGCCTTCCTTATAGGTGCCCTTCGCCTTCCCCGATCCGCTCACAATGCCGGAAGCGGAAATTCCGACCGGAAGAGAAGAAAGGTCGATATGCTCTCCGGCTGCTTCGCCTTCGAAGGCCCCGCTTGTCATAGTATATGAGCCTTCGCCGATCAGAAGACCGCCCGCCATCTGTGCCTTCAGATAGGGGATCGAGATCCGATCCTCTCCATAGACAAAGCGCACATTCGCCTCTTTGACAGAAAGATCCTCATATTGCCCATCCTTCACATGGGCTTCGCCGGACACGAAAGGATCTCCCATCGTCCCCGAAATATCTACGCTGCCGGAAACAACTCCGGTGGCGCCTTTCTCAGGCAGCAGCTCTTCCGCCTTGATATCCTTCAGCGTCACATGTCCCATCAGGATCGGATCGTCCACGTCAAAAAGGACCTTCGCCTCCCCGGTGAATGTCTGCCCATTGACCTTTACGGCTGCTTCGGTGATGACAGCTTCACCATTTTCAATATCAAAAAAGGCTGCTCCGTCAGCCAGAATAAAATGATCATAGCGAAGAGCAGCATCTTTGATAGAGCCTTGGACATGATAAGCGACAGCGCCATCACTTTTCCAGATCTTGGCGCTGGTCACCTGTCCTGTCCCTTTGTCTATATCAAGTTTTGAAGAAATCTGTGGGAACTGCTCTAAGAGCGGCTTCAACGAGGTAAGGGAAACCGGATCCGTTTCCAGACTGATTTCCATGTTATTCGTATTCGTGTACTTCACGTCTCCCTTGAAATGGCCGTCAAATGCCTCACCCGCAAAAGAGCCTGTGATCGTACCCTTGCTGTCCCAGCCGAGCGTGCCTCCCAGCGAAGTGAAATCATACGAACCAATATCCGGTGCAGAGATGGAAGCCTTCCCGTCCTTCACGATGACCTGTCCTGTGAAAATACCGTTGTCCGAAGAGTCCGATGGTTTTAGAATCTTCTCTACATTCCACAGTCCCTCTTCCGTCTTGGCGAGATGGACCTCCGGATTCTCGATGGTCACCGTCTTTACGACATCAGCGATGCCGCCATCTTTGAAAGCATAGTTATACAGCGCAGAAGCAGACCATCCGATCGCCAAAGAGGGCGACTTGAACACAACCTCTCCTTTCGCGTCCTTCAGCTCCAGGTCGGTGAAGGAAAGGTCATAGTTCGGATCCAGATCCATCATGGTCCACGTCAGGGTGCCATTGATGCGCTCCCCTGCCGCGTCTTTGATGACAGGTTCCAGATTCTGTGTGATGATCGGACGGATCAGCAGATAAATGATACAGAGCATGACGAAAATAAATGCTGCGATACCATTGATCCACCATTTGATTCTGCTAGCCAAGGTATTATCTCCAAAGAAAAAAATATATAAACAGATTCAGGCTGCCCTCATCCATCCGAGAGGCAACCGTCTCTATAGAGCAAAAATGGGAAGAGAGGGCCGGATTACGAATCGCTCCTGATCCCGGCTACTGATCCCCACCCCGAAATCAGGCTTTTGCAAATTCCGGGTGAATGACAGCCGGTACGCCCATCGCATGCTCCAGTGTAGCGAGACCGATATTGTAGTTGTAGAGCGCCGTGATGTAATTTGTCCTTGCGGTATTGAGAGCGAGTTCTGCATCGAGGACATCCAGGTTGATGCCGACGCCGCTACTGTAGCGGACGGTCGCGATCTTATATGCTTCTTCTGCCTGAGCGACCGATGCTTCGGCAGCGCGGATCTGTTCTTTATAAGAGAGAACGTTCAGGTAGTCCTGACGGACTTCCAGCTCAATCTTTTCTCTCGCCTGCAGGAGTGTTTCCTGTGCTGTTTTGACCGCGGCATCCGCTTTCTTCACTGATGCCTGGGTAGCACCGCCATCCCAAAGCGACCAGGAAAGCACGCCCTTAACAGCCCAGTCATCTTTATCGACCGCCGTCATGCTGGCTTCCTCCCAGCTGTATCCGCCGCCGACGCTGACTGTCGGGAGATAGCGTGCCTTTGCAGAGCGAAGAGAGGCCTCAGCTGCCTTTACGCCATAGTCTGCTTCAACGAGTTCCCAGCGGTATTTCTGCGCCATCAGAATGGCCTGTTCCATGGTGAGGTCAAATTCCGGTTCCGGGAAATTCTTATCCAGCGGGTTCAGCGTCGTATTCATCGGGATACGCATGATGTTGTTCAGGTTCGCTTCTGCGACATCACGGGTGTTGTCCGCTGCGATGCTCTTCTGCTTCGCATTGGCGAGCGATACATTGGAAGACAGTACGTCCAGCTTCGCCACGATGCCGGCATCGAACTGCTGCTGTACGTTATTCAGATGGCTTGCATAGTCAGTGACAGACTGTGCCTGCACTTCAGCGAGCTTGACCGCTTCAAGGTACTGGTAGTATGCCTGCACGGCCGCGAGCTTCGTATCCGCTTCTGTTTTGTAGACATTAAGATCTGCGATGTTTTTCTGATAGCGTGCGGCATCGATCGCACCTTCTACCTTGCCGAAGGTCCAGATGTCCCAAGAAACATTGATCCCCTGGCTATAGCCATGGTTGGAGCTCTGCGTGCCTAAGGCAGTAGTGACTACCTGTGTCGGATACTGATTTCTTTGCCAGGAGTAGCTGATGGACGGATTCTTCTTCGCTGCTGCTGCGCTGACATCGGCTTCCGCTTCTCTGCGCTCCAACTCTGCGATGGTGATGTCACGGTTGTTCTGAATGGCAGTCGTGACTGCAACTTTGAGGTCGATATCCATAGCCGCTGCTTCCGGAGCTGCCGCTTCTGTGATGGAAGACGCCAGATTCTTCTGGAGCAGCATGTTATTGAAGTTCACATCTTTATTCGCTACCGTCTGATCCATCTGTGCCTCGATGGCTTTCTGTGTGATCGACGGATCCGTCATGATCTTCGTCTGAGATCCTTTTGCTTCTGCGCCGAGCCCGTAGGAAAGGGCGAGCACGATAGAAGCAGTCAGAATTTTGCAGGTCATTGTATTCATTCAACATTCATCCCTTCTAGACAGATGTCTTTGTTGTCATTGTATCCAGACCGCCCATCTTGGGGCGCTGTTTTCATTTAATAATTGTATCCCACACCGATGTACTCTCCGCCGCCGCGGTTATTATGCGGGAAAATGGACTGTCCTGTCAGGAACAGATTCGGCGTAAGAGCATACTGTCCGCGCAGGCGGACAGAGAGATCATTGGGGTCATACACATCTGCGGAGAATTTCCACCGCCCGGACGCATAGTCCGCGCCGGCGCCGATCTTGTTTCGAATGATACCGGCATGTACGCCATAGTCCCCTCTCATACGACCATAGAGCGCATCATAGACCGGATCATTTCCCATGGATTCTATCCCCAGAAGGCCATAGGAGTCTTTCCCCACGCGGAGGAAGAGATTCGGCGAGAAATCGTCCTTCTTAGTATTATATAACAATTCGCCGGAAACAGATACATCAAAATCACCATTTCCCTGCATAAATCCATTTATTTTCCCGGAAATCTCTTTGGCATTCTGAGAGATTTCCTTCGCATTCTCCGATGCCACGACCATATTGTCCATGATCCTGCGCACATCGCCTGTGGCTTTGCCGTCTCCATTCAGCTGATACAGCATCTGATTCACCTGCGAGGTGATGCTCTGGATCTCACTCGCTGTCTGTATCCCCTGCGCGGTCAGGATGGCGAGATTTTCGGAAATCGCATCAAAATTATTGATGCTGTTCTTCACATGCTTCTGCGAAGAGGGGTCTGCGACGACGCTATTGATCCCATCGAGCATGGTCTGCGCGGACGTGATGAGCTTGTCCATCTTATCCATCGCCTGATCGATCCCCGGTGCTGACTTGCCCTCGACCTTCATCCCCTCTGCCAGATAGCCGCGTTCCTGATGACCGCCGGAGGCCTTCACGAAGCGTCCGCCCATGACACTGCTGGTTTGGATGGAGAAGTCCGCATCCTTCGGCACCTTGGCATCGTGATAAAAACGCAGCTTCACGACGGCTTCCCCGTTCTCCACCGTGATGCCATCGACCATGCCTACTTCGACGCCGGCATAGTGGATCGGATTTCCCGGTTCTATGCCTTCCGCTTCCTTGAAATAGCCGGTCACATGAAATCCGCTCTTTCCAAAGATCACAAGGCTGGAAAGCTCGATCAGGATCCCGGCAAAGAGGAGTATCCCCGCAAGGGCAAAGGCTCCGACCTTTGCTTCCGTCGACCATTTCATCAGGCATCACCTTCTTTCAAAAAATCAGGATTCGATGGCAGACCGTTCATGAACTGCCGTACTCTTTCATCCTTCGATGCATATAATTCTTTAGCTGTCCCTACAGCAAGGAACGAGCCCTTATACAAAAAAGCCATGCGGTCCGCGATCATTTCCGCAGACTTCAGGTCGTGCGTCACGACGACGCTCGTCGCATGCAGGGCCTTTTGCGTCTCTTTGATCAAAAGACTGATATCGGTCGAACGGATCGGATCGAGCCCCGCTGTCGGTTCATCATAGAGAATGATCTTCGGCTCGAGCGCGATCGCTCTGGCAAGGCTCACGCGCTTCTTCATGCCGCCGGACAGATTCGCCGGCATGAGATCTTCGATCCCATCAAGCCCGACCAGATGCAGTTTCTCCTTCACGATGGCATCGATCTTTTCTTCAGAAAGCCGCGTGTGCATACGCAGACCAAAGGCTACATTTTCTTTCACATTGAGAGAGTCAAAGAGCGCGGAATACTGAAAGACCATCCCCATCGAGCGGCGCTCCTCATTCAGCTCCACTTCGCTGAGCTGTCCCATATCCTTCCCATTCACTAGGACTTTTCCGGATGTAGGGCGCAAAAGACCGATGATGAGCTTTAGGAGCGTTGATTTCCCGGAGCCGGACGCTCCCAGGATGACCATCGTCTCTCCCTCCTTGATGGAAAGACTGACATCTTTCAAGATATGACGATCGCCAAAAGTCTGGTATACATGCCTGATATCAATCATAGGACGCCTCAAAACAGAATGGACGAGAGCAGGTAATTCGCCGCAAAAAGCATAATAATCGAATATACTACGGACTGGGTGGTCGCCTTGCCGACGCCTTCTGCCCCTGCCGTACAGGTCATCCCGCGGTCACAGCCGACAAGCGCGACGATCATACCGAAAATGACCGACTTGAAAACGCCGATGTACAGGTCAGAAGGGACGCAGTACACATGGATGGAGTGCATGAAGGTATAGGAGGAGACGCCATGCGTGAGCGAAGCGACGATCATACCGCCGCCGACGCCGATGGTGACACCAAAGACCGTCAAAAGCGGCAGCATCGTCATACAGGCGACGAGCCGCGGCACCACGAGATACCCCACCGGACTCACCGCAAGGCACCTTAGCGCATCGATCTGCTCGGTCACCCGCATCGTACCGATCTCAGCCGTGATGGCTGCTCCGACGCGGCCTGCAAGGACGACACCGCAGAGCACCGGTCCCAATTCACGCCCCATGCCGATGGCCACGATCGCACCGACGGTGAAGTCTGCGCCATACTTTGTGAGCTCGCCCGCGATCTGTACAGAAAGCACCATGCCGGTAAAGAGCAGTGTCAATGCCACGATGGGAAAGGACAGCACGCCCAATGCCAGGCACTGCTTCATCGTCTCCCGCCCGCGGCATGCGCCGATCTCTTTCACCGCCGCCATGAGGAGCAGGATCACTGCTCCCAGCTGATGAAAGATGCCGATGGTATAGCGGCCAAGCGTTTCTAAGAATGACGACATGGGATGGGCCTCCTTTCTGTGGAAAATAGTACCAGCGGCTTCGCTGTGAATATATGAGAAATATCAGAGAGCAGATATCAGTCACAAGTCTGCCAATCCCTTGTCACGACTTGCTACAACGCTATCATCACCGATGCTTTTTCTGCCGGCTTTTCATCATCTGCGGATTTCTCGCCCTTCTTTTCCAGCGTTTCTTTTTCCTTATTGCTCATCTCGATGGTGGCCTGCTGTTTGCTCTTTGCGAGCTTCTTCAGGGCTTTATCGCGTTCTGCTTGCGGCAGAACTTTAAAGGTGAATTGTCCGTCACCATAGATAACATAGTCCGTATCGACGGCGCTCTTTGGAGTCTCTTTTTCCCCGTCTTCTTTGAGCCCATCCTTATTCTTCAGATAGTCTGGATTTTCCGGTGCCTTTTTCTCCTGTATTTCTGCCTTTTTTCCGCCGTTTTCATCCTTGGAGATCATACTGACCTCCGGATCCAGGATCTCCACGACGACCTGATTGTTCTGGTCTTCCTTCATCAGTCGGCTGTGCAGGTCATTGAAATCCTTATACGTGCGGATGCGGTCTAAGATCTCATCCGTCAAATTGAACTTCTGCTGCTGGATGAGGTAAGGGAGCGGCACGACACCGCCGCCGCGGACTTCGAGGATCATATCTCCGTACGGCTGATCTTTCGGCACGGTGAATGTCAGGTCCTTATAGAAGACTTCTCCCCTGTAGGGAGAAAGACGCGCGCGTACATAGATGGTATCGCCCGGGCTCACGATGATCGGAGACGCCGAGGCATCGAGAAGCTGCGCGGTCTTTCGTTCACTCGTCACATGCATGTCGACCATAATGCTGCGGAGAGGATATTTTTCAAAACGGTTCTGCTCGAGAAGCCGTACCACATTGTAGAGCTCATCTACGCTTCGCTCCGCAATGTCTTTGGACGACCAGTACATATTGCTTCGGGTGAAAGGCTTCTGCTTCATATCCTCCGGGTAAAGCGTATAGGTGAAATCGACCGTCCCCTGTCCTTTGCGATCCATGGCATTGCTGATCGCATGGTACACCGAAGTGACGGATAAGGTCGGCAGCAGCGCTTCATTCGGGATCATGCGTACATGGAGATCTTCCTTCTTCTTCGTATCTTCATCGGTCACGGACGCATGAAGCGAGACAGCGTGTGGAAGCTTCCCCATCATTCCGCCGATACCGGCTCCCCGGTCCTGGTTGACCGTGCCGATCTCCGCACCGACGGATCCCAGCTTGACGGGCATATTCTTGCTCGGGATGACAGTGAAGATGTAGGAATTGTGCATGAAATAATCGGTATTTCCGCGATCCATGAACGGATGCCCGAAAGCCACCATGCGATCGCCGTCGACATAGGTGACCGTCCCGACAGCGCCGAGCTTAAGATCGCCTGTCACCATGGTTGCCGAGACAGCACTTCCCGGTTCAAGCGGCTGCGGCACATCATCCTGCGAGGCAGAGGCGGAAGCAAATGGGACCATGTGGAAATCCTGCATTTTTCCTGCGAGGAAATCCATCGCATCCGGGGTGTATCCGCTCGCCATGAGAGGCGTCGTAAGCGGGATCAGCCCTTTGGAGGATGGCGGCGTAAGACCGGTGTCCTTTCCATCATCGATGGTCCAGAGCTTCAGCATGTCACCGATCGGCGTCACCATGCCGATGCGCCCGCCGGACTGTGGAAATCCATACGCCACTGCGCCGAGCAACTTCCCATCAATGTAGACCGGACTGCCGCTCATCCCCTGCGCGATGCCTTCTGTCTGATCGATCAGGGGCCCGGATACTTTCACCAGCACCAGATCTCCGCCGGTTGCGCCCTTACCTTTCATAATCCCCAGCACATCGACATCGAAGGTCTCGATCTTCGTACCGTGTACGACGGTCTTGGCATAGCCATGCATACCCTCCTGTACTTCTGACACAGGAAGAAATTCCTGTGCTGCACAAGGCATCACGCAGGAAAGCGTGAGGCAGACAGCCGCTGCCAGATGCTTCATTGACTTTTTAAACCGATTGGGCATAGGATCCCCCTTACCGAAATATAAGTTTGAAATCAGAAATGGCGATTTCATCGGATACAGCCGCATAGGTGCAGCAGGATTCCAATGAAAGGCAAAGGACAGGCCGTCTGGGGAGCGAAGGAACCGTGCCAGACTGCCGGCTTCTTTATTTGCTCTCCAGCACCGCTACGACGTCCTGTTTGGCGATCGTCTGGCCCTTCTGGACGCGGACCTCTTTGACCACGCCATCCCGATCGGCTCTCGCCGCCGGTACACCGCCGACCAGTGAGTCCACAGAGACCAGTACATCGCCTTCCTTGACAGGTGTGCCTGCCTCTATGACAGAAACGACCGTCCCATTCAGTACAGCCTGCTGCGAGACGTCCTCCGCAGACACGCTATATACACCGGCAGCCACAAGTGCTGCCAGCACCAAGCCGATTTTCATCGCGTTTCTCATGATGTACCTCCCTGTGTTGTAAAATTCACATATAGGTATATTATATTTTACCATTTTATCTGCCTCTTGGCATGAAGAAAATAAAAAGGGACATAACAAATGAATGTTATATCCCCATGTATGTGTCGATAGAATGCGATCTCTCCGCTTTTGCTCAGTGCAGATCCTGCAGTGAGTCTCTGAATGCATTGATATAGTTGAGCGAAGCCCCGGCACCGATGGCATTCACATAGGAAGGTCTCTCCGCTACCTTCGCTGCGATCCCGGTGATACGGGTGATCAGCTCATCGATGCCCTTTAGCTGAGACACCCCGCCGACCAGCATGATACCCTGCTCTCGGATCGCTGCCAGAAGCGCCGGCGGCGTCCTCTGCAGCACATCCTGAATGTTTTTGAAAATCCTGTACAGGATCGGATTGATGGCATGCGCCACATCTTCAGCCGTTACGGCGATCTTGACCGGCGATCCCGATACGATGGAAAGGCCATACGTTTCAGCCACGCGCGGCGCCTGATCCAGATCCCAGTAGGCGCCCAGCGAGATCTTGAGGCTTTCCGCCTCTTTGCGGCCGATGCGGATATGATACTTGTCGCGGATAGCCGCCATGATGGCCTGATCCATTTCCAGTCCGGACTCCGGTGAGAAATGGTTGACCACGATCCCGTGTTTCGAAAGCACGGAAACCTTCGTCGAGCCGCCGCCCATATCCACGATCATCGCGCCCTGACAGTTATCCCCCGTGAGCCCGAGGCCCATCATCGCCGCGATAGGCTGATCGATGAGGACTGTCTTCCGTGCGCCCATAGCTACAGCCGCTTCCAAAAGCGCCCTTCTCTGCACGCTGCCCATTCCCCGAGACACGCACATCATGAGACGCGGATGAAAGAACATCCCTTTCAAATACGACTGATTCACGATGGAATTCAAAAGATAAGCCGCCCCGTTATAGTCGATGATCGCACTTCGCTTCATCGGATGGACGATCTCTATGTCCCGCGGTGCCTTGCCCTCCATTTCCTCTGCCTTCGTACCATAAGCGAAGAATTCCTTCGTCACGGCGTGGCGGGCGATCACAGAGGCTTCCGGAAATACGACGCCCTTATGCTTGACGTAAATCACCACATTCGACGTCCCGATATCGACGCCGATGTCTTCTGAGCCGAAAGAGCCGATCCAGTCCAGAAGGGTCTTCTGCCCCGCCAGACGCTCCGCCTTCTCCGCCAGTGCTTTAGTCTCGATCGACACGGACAATGTCTGCTCCTAACCCCTGCAGCTTTTCTACAAGATGGTCATAACCACGATCAATATGATGAAGCTCGCCCACTTCCGTCTCTCCGTGCGCAGCGAGCCCGGCCAGTGTCAGTGCTGCCCCTGCACGAAGGTCCGTCGCTCTGACGAAGGCACCTGTCAGGAAGGGGACGCCCTCAACGATCGCACAGCGGCCTTCGACCTGAATGGAAGCCCCCATCCGCTGCAGCTCGCCGGCATGCATGAAACGATTCTCAAATACCGTCTCTGTGATACGGCTGACGCCGCTGCCCACGGTCATGAGTGCCATGAACTGCGCCTGCAGATCCGTAGGGAAGCCCGGATAGGGCAGCGTCTTGATATCCGTAGAGCGGATATGCCCATCACTGATGACACGGACACTGTCGACATCCTTGATCACCTTGACGCCTGCTTCTCCCAGCTTTGCGAGGAGGGGCTTCAGATGTTCATTCAATACATTTTCGATCACGACATCGCCGCCGGCCATAGCCGCTGCGATCATGAAGGTCCCCGCTTCGATACGGTCCGGAATGACTGTATGAGCGACGCCTTCCAGCTTCTTGACACCTTCGACACGGATGATATTCGTCCCTGCGCCTTTGATGTTTGCACCCATGGAATTCAGGAACGTCACGAGATCCACGATCTCCGGCTCTTCCGCCGCATTTTCAATGATGGTACGGCCTTCTGCCGTAGCAGCTGCCATGAGGATATTCTCTGTCGCGCCAACACTCGGGAAATCGAGATAAATAGTCGTGCCCTTCAGCCCCTTCGGTGCATATCCTTCGACATAGCCGTTGCCTACATTGATCTCTGCCCCCATGGCTTCAAAGGCTTTCAGGTGCAGATCGATCGGACGGCTGCCGATCATGCAGCCCCCGGGAAGCGCGATCTTCGCATGCCCCATCTTGGCCAGAAGCGGTCCCATGATCAGGAAAGAGGCTCTCATGCGACTCATAAGCTCATAAGAAGCTTCGGTCTTATTCACCCCGGATGCATCAAAAGTCAGGACATTGTCCTCTCTTTGGACTTTGACGCCCAAAGACTCCAGTACACTGCAAATGGTCACCACATCATCGAGATTCGGTGTATCGACAATGGATGCCGGTGTCTCAGGCAAAAGTGTCGCTACAATGATAGGAAGAACGGCATTCTTTGCGCTGGAAACACGGACGTGTCCACGCAGGGGATGTCCACCATGAATTACTAATTTTTCCAAAAGGAATCACTCCTGTACTGATGAAATACTGAAAGCAAAGATCTATCTGATGCCGCAGCCAAAAGGTGCGGCGCTGTCCTACAAACGTCAATTATATGTATGATACCATAAAAAAACAAGGGATTTCAATGTGAAAATTAGATTAAGCCTCTGGGGAAAAGTCTGCCCATGGATTCGGGTGGAAAGAGGTCCGATGCCATGGGAGGAGCCCGCCGGCTGCCCATCCTCTTTTACTGTTCCAGCGACTCGGTGACGCGCTTGACACTTTCCGAGTCTCCCAGAATGATGAGCGTATCCTGTTCCTTCATGTTCATATCCGGTCTCGGATTGACGAACATATCTCCTCCGCGCTTGATCGCAACGACGGTGATGTTATATTTTCTTCTGACGTCGGTATCGATCAGACTCTTGTTCACCCACTCCTGCGGCACATGAATGGAAAGAATGGTGATGTTGTTTTCCATCTCGATATAGTCAACGATGCCTGGGGAGATCAGATTGTGCGCGACGCGGACACCCATTTCCTTCTCTGAGTAAATGATCTTGTCTGCGCCGATCTTCTGCAGCATTTTTCCATGAATGGGATCCAGTGCTTTGACGACGATCTTCTTGACGCCCATTTCCTTTAAAAGCAGTGTCGTCATCAGGCTTGCCGACAGATCGCCGACAGAAACGACAGCAATGTCTGCATTGCCGGCACCGATGGCTGCCAGGTTCTTCTCATCGGAACAGTCCGCACAGACCACGTAGCCCAGTGTATCTGAAAGATCTTGCACTACCTCTTCATCGATATCCATGGCCATGACGTCATAGCCCATCTTTTCCAATGTGACGGCGACACTGATGCCGAAGCGGCCCAGACCTGCCACGAAAAACTGTAATTTCTTTGCCATAGAGAGTACCTCGTGATGGATGATTCTATGCAATAATAAATGGTTCAATCGGATCTTCCGGAGAACTGCCCGAAGGCAGCGTTTCAGCCCCTCTCCTTTTATCCGATGACTATATTTTCCTTCGGATACTTGATCTGACTCTTCGGACGGCCGGCAAAGGTGACGGCGAGCGTCATGACGCCGATACGCCCGATGAACATAGCGATCATGATGACGATTTTACAGGGGATATTCCATTCCGTCGTGAGTCCCATCGAGAAGCCGACGGTGCTGAAGGCGGAGACAGCTTCGAAGAGGGCATCCTCAAAATCGAAGTGGGACGCAGGCTCTAAGAGGAAGACCATCATCGCAGTGAGGAAGGTCAGTACCGTCGCCAGTGTAAAAACGTTCGATGCTTTCACCAGACATTCCGGATCGACCCGTTTATGGAAGATGACCACATCTTTTCTCCCGCGGATCCACGACCAGAGCGAGAGCAGAAGAAGTCCGATGGTGGTCGTGCGGATGCCGCCTGCAGTCGAGACAGGCGCCGCTCCGATGAACATGAAGAGCATGATGATAAGCCCGGTCGCATTGTTCATGGCGTGGATATCAAAGAGAGTGAAGCCTGCCATGCGGGAAGAGATCGACATGAAGAAGGCACTCTGCCACTTTTCGACCGTGCTGAGATGTCCCAGCGTCGCCGGATTATTGCCCTCCAGAAGAAAATAGACGATCACGCCCAGCGGGATCAGTATCATTTCCATGACCAGAATGAATTTGCTGTTCAGAGTCAGTGCGCTCCAGCTATGGTGCCTCAAAAGATCATCCAGCGCGATGAAGCCTACGCCTCCCAGAAACATCGAGATACAGACAACGGTACTGACCAGCGGATTGGCTGCCATTCCGGCGAATCCGACATCATTTCCCATGATATCCATACCGCAATTCGTGAAGGCAGAGACCGCATGCCAGTAGCCCTGATAAATGCCGATCCATCCATTCTGTGTGAAGAAATAGGCCGCAAGGATGCTGCCGGCACAAAACTCTATAGAGAGCGTCATCAGGATGATCTTTCGCACCAGCATCACCATACCAGACGGTGTCTGCAGATTGAAGGAATCTCGGATAAGGAGCCTCTCCTGCAGGCGGATCTTCCGCCCCCGAGAGATGCCGACCATGGCCATCATCGTCATGATCCCCAGACCGCCCACCTGCATCAGAAAGAGCACGACCAGCTGCCCGAAGATGGTAAAGTCAGTCTTCAGATCAAACATGCTCATCCCCGTCACGCTGACGATACTGACAGACATGAAGAGCGCATCCAGGAAGGAGACTTCCTTCGTTCCTGTCTGCGAGATGGGCAGCATGAGGAGGAGCGCCCCAAACAGCATGAAGGCTGCAAAACCACCACAGATGAGGACGCCTCGATGAAGCTGGCTCAGCGCGTTAAATAATTTTCTCATCATGAAGTGCCTCTCCCATTGTAAAAGCGAATCACGCAAGGATCCGCAGCTATCTGTCACCAGTGACGATCCACCGGCCGCTCATAAATACATTCTTCTTATTATACTATGCCCGCAAAAGAATTGACAGGGAACGCGCACAAGTAAAAAGAGAAGTCCCATCGGCCTTCTCTTTTACCCGCAAGGAACAGCAGCACGCTATTCCCTGTTTTTCATATGCTCTTCGACCTGCGTTGCTGCGATAGCCCCCAGGATATCATGGCGTGTGATGATCCCGACGAGGCGTGCCGGCGGCTCATCACCCGCACGCTCTACGGAAAGCTTCGCCTTTTCTACGACAGGCACCGTCTTCAGATGCTGATCCACCATGAGTGTCGTGATAGCCTCCATGTCCGTCTCCGGCGTGACACAGCGCACATCCGTCGTCATGATATCCTTCGCAGTCGTGGCGAGCAGCTTCCTGAAGGATCTCTCATACCGGCCAAAGCCGCAGTAGTACACTGTGCCGCCCAGAACATCGACATGCGGCGGGATCTTCGGCTGCACCTTCTTGTACAGAAGATCACCCTCGGAAACAATGCCAAGAAGCTCATTATCATCTCCCACGACCGGGATCGCAGACACGGGATGCGTCACGAAAAGTCCCACCAGCTCCTGTACGGTCGTATCCGGTGATACCGTGAACACATACTTCGTCATAAAGTCTTTCGCTTTCAGAGATTTCATGATAAGGCCTCCTTGCAGTAAATACGAAAAATCGGCTCATACTGAGACAAATGAGGAAAACACTTTCTCTATTTATATTTTAATTCTTTCGAGCCGGAACTGCAATAGGAGGGCTGGCGAAGAAGACATCGGTTCTTGAGAAATGATTTTCCTGGGAAACCTCTTTATAGATGGTACGGTTCATGCCGTATGATCTTCATCGCGCGATAGAGCTGCTCGGAGAGGATCAGGCGTGCCATCTGGTGCGTAAAAGTCATGGCACTGATAGAAATCTTGAGATCCGCCCGATGCCGGATGTTCTTCCCATTCCCATAGGGACCGCCGATCATGAAGTAGAAATGGCTCGTCCCAGTGACCATACGCCGTGAGATCCAGTCTGCCAATCCTTCCGAGGACATGGGATCCCCTCTGAGATCAAGCAGCACAAGGCAGTCATCATCGGAGAGATACTTCAGCATCTTCTCTCCTTCTTTCTCCATCACCCTTTCCTTCATGGCAGGAGATGGATTCTCCGGCATTTTTTCTTCATCCTGTGCGATGATCTCCAGAGGTGCGATCGGCTTCAGGCGCTTCACGTACTCCTCGATGCCCTGCCGCATCCATTTTTCTTTGATCTTGCCGATGGCAAGCAGTGTAAATTTCATAGCTCTTCCTTTTCTGCGGACCGATGCTGCAAGCGGAATGATGCCCCGAGATACCGCCAAGACCCCAAGATCACGTCCATAGGGCCTCTTTCTCGACAGGAAACCGCTCGTCAGATCGTTTCCTTACTTATTATTCTCCGGTGCAGCCGCAAGAAGGACCTCCGCCTTGGCTTCTCTTCCCTGGTGCTCGTAGGTGATGGAAATCTTTTCCCCCGGCTTATGAGTATCGAGGATTTCCCGCATCTCCTTCATAGTATTGCACTCCTTCCCATCGATCGCAAGAATGTAGTCCCCCGGCTCAATGTCAGTCAGGCTGATCGGGCTCCTGGCCGCGATCTTCATGACGAGGACTCCCTTCTCGTGATCCCAGCTGTAACCGTAGCGGGCGGCAATGTCCTTGTCTGCTGCATACACACCCAGATAGGCACGCGTCACTTTGCCATGGTCTATGAGCTGCGAGATGATGCCCTTTGCCTGATTGATCGGGATGGCAAAGCCCATGCCTTCGACCCCTTCTTTCGCGATCTTCGCGCTATTGATCCCGACGACCTTTCCATCAGCGGTGACGAGCGCCCCGCCGGAGTTGCCCGGATTGATGGCTGCATCGGTCTGAATGAGCTTGAAACGCTGGTCGATATCATCGAGGCTTCTGTTCAGTGCGCTGATGACGCCGACCGTCACGGTTCCCTGAAATTCAAGGCCCAATGGATTCCCGATCGCGATCGCCGTTTCTCCGACCTGCAGGCCATCAGAGTCTCCCAAGGAAGCTACGGGGAGATCGTCACTGCCTTCGATCTTGACGACAGCAAGATCGGTCGACGGATCCGTCCCCACCACTTTGCCGGAAACTGTCTTTCCGGAAGAAAGCGAGACATTGACCTCCTTGCTGCCGGAGACGACGTGGTTATTTGTCACGATGTAGCCTTTCTTGTCAAAGACCACACCCGATCCTACGCTTTGCCCGACTTCGACGCGGCGGTTAAACATATCGCGATCATATACCTTGGTCGTGATGCCAACGACCGCCGGCCCGACCTCTTTCACCGCCTGCACGATCGCCGTATTGCGGATGGCCGGCAGCTCCTGCAGCTTCTTATCCGCCCCCTGCGGTACCTGGTACGAGGAAGAAGCACCGTCCCTCTTCGGGATCGAGGGGAGCTCGCCGAAGAAGCAGCCTCCCGCGCCGCCGATGACGAGCAGAGCAAGTGCTGCGGCGAAGAGCTTCATGCGTCCCTTGCGGGATCCGGTGATCTCTTTCTGCATGGCTTCCCCATGCTCTTTCAGCTGCTGATCCAAGTCTTCTCTATCCATGATGAGTACCTCTATTCATTTCTGTGAAATCTATCACACGATCTGTCCTTTGTGTCTATCAACCCCGATGGAACCAACGGAAGCAAGATCGCAGTCTGCTCCCTGTCCGCCAGAGTCCCCTCTCCTAATGTGTTCCTCATTATAGCATACCTGCCAAAGAAATGAAAAAGGCGATGTGAAATAACGATCATCTCATTTTCGCGTTCCATCTGCCGCGGG
>ENA-OUQF01000112-OUQF01000112.1-human-gut-metagenome-genome-assembly--contig:-NODE-112-length-81085-cov-18.382883_pt1 | contig 81085 bp, 74 predicted proteins | sample MGYA00237947_ERZ548826 | MGnify/ENA primary metagenome ERZ548826 (study PRJEB26490, sample SAMN05194701) | human gut metagenome | biome: terrestrial biome; feature: human-associated habitat; material... | reverse complement strand
ATTTGCCCAGAAACCGTACTTTTGGCTGAAAAGGCTTAAAATCAAGGCTTTTAGGGAATGTGGATGGGATTTGTACCCCCATTGTACTCCTATTTTGTAAAACAGTAGGATCATCAACCGGACTTCCCTCGATAAAAAAGAATATGATTTGTGACGAAAGAAGTTCCTTCGGGGACTTCTTTTCACTTACATAAAAATGTCGGTTTGAATGTCGGTTAAGTGTCGGTTTGTTTATGATATTTGACTGCAATACATATTATGTGGTTGTACTTTTAATAATAATCGTATACCTTACCTAAATATGCATAGAAATCAGGTCGATTATAAAAAAATAACATAAAATATTGAAAAGTAACATAAAATATGTTATTATGAATGAAATTATGTTACAAGGAGATGTCATATGCAAAAGCAATTAGAGCAGTATTTCGGCTGCAAAGTAAAAATAGCAGAATATAAGAATAAATTACAATTGCCGATTTTTATGACTATGCGTGACATTATGATGGTTGAAATATATGGTGTTAACTTTGCAATAATTGATGTAGTGAAGGAAATGGAACTAAGTGTTGCTGCAATGAAAAAGCAGAAAGCAAAGTATGAGGAAGCATTGCAGTGTCCTGCAGCATATGAAGTAGCGTTAAACAGCGTTTCCATGAGAAATGCGCTGGTGAAAAGCGGAGTTCCGTTTGTGGATTTGCCGGGAAATGTATTTTTGCCATTTATGGGAATTGTATTGCAGGATGTGTATCTCAAGCAGCTTGTCAAGGCAGATAAGATGATGCCTGCAACACAGATGGTGTTCCTTGAATTGTTATATATGGAAGATGAGGAATCTGTGCTAAAAAGTGAGGTTGCGAACAAGCTGAATCTTACCAAAACGTCCATTACAAGAGCAACAGCCCAATTAGAGGGAATGGGACTTATCCGCCAGATGAAATCCGGAACAGAGATTGCTATTAAGAGAAATTACACACGCAAAGAGTATTATGAAAATGCAAAAGCATATTTGATTAATCCGGTCCAGAAAGAGATTACAATTATGCGATGTGAAGCAACCTTTGAATCATTTAGCGCAGGAGAAACCGCTCTTAGTCAGGAGTCAGAATTGAATCCGCCTAGAATTGAGGAACGGGCAATCTACAAGGGCGAGGAAGTTGTTGACCAGTTGGAAATTGTGGATGCCAGATCTGAAGCCCCGGACGACTGCTTGAAGGTACAATTATGGAAATACAATCCTTCTTATTTTGCAAGAGAAGGATGTGTTGATCCTGTTTCGCTTGCATGTACATTCAAAGGTAACGAAGACGAAAGAATAGAAATGAGTATTGAGAAACTGCTGGAGGAATTATAAATTGTACCAGGGCTAGACTCTTTTAGAGAAAAATTTAAAAATTATACGGATTGTTACATTATTATCGGCGGAACTGCCTGCGATATTCTGCTCTCAGAGGCAGACTTGCCATTTCGAGCGACAAAAGATATTGATATGATCCTGATTATGGAGGAGACAACTTCCCAGAATTTGCGAGCATATTCTGGGAATACATAAAAGAAGGCGGCTATAAGTGCGGATGGAAGAATGAACAGAATATGCACTTTTACCGCTTCACAGAAGGCAAATTCGGTTATCCTACTATGATTGAGTTGTTTTCAAGAAAGCTGGGATATCTTCTTGAAATTGAAGAGGGAATTATACCGATTCATATTGATGATGATACTTCCAGTTTATCAGCGATTCTTCTGAACGATGACTATTATAAATTTATGATGTCCGGACGTAGAGTGGTTGATGGTATTGGTGTTCTGGGAGCAGAGCATCTGATTCCATTCAAAATGTATGCGTGGATTAATCTTTTAGAACGAAAGAGAGCCGGCGAGCATGTCAATGAAAAGGATTTAAAGAAGCATAAGTACGATGTATTCCGCTTGCTGCAGATTGTCACAGCTGGAACAAAAGTTGAATCAGAAGGGCTGGTGACAGAGAGTATACATAGATATATCGAGGAAATCAGTGTACTAGATGAATTGGAAGCAAGACTTTTGCAGATGGGAATGCCTTTTGATAGAGATAAGGAAAGAAATATGTTGGATATATTAATTGTAGAAGATAACAAAGAAATAGGTAATTTGCTGTGTGATTTTTTGCGTAAGGAGAATTATACGGTTAGTGTAGCCCAGACCGGTGAAAAAGCTTTGGAATTGTACGAAAAATACGGAGCCAGAGTGATTGTGTTGGATATTATGCTTCCCGGAATGGATGGATTTGCGGTTTGCTCTAAGATTAGGGAGACTTCCAATACCCATATTTTAATTGCAAGTGCCAAGGTAGAAAAGAATGACAAATTAAAAGGTCTCAATCTTGGTGCAGATGATTACATTGAGAAACCTTATGATGTAGATATATTAATTGCCAAGATTAATGGCATTTTCAAGAGAAAATATGGTCAATTAGAGATTGTAGAAGGGAATATCCGATTGAATACTGTGCAACAGTCATTGTACGTAGATGGGCAGAAAAAAGAAGTTACCGAAAAGGAGTTTGAATTGTTAAAGCTGCTCATCGAGAATAAGAATGTAACTATGAAGAAGGAGTATTTGTTCAATACAGTTTGGGGAAGTGACAGTAATTCAGAAATTCAAACATTGACGGTACATATTAAGTGGCTTAGGGAAAAAATAGAAGAAGAACCCAAAAAGCCCAAGCATATTATTACAGAGTGGGGAGTAGGATATCGGTTTGAGTAAGTTTAGGATTTTTACACTATGGATTGTCATTGCTGAGATATTGCTTATATTGCTGGCTAATAGATTGTATTTCCATCAAAACAATGACAGTGGAGGAAGATTATATCTTGTAGAAGCAAGACGCGTGATTAAGGAAATAGAGGAACAAAAACTAGGGGCTTCCGAAATAGAAGCAATGAGTTTAAATAAGTATGAGACGATAGTAGGAATCAAAGAGTTTGCCCCCGGAGAAGTCTGTGATAACGATTATTTAGTGGAAGAAATAGCTGGTAAACTGTATCGGATCGAATACGTAGAGGAAAGAAGTTCACGATTACCTTTGTACATAAATATCTCGTTGTTTGGTATGATGATTGTGACAATTATGGTGCTTGTGTATGTGTATCAAAAAGTCTTAAAGCCCTTTCAGGATATGAGTAATTTATCATATGAGTTGGCGAAAGGGAATCTGTCCATGCCTGTAAAAGAAGAAAAAAGTAAGATGTTTGGACATTTCCTGTGGGGAATGAACATGCTTCGCGAAAAGCTGGAGGACAACAAGGAGAAAGAACTTGCGTTTCAAAAGGAGCGAAAGACATTGATTCTTTCTTTATCCCATGATATTAAAACACCGCTTTCTTCTATTGAACTATACTCTAAAGCACTTTCTGAGAATTTGTATGACACACAGGAAAGAAAGGATAAAGCACTGCAGGGGATTATAAGGAATGTGAAGGAAATCAAGGGGTACGTGGACGAAATTGTAACTGCATCCAGAGAGGATTTTCTGAATTTGGAAGTAAGTATGGGAGAGTATTATCTTTCAGAGGTTATGAAAGTCACAGAAAATTATTATAAGGATAAGTTGTCTGTAATCCATACCGAATTTCAAGTGGATGAAATTTCAGAATGTCTTGTCAAAGGAGATAAGGATCGTATGGTTGAGGTCCTGCAAAATATTATGGAAAATGCCATAAAATATGGCGACGGTAAGAGTATCCGCATTTCCTTTGGGGAGGAGGAGGATTGCAAATTAGTACATATCGAGAACTCGGGATGCAATCTGAAAAAAGAGGAGCTTCCAAATATTTTCGATTCTTTTTATCGTGGAAGCAATAGTAACGACGTGAAGGGAAGCGGTTTGGGACTCTATATTTGCAAAATATTGATGCGTAAAATGGATGGTGAAATCTTTGCCGGGATGAATGGAGATGTCTTTTGCGTGACGATAGTAATTAAAAAAGCATAATGGGTATGAAGACTTCAGAGTTATTTCTAGTGACTCTGAAGTTTTGTATTTTATTTAAGGATTATTTAATAATTTCTCTTGTAGAATGAATTTAGAAGTAAGAGAAAGGAGTGAAAAAATGTATCTGAGCATACTAAAAAAAGATTTAAAACGAAAAAAGGCAATGAATATGATTCTTCTATTATTTATCATCCTTGCCACAATGTTTGTATCGTCAAGTGTAAACAACATTATAAATGTTACCACAGCACTGGACAATTATTTTGAAATGGCGAATGCACCAGATTATTTTGTGGCTACCATGAATAAAAATCTTTCCGTTGACATTGATGAAACGGTAGGCTCGGCAAGTGCAGTAGATCGTTATGCAATGGAAAACATATTGTTTTTATCGTCCGATAATTTTATTTTTGAGGACGAGGATATTGTTATCAATGGTGGTACGAATCTGCTTCAAGGCGACATTTGGATGAATTATTTTCTTTCCGATGGCAGCATCCTTGAAACGGTGAAGCCGGGAGAGTTTTATATGACGGAGGGTAAGGCGGATGCACTTGGTGTTGATGTGGGTGATAGGTTGACGATAGAATTAAATGGTGTGAGTCGTGAATTTGTTCTTGCAGATAAAATAAAGGACGCACTTTTGGGTTCAAATCAGCTTTCTATTACCCGCTATATCATAAGTGAGGAGGATTTTGAGTGTTTCCTTTCCGCAGAAAATACGGAGGAATATTATGGAGGTACTCTTGTTTACCTATATTCTTCCGATATGGAAAAGGTGTCGACGCAGATAAAGCCTATTGTAGATAACAGTATTTGCACAATGGACAGAGCCTTTATGGAATTCTGTTATATTTTTGATATGATCGTAGTAGGGGTTCTGCTTGTGGTAAGTATTATTCTTATTGCAATAGCATTTGTAGTTTTAAGGTTTACCATTTCCTTTACCCTTTCTGAGGAATTCCGTGAAATCGGTGTAATGAAGGCTATCGGTATTGGCAATTTCAGGATCCGGGGCTTATACCTTGTAAAGTATATGGGGCTTTCCGTAATCGGTGCGACTATCGGTTTTGCCCTTAGCTTCCCCTTTGGTGAAATGCTTATGAGCGTTTCCTCACAGTCAATTATTGTGGGAAATCAGAGTCCGATTTTGATAAACATTTTCTGTACGGTTCTTGTTATTGCAGTAATCTTACTGTTCTGTTATGAATGTACAGACAAAGTTAAGAAAATGACTCCTATTGATGCTATCCGAAACGGACAGACAGGGGAACGCTTCCGAAAAAAGAGTCTTATGAGTTTAGGAAAATCGAAGCTTTCTGTAACGTCTTTCCTTGCACTTAATGATATTGTAAGTAGCCCTAAGCGTTATGGTATTATAAGCCTTACATTTTTCCTTTGTCTGTCCCTATTGCTTATACTTTCGGCAACTGTTTCTACTATGAACAGCGATAGTCTTGCTACAACATTTGGATGGGCAGATTGTGATATATATATAGACAGTAAAATCGGTGCGGAATGTATCTTAGAAGACGGACGTGAAAAGCTTGAAAAGCACCTTAACAATATGGAGCAGACTCTTGCACAAAACGATATTCCTGCAAAATGCTATCAGGAGACAATGTTCAATTTGCCGGTAGCTTTCGGAGAAAACGAAAGCAATATCTGTATATATCAAGGCACAGGTACGACAATGGATATGTACGAATACACAGCAGGAACAGTACCACAGAATACTGATGAAATTGCAATCACACGAATTGCAGCGGATAAACTGAACGCAAACATCGGTGATACCGTTACGATTAAAACCATTGACGGAGATAAGGAATATATGATTACGGGATTCTTCCAAAGTATGAATATGCAGGGAAGAGGTATCAGACTCCACAGTGATGAGTACATAAATTATGCTCAGGCAACGGGGTATGTCAACACGCAGATCGTGTTTACAGATAACCCTGACAGCGAAGAGATTAACTGGAGAATGGAAGAAATTCAGAGAATTTTTCCGGAGTATGAAAACATAGAAACTTGTGCTGAAACCGTAAAGGATATGCTAGGTGTTGCGGATACTCTTGCTTCAGTAAAGTCCCTTATCGTTATCCTTGCAATCATCTTAGTTGCACTCATAACCGTGTTTATGGAGCGTTCTTTTATTGCAAAGGAGCAGGGAGAAATTGCACTTATGAAAGCCGTCGGCACAAGAAACGGAAAAATCTATGCATACCATGCTTTGAGATTCTTATTTGTAGGAATAATTACAGTTTTTATCGGAGAGATGTTCGCAATGCCCCTTACGCACCTTTGCATTGACCCAATATTTAAAATGATGGGTATGGAGCTTGCGGTTGACTATGTGATCAATCCTGTTGAAATGTATCTTATATTCCCTATTGTAATTCTTGCTACAACAACCGTAAGTGCATTTCTGACTTCGATTTACACAAGAAAAATTAAGTCCTCTGACACTGCTAACATTGAATAAGAAAGGAAATGATTATGAATATTTTAGAAGTAAAAGACCTCTGTAAAACTTATATTGTAAATAAACGCCAGAATAATGTTCTGAAAAATGTAAACTTTACCGTTTCTGAAGGTGAAATGGTAGCAATTATGGGGCCATCAGGCTCGGGTAAATCCACGCTTTTGTATGCTGTTTCAGGTATGGACTCCATTACTGCAGGGGGAGTGGAATTTTGTGGAAAGAATATTGCAAAAATGGATGAAAAGGCGCTTGCAGACTTACGTCTTGATGAAATGGGTTTTATTTTTCAGCAGATGTATATGCTTAAAAATCTGACCGTTCTCGACAATATTATTCTTCCAGCAGCACAATCTAAAAAGAATACCGAAACACGTAAAGAAACGGTTTCACGTGGACAGGACTTAATGCGCAAACTGGGTATTATAGAAATTGCCGATAACGACATCAATGAAGTCTCGGGAGGGCAGCTTCAGAGAGCCTGCATCTGTAGAAGTATGATTAATAGACCTGCGGTCATATTTGCGGATGAACCGACGGGAGCTTTGAACAGAACTGCGTCAAATGAGGTAATGGAGGAACTGGTAAAGTTAAACGAAGAAGGAACAACAATTATGATGGTAACCCATGATGCAAAGGTAGCTGCAAAGTGTTCGAGAGTGTTATACATTGTAGATGGTAACATTAAGGGAGAGTATATAAGTCCGAGAGACTTAGAGATAAAAGAGAAGGATAGGGAGAGAATGTTAAATAACTGGCTATTGGAACTGGGCTGGTAAGAATATAATGACATGTCATTTTCATTTAATCGTCAAATAATCATCAGTTGTTCACGGGTAAGATGTGAACACTGTCTAAGAACTTTAGTGATTGAAGAACTTGAGGCAGCCAAGAAGGAAGTCGAAAAGGTAACAGGCGTCCTACAACAAGGGCAGGATATAAAACAGTAATAAACGTGTTGAAAGAAGACGCGTTTGGAAAAAAGAAGATTGCTGACATCAAAACGTCTGAAGCGAAAATGTGGCTGATAGAGTTGCAGGATGGCGGTCGCAGTTACAGTTCCATTCATAGCATTCGTGGAGTGGTAAGACCTGCTTTTGAAATGGCGGTGGAGGATGACTTGCTTCGTAAAAATCCCTTTGACTTTGAACTTGCAACGGTGCTGATAAATGATTCCGTCAAGCGTGATGCATTGACAGCAAAGCAGGAGCGGGATTTTCTGAAATTCATCAAAGAAGATGAATATTTCAATCAGTTCCATGATGGTATGTTTATCTTGTTTAAAACAGGATTGCGTATCAGCGAATTGTGTGGACTGACAATTCGTGACATAGATTTGCAGGAGCGGACAATAGATATTAATAAGCAGTTGCAGTACACAGGTGGAAAGAAAGCCTACATTGAGCAGACAAAAACAACAGCAGGAACAAGGGTGCTTCCAATGAGTGATGAAGTGTACGAAGCATTTAAGCGTATCATTTCAAGCAGAAAGAAACCAAAGGTGGAACAGATGATTGATGGTGTCAGCGGTTTTCTGTTCTTGGATGATAAGGGGAAACCAATGTTGGCATATCAGTGGGAAAAGAAATTTCAACATTCTGTTGAGAAATACAATAAAATTTACAAGGTGGAATTGCCAAAGATTACACCCCATATATGCCGACATACCTACTGCACGAATATGGCAAAATCGGGAATAGCAGTTAAAACATTGCAATATCTCATGGGACACGCAGATATAGCAACAACTTTGAATGTGTACACGCATCTCAAATTAGAAGATGCCAAGGACGAACTGGAGCAGATGAAAGTAAGGGAGCAGTTAAAAAAGGAGATGGCATTGGTGGATATGGAGAATGCCAAGAGAGAATTGAAAAGAGTGAGTGCGGTATAAAACTGGGAGAAAAAATAGGGCTGCTGTACGAGTGGTAAAATTTACAGCCATTTGTACAGCTTTTACCTACCAAGATAAGAAATAATATGCTAAGATATATCGAGATAGGGTTCTAAGGAAAAATGGCTAGAACCCTAGTAAATATAAGGAAAATCGAGGTTATACTAATATATGCAAAGAAAAATAAAAGTCCTCATGGTTTGCCACGGCAGGACGGAGGACTGAAAGCCTTTATTTGCCTGTATCGCGGCAAAATTTGGCAAATCGTGGCAGGCGAATAAGACTTTGACTACGGTATTACTACGAATGACGGAATGTAAAATGAAAATGTCATGATGATAGATTCATTGTGGGTTCAGAGGTATTCTTAAAAGGTTTGATGATTATTATGCTGTAAATGGTGCTAATATCTCAAGAATCCTTATTTTTGGGGGGTTCTGAAAATCGTTAAATTGTTAAGAACAATCGTTAAAAGGTTGGGGTAAATCGTTAAATTGTTAGAGTAATCGTTAAAAGATAAACTATCGGATGACGACCTAATACCAGATGATAAGGATGTGAAGATGAATTGTCAAAAAATGATGTAATGACAAAAAATCAACATTATATTCCACAAGTATATTTGAGAGGTTTTTCACCAGAGTATGAAAAAGGAAGCAAGAGTTATCCTAATTCGAGATATACCATTTATTGCTATGATTTAAATGTGAAAAAACAAAAATATGAATATGTGCCAATTAAGACTATCTGTTATATTAAATATTTATACGAAGTGACAGGCCATAGTGGTGAGATTGTACTTCCTAATTATCTAGAACATTTCTTCGCTGGTATCGAAAAGATGTTTAGCGATTTTAGGAGTGATTTGGAAAGAAAAGCATTCATTGAGGATAATTATAGGACAAATTGTTTTCTTACAAATGATGAAAAGGTGTTTTGGGTAACATATATTATAATCCAAATATTAAGAACTCCTCAGATTTTGGAAATAGCTGAGAGTTTAAGTATAGAAACTTGGGGAGATAATGTAAGTTCAAAGCAAGCTAAGAATATTGCAAGAAAGTTTTGTTTACCATTCTTTAAAGAAATTGATGAAAGCAGTAATGAAGCATTTATTATTAATGCGCTGTTCGAACCGATGAAGAATATGTCATTTGGTGTAGGCATAGATAGAAGTAAGAGTATTATTACATCAGACAAGCCAATATATGTTTGCGGTAGTGATTTTCCATGTGAAGAGTATGATGAAATAATATTTCCAGTATCATCAGAACTATGTTTATTTTTATTTGGAAATGAAAATAAAGCAAAATATCGGAAAAATTTTTTGTTCCCCATTGGAGATGAAATCAAACAAGAAATTATAAAATCTATGGCTGCTTCTTCATTTGGAAAATTATATTCGAATCACATTTTAACTAAAATGGAACGAAAATATATAAAAGAAGTAATAAGTGAATCAAGTGCGAGAAGGTGAGTAAGATTTGGCGAAACTAATTATTGGAGAAAATGATTTAAAAACATGGTGCAAAAAGAACAATAGAGAAAATTTGTTAATAGAATGGGATTACAATGCTAATAATGGTTTGAAAAATAAATTTGGATGGGATGTTTCAACTCCTGATCTTGTTATGCCTAATTCAAATATTAAAGTTAGTTGGATATGTGAAAAAGGACATAAATATGAAGCAACTATAGGAAATAGAACCGTTAATGATCATGGCTGTCCATTTTGTTCGGGTAGCAAATTGTTAAAAGGATATAATGATTTTGAAACATGGTGTAAGAATAATGGTAGAGAAGATTTGTTAAAAGAATGGAATTATGAAAAAAATAATGGGATGAAGCCATGTGATATTATTCAAGGTGGAGCAGGAAAGAAATATTGGTGGATTGGTGCTTGTGGTCATGAATGGGATGCTGTTATTTCAAGTAGAATTACAGCTAGACAAGGGAAAACCCGATTTGTAAAAACGGCGGGATGTCCATATTGTAGTAATCCACCTAAAAGAATTTTAGTTGGTTTTAATGATTTAGAGTCATGGTGCAAAAAAAATCAAAGAGATAATATTTTAAAGGAATGGAATTATGAAAAAAATGAAATTCTGCCTACAGAGGTAACCTTTGGAAGTGGAAAATATGTATGGTGGAAATGTAATAAAAATCATGAGTGGAGAACGCAAGTTCGTAATAGAACTGAAGGTTCAAAAACAAATTGCCCTATCTGTGCTAGAACTCAGACTTCATTTCCAGAACAGGCTGTTGCGTTCTATTTGAGAAAAGAATATGAAGTATTACAGAGATACAGAATAAAAGGACGTGAAGTGGATATATTTCTACCTCAATTTAATATTGCCATAGAATACGATGGTTCTATGTGGCATTCGGGTAAGGAGAAAGAAAAGAAAGATTTTGAAAAAACAAAGAAACTTGTTTCAGAAGGTATAAGATTAATTAGATTGCGAGAAACGAAGGACAATACTTCTGTCTATGAAACGGATGGACAAGTTGTCATTGAATTTATTGCAATGAATGGTAAATATGTCACCAATGAATTCGAATGGGCATTAACAGAACTATATAAAGTAATCAATTCTATTACCAATAGTAAAATGATTCCTAATATAGATATGAAACTAGATGAGTTATCGATAAGGGCATATTATATGAATGTTCTTAAAGAGAACAGTGTTGCTAGTATTTTTCCAGAACTGATAGAGGAATGGGACGTTGAAAAAAATGAAGGTATTACACCAGATGTTTATTCAGCAAGAAATAATAAAAAAATATGGTGGAAATGTAAAAATGGTCATTCTTGGCTAGCATCGATTAATACACGTGGTGAGCATAAATTGGGGTGCCCATATTGTGCTGGACAACGAGTAGTGACTGGAGAGAATGATTTTGAATCCTGGTGCAGAGATAATAACAGTATTTTATTAGATGAATGGGATTATAAAAAAAATACTGTAAAACCATCTGAAGTTCCAAAAACATGTAAAGAAAAAATGCATTGGAAGTGTTCAAAGGGGCATGAATGGGAAGCAACAGTGTATAACCGTGTAAATGGAACGGGGTGCCCAGTATGTAATACTGGTAATAATGTTAAACGAAATAAAGTAACATTAGCTGAGTGGTGCAGAGAAAATAATTCTAATTTGTGCGATGAGTGGAATTATGAAAAAAATATGGATATAACACCACAATCAGTTACATATGGAAGTCATGCTAAAGTATGGTGGAAGTGTTCAAAAGGGCATGAGTGGGAAGCTCAGATTAAAAGTAGAACATATAATCATGGCTGTCCTTTTTGTTCAGGAACAAATAAAAAAGCTATTAAGGGGATAAATGATTTAGAAACTTGGTGTAAGCAGAATGATAGAGAATATATATTGGAAGAATGGGATGCACTTCAGAATGGAGAATTGACTCCAGATATGGTAACTTGGGGAAGTCATAAACGTATCCATTGGAAGTGTAAAAAAGGACATATGTGGGAAGCGGTTGTAAAGGAAAGAACTAAAATACGTGGCAATCGATGTCCTGAATGTCGAAAAGAACTATAGACTTTGGATTTGCCCCCCCCTGGGTGCAAAAATGCACCCCCTTTAGGATTCAAAGGTTTCAAATGCACCCACCAAAATTGGAGTAGTAACACACCTTATTTTGACTATGTTTCTACTACGAATGAGTGTATCGATTTGCCTTATTTTGCCATGATATGCCAAGATATGTACTAAAAATCAATGTCACGTGGCATTGTAACAATACTTTATACATTTTTGAAAGTGGCATAACACGGCAAATTACGGCAAAATAAGGCTTTTTAGGAGGAAAAAACATGAGTATACGCGTGCTCTTTATCTGCCACGGCAACATCTGCCGCTCGCCCATGGCGGAGTTTGTGATGAAGGAGCTGGTTGCGCGGGAGGGGCGGGCGGATGAGTTTGTGATTGCGTCGGCGGCGACCAGCACGGAGGAGATCGGGAACGGCATTCACCGGGGAACGAGGCGGATTTTGCAGCAGAACGGGATTTGCTGCGAGGGGCACCGGGCAGTGCAGATGACGCGCGCCGATTATGAGAAATATGACTATCTGATCGGGATGGATGAGGCGAACATAAGGAATATGCTTCGGATTGTCGGGGAGGATAGGGAGAAGAAAATTTATAAGCTTTTGGATTTTACCGGGAGCCCGCGGGCGATTGCAGATCCGTGGTACACGGGTGACTTTGACACCACCTACGCCGATGTCCGGGAGGGGTGTGAGGCGTTCTATGCCTATCTTGCAAAAAAAGAGGGCTGGACATAGCTTCGCTACATCTTTTTGATGTGGGGCAGCAGGTATCTTTGCGCGTAGTGCGCGCAAAGACCGGTGAACAGACCGGTGATGACGCTGCTCAGTGTGAGGAACGGGAGATACGCGAGGATGCCTGTGCTGCGGACGATTAGGTAAGCTGCTGTGAGCTGTCCTGCGTTGTGAGCCAGCGCCCCCAAAATGCTGGTCAGTGGGAGAAAGCGTCCGTCAAGAAAGCGGTTTGCGGCGCACATCACAAGAAAACAAAACAGGCCGCCCATGGCACTGTAAAAAAGAGTCATCATCTGCCCGGAGAAGAGGGCGGACAGAAGGATTCGTGCAAACAATACCGCAAATGCATCGGTGGCGCGGTAATTGCGAAGTACGATCAGGGTCACAATGTTGGCAAGCCCAAGTTTGATCCCCGGAATGGGGACGGGCACGGGAATCATATTTTCTACTGCAAAAATAGTCAATGCAATAACGGTAAACATAGATAAAACGGCAAGTCTTTTTGTACTCTTCATAACAGCAATCCCTTTGTAATACAATCTAGTAAGTGATGGCGTCCGGGGTGTCCGCCCCTGTTCCGGTATCGCTTTTTTCTGTGATTTCAATGACAAGACCGTGCGGGAGACAGACAATGGGGAGCAGCGAGCTCTTTACGATTCCCATGGATACGCACAGGCGGTCGGGACAATCCGCATCGGTAATGCCAATGGCATTTGGAAAAACAGAAATGACATTTTCCCCGCCTGTCTTACAGGGAACGGAAAAGGAATATGGTTCGTCCACACAAGCCAGATCAATGGTTTGCAAAAGAGCGCCGTCCTGATAGACGGAGGCGACAAGACCTCTTGAACCGCGGCGCGGCAGCAGGATGGAAGCAAGCGCACAGAGGCACACTAGGGCGATTGCAATGGATAAGAAGATTGCCTTGCTGCGCAGTGACAGCTTTTTTTTCGGTTGAACTGATGTCATGGAATGCCTCCGGGTTGAAGTTCCGGTTTTTGCCATGCAAAAACCGGACATTAACAGTATACCAAAAGAAGTATGCTTTCACAAACCTCTTTTGTCAGCGGTCGACAGTACAATTCTTTTCACTCTTGTGGTATGATATGGTTAATGGATTTCGGGGGGGAGAAATACCCTGTGAAACAGAATTATGCTGCGTGGGACAGGGAAGAGAAAACCCATAGAAAGATGCGAGGAAAACATGAAGTATCCTGATAAAATAAATAAATGGATTCGACCGAAGTACCGGGCGGCGGCTTTTTTTGCCGTGCTGCTGAGCCTTTGTATGCTGAGTTACGCCGGGTGCGGCGGAAGTGTGCAGCGTTACACGGCGGCGGGGACGGCAATGGGCACGCTGATCGGGCAGACGATTTATACGGATCGGGAAAACCTGACGGATCAGGTCATGGAGCGGCTGGAGGAGCTGGAGCAGAACACGCTGTCGTGGCGTGTGACAGGATCCGAGGTGGAAAAAATCAACGCTGCCGCAGGGGACGGGATCATTCCGCTGTCCGATTCCATGAGGGCGTATTTGGAAGTTTTATTGTCTGTGTCGCAGGAGAGCAACGGGGCTTTTGACATGACCGTCGGGCCGGTGGTGCGGCTGTGGAACATTGACGAATGGGCGGCAGGCGGGACGGAGGCGGATTCTTCCGCTGTAGAGCTTCCTGCGCAGGAAGAGATTGCGGAGGCGCTTGCCCGGACGGGGTATGAGAGACTGCAGCTTTCAAAGGAGGGACTTTTGCTGCCGGAAGGCATGAGCCTGGATCTAGGTGCCGTGGGAAAGGGAATTGCCTGCGATGAGATCGCCGCTTTGTTTGATGGGATTACCCAGGCGGGGCAGGGGGCGATTCAGGGTGCGGTTATTTCCGTAGGAGGAAGCATTCTTACCTATGGGCAGAAGCCGGACGGTTCGCCATGGCAGGTGGCGGTGGTGGATCCCTTTGACACCGCGGAAAGGGCAGGCGTCCTCTCGCTTAGCGGACAGTGGTGCATTTCCACCTCCGGGGATTATGAGAGATATATTGAGGTGGACGGTGTGCGGTATCACCACATTATGGATCCGGCGACCGGTTATCCGGCGGACAGCGGTGTGCGCAGCGTGACGGTCGTCTGCGAAAGCGGGCTTCTCAGCGACGCGCTCTCCACGGCATGCTTTGTGCTGGGAGCGGATGAAGGGATGCGGCTTGCGCAGCAGTACGGAGCGGAGGCACTCTTCATACAGGCAGATGGCACCTATCTGATGACGGATGGCATGAAGAAGATATTTGTATCAAAGTAAGGAAAGATATCCGAGAAATGTAGGGCAGTGGGAAAACTCACGCTGATGTAAACGGCATCTGCCAAACGGCATTGGCGTGCAGATGTGGGAAAGAGTTTTTTGCAGCAGGCTGCCCGGAAATGAGGAATAGGATGAAAAAGGAAGCAAATGCGATACATCAACTGGTATCCCGCTGGGGACATGGGGTTATGGAGCGGCAGGATAAAGATACCGTTCTGGCGGAGTATCCCAGACCGGTCATGGAGCGTGAAAACTGGCAATGTCTGAATGGACTTTGGAAGTATGCGTTTACGAAGGGGAAGGACGCGCCCAAAGAGTGGGAGGGAGAAATTCTGGTTCCGTTCTCTCCGGAAACCGTGTTGTCCTGCGTGAAAAGGACGCTTCTGCCCGGGGATTCCTTGTGGTATGAGCGGACGGTGCAGCTTTCCGCACAGATGGAGCAGACGTTGGCATCCGGCGGTCATCTTTTGCTGCACTTTGGCGCGGTGGATCAGTGCTGTGAGGTGTTTGTCAATGGCAGGAGGATCGGTGAGCATGTGGGCGGTTATCTGCCGTTTACATTTGAGATTGGAGAGCGTGCCGACCGCTATACGATCCGGGTGCGGGTGGAGGATGCCTCGGACACTTCCTGGCACAGTGTAGGAAAACAGACATTGAAACCGGGAGGCATGTACTATCCCGCCACATCCGGCATCTGGCAGACAGTCTGGATGGAGGCGGTGCCGCCCTGCTTTTTAAAGAGCCTGTTCTGGGAGTGCCGCTACGACGAGGAGCAAATTGTTCTTACGGCAGAAGCAGAAGCGAATGAAGAGAACCGGCGGGAATGGAAGGCGCAGAAAAATGAGCGCACAACAACGGGAGAAAAGCCTGCAATAGGGATGCCGGAAGCACAGCCACAGAAAATGCAAGAGCAAAGCCAACAAATTCTCCTTCACTTCTCAAACGGGGAGTACCCGGATGTGCGGATTCCTGCGGGAGGGTCGACGGCGGTGGCGCTGCCGCGTTTTAAAAGCTGGAGCCCGGAGGAACCCTACCTGTACCGGGTGGAGCTTGCGCTGCTTGACGGGGACGGCAATGTGCTTGACCGGGTGAAGAGCTATTTTGCCATGAGAAAGTGTGAGATCGGGACGGATAAGGAGGGCGTAAGGCGCATCTTTTTGAACAACCGCCCCTATATGCAGATCGGTGTTCTGGATCAGGGGTACTGGCCGGAGAGCCTGTATACGGCGCCCTCGGACGACGCCATGATCTATGACATAAAGACCATGAAGGAGCTGGGCTTTAACATGCTGCGCAAGCATGTGAAGGTGGAGCCGGCGCGCTGGTATTACCATTGCGACAGGCTGGGCATGCTGGTGTGGCAGGATATGATAAACGGAGGCAGGAAAAACAAGGGCTGGTATGTGACCTACATGGCGACAGTATTTCAGCTTCTGCACCTGTCAACCACGGACAGACATCCCATACTGCTCTCCAGACAGGACAGACCGGGCAGGGAGGCGTATGAGCGCGAACTGCGACAGCTGGTGCGGGAGATGAAGCAGTATCCCAGCGTGGTGTGCCTTGTGCCGTTCAATGAGGGCTGGGGACAGTTTGACACGAACCGCATGACGGCGCTGATCAAGGAGCTTGCGCCGGATATGCTGGTGGATCAGGCCAGCGGCTGGTTTGATATGGGCGGCGGTGACTTCAAGAGCATCCACTATTATTTCTTCAAGCTGAAATACAGGCGGGAGCAAAAAAGGGCGCTGGCTTTGACGGAGTTCGGCGGCTATGCCAGAAAGGAGCCGGGGCACACTGCGCGGGATAAGGTGTACGGCTACAAGGTTTTTGAACGGCGGGAGGAGCTGGAGCAGAGCTACGAAAAGCTGATGACGGAGACGGTACTGCCGGCACTTAAAGAAGGAATCAGCGCCACGGTCTACACCCAGCTGTCCGATGTGGAGGAGGAGATCAACGGACTTATGACCTACGACAGGGAAGTACTGAAGATGGATGCTGATTTTATCCGGAAATGGAATGACAGGGGGAGAGAGATTGCGAGGTAGTGCAAGGTATTTCCAATCCGCTATTGACAGGAATCCGGCGGGGAATTATGATTAAAGGTAATGTAAAATGAGAGACCGTTGACCGCTCCGGACACAGAAGAAATGCAGGTGAGAGCAGACATGACTGACAGAGAACAGCAGAAAAGCGAAGCTTATGCACTTTACGAGTGCGCAGAAAAGGAATATTACGACAGCAAGCTGCGGGAGGCTAACGCCCATCTGGAGCAGGTACTTCCGATGTTCAAGGAACTGGAAGACTATGAGATGCAGGCGAAGACCTACAATCTGATGGGCGTGGTTCACGCGGCGATCGGAAATGTGGCGCAGGAAATCGACAGCTATATCATGGGGCTTAAGTGTGCCAGAGAGCATGATGTGCCGTACACGGAGCTGGTAAGCCTGAACAATCTGGGCTCCCACTATCTGGAAATTGAGGAGAATGAACAGGCGCTGCAATTCTTCGAGGAGTGCCGGGAAAAGGCGCAGTATCTGAATGCGGATGTTTTCCCGCGGATAGCCGTTCTTCGGCGGATTCTTTCCGAAAATCTGGCGCTTGCGCATCTGAAGCTGGGTCATCTGGAGCAGGCGGAGCATTACCTTGCACAGGCAGAGAAAAATCTGGCACAGAAGGATGTTCAGGTCTATGATGTCAGGCTTTTGCGGAACATGATCCTCTGCCGGAAGGGCATGGAGGAGGAAGTCAGAAAGAATCTGCCTGAGCTTGAAAAATGTCTGCTGGATGTCTCGGAGCCGGCTGATTTTCTTACCCGCGTTCAGGAGTATGTCACGCTGCTCAAGGATATCAAGGCGTATGATTACTGGGAGCGGATTGTTTCCATTTATTACAGGAAGATGGGGCAGTATCACAACACGGAGATCCGCATCTGCGTGCTGGAGATGTGCATGGACTATGCCCGCACGCTGCACAGGGAGGAGGACTACAAGAACCTGTGCGTGCAGTATGTGGACGCAGTGATGGACAGGAAGGAAGAGGACAGACAGGAAAGAAAGGAAATTGCCGATATAAAGGTGGAGCTTTTCTGCAAGGAGAAGGAGCGTGCGACCGAGGCGCGGGAGAAGCTGGCAATGCAGGAGCTCGCGGAGACGGACGCGCTCACGGGGCTGGGCAGCAGGTACAGCCTGCACCGTTACGGCACGGATCTTCTGGAGAAGGCGAAGGAGGAGCACACCTATCTGGTGGTGGGGCTGATTGATGTGGACTGCTTCAAGCAGTACAATGACACCTACGGACATGTGGCTGGTGACAGATGTCTTGAGAGTCTGTCGGAGGTGCTCAGACAATGCCTGCGCCGGGCTGTGCATGAGGGCGCCTGCGGCAGGGCGTTTCGTTACGGCGGGGATGAACTCATGGTGGTTCTGACGGATATCGATATGGATGGGTTAAAAAGGTTTGCAGAGCAGCTGCAGAACGAGGTGAGAGCGCTGCGGATTGAAAATCCGAATGCACCGAACCGGGGAATCGTGACGGTGTCCCAGGGATATTTCTGCCAGATTCCGGGAGACACGGAGAGCCTTGAGGACATTCTGAAAAAAGCGGATGTGCAGCTTTACAAGGTGAAGGATGCGGACAAGGACGACTATCTGATCACGGTAGGCGCCTGACAGGAGAGAATATAGAGGGAAAACGATGCGGCGGAAAGCCCGCAGAGAGAATGGAGATTACAATGGGAAAAATTATTTTGACAGGGGACAGACCTACGGGAAGGCTGCATGTGGGGCACTATGTGGGATCTTTGAAGAGAAGAGTTGAGCTTCAGAACTCGGGAGAGTATGACAAGATCTTTATTATGATCGCGGACGCGCAGGCGCTCACCGACAATGCTGACAATCCGGAGAAGGTGCGCCAGAACATCATCGAGGTGGCGCTGGACTATCTCTCCTGCGGGCTGGATCCGGCAAAATCAACGCTGTTCATACAGTCCCAGATCCAGGAGCTGGCGGAGCTGTCCTTTTACTACATGAACCTTGTGACGGTGTCCAGACTGCAGAGGAATCCTACCGTGAAGGCGGAGATCCAGATGCGCAACTTTGAGACCAGCATCCCGGTGGGCTTTTTCACCTATCCCATCAGTCAGGCGGCGGATATCACGGCATTCAAGGCAACCACGGTTCCCGTCGGGGAGGATCAGCTTCCCATGATCGAGCAGTGCCGCGAGATCGTGAGAAAGTTCAACTTTGTATATGGAGACACGCTGGTGGAGCCGGAGGCGCTGATTCCCCAGAACGAGGTCTGCTGCAGACTGCCGGGAACGGACGGCAGGGCGAAGATGAGCAAGTCCCTGGGCAACTGCATCTATCTGTCGGATTCGGCGGATGAGGTGCGCACCAAGGTTATGAGTATGTTTACGGATCCCAACCACCTGAAGATCACGGATCCCGGTTCTCTGGAGGGCAACACCGTGTTCACCTATCTGGACGCTTTCAGCAGACCGGAGCATTTTGAGAGATACCTGCCGGAATACGCAAATCTGGATGAACTGAAGGGTCATTACCAGAGAGGCGGTCTGGGCGATGTGAAGGTAAAGAAATTCCTGAACGCCATCATGCAGGAGGAGCTGGAGCCGATCCGCAACCGCAGGAAAGAGCTGGAGCGGCAGATCCCTGACATCTACGAGATCTTAAAGAAGGGCAGCGAGGTGGCGCGTGAGGAAGCGGCGGCTACCGTGGCGGAAGTGAAGGCTGCCATGCGCATCAACTATTTTGAAGATGCGGCGCTGATCGCGGAGCAGGCGGACAGATATGCCGCAGGCACCGAGAACGCATAAGTTTTTGTTTACAAACAGGAAAGTTTGTGCTATGCTTACAAAGTATGATTTAGCCGTTGCTCAGGTTTTGGAGGACTCCGACCGGACCTTGGCAGCAGGCGATTAAGAAAAAAGGAGGAGATCAACATGATTTCTAAAGAGAAGAAAACAGCAATCATCAACGAGTATGCAACGAAGCCCGGAGATACCGGTTCACCTGAGGTTCAGATCGCAGTTCTGACCGAGAGAATCAGGGAGCTCACCGAGCATATGAAGCAGAATCCCAAGGATCATCATTCCAACAGAGGTCTGCTTAAGATGGTAGGCCAGAGACGCGGTCTTCTGGATTATCTGAAGAAGAAGGATATCGAGAGATATCGTGCGATCATCGGCAAATTGGGAATCAGAAAGTAGTTCAAAGAGCATGAAGGCGGAGTGTGTCCGATTAGTTCGGCCTCTCCGCCTTTTGTAACCCGTAAACTCTTCAGGCAGAATCTGTTCCGAGACCGCTGAAAAAATGATTTGCAGGCGTAAGTGGTTTTTTCAGTAGTTTCGGCATTCTTCCTGAAGCCGATTCCGCAGACGCGGTCTTATTAAGCAAATGAAGGAGAAAAGCATGTACAAAACATTTTCAATGGAACTTGGCGGACGTACACTCAGCGTGGACATCGGCAGAGTGGGCAAGCAGGCAAACGGCTGTGCTTTCATGCATTACGGCGACACCACGGTACTGTCCTGCGCAACCGCATCGGACAAGCCCAGGGACGGGATCGATTTCTTCCCCCTCAGCGTGGAATACGAGGAGAAGCTGTATGCAGTGGGCAAGATTCCGGGAGGCTTCAACAAGAGAGAGGGAAAGGCAAGCGAGAACGCTGTTCTGACGAGCCGTGTAATCGACAGACCCATGCGTCCCCTGTTCCCGAAGGATTACCGCAATGACGTTACCTTAAACAATATGGTTATGAGCGTTGACCCTGAGTGCCGCCCTGAGCTGGTGGCAATGCTGGGTGCAGCGATCGCAACCTGCATTTCCGATATTCCCTTCGACGGCCCCTGCGCCATGACGCAGATCGGCATGATCGACGGGGAGCTGATCGTGAACCCTTCCCAGCAGCAGTGGAAGGAAGGCGATCTGAACCTGACCGTTGCCTCCACCAGAGAAAAGGTGATTATGATCGAGGCAGGCGCAAATGAGGTTCCAGAGGCAAAGATGCTGGAGGCAATCTACAAGGCGCATGAGATCAACCAGACCATTATCGCATTCATCGACGGCATTGTGGCAGAGGTTGGAAAGCCCAAGCATGAGTATACAAGCTGCGCAATTCCCGCAGAGATGTTTGACGCCATGAAGGAGATCGTGACTCCCGCAGAGATGGAAGTTGCCGTATTTACCGACGACAAGCAGACCCGCGAGGAGAACATTAAGCAGATCACCGAGAAGCTTGAGGCAGCCTTCGCAGAGAAGGAAGACTGGCTTGCCGTTCTGGGCGAGGCAGTATACCAGTACGAAAAGAAGACAGTCCGCAAGATGATCCTGAAGGATCACAAGCGTCCGGACGGCCGTGAGATCACCCAGATCCGTCCGCTTGCCGCAGAGGTGGATATCATCCCCCGCGTACACGGTTCCGCAATGTTTACCCGCGGACAGACCCAGATCTGCAACGTCTGCACGCTGGCTCCTCTTTCCGAGGCGCAGAAGATCGACGGACTGGATGAGAATGAGACATCCAAGAGATATATGCATCAGTACAACTTCCCTTCCTACTCCGTAGGAGAGACCAAGGTTTCCAGAGGTCCGGGAAGAAGAGAGATCGGTCACGGCGCACTGGCAGAGAGAGCATTGATCCCCGTGCTGCCTTCCGAGGAGGAGTTCCCGTACGCAATCCGTACCGTATCCGAGACCTTCGAGTCAAACGGCTCCACCTCCATGGCCTCCACCTGTGCATCCTGCATGTCCCTGATGGCAGCAGGCGTGCCTATCAAGAAGATGGTTGCAGGTATCTCCTGCGGTCTGGTGACAGGTGACACAGACGATGATTTTGTTCTCCTGACAGATATTCAGGGTCTTGAGGACTTCTTCGGCGATATGGACTTCAAGGTGACCGGTACGACGGAGGGCATCACCGCAATTCAGATGGATATCAAGATCCATGGTCTGACCAGACCCATCGTGGAAGGTGCTATCGCAAGATGCCGTGAGGCGAGACTGTTCATCATGGACAACTGCATGAAGAAAGCGATCGCAGTACCCAGAGCGGAGGTAGGACCTTACGCACCCAAGATCATTTCCATCCAGATCGATCCTGAGAAGATTGGGGACGTTGTCGGACAGAGAGGCAAGACCATCAACGAGATCATTGCCCGTACCGGCGTGAAGATCGACATTACGGACGACGGAAAAGTATCCGTATGCGGCACCGACAAGGAAATGATGGACAAGGCTGTCGACATGATCAAGATCATTGTGACCGACTTTGAAGAAGGTCAGATCTTTAAGGGCAAGGTTGTGAGCATCAAGGAGTTTGGTGCGTTTATAGAGTTTGCACCCGGTAAGGAGGGTATGGTTCATATTTCCAAGATTGCCAAGGAGCGTATTGACCGTGTGGAGGATGTCCTGACTTTGGGCGACGTTGTGACGGTGGTATGTCTCGGCAAGGATAAGATGGGAAGAATCAGCTTCTCCATGAAGGATGTTGCACAGCAGTAAAACAAGGGATTTTGATGAGGAGGAAGAACAAATGAAGAAGAGATTAATGGCAGCCGTGCTTGCGTGCGCGATGATGCTGGGACTGACCGCCTGCAGCGGACTGTCCTCAAGCAAGTGGACGGAGAACGATTTCACATTCAAGGGCAGCGAGGATGAGATCACGCTGAAAGAGGGACGTGAGCTTCTCGTATATGAAGATGTGACCTATGTGAGAAAGTATTCCGACGGTTCCTACGATCAGTATGACGAGGAGTATGAGACCCAGAGGGGCCTGAAACTTGGCATGGAGCTCTCCGACTACAAGAAGCTCTACAATGTAGTGAAGGGCTATGCAGTGTGGGAGATCTACTCCGGCGATGACGGAATGTATACCAGCTTTGCGGAGTACAACAACGAGGATCCCGACGATATGTACGGCAGCGACGTAACGAATGTCTGGCTTGATCTTGGCTTCTACAAGCAGGACGGCAAGTGGGTTGCCATGCAGGATGTGGAAGTACAGAACATCTGGTTCTGTGAGGAGGATCAGGACGACTACGATGAGTGCGTAATCCTCTCCGTAAATCTTTCCGCAGACGGCGAGATCATCGGTCTTGGCTGCAATCACTTTTCCTATGATGATGAGTGGGTTGAATGGCAGGCATGGGCTGAATAAGCTCTGAACAAAAAAGAGGAAAGAAGAGAACACCGAGGGAGACTTTGGTGTTCTTTTTTGTGCGCTTTTTAGGTTCTTCATGTAGACAAAAAAAGAAAAGTCTGTATATTTCATCGATGCGGACGGAAAGGAAATTGCGCTTTCCCACTATGACATTGCATTTGAGCATGTGAATTTCGGATACGACGAAAGACAGATTTTAAAGGATGTGAGCTTCCGCATTCCGGAGCGTACCTCCACGGCGATTGTGGGGCCGTCCGGTTCCGGAAAAACAACGATCTGCAGTCTGGTTGCCCGGTTTTATGATCCGCAGGGCGGCAGGATCACGGTGGGAGGACATGATCTTAAGGAGTTTACCTGCGACAGCCTGTTGTCCAACGTTTCCATGGTGTTCCAGAACGTGTACCTGTTCCACGACACGGTGCGCGCCAACATCTGCTTCGGCAAGCCGGACGCTACGGAGGAGGAGATGATAGAAGCCGCAAAAAAGGCGCGCTGCCACGACTTTATCATGGCGATGCCGGACGGCTACGATACGGTGATCGGCGAGGGAGGAGGAACCCTCTCCGGCGGTGAGAAACAGCGTATTTCCATTGCAAGGGCAATGCTTAAGGGCGCGCCCATCATCATTCTGGACGAGGCGACCGCAAGCATCGATCCGGAGAATGAGCACCTGATCCAGTTCGCTATCTCGGAGCTGACAAAGGGCAAAACGATCATCACCATTGCGCACCGTCTGGCAACTATCCGGAATGCGGATCAGATCCTTGTGGTGGAGGACGGCAGGATCGCCGAGTGCGGCACCCACGACGAATTGATTGCAGCGGACGGTCTTTACAGGCGCTTTGTGAAGATCCGCGAAAAGGCGGAGAATTCAAACAGCCTGTCATATTCCTGCCGCCCACACATATATTAGAGGTATACAAGAGTGAAGGAGGGGACGATTTGCGGGATGCGGACAGCCTTTTATACCTGTTTCCAGCCCATATGCGGGCGGCTTTCGGGTGTGCGGTCAAGCAGTATGACAGACTTGAGGAAATCAGGCTGAGAGCGGATAAGCCGGTGATTGCAAGGCTCCATGAGGGGGAGCGTTTTCTGGATGGGTACGGAGGGTTTACCGATACGGAGACAGGCTGTTACCGGATGGACAGGGAGGCGCTTCTGGCGATCCTGAATCAGATCTGCCACGATTCCCTTTACGCCTACGAGGACGAGCTGAAGCAGGGATTTCTCACCGTGCCGGGGGGACACCGGGTGGGTGTTGCGGGACAGGTTGTGCTAGAGGAGGATGGCAGGATACGCACCATGAAACATATTTCCGGCATGAATATCAGGATTGCGCATGAGGTGAAGGGCGCGGCGGACGGCGTACTGCCGTTTCTGTACGAGGGCGGAAGATTCTGCAACACTCTGATTATATCGCCTCCGGGCTGCGGCAAGACCACCCTTTTGCGGGACCTGATCAGACAGGTGTCCGACGGCAGCCGCTGGGGCAGGGGACGGACAGTGGGCGTGGTGGACGAGCGGTCGGAGATCGCGGGCAGTTATCTGGGAACGCCCCAGAATGATGTGGGGATACGGACGGATGTGCTGGATGCCTGTCCCAAGGTGTTCGGCATGCTCATGCTGATCCGCGCCATGGCACCGGAGCTTGTCGCCATCGACGAGGTGGGAGGCAGGGAGGATGTGGAGGCGATCCGGCGGGTCTCTGCCTGCGGATGCGGAATTCTGGCAACCATCCATGGAAGCAGCGTGGAGGAGCTGTGGACGAAGGAGGATGTGGCGCAGCTTTTGGAGGAAGGAATGTTTTCACGGTACATAGAATTGGAGAAGAAGGACGCCTGCCCGCGGGTGCGCAGTCTGTTCCGCTCTGCAAAGGGAAGGACACCGGAGCGGATCGGACAGGCAGGCGCGGGAGAGAACAAAGCTTTGGGCTGAGCGGAAGGGGGAGGCGTATGTTTCGGCTTGTGGGAGCAATCTGCATTGTGGCGGGGAGCACCGGAGTGGGCTTCTGGTACAGGAGGCGGCTGCATGAGGCACTTTGGCATCTGCGCTATCTGAGGGGGCTGCTGGAGCTGTTTTTAAGCGAGGTGCGTTACGGAAAGGCAACGCTGCCGGAATGCTGCAAAAAGATCAGCGAGAAGGCGGAGGCTCCCTACGGGGAGGCGCTTGACGCCATATACAGGGAGAGTGAAAGGCATACGGGGGAGAGCTTCTTCGAGATCTGGTCGGTGCGGATGGGACAGGCACTGGCGCAAGCACCCATAACCGGGGAGGAGCGGGCGTTCTTTCTCAATTTCCCCAAATGCACGGGACACACCGACCGGCAGATGCAGTTAAAAACCATAGAACAGCACCGGGATCTGTTGTCCGGTGCGATCAAGGTGAGAGAAGACAATCTGGAGCGGCAGGGCAGGCTTGCTGCCGGGCTGGGAATGATGAGCGGGCTGCTTTTGACGGTACTCCTGCTCTGAAAAAGCGGGAAAGACGGAGGACGGAATGGGAGTAAGTCTGATTTTTAAGATTGCGGCGGTGGGAGTGTTGGTGACCATACTCAGTCAGGTATTGAAGCACAGCGGAAGGGAGGAGCAGGCCTTTTTGGTAAGTCTGGCGGGGCTGATCCTGGTACTGACATGGATTGTGCCGTACATATACGACCTGTTCATTACAATACAGGCGTTATTTTCACTGTGAGAGGCAAAAGGAGGGGGAAGATGGAAATCATTAAGATCGGCCTTCTGGGGATAGCGGCGGTGCTTCTGGCAGTACAGTTCAAGACACAGAAACCGGAGTATTCGCTCTACATCGGAATCGGTGCGGCGGTGCTGGTGTTCTCCTACACATTTCGTTTTCTGTCGCAGCTCTTGTCCCAGATCAGCACTTTGCAGGGATTTTTTGACGGTAACGGCAGTTATTTAAAGACATTGTTCAAAATCGTGGGAATTACCTATGTGTGTGAGTTCAGTGCGGGAATCTGCAAGGATGCGGGCTTCTCCTCCGTGGCGGGGCAGATCGAGGTCATGGGCAAGCTCTCGGTCATGTTTGCGGGCCTGCCGATCCTGTTGACCGTTCTGGAGCAGATCAGGAATTTTTAAGGAGATGGCAATGACGTTTTCGATGGAGGAGATCTGGGGGCAGTACGGGATGGACGGGCTCCAGCAAAAGCTGGATGCCCTGTTCGGGCAGAGCCGCGTGTCGCTCTGGGAGATGTTTGAAAGGATTTTGTCCGGGGATGTGCTGGGGGCGGTGACGGACACCATCTCGGGTGCGGTGAACGGCATGGCGGAGCATGTGCAGTCGGTGAAGAATGTGTTTATCTGGCTGCTGGTGCTGGGGATCACGGCGGCGCTGATTTCCCATTTCATTGAAATATTCGACAGCCATCAGGTGGCGGACATCGGCTTTTATTTCACCTATCTGCTGATATCGGCGGTTCTTTTGAAATGCTTTCTCTCATCTGCCGCCACGGCGGCGCAGACGCTGAACCGGATCGTGGAGTTTGTGCGCATTTTCGTGCCGGCTTATTTTTTGTCCGTCGGCGTGGCGACGGGGACGCTCACTGCGGCGGCGGGCTACCAGATCATATTGCTGCTCATCTATCTGGTGGAGCATGTGCTGCTCACGCTGATCCTTCCTTTTATTTACAGCTATGTGCTGCTGGCGGTGGTAAACGGACTTTGGATTGAGGAGAAGCTCTCCATGCTGGTGGATGGGATGGAGAAGGCAATCCGTTTCCTGCTCAAGGCATCTCTTGGGCTGGTGACCGGCGCAAGCGCCTTTCAGTCAATGATTACACCTGCTATTGATTCCGTCAAGACCACCACCATGCAGAAGGCGGTGTCCGCAATTCCCGGGGTGGGAGATGTGGCGGACGGCGTGGTGGAGGTGGTGTTAGGCTCTGCCGTGGTGATCAAGAACAGCATGGGACTGGTTTTCCTTCTGCTGCTTCTGGCTTTGGCGGCGGCGCCCCTTGCGGAAATTTTCCTGACGGGAGTGCTGCTCAAGGCGGCAGCGGCATTTCTGGGGATTGTCAGCGACAAGCGTGTGACGGCGTGTACGGACAAGGTGGGAAACGGCAGCCGCCTGCTCTGCCGGACAGTGGAAACCGCCGTGCTTCTTTTCCTGATCGCGGTCTCGGTGGCGGCTTATACCACAAACAGGGGATTTTAGGAGGAAACCGGAATGGGAGAAAGTTGGTTCGGGATCATCAAACAGGTGGGAATCTTTATGATCTGCGCGCAGATGCTCCTGCATTTCAAGGCATCTGAAAATTACGGAAAATATATCAGGCTGTTGATGAGCATGATGGTGCTGATCCAGCTTGCGGTTCCGCTCTCCGGCCTTCTGCGGGGGAGGACGGGAGAGAATCTGGCACAGGGGCTGACCCGGTACGAGACGCTTCTGACCGAGCAGAGGGGAGAGATTAACGCTTCCTGCATACAGGCGGAGCAATTACTGGAAGAACTCACGCTTGAAGAAATTAAAACAAGAATTAACAATCAAAAAACAGAGGAGAGCGAGCAGGGGGAGGATACTTCGGAGGAGACGGCTGACGCAAAAACTGCCCCGGTAACCATCGAGCCGATTGCAATCTCATTGGGAGGAACGGAATGAAGGAGATAAAGGAAAAGCTGGAAGGGCTGATCAGGAATAAGAATCATCTGCTGATGCTGGTGCTGGCGGGAGCGCTTCTCATGGTGATCGCACTTCCGGTGGAGAAAAAGACAACACAAAAGGAACAGGCAGACAGCGATACCACATTGAATGCCGCCACGTTAAATAACGACAGTTACGATTCTGAGGAGGCGGGGATGCTGTCGGAAACGGAGGCCTATATGATGGCGCTGGAGCAGAAGGTGGGGGAGCTCTTGAGCGGGATGGAGGGCGCCGGTCAGGTCAGGGTCGTGCTCACATGGAGAACCTCGGCGGAACGGATTGTGGAGAAGGACACCTCCACGGCGAGGAGCAATTCCATAGAGGAGGATTCCCAGGGAGGAACCCGCACGGTGAATAATCTGGATGCGGGGGAGAACACGGTCATGAGTACCCGGGGGAGCGGTGCCGAGCCCTATGTCATCAAGACGGTAAGCCCGAAGGTGGAGGGCGTCTTGATTCTGGCACAGGGGGCGGGAAACGGGACGGTCAGCAAGAATCTGTCGGACGCCGCGCAGGTGCTGTTTGGCATAGAGGCGCATCAGGTGAAGGTCATCCGCATGGAGAGCGCAAAGACGCAGTAAGAAAAAGGAAACAAGAATGCATAGGCAAAAAGGATGCCTAATATAATAAACTAGTAAATCAAACTGAGACAAAATCAGCAAAGGGGAGAAGGACGTGAAAAATATTCTGAAAAAGAACCAACTTATGATCACTGCCCTGGCGATTATGATCGCGATCGCGGGTTATCTGCAATTTACGGGGGCAAATCTGGAGAAGGAAGAGTACATACCCACGTCGGGGGAAGCGCAGGCGGAACAATTTACGACGGGAGAGATCTCAGAGCAGTACACGCTGGACGGACTGCTTGACCTCTCCGAGGAGGATCTGATTTCCGGGCAGCTTACGGAGATCGAGAGTCTGGACTCGGATGCGGATGTGATCGTGGAGGACTATCTGGATACGGGAATGGAGACAGCGGAACTTTCGGGAACGGCTGCGGAGACCTCAGGCTCTGACATTGCCACGCCCGATGCGGGGGAGATTCCCGGGGATGCCGTGTTTACCGGAAGCGCCAACATTGCCCTGCTTTCGGAGGCAAAGCTGCAGAAGGAGCAGGTGAGGGCGAAGAATAAGGAAACGCTGTTGGAGATCATAAACAGCACGGCACTGAGCGACGAACAGAAGCAGAATGCGGTGGAAGCCATGGTGGAGATGACGACGATCGCGGAGAAGGAGATGGAGGCGGAGCTGCTTCTTGAGGCGAAGGGCTTCTCCGGTGTGGTGGTCAGCATAAGCAGCACGGGAGCCGATGTGGTGGTGAACGCATCCGAGTTAAACGAGGCACAGCGCGCGCAAATAGAAGATATTATCAAGAGAAAAGCGGATATCCCGGCGGAAAATATCGTGATCAGTACGGTTGTGCAGTAAAGAATAATGTGATAAAATGAACGGATGGCAAGAAGAGGAGGCACACATGAAACGAGTTTTTCTGATCGTACTTGACAGCTTTGGCATCGGGGAAATGCCGGATGCCGGACAGTTTGGAGATATCGGTGTCAACACACTGGGTACCGTAGCGGCAAGCCCCTATTTTTCCATGCCGAACATGGAAAAACTGGGGCTGTTCCACATAGACGGCGTGACCTGCAAAAAGCCGGAGCATGAGCAGGCGGGATGTGTGGCGCGCATGACGGAGCGCTCCATGGGAAAGGATACCACCATCGGGCACTGGGAGATTGCGGGCATCTGCTCAAAGGAGCCGCTCCCGGTCTATCCGGACGGTTTCCCGGAGGAGATCTTGCAGCAGTTTTCGGAGAGAACGGGACGAGGGGTTCTCTGCAACAGACCCTACTCCGGCACGGAGGTCATAAAGGACTTTGGCGACGAGCATGTAAAAACTGGCAAGCTGATCGTCTACACCTCGGCGGACAGCGTGTTCCAGATTGCCGCCCATGAGGATGTGGTGCCGGTGGAACAGCTCTACGAATATTGCAGGACCGCAAGGGAAATCCTCACCGGCAAAAACGGCGTGGGACGTGTGATCGCAAGACCCTTTGCGGGGGAGAGCGGCAGCTATACCCGCACGCCCAGACGGCATGATTTCTCCCTGAAACCGCCCGCAGTCACCATGCTCGACCAGCTGAAGGAGACGGGGCATGATGTGATCGCCGTGGGAAAGATCTACGACATCTTTGCGGGACAGGGGATCACGGAGCATGTGTATACCGGCGGCAACGCGGAGGGAATCGAGCGCACGCTGGAATATCTGGACAAGGATTTTGACGGACTGTGCTTTGTGAATCTGGTGGATTTTGACATGCTTTACGGGCACAGGAATGATGTGGACGGCTATGCAAAGGCGCTCACCGCATTTGATGAGGCGCTGCCGAAGATACTCGCCGCCATGCGAAAGGACGACGTTCTCATGATCACGGCGGATCACGGCTGCGACCCCGGATACAAGGTATCCACGGATCACTCCCGGGAGTATACGCCCTTTGTCATGTACGGAAGCAAGGTGAAACCGGGGAATCTGGGAACGAGGGAGACCTTTGCGGACATCGGCGCCACCGTGCTTTCATACTTCGGCATTGAGCCGGAATTTGACGCACATGCGATGCTGTAAGCGGGCGCACATTACGGAAAGATATGAAATTTGGAGGAAGAAAACGTGGCAGAAAACTACGCAAATGAAATAAACAGACGGAGAACCTTTGCAATTATCTCCCACCCCGATGCGGGTAAGACGACCCTGACGGAAAAGTTCCTTCTCTACGGGGGAGCCATCAATCTGGCGGGAAGCGTGAAGGGAAAGGCTACCGCAAGACACGCCGTGTCGGACTGGATGGAGATCGAGAAGGAGAGAGGTATCTCGGTTACCTCCTCCGTGCTGCAGTTTGAGTACGACGGCTTCTGCATCAACATACTGGACACGCCGGGACATCAGGATTTCTCCGAGGATACCTACCGTACCCTGATGGCAGCGGATTCGGCGGTGATGGTCATTGACGCATCCAAGGGTGTGGAGGCGCAGACGAGAAAGCTGTTCAAGGTGTGCGTGATGCGCAAGATTCCGATTTTTACTTTTATCAACAAGATGGACAGGGATGCCAACGACACCTTCGAGCTGCTCGATGAGATCGAGAAGGAGCTTGGGATCGCAACCTGTCCCGTAAACTGGCCCATCGGCTCCGGAAAGGGCTTCAAGGGCGTGTACGACCGCAACAAGAACGCGGTGCTCACCTTCTCGGATACGGAAAAGGGAACCAAGGAGGGCGAGACGACCGAGATTCCCGTGGGAGACAGGGACAAGCTGGTTTCCGTGATCGGGGAGGAGGCGGCGGACAAGCTGCTCGACGAGATCGAGCTTCTGGACGGCGCCAGCGCGGAGTTTGATCTGTCCCTTGTCAGAAGCGGAGATCTGACGCCGGTATTCTTCGGTTCTGCGCTGACCAACTTCGGCGTGGAGGATTTTTTGAAGCATTTCCTTGAAATGACCACCACACCGCTTCCCAGAAGGGCGGACTGCGGACTGATCGACCCGGTGGAAAAAGAGTTTTCCGCCTTTGTATTCAAAATACAGGCGAACATGAATAAGGCGCACCGGGACAGGATCGCGTTCATGCGCATCTGCTCCGGCAAGTTTGACGCCAACATGGAGGTGCGCCATGTGCAGGGCGGAAAGGTCATGCGACTTTCACAGCCCCAGCAGATCATGGCGGATGAGAGAAGGATTTTAAACGAGGCGTATGCGGGGGACATTATCGGCGTGTTTGACCCGGGCATCTTTTCCATCGGCGATACGCTCTGCATGCCAAAAGAAAATTTCCGCTATGAGGGAATCCCCACCTTTGCACCGGAGCATTTCGCGAGGGTGCGTCAGGTGGACACCATGAAGAGAAAACAGTTCATCAAGGGCGTGTCCCAGATCGCGCAGGAGGGCGCCATCCAGATCTTTCAGGAGTTCAACACCGGTATGGAGGAGATCATCGTGGGCGTTGTGGGCGTGCTGCAGTTTGATGTGCTGAAATACCGTCTGGAGAACGAGTACAATGTGGAGATCCGCTTAGAGCCTCTGCCCTATGAGCATATCCGCTGGATTGAGAACAAGGATATCGACCTGAACAAGCTGACGGGAACCTCCGACATGAAAAAGATTCAGGATCTCAAGGGCAATCCGCTGCTTCTGTTTGTCAATTCGTGGAGCGTGGGCATGACGCTGGATCGAAACGAAGGTCTGATTCTTTCTGAGTTCGGAAGGAACTGATAAAAATAACGAATGGTTGAAGAGGGGAATATTTTGAGGAGAGGAAAACTGATTTTCCTGCTGGCGGCGATGCTTTGCCTTTGCGCCTGCGGGGCGGGACAGACCACGGAGAAGCAGGGAGCGGAACGGGCGTCTGCGGTGTCGGATACGGAGGCGGGAAGCATCGGAATCCGGGAGACCGTGGAAGCCGTTTTACCCGCGCGGACGGCAGAGCCGGACACCGGAGATGTGACGGTGAGGGAAGAGGATCTGTCCGCCGGACAGGGCAGATATTTCTTTGACAGGCTGGATGCGGACAGGCAGTGCTGGTATCTGGACATCTACCGGATCCTGACGGGGATGGAGGAGGACGGCGAGCTCTCCGGGGAGCAGATCGAGACGCTGGGGGAGGACAGCATAGACGGGGTGTTCCAGTGCGTGATGAACGACCATCCGGAGCTGTTTTATGTGAAGGGCTACACCTACACCCTTTACAGCTACGGCAGCAAGGTGGCGCGGATCGGCTTTGCGGGCACCTACACGGTGGACGCCGCGGAGCGGGAGCGCAGGCAGGAACGCATTGAGGCTGCGGCAGAGGAGTGCCTTTCCTATTTGAACCCGGACGCTTCGGACTACACCAAGGTCAAGTATGTGTACGACTATGTGATCCTCAATACGGACTATGACAGACAGGCGACGGACAACCAGAATATCTGCTCGGTGTTTCTCGGGAGAAGGAGCGTATGCCAGGGGTATGCCAAGGCGGTACAGTACCTGCTTGACAGGCTGGGGATTCCCTGCACGTTAGTTAACGGAAAGGTACACAGCGGGGAGAGCCATGCGTGGAATCTGGTGATGATCGACGGGGAGTGGTACTATGTGGACGCCACATGGGGGGATGCCTCCTACCAGATCACGGAGGGAACGGATGTGATCAACAGCGCGTCGCTGCCCTCCATCAATTACGACTATCTCTGCGTAACGACGGAGCAGCTTTTAAAGACCCATGAGATCGACAGCATTCTCGCCATGCCGGAGTGCACCTCCATGGACGCAAACTACTATGTGAGGGAGGGTGCGTACTTCACCGCATATGAGGAGGCGGGCGTGAGGGCGTTCTTCGAGAGGGGATATGAGGAGGACCGGCGCGACATTACGTTAAAATGCTCCGAGGCGTCCGTCTACAACACCTTTCTGGAGCAGCTCATCACCGAACAGAAGATCTTTGATTTTATGAACAGCCCTGACGGCAGGGTGGCGTATGCGGAAGATCCGGATAAACTTTCGCTGACTTTTTGGCTTGTGAATGAATAGCGGGTGTGCTATACTAAAGATTGAAAGTACTGTTGATTGGAGGATTGCCTTATGGAAGAAAATAGAAACACTTATGTTTTGCAGGACGACGAGAACATCGGCTCCGTGAAGATTGCCGATGATGTGGTGGCGAGCATCGCAAGCCTTGCAACCCGTGAGGTGGAGGGCGTGTCCGCCATGGCGGGCAACGTGACGGGAGAGCTGATGAGCAAGGTGGGCATCCGCAATATGCAGAAGGGTGTCAAGGTTGACATTCTGGGCGGCAATGTGACGGTGGATCTTGCTGTGACGGTGGAGTACGGGTACAACATTCCCGCTACCTGCCAGAAGGTGCAGAGCAAAGTGAAGGCTGCAATCGAGAACATGACCGGGCTTACTGTGACCGACGTGAATATCCGCATCGCCGGTGTCAATATGCAGAAGAACAAATAGGACTTGGAGAAGGACGATGGGTAGACGAGAGCTGCGGGAACAGATCTTTTTGCTTCTGTTTCGTGTGGAATTTAATGATATTTCAGAGATGCCGGAGCAGATTCAGATGTTTCTGGAGGATGACGAGGTAAAGCGCTCCGAGAAGGATGTGGAGTACATTACCGCCAAGTATGACGGGATCATGGAGAAGCTGCCGGAACTGGACGCCCAGTTGAACGAGAAGGCGGAGAGCTGGGATATCGGGCGTATGGGCAAGGTGGAGCTGACCGTGCTCAGACTGGCGCTCTACGAGATGAAGTACGACGAGGATGTTCCTGTCAGCGTTGCCATCAACGAGGCGGTGGAGCTTGCCAAGAAATTCGGACAGGACAGCTCCGGCGCGTTTGTAAATGCCGTTCTGGCAAAATTTGTGTAAGGCTTTGCCATGGCAATACAGAATATATATACGGTAGCACAAGTGAATGCGTATATCAAAAATATGTTCACGCAGGATTTTATGTTACAGTCCCTCTCCGTGCGCGGAGAGGTGAGCAACTGTAAGTATCATTCTTCTGGACATATTTATTTTACGTTAAAGGACGCAAAGGGAACCATCGCCTGTGTGATGTTCGCGGGAAACCGGAGCGGGCTTGCTTTCACCCTGCGGGAGGGAATGCAGGTCGTGGCAACCGGCACGGTGGATGTCTACGAGCGGGACGGCAAGTACCAGTTGTACGCCGGACAGATCACGAAGGACGGTGTGGGCTGCCTCTACGAAAAATTTGAAGAGCTGAAACAGGAATTGCAGGAACGGGGCATGTTTGATGCGCAGTACAAACGCCCCGTTCCAAAGTATATAAAAACACTGGGCGTGGTGACTGCCCCCACGGGCGCCGCCATAAGGGATATCATCAACGTGGCGAAGCGGCGCAATCCCTATATCCGCATCATTCTCTACCCGGCACTTGTGCAGGGGGAGGCAGCGGCACAGAGCATTGCAAACGGCATAAGGGCGCTGGAGCATTACGGCGTGGACACCATGATCGTGGGCAGGGGCGGCGGCTCCCTTGAAGATCTCTGGGCATTCAACGAGGAGATTGTGGCGCAGGCAATTTTCGACTGCGAGATCCCCATCATATCCGCAGTGGGGCATGAGACCGATACCACCATCGCCGACTATGTGGCGGATCTGCGTGCCCCGACTCCCTCGGCGGCGGCAGAGCTGGCGGTGTTTGATTACGCCCGGTTTCAGACTGTGCTTGCGGAATACCGCGCCACGCTTGCCGCAGATATGCGGGTACGTCTTAGGGAGAAAACGGGGCTGGCGGAAAAATACGGGCTTACCCTGCAGTATTACAGCCCGAAGGGACGGTTGAGAGAGCTTCGCACCCGCAGCATGCAGCTTGAGGAGCGGCTTGGGCGCGCCATGGAGCAGAGCATCGGGGACAGACGCCATGCGCTGGCGATCCTTGCGGAGCGGTTCAAGGGACTGTCGCCGCTGGATAAGCTGAGCCACGGGTACGCTTATGCGGAGGATGCGAAGGGAAAGGTGCTGCGCAGCATTGCCGGGGTAAAACCGGGGGACGGCATCGCGGTGTCCGTGACGGACGGCAGGATTTTTGCAAGGGTGGAACGGACGGAGGATGCCCCTGCATGGAAGGAGGACGAGAAGGATGGCGGCAAAAAAGCTTAGTCTGGAGGAGAAGTTTGCAAAGCTTGAGGAAACGGTGAAGCAGCTGGAGCAGGAGGAGATTTCTCTGGAGGAATCCTTTCACCTCTACAAGGAGGGCATGGAGCTGTTGAAACAGTGCAACGAAGATATCGACAAGGTGGAGAAGCAGGTGCTTCTGCTGAATGCCGAGGGAGAGACAGAGGCGTTTTAAAGGAGAGCGGAATGGGAACGGAGAGAACAGCCATAGAGGCAGTGATAGAGAGAAAAGCAAAGGAAATTGACGGGGTTCTGGAGCGTTATCTGCCGAAGCCGGAGGGCTTTCAGAAAACGGTCATGGACGCCATGAGGTACAGTGTGACGGCGGGCGGAAAGCGCCTGCGCCCCATGCTGATGCAGGAGACCTACCGGATGTGCGGAGGACAGGGAAGGATCGTGGAGCCGTTCATGGCGGCAATCGAGATGATACATACCTACTCTCTGGTACATGACGATCTGCCCGCAATGGACAACGACGAGTACCGCCGGGGAAAGAAAACCACCCATGTGGTGTACGGGGAGGGCATGGCGGTCTTGGCGGGGGACGCGCTGCTCAATTTTGCCTTTGAGACTGCCGCCACGGCGTTTTCGGCGTGCGATGTGGACGGTGTTCCCATGGTTTCCCGCTACCGCGCGGCTGCGGGTGCGCTCGCCCTTCTGGGAAAGAAGGCGGGCATCTACGGCATGATCGGCGGACAGACGGCGGACATCGAGGCGGAGGAAGCGAAAGATGTCACCGAGGAACAGCTTTTGTTCATCCATGAGCACAAGACTGCGGCGCTCATCGAGGCGTCCATGATGATCGGCGCCATGCTGGCGGGGGCGGACGAGGCAACCGTGGCAGCCATGGAGAAATGTGCCCGCAATATCGGTGTGGCATTCCAGATCCAGGATGACATTCTGGATGTGACGGGGGACGAAGCGACCCTGGGAAAAGCGGTGGGAAGCGACGAGAAGAACCACAAGAAAACCTATGTGACACTGAGAGGGATAGAGCAGGCGAAGGCGGATGTGGAGAGGTTTTCTTCCGAGGCTGTGGACATTTTGCAGGGCTGCGAGGGAGACAGCTGCTTTTTGCGTGAACTGACGGGGTATCTGATTCACCGTAACAAATAAGTTGTGGGGTGTTTTACATGTTGCTTGACCGAATAGAGAAGGAAAATGATATCAAACAAATAGCAAAAGAGGATTATGACGCGCTGGCGCAGGAGATCCGGGAGTTTCTCATTGAGAAGATCAGTGAGACCGGGGGACATCTAGGCTCCAATCTGGGAGCCGTGGAGCTTACCATGGCGTTACATCTTGCGCTGACACTGCCGGAGGATAAGATCATCTGGGATGTGGGACACCAATCCTACACCCACAAGCTGCTGACCGGCAGACGGGACGGCTTTGCCACCCTGCGCAAGTATCACGGCATGAGCGGTTTTCCCAAGCGCAAGGAGAGCGAGTGCGACTGCTTCGACACGGGGCACAGCTCGACCTCCGTTTCCGCGGGGCTTGGCATGGTGAAGGCGCGGGATCTGCGCGGGGAGAAAAATACGATTGTCTCCGTGATCGGGGACGGCTCCCTGACGGGCGGGATGGCGTACGAGGCGCTCAACAATGCCTCCCAGCTTGAGACGAATTATATCATTGTGCTGAATGACAACAATATGTCCATTTCGGAGAATGTGGGCGGTATCTCCACATATCTGAACAATGTCCGCACAGCGACGGGCTATCTGGATCTGAAGGAGGGCGTGTATAAGGCGCTCAAGGGAACCAGCAGGGGCGAATCCGTGATCGCCAAGATCAGGAGGTTAAAAAACGGCGTGAAGCAGCTTGTGATACCGGGCATGTTCTTTGAGGAGATGGGAATTACCTATCTGGGGCCGGTGGACGGGCATGACGTGAACGCCCTGATCCGCGTGATCGGCGAAGCAAAGCGCGTGAAGGGCGCCGTGCTGGTGCATGTGGTGACGGAGAAGGGGAAGGGATATGCTCCCGCCCAGAGACATCCCGCAAGGTTCCACGGAGCGGAGCCTTTCGAGATCGAGTCCGGGCTTCCGAAAAATCCCCGCAATACCTCCAATTATACGGATGTTTTTTCCACTGTCATGTGCAAGCTGGGACAGCGGGAGGAGAATGTGGTGGCGATCACGGCGGCGATGCCGGACGGCACCGGATTGAAGCGTTTCCGCAATATGTACCCGGACAGGTTCTTTGATGTGGGCATCGCGGAGGAGCACGCCGTGACCTTTGCGGCGGGGCTGGCAGCAGGCGGAATGAGACCCGTGGTGGCGATTTATTCCTCTTTTTTGCAGAGGGCTTACGACCAGATCCTGCACGATGTATGTCTGCAGAATCTTCCGGTGGTGTTTGCCATAGACCGCGCGGGGCTGGTGGGAGCGGACGGAGAGACCCATCAGGGCATTTTTGACCTCTCCTATCTGTCGAGCATACCGGGCATGACCGTCATGGCGCCCAAGAACAAGTGGGAGCTTTCCGATATGATGAAATTCGCGGTGCATTTTGACGGTCCCATCGCTGTGCGCTACCCCAGAGGAGAGGCGTATGCCGGGCTTTCGGAGTACAGGGCGCCCGTGGTGTACGGGGAGAGCGAATGGATCTATGAGGAGAGCGAGGTGGCGCTCCTTGCGGTGGGCAGCATGGTCAAGACGGCGGAGCAGGTCAGGGACAGATTAAAGGCGGCAGGGCATGCGTGCAGCCTTGTGAATGTGCGCTTTGTGAAGCCTGCGGACGAGAAGATGATAAGGAAAGCGGCAGCAGGGCACAGGCTGATCGTGACCATGGAAGAAAACGTGGCAAGCGGCGGCTATGGCGAGAGAGTGCGGGCATGTCTTGCGGACGCGGAAAGCGGCGCCCGCCTGTATACCGTCACCCTGCCGGATGCCTATGTGGAGCATGGAAATACGGAGCTGTTGAAGCGGGAGCTTTCTTTGGACGCGGACAGCATTTATGAAAAGATAGAGGAATACCTGCAATGAAAGAGAGACTGGATGTCATTTTGGTTTCGCAGGGCTATGCGGAGTCCAGAGAGAAGGCAAAGGCGATCATCATGTCCGGCAATGTTTTTGTGGACGGACAGCGCGAAGACAAGGCGGGAACCACCTTTGACCCGGCAAAGATCCGGCTGGAGGTAAAGGGGGATACCCAGAAATATGTGAGCCGCGGCGGCTATAAGCTGGAGAAGGCGATGGCGGAGTTTGCACTCTCCCTTGAGGGGGCGGTGTGCATGGACATCGGCGCTTCCACCGGCGGCTTCACGGACTGCATGCTGCAGAACGGCGCGGTCAAGGTTTACTCCGTGGATGTAGGGCATGGACAGCTTGCATGGAAGCTGCGCAATGATGAGCGGGTGGTCTGCATGGAAAAGACCAACTTCCGGTACATGGTTCCGGGAGATCTGGCTGAGGAACCGGATTTTGCATCTGTGGACGTCTCCTTTATTTCCCTGACGAAGATCCTGCTTCCGGCGCGGGCGCTTTTGAAGGACGGTGCGCGGATGGTGTGCCTGATCAAGCCCCAGTTTGAGGCGGGCAGGGACAAGGTAGGAAAAAAGGGCGTGGTCAGGGAGCCGGAGATCCACCGTGAGGTTATCTGTAAGGTGATCGACTACGCGGACAGTATCGGTTTTGGGGTTGACGCGCTGACCTATTCCCCCATCAAGGGTCCGGAGGGCAACATCGAGTATCTGGTGCTTCTGACGTTAAAAAAGGGCAGCAGACCCGAGAGTGATGCGTGGACGGAGCAGGAGGCGGAGCATCAGCTTTCGCAGCTGATTGCACAGGGAGCCGGTCTTTCAAGGGAAGAGGACTGGCAGAAGCGGATTGCCGCTGTTGTTTCGGAGGCACACGGAAAACTGGATTGAAATGAGGGGTGTTATGAAGCACTTTTGTATCTACACCAACAGCCATAAAGACAAGGATCTGACAGTGACCGGATTCATCCGGGCTTATTTTGAGGAGCGCGGCATCGCCTGCTCTGCTGCGGTGGGACAGGATGCGCGCATACCCGAGGACGCGGACTGTGTTCTGGCACTGGGAGGGGACGGCACCATGCTGCAGGCGGCGAGAGCCGTGGGCGGCAGACACGGGGTGTCCCTGCTCGGAATCAATATGGGCACCTTAGGGTATCTGACGGAGGTGGAGCCGGACGGCATTGCCGAGGCGCTTGGGCAGGTGCTCGCAGGGGACTATGAGCTGGAGAGCCGGATGATGCTGAACGGCACCGTTCACCGAAAAAACGGGGAGCGGCGCGAGGATTTTGCGCTCAACGACATTGTGATCGGAAAAGCGGGTTCCCAGCAGGTGCTGCAATTTCATCTCTATGTGAACAGAAAACTTTTGAATAAATATCTGGCAGATGGTATGATAGTGACGACACCGACAGGATCCACGGGGTATAATCTTTCGGCGGGAGGTCCTATCGTGGAGCCCTCCGCAAGACTGCTTGTGCTGACCCCCATCTGTCCCCATACCATGATCCAGCGCAGCATTGTGCTGTCCGCGGAGGACGAGATCGTGATCGAGATCCCGGCAGGCAGGGACGGAAGCGTGCAGAGGGCGGCGGCAAATTTTGACGGCTGCGGCATGGAACTTGAGACGGGAGATGCCGTGAGGATCGTAAAGTCGGAGCGCACCACGGATTTTATCAAGCTGGGCAATGCCGGATTTCTGGAGATCCTGCACAAGAAAATGAGTGATAATTGAGAGAGGGTACGGATTGGCTTATGAAAAAGGTAAGGCACGGAAAAATTATCGAGATCATTGACAAGCATGATGTGGAGACCCAGGAGGAGCTGGCGGCGTACCTCCGTCAGGCGGGCTATGATGTGACGCAGGCCACCGTGTCCCGCGATATCAGGGAGCTTAAGCTCTCCAAGGTGCCTACCGGGGAAGGAAAACAGAAGTACATTGTCATAAAGCAGGATGACAGTCATTTGGGGGACAAGTACATCCGCGTGCTGAGGGACGGCTTCGTGTCCATGGATATGGCGCAGAACATTCTGGTGATCAAGACGGTGTCCGGCATGGCAATGGCGGTGGCTGCCGCGGTGGACGCCATGAAATTCAAGGAGATCGTGGGCTGTATTGCAGGCGACGATACCATTATGATGGCGGTCAGAACGGTGGAGGACACTCAGGTTCTGATGGAGAAGATCAAATCCATGATCGACAGGTGAGTAAAAAAACGGATAAGGGTTCCCTGTGAGAAGGTAGAAGAGGACTTATGTTACTGAGTTTACATGTTAAAAATCTGGCATTAATCGAAGAGACGGAAGTGGAATTTGCACCGGGTCTGAACATTCTGACCGGTGAGACCGGCGCGGGAAAATCCATCCTGATCGGTTCCGTGAGTCTGGCGCTGGGTGCGAAGGCAGACAGTGACCTGATCCGCCACGGGGCGGACAGCGCGCTTGTGGAGCTTACCTTTGACTGTCAGGATGAACGGCTTGGACAAAAGCTGTTGCAGATGGAGCTCCCGAGGGAGGATGTGATCACCGTATCCCGCAGGCTGCAGCAGGGCAGAAGCGTAAGCCGCGTGAACGGAGAGACGGTGAGCGCAAGGCAGCTCAAGGAGATATCGGAGCTGCTGCTTGACATTCACGGACAGCATGAGCACCAGTCTCTTCTGAACAAAAAGAAGCATCTGGAAATTCTGGATGCGTTTGCGGGCGCGGAGGCGGAGACGCTGATGCGGGAGGTGCGGACGCTCTACAAGGAGAGGGAGCGGCTGCGCGATGAGCTGGAAGCCGGACAGATGGACGAGGCGGCGAGAAAGCGGGAGCTGTCCCTGCTCCGCTACGAGGCGGAGGAGATCGGGCAGGCGGCGCTCCGGGACGGTGAGGACGAGGAGCTGGAAAGCCGTTACCGCATCATGGCAAACAGCCAGAAGATCGGCGAGGCGTTAGGTGCGGCACACCGGTTTACGGGCAATGACGGCGAGGGAGCTGCGGAGCTGATCGGAAGAGCCGTGCGGGAATTGACGGGAGTTTCGGGCTACGATGAAACGCTTGCCGGGTTGTCGGAGCAGATCGGCGAGATCGAGTCCCTTTTGGGGGATTTCAACCGGGAGATCGCGGACTACCTAAGCGATATGGAGTTTGACGGCGGGGATTTTGCCATGGTGCAGGATCGGTTGAACCAGATCAACCGATTGAAGGAAAAATATGGAAAATCCATTGAGGATGTGCTTGCATACGCCGGGCAGATCTCGGAAAAAATAGAAAAACTGGATGATTATGAAACCTACCGCAAGCAGATGCTTGCAGAGCTTTCAAAGGCGGAGGAGGCACTTCTTGAAAAATGCGAAGCACTCTCCGCGCTCCGGCGGGAGAAGGCGGCTGAGCTGACAGAGCTGCTGCGGACGGCGCTTGAGGATCTGAATTTTCTCTCGGTGGAGTTTGTGATCGGAATTGAGCAGAAGGAACCGTCTGCGGACGGCTTTGATGATGTGGAGTTTCTGATCTCCACGAACCCGGGCGAGGCGGTGAAGCCTCTCGGCGCGGTGGCAAGCGGCGGCGAGCTGTCCAGAATCATGTTGGCGATCAAGACCGTGCTTGCAGAGAGAGATGCGGTAGATACCCTGATCTTTGATGAGATCGACACCGGAATCAGCGGAAGAACCGCATGGAAGGTGGCGGAAAAGCTGGGAACGCTGGCGCGCGCCCATCAGGTTATCTGCATCACCCATCTGCCTCAGATCGCGGCGATGGCGGATGCGCACTTCCTCATTGAGAAGCAGACGGACGGGGAGAGCACCGTTACGGGAATCCACCGCCTGTCCGACGCAAGGATTTCCGATGAGCTTGCAAGAATGCTGGGAGCGGACACCCTGACACAGGCGGCACTCGACAACGCGAAGGAGCTTCGCATGCAGGCTGCCAAAATTAAACAAAAATAGAATGACCGTTTAGGCGGTGTAAAAAGTGATAACACTAAAGGAGTATCCGAATGGATACTCCTTTTTGCGTACATTTTTGAGGGAGAGAGGCGTGGCTATGAAAATGCAGAGAAGAAGAAATATTTACCGCAGGTGTCTTAAGATCGCACTGACCTTCACCTGCCTGAGTCTGGTTCTGGTCTGGGTTCTGGCGGTGTACGGGCAGATTCCGAAAAACATAAAACTGCGTATGGGAGAGGAGCAGGTGCTTGACATGGGCTTGCCGGTATCGGGGGAAATCAGAAAAACAGAAAACAGCAGTCAGGAGAGCTCGGTGACGGCAAGCAGGCAGAATGCCTCCAATATTCCCGCCGACAGCATCCATATTGACCTGGGAGCGCCCGTCACCATGAAAGCCGACACCTTAAGCTCCTATCAGATGGATCTGAAGCTGTTCGGCTTCATTCCCTTCAAGCAGGTCAACATTGAGGTCATAAAGGATCTGGAACTGACGCCCGTGGGTCTGCCCATCGGCATCTATCTGGAGACGGACGGCATTCTGGTCATCGGGGTGGGAAACTTTGTCTCCCTCTCCGGGCAGGAGGTCTCCCCCTCCCAGTATCTGTTGAAAACAGGGGACTATATCACCGCCCTTGACGGCAGGGAGGTTACGGGAAAGAAGGCGTTTATCCGGGATGTGGAAAATTCCGGCGGGGACGCTGTGACCCTGACGGTAAGGCGGGGGGAGGAGGAATTTGATGTGACCGTGGAGCCGGTGCAGAATCAGAGCGGCAAATACAAGCTGGGAATCTGGGTGCGGGACAATGCACAGGGAGTGGGAACCATGACCTTTGTGGACAGCGAGGGAAATTTCGGCGCGCTGGGGCATGGCATCAATGATGTGGACACCAGCCTTGTGATGAAGCTGGATCGCGGAACCCTCTACCGCACGGAAATCATTGCGATCAAGAAGGGAACCAGGGGGAATCCCGGCGAGATGACCGGCATGATCGAATATTCCGACCGCAACATTCTGGGCACGGTGGACAGCAACACGGAGCAGGGGATTTTCGGCGTCTGCAATGAAAAAATGCTCTCCCGGATCGAGACGGAGCCGATCCCAATCGCCTTAAAGCAGGAGGTGCAGACGGGGGAGGCACAGATTCTGTGCACCGTGGACGGGGAACCGCAGTATTACGATATCGAGATCACGGAGCTCCATCTGGATCACACAAATATCAACAAGGGAATCGTGCTCCGGGTCACGGATCCCAACCTGATCGCCATTACCGGTGGTATCGTGCAGGGCATGAGCGGCGCGCCCATCGTCCAGAACGGAAAGCTTGTGGGCGCAGTCACCCATGTGCTGGTCAACGACTCCACCAGCGGCTACGGAATCTTCGTGGAAGAGATGTTGGGGCATTGAGAAAACAATCCCCTACTGCTTATGCCTATGAAGTGCAACGGCGGATGCTTTCAGGATATCAAGCAGAATACAGGCCTCGGTTGCCGTGCAGGAATCCAGAATATCGGACATTTCCCGCGCTGCGGAGGCCTTGTTTGTGTGCGCGTTATCGTGCAGCAGTTCGTCTTCCGACACCGACAGGACACCGGCGATATCCACCAGCACAGGAAGGCTGAGCTTGGTGTTTCCGGTTTCGATATGGCTCATATGCGTGGTGGATATGCCCACCCGTTCCGCCAACTGCTCCTGAGAAAAATTGTTGGCTTTCCGTATTTTTCTGATTCGTTGTCCGATTTCAAAATAGTTCATTCTGTGCCCCTATTTCATGTTTGTACTTGAATTGTATAGACAATTATGCTAATCCTGAAAAAAATCAATGCGGGTCTGGACAGGTATGTGGTAAATCAGGAAAGAAGGGTAGCCGGGCTGATCGATCAGGTGACGGGGACATCAACAGGGAGATCACCTCATATCAGAATGAAATCATTTCCCGACTGGATCCCCACAAGATAATGGAACGGTTCCGCAGCCAGCAGGATTTTACGGATTATCTGAACACCGTGAATAGCAATCATTCTTTTGATCATTGTGGCGTATGCAATGTATGTAAAAGCGGTCAAAAAGAGCTGCCTGCGGGCTACATGCAGGGAGAGCGCGGTGTACCTGCAAAAAGAGCTGATTGACTTTGAACAGAGCGGGTGCCTGCGGACGGAGTCGGACGAGACCGTGAAGCGTGCGGTGGACAGATATAATGAAAAGTATCTGATGCTTTTGAACAGTGCTTTTGTGGATCCGCAGTACGGGGAGAAACAGGAGAAAAAGGAACGCTTCCGCACCTTGGTGGAAGAATGGCAGAGCATAATGTAGCAGGGTGACCGGAGAGCAAAAACATATTTTTGACAGGACAGATTGTTCGGAAATGAGGATAATATGGCTGACATAAGAGATTTTGTGAAAATTTCAATCCCGTCAATGATGGGAATTGTATCCCCACGGAGATTTCTTTTGTTTTGGATCCCAATTTTCGCATTTTCAGGTCGTAAAAGGTGCCTTTGAGGAGGAAATTGTATCTCTGTAAATATTTTTCTCACTTTGGATCCCATTTTTCCTTGTTTTGTGGGATCCGGGAAAGCATTTTTCTCTGTATAGAGACAATATTGCAAAATAACAGGTGTTATCAGTTTGGTTTTTCTGATAATTGGGATCTAAAAAAGAATTTTTTTCTTCTGGGATACAATCCCGGGAAAAGCTCACTATGAAAAGCACAGGAAGAAAGCCCAAAGGAAAAATGCCATGAATCTCCAAGGGAAAAGCTTATAATGGAAAGATCAAAGGAAAAGCCCCGTGCCCCATGAAACTCCAAGGGAAAAGCCTATAATGAAAAACGCAAAAGGAAAGCAAATGACAAGCCACATAGAAAATTCCTGCTTGCGTGTACCGCACGGAAAGGATAGAATGAAAAGGTATGCTGAATCGAAAGGAAAGGGAGAGCCTTTTTTGGTTGTCCCGGATGGTGAGAAGATTGCGAAAGACGTGCGCAGAAATGGAGAAAAGAATGAAATATGATGTAGTGATCGTGGGGGCGGGGCCTGCGGGAATCTTTACGGCGCTTGAGCTGGTGAAGAACGGAAGCAGGAAAAAGATTCTGATGATAGAAAAGGGGAAATCGGTGGAGGACAGAAGCTGTCCCAAGGCGAAGACCCATAAATGCGTGGGGTGCGAGCCCTGCAATATTACGACCGGATTCTCCGGGGCGGGAGCATTTTCCGACGGAAAGCTGTCGCTAAGCTACGAGGTGGGCGGCGACTTCCCGACTCTGGTGGGGGAGGAGTTCGCGCAGGAGCTCATCGACTACACGGATAAGATTTATCTGGAGTTCGGGGCTGACTCCCATGTGGAGGGCGTGTCGGATCCAGACAAGGTAAAGGATATCAGAAAGCGCGCCATTCAGGCGGGACTTAAGCTGGTGGACTGCCCAATCAGGCATCTGGGAACGGAGAAGGCGCAGCAGCTTTATCTGGCGATTGAAAAATACCTGCAGGAGAAGGGCGTGGATATGCTGTTCGGGCATAGCTGCGAAGATCTGGTGATCGAGAACGGCGTCTGCAAGGGTGTGGTTGCGAAGAACGCAAAGAAAGAGGAGACCCTCTACGAGGCGGAACATATCGTGGTGGCGACCGGCAGGCGGGGAGCTGACTGGCTGCAGAACATATGCGCAAAATACGACATTGCCCACAAGCCGGGAACCGTCGACATCGGCGTGCGTGTGGAGGTGCGAAACGAGATCATGGAAGAGGTTAATCAGGTGCTCTACGAGTCCAAGCTGATCGGCTATCCCAGACCGTTCAAGAACAAGGTGCGCACTTTCTGTCAGAATCCGGGCGGCTTTGTCAGTCAGGAAAATTACGACGGCGGTCTGGCGGTGGTGAACGGACATTCCTACAAGGATCTGAAGTCCAACAATACCAACCTTGCCATTCTGTGTTCCCACAACTTTACGGAGCCCTTCAACCAGCCCATCGCCTATGCGCAGAAGGTGGGCGAGCTGACAAACATGCTGGGCGCCGGACAGATCATGGTGCAGCGCTACGGCGATATTCTCGACGGCAAGCGGACATGGCAGAAGGAGCTGGCACAGTCCAATGTGCGTCCCACCCTGCCGGATGTGGTGGCGGGAGATATCACGGCGGCAATGCCTTACCGCGCCATGGTGAACATCATTAACTTCATTCAGGCGGTGGATCATGTGGTGCCGGGCTTTGCGGGAACGGAGACCCTGCTTTATTCGCCGGAGCTCAAGTTCTACAGCAACAAGGTGAAGATGGACACGGATCTGAACACCAACGTGAAGGGACTGCACTGTCTGGGCGATTCCAGCGGCTGGACAAGAGGCCTTATGATGGCTTCCGCCATGGGCGTATTGATGGGCAGAAAGCTTCTTTCGGAAAAAATGTAGAAAAAATGCGACGCATATCTGTTGCGGCAAAAATCCTTATCACATTATAATGGGTACGATAGAGTTTTGTAAAATCAGGAGGATTTTTCATGGAACAGCTTAATGTGTTGACTACGAAAGATAATGAAAAACTGTATAAAATAATCGGTCAGCTGATGAGTACCGACAAAGAATTCCAGATTATGATTACAGTACCCTCCGGAAAAAAAGAGCAGCAGGTAAAAAACGGTGTCGAGGAAATCATCAAAAAAGCAGAAGAGAGAGATTTAGAGCAGGATGTGACGGATATGATCCATGAGATCGGCGTTCCTGCCCATATAAAGGGGTATCAGTATCTGAGGGAGGCGATCATGATGTCGGTGGAGGATCCGTCCATGTTAAGCTCCATTACAAAGGTACTTTACCCGACCATAGCAAAGAAATTCCAGACGACCTCAAGCAGGGTGGAGCGTGCGATCCGGCACGCCATTGAGGTCGCATGGAGCAGAGGAAGGATGGAGACGCTGGATGCGCTGTTCGGCTATACGGTCAACACGGGGAAGGGAAAACCCACAAACTCCGAGTTTATCGCCCTGATCGCGGACAGGATCCGTTTGAAGTACCGGAACTGAAAATAAATCTTTTAAATACCCTTCCGATGTTGTATAATGAAAGAAGTATGGATGACAACAGTCACATGGGAGGAGATTACGATGAAGAAGGTTTTGTTTGCGGCATCCGAGGGTGTTCCCTTTATCAAGACCGGAGGACTTGCCGATGTTGCGGGATCACTGCCCAAATGTCTGGATAAGCAGTATTATGACGTCAGGGTGATCATTCCGAGATATACCTGCATGAAACCCCAGATGCAGGAGAAGCTGCGTTATGTGACGCATTTCTATATGGACTTCAACTGGCGGGAGGAATATGTCGGTATTCTCGAGGCGGAAGTGGACGGCATCAAATACTACTTTATCGACAACGAGCACTATTTCTCGGGATTTAAGCCTTACGGGGATGACGTCAGATTTGAGATTGAGAAGTACGCTTATTTCTCAAAGGCTGTGCTGTCGGCGCTGCCGCTCATTGATTTCCAGCCCGATGTGGTGCACTGCCATGACTGGCAGACCGGACTCATTCCGGTATATTTAAAGGAGCGTTTCAAGGGCGATCCCTTCTTCTGGGGCATGAAGTCCATCATGACGATCCACAACCTGAAATTCCAGGGAAGGTGGGACGTAAAATCCGTCAAGGAGATCACGGGATTGCCGGATTATTATTTTACCTCAGACAAACTGGAGGCGTACAAGGACGCCAACCTGTTGAAGGGCGGTCTGGTATTTGCGGATGCGATTACCACCGTGAGCAACACCTACGCCGAGGAGATCAAGACGGACTTCTACGGAGAAGGCCTGAACGGTCTGCTCAATGCGAGAGCGCATGACCTGCGCGGAATCGTAAACGGCATTGATTACGATGAGTACGATCCCGCCAAGGATAAGCTGATTACCGCCAACTATGATGCGGTGACCTTCCGCAAGGAAAAGATCAAGAACAAGCGCGCCCTGCAGAAGGATCTGGGGCTGACACAGGACGACAAGAAGTTTATGATCGGCATCGTGTCCAGACTGACGGATCAGAAGGGCTTTGACCTGATCGCCTACGTGATGGATGAGCTTTGTCAGGACAATGTGCAGATCGTGGTGCTTGGAACCGGCGAGGAACGGTACGAGAACATGTTCCGCCATTTTGACTGGAAATATGCGGACAGAGTGTCCGCCAACATATACTATTCAGAGGAGATGTCCCACAGGATCTATGCGTCCTGCGATGCGTTCCTTATGCCGTCGCTCTTTGAGCCCTGCGGCTTAAGCCAGCTCATCGCCCTGCGCTACGGTACGGTGCCCATTGTGCGTGAGACAGGCGGTCTGAAGGATACGGTAATGCCCTACAATGAGTACGAGAGTACGGGCACGGGCTTCTCCTTCACCAACTACAACGCCCATGAGATGCTGCGCACCATCCGTTATGCAGAGCAGATCTACTACGACAGGAAGAGAGAGTGGAACAAAATGATTGACCGCGGTATGGCGGCAGACTTCTCCTGGCATGCGTCTGCGTGCAAGTATCAGGAAATGTACGACTGGCTGATCGGAAGATAACAGCCGGTGGAGAGCAGCATGAGTAAAAGCAGCAAAAAAAACGGTTTTATCATACAGGCGGGGATTCTGGCGGCAGCCGGTATCATTTGCAGAATTATAGGACTCCTATACAGGAGTCCTTTAACTGCTATTATCGGGGATGAAGGAAACGGTTATTATCAGACGGCGTACACCGTCTATACCATTGTGCTTCTGATCTCGTCCTACAGCATTCCCTCAGCCATTTCAAAAGTGATAGCGCAAAAGCTTGCAATCCGGGACTACAGAAATGCCCACCGGATTTTTTTGTGTTCGCTCTATTATGTGCTGATCGTGGGCGGCATTGCAAGCCTGATCCTGTTTTTCGGCGCAGGGCTTATCACCAAGGGGCCTGCGGTCACGGTGCTGCGCGTCTTTTCTCCCACCGTGTTCCTCTACGGTATTCTGGGGGTGCTGCGCGGCTACTTTCAAGCCCACAGATCGATGGTGCAGACTTCGGTTTCACAGATTCTGGAACAGATCCTGAACGCGGTGGTGAGTATCGGCGCTGCATATCTTTTGATCGTGATGATGCTGCACGGAACGGAAAAGTATGTGATCAATGACGATCATTCCGTGAGCTTTGGAGGAGAGGTCGTGATGCAGACTGCTGAGGTGCAGGTGGATGCGGACGGCAATACCCTGCTTGATGCGGACGGTGAGCCGGTCTATGTCCTGAGTGAGGAGCAGCAGACGTGGAACACCAAGCATGCCGCCTACGGCGCGGTGGGAAGCGCGCTGGGAACCGGTGCGGGAGTGCTTGCCGCCCTCCTGTTCATGTGGGGCATTTACGGCATCAACAAGAATATGTTCCACAGACGGATTGCCAGAGACAGACATGAGGCGGAGAGCTACGGGGAGATCCTGCGCACGGTGAGCGGCGTGGTGGTGCCCTTTATTCTGAGCACCGCCATTTATAACCTCAGCACCTTCCTGAACCAGACCATTTACCTGAATCTTGGAACGGCGGTCAAGGGGCTTACGGACACGGAGGCATATACCCGGTACGGAATCTTTTCCGGAAAAGCGGTGGTGATCTCCAACATTCCCATCGCCCTGTCGAGTGCCATGTCCTCCGCAATCCTGCCAAACATTGCGGCAAAGATCGGACAGGGGGATGAGGAGGGTGCCCGGGAAAAGACGGCGCAGGCAGTCAAGACCACTATGTTCATCGCCATTCCGGCAGCCGTGGGCATCGGGGTGCTGGCGCGTCCCATCACATGGCTTCTGTTCCGCCAGAAAGCATCGATCGATCTGGCGTCAAAGCTGCTTGCGGCTCTGGCACTGTCCATTGTGTTCTACTCCCTTTCCACCCTGTCAAACAGCGTATTGCAGGGAATCGGAAAAGTGAAGGTTCCTGTACACAATGCGGCGATAGCGCTGGCAATCCAGACCGTGACCGTGAGCGCACTTTTATATGCCACCAATCTGGATCTTTACGCCATGGCGATCGCCATGCTGGTGTATTCGGGAGCCATGTGTGTGCTGAACCAGCGTTCCATACGGAAATATTTAGGATACAGGCAGGAGGTGTTCCGCACCTTTGTAACGCCTGCGGTGGCGTCCGCCTTTATGGGTGCGGCGGCCTACGGCACATACAAGGGCGTGCAGTTTCTGCTGAAGGCGGGGGAGTATCCGTCAAGACTGCAGAATGCGCTGGCGCTGTTCCCTGCGGTGATCGCGGGCGCAGTGATCTATTTTATATTGGAAATCGTGCTCCGCGGCGTTACGGAGTCGGAGCTTAAGGCACTGCCCAAGGGGTATCTGCTTGTGAGGATGGCAAAGAAATGCCGCCTGATGTAGGAGGAAACAATCATGGCATTTGACGGTATTACCATAGCAAATGTAGTAAAAGAGATGCGGCAGGTTCTGATCGGAGGGCGCATATACAAAATTGCGCAGCCGGAGCCGGATGAGCTTCTGCTCACAGTCAAAACGGGGGAGGGGCAGTACAGGCTGTTTCTTTCCGCGGGCGCTTCCCTGCCGCTGATTTATCTGACGGAGGACAACAAGCAAAGCCCCATGACCGCGCCCAATTTCTGCATGCTGCTGCGCAAGCATCTGCAGAACGGCAGGATCGTGGATATCACGCAGCCGGGGTTAGAACGCATTGTGCATATCCATGCGGAGCATCTGGACGAGATGGGAGATTTGTGCCGCAAGCAGCTTATCATCGAACTGATGGGCAAATACAGCAATATTATTTTCTGCGATGAGGATAACCGGATCATCGACAGTATCAAGCATGTGTCGGGGCTTGTGAGCTCCGTCCGGGAGGTGCTGCCGGGAAAGCCGTATTTTGTGGCGGACACGATGCATAAACAGGATCCGCTTACCGTCACGGAGGACGCCTTCGTGCGGACCATGCAGGCTGCGCCCATGCCGGTGTTCAAGGCGGTTTATACCTCCTACACGGGAATTTCCCCCTGCATCGCACAGGAGCTGTGCTTCCGGGCGGGTATGGACGGGGAGCAGCCGACGGCGGCATTCTCCGGGGACGAACTGCACAGGCTGTACGTAGAGTGGAAAAAGATGGCGGATGCCATAGAGGCAGGAGACTTTGCACCCTGCATCGCCTACGAGGGAAAGAAGCCTGCGGAATTTGCGGCGTTTCCGCTCACAAGCTATGAAAACACGGTGTCCTACGATTCCATGTCCGCGCTTCTTGAGCATTATTATGCGGAAAAAAACGCCCGGACAAGGATCCGGCAGAAGTCCGTGGATCTGCGCAAGATCGTGCAGACAGCGCTGGAGCGGAATGTGAAAAAACTGGATCTGCAGATGCAGCAGATGAAGGATACTGAAAAGAGAGACACCTACCGGGTTTACGGGGAGCTGCTCAACACCTACGGCTACGGCGCAGAGGAGGGGGCGAAATCCCTGCGCGCGCTCAACTATTACACCGGGGAAGAGATTACGATTCCGCTTGATCCCGCGCTGTCGGCGGGAGAGAATGCAAAGCGGTATTTTGAGAAGTACGGGAAATTGAAGCGCACCTACGAGGCACTGGAAAAGCTGACCAAGGAAGTGGAGGAGGAGATCGAACATCTTCGCTCCGTGGAGGCGGCGTTGTCCATTGCCGTGGGTGAGGAGGATCTGGTGGAGATCCGCGAGGAGCTGGTGCAGAGCGGCTACATCCGCCGCAGGGGAGGCACAAAGAAGGTGAAGGTCACCAGCAGGCCGTTCCACTATGTGAGCAGTGACGGCTATGATATGTATGTGGGCAAGAACAACCTGCAAAACGAGGAGCTGACCTTTAAATTTGCGTCGGGCGGCGACTGGTGGTTCCATGCCAAGAAATGTCCGGGCTCCCATGTGATCGTGAAGATGAAGGGGCAGGAGGAGCTTCCCGACCGTACCTTTGAGGAGGCGGCAAGGCTTGCCGCTTATTATTCCGCCGGGCGCGATCAGGCAAAGGTGGATGTGGATTATGTGCAGAAGAAGCAGGTGAAGAAGCCGAACGGGGCAAAGCCCGGTTTCGTGGTGTACTATACCAACTATTCCATGTCCATCGAGCCGGATATTACGGGCATAAAGTGCCTCCAATCTTGACGAATCGGGGCATGTCTACTATAATGAAACTGTATGCAGTCACAGGGGGTATGGGCTGCGCGGGAAGAAGGTATACCAATGATCAAAAGTATGACCGGCTTTGGCAGATGTGAGCTGACGGAGGGAAACCGCCGCTTTACGGTGGAGATGAAGTCCGTCAATCACAGATATCTGGATGTCAATATCAAGATGCCGAAAAAACTGAACTTCTTTGAGTCCTCCATCCGGAATGAACTCAAGAATTACATGCAGAGAGGAAAGGTGGATCTCTTCATCACCTATGAGGATTTCTCCGAGACCACGGGCTACGTCAAGTACAACAAGGACATTGCCGCTGAGTATCTGGATTATCTGAAACAGATGTCGGAGGAGTTCGGACTGGAGAATGATATCCGTGTCTCCACCCTGTCCCGCTACCCGGACGTGTTTACCATGGAGGAGCAGGAGGATGACGAGGAGGAGATCTGGAAGGAACTGGATCGGGCGCTTAAGCAGGCTGCCGAGGCATTTGTGGAGACCCGCATCAAAGAGGGCGAGAATCTGAAGCAGGATCTTCTGGAGAAGCTGGACGGCATGCTTGCCCATGTGGACTTCATTACGGAGCGTTCCCCTCAGATCATTGCGGAATACAAACAGAAGCTGTACGACAAGGTGCAGGATCTGTTGAAGGACGCACAGGTGGATGAAAACAGGCTGTTGACGGAGGTCACCATTTTTGCCGACAAGGTCTGTGTGGACGAGGAGCTGGTGCGTCTGAGAAGCCATATCGAGGCGACCAGATCGGCGCTTATCGCAGGCGGCAGCATCGGCAGAAAGCTTGATTTTATCGCACAGGAGATGAACCGCGAAGCAAATACCATCCTGAGCAAGACGACCGATATCGAGGTTTCCAACCGTGCCATCGAGCTTAAGACGGAGATCGAGAAAGTCCGCGAGCAGATTCAAAACATCGAGTAAAGGAAAGAGTATGGATAAGCTGATTCATATCGGATTCGGCAACATTGTGAATACGGGAAAGATCATTGCCATTGTGAGTCCCGATTCCGCTCCCATCAAGCGTCTGGTGCAGAATGCTAAGGAGGCGGGGATGGCGATTGACGCCACCCAGGGGCGCAGGACAAAGGCGGTGCTGGTAATGGAAAACAGTCAGATTGTGCTTTCGGCGCTTCTTCCCGAAACCATTGCGGGAAGGGCACAGGCAGGAGAATGCATGGATCATTCTGCGGAAGAACATATGACGGAGGATGGCGAAGAGGATGAATAAAGGAATATTGATCGTTCTGTCCGGTTTTTCCGGCGCGGGCAAGGGAACCTTGATGAAAGAGCTGCTTAAGACTTACGACAACTACGCGCTGTCGATCTCCATGACCACAAGAAATCCCAGACCGGGCGAGGAAGACGGCAGGGAATATTTCTTCTCCACAAGAGAAGCTTTTGAAGAAAAGATTGCACAAAACGGATTAATAGAGTATGCTGAGTATTGCGGTAACTATTACGGCACACCCCGCGACTATGTGGAGCGTATGCTGGAAGAGGGAAAGGATGTGATCCTTGAAATCGAGATCCAGGGTATGCGCAAGGTGAAAAAGATGTTTCCGCAGATGCTGTCCCTGTTTGTGACACCGCCCAGCGCGGCGGAGCTGGAGCGCAGACTGCGCGGCAGAGGAACGGAAACGGAAGAGGTGATCCGCAAGAGACTTGGGCGGGCATCCGAGGAATCCTGCGGCGTGGAGGATTATGATTATATCGTCATAAACGACCGGCTGGAGGAGTGTGTCAAGGAGATTCACGGTATTGTGCAGGCGGCGAAGAGAGCCTCCGGGCGCAATATGGAATTTATCAATCAAATCAGAGACGAACTGAACGTTCTGTCGAAAGGAGAATAGTTATGTTACATCCATCTTATACGGATCTGATGAAGGTCGTAAACGCAGAGGTTGAGCCGGGTGAGGAGCCCGTGGTAAGCAGCCGTTATTCCATCGTGATGGCAACCTCAAAGAGGGCGCGTCAGATCATCTCAGGGGACGAACCTCTGGTGGACGGAACCGGCAAGAAGCCGCTGTCCATTGCTGTTGAGGAGTTGAACGAAGGCAAGATCAAGATTCTGAATGACGAGGAAGAAGATCAGGATCAGGAACAGGCTTAAAAATCGGAAGGGCGGAGACGGAGCAGTCCGTTTGGGCGGCACCGCCGCAGACGGAGAATCCTGCTTTGCAGGGTTCTCTTTTTACGATAAAAACATATTGAAGGATTTTTATTATGAGAATCATGTTTGTCTCTCTTGGCTGCGACAAGAATCTTGTGGATACGGAGATGATGCTGGGGCAGCTCTACGAGAAAGGGTATGAATTTACGGATGATGAGACACAGGCGGACATCGTGGTGGTGAATACCTGCTGTTTTATCGGAGATGCGAAGGAGGAGAGCATCAACACGCTTTTGGAGATGGCGGAGCTTAGAAAGAACGGCAGTCTCAAGGCGCTGATCGCATCCGGCTGTCTGGCACAGCGCTACCGTGAGGAGATTCAGACCGAGATTCCCGAGGTGGACGCCATCATCGGCACCATGGCGATCGATGAGATCGTCCGGACGGTGGAGGAGGTTCTGGCGGGACAGCGGAGCAACCATTACAAGGATTTGAACGGAACGCCCGTATACGGGAAAAAGAGAATTGTGACCACGGGCGGACATTATGCATACATGAAGATTGCGGAGGGGTGCGACAAGCACTGCACCTACTGCATCATTCCGAAGGTGAGGGGCGGGTATCGCTCCGTTCCCATGGAGAGCCTCATAAAGGAAGCGGAGGAGCTGGCGGAGAACGGCGTGCGGGAGCTGATTCTCGTGGCGCAGGAGACCACTCTTTACGGAAAGGATCTTTACGGGAAAAAGAGTCTGCCGGAGCTTTTGCACAGACTGGCGGCGGTGGACGGCATCCGTTGGATCCGTATTCTCTACTGCTACCCGGAGGAGATAGACGATGCGCTGATCGACGCCATAAAGAGCGAGGAGAAGGTGTGCCACTATCTGGATATTCCCATTCAGCATGCCTCCGACGCCATTTTACAGCGGATGGGCAGGCATACGACCCGGGCGGATCTGGAGCATATGATAGAAAAGTTAAGGACGGAGATTCCCGATATTTGTCTGCGCACCACGCTGATCTCCGGATTCCCGGGAGAGACAGAGGAGGATCACGAGGAGAATCTGGCGTTTGTGAACGACATGGAATTTGACAGGCTTGGAGTGTTCCCCTACTCGCAGGAGGAGGATACGGCGGCAGCGCTGATGGAAGGACAGATTGACGAGGAGCTCAAGGTACAAAGACAGGGTGAAATCATGGAGCTGCAGCAGGAGATCGCCTTTGAAAAGGCGGAGGACATGGTCGGAAGGGTGCTCACCGTGATGGTGGAAGGCAAGATCGCGGAGGAGGACGCCTATGTGACCCGGACATACCGGGACGCGCCCGGCGTGGACGGCTATCTGTTTTTGAATACCGGTGCAAATCTGATGACCGGCGACTTTGTGAAGGTGAGAGTGACGGGTTCCAACGAATATGACCTGATAGGAGAGATAGAGCATGAATTTACCGAATAAACTGACTGTTTTCAGAATGATACTGATTCTCCCTTTTGTGCTGCTGCTTCTGGGCGGTTTCCATGAGTGGGGCTGGTTTACCGCAGTGCTCGGAGGCGTGATGGAATACACGGACTACATTGCACTTGCCGTGTTCATCATTGCGAGCCTGACGGATCTGATCGACGGAAAGATAGCGAGAAAATACAATCTGGTTACCAACTTCGGCAAGTTTATGGATCCACTGGCGGATAAGCTTCTGGTGTGCGCCGCCATGATCTGTCTGGTGGAGATGGGACGCATTCCGGCATGGGTGGTCATCATCATTATCAGCCGTGAGTTCATTATCAGCGGGTTCAGACTGGTGGCGTCCGATAAGGGCGTGGTGATCGCCGCAAACTACTGGGGCAAATTCAAGACCACGTTCCAGATGATCATGGTGTGCCTGATGATTGCCAATATCAGTGCCATTTCATTGCTTACGGATATTATCATGTGGATCGCACTGGCTTTGACAGTGATTTCCCTGATCGACTATGTCTGGGCAAACCGCGGCGTGATGTCTGAGGGGGAGCCGGAGCAGACGGAGGAAAAGGCCGGCAAGGCAGAGGAAGCACCGGAGGAGACCGTGGCGAGACTGCTGAAGGAGAAGAAGATGACGCTTGTCACGGCAGAGTCCTGCACCGGCGGAATGCTGGCGGCAAAGCTGGTCGGTGTGCCAGGCGTGTCCGCTGTTTTCAAGGAGGGCTTTGTCACCTATGCCAATGAGGCAAAGGAGGAGCTTCTGGGTGTGCGGGACAGCACGCTTGCAAAATACGGCGCGGTGAGCGCGCAGACCGCAGAGGAGATGGTGCGCGGAGCAGCAGAGAGAGCCGGAGCGGACGCATCGGTTTCCATAACGGGAATTGCGGGGCCGGACGGCGGTACAAAGGAGAAACCGGTGGGTCTTGTATACATCGGTTGTAAGGTAGGAGAAACGGTAAAGGTGGAAGAGTATCATTTTTCCGGCAGTCGGGATGAGATACGGAGGAATGTCACATCAGCGGCACTGGTGCAGTTGAGGGATGCACTGTAAGCGCTGACGGGGACGGAATGAGAGGGAGAAGATGGCAGACAGCAGCAGATTTGATTTTTGCCCGAAGTGCGGGGCGCTGTCGAGGGACGGCGTTTGCCAGAGCTGCGGGTATGTAAATCAGGATATCATAAAAGAAATGGAGGCGGCCCGGGCGCAGGCGACAGTGCAGCAACCGTATGCGCACCCTGTGAACACAGCACCGATGCAAAGCCCCACCGGGCAGGCTCCAGTGACGCAGGGACAGCCTATGGCGCAGCAGCCGTATGCACAGGCTCCTAATGTGCAGCCACCCGTGGTACAGCAGCCCACACCGCCGGCGTACATGCAGCAGCCGTATGCCCGCCCTGTGAACACACCGCCGGCGTACATGCAGCAGCCGTATGCCCGCCCCGTGAACACACCGCCGGCGTACATGCAGCAGCCGTATGCCCGCCCTGTGAATACGGCACCGATGCAGGCACAGCCGTACGCCCGTCCCGTGAACGCGGCGGCGATGCAAGGCCCTGCCGGGCAGGCTCCGGTGACGCAGGGACAGCCTATGGCGCAACAGCCATATGCGCAGGCGCCCAATGCACAACAGCCTAACATGCAGGCACCCATGTACCAGTCGGGGTACGGCGCAGTTCCTCCCGGACAATACCCGGGATATGCACCTGCGGTTCCGCCCGCACAGCCCCCTAAGAAGAAGGGAGGCACGGCGGTTGCCATATGCATACTGGCAGGAATCGTACTGGTTGCGCTGGTTGCGCTGATTCTGGTGGGCGTCAGTCTTTTGGAGAAGGCAAAGAAGGAACAGGATAGCCGGGACGCCTTCCGCTCTGATTATGAGAGAACAGAAAAGATGCTGGAGGATGATTTTGCCGCACCGGAGGAAACAAAAGATCCCGGGGAGACGGGCACGGTCGGCGAAACCCAGCCGGACAGCACGGCGCCTGCCGGTGATTTCTCGTTTTACGAGCTGGATGTGACGGAACAGAACCGGAATGAGAGCGGACAGGATCCGGACATTCCGTATTATTCCGGTCCTTACAATTCTCTCCGTGATGATCTTTCCTATGAGATTACGTTTATAGAGGCAATATACTACGCGACGAATCTGAATGCTTCGGTCGATGTGGAATATCCGCAGATTGTATCTGACGATATGGAGAACATGGATTACATCAATGAGGCACTGCGGTACGAGTTTGAGTACTACCGTGACTATTTTAGTACGGAGTACAAGGAATACATGACAAGTGAGGAGGATGTCTTTGCGTGTGAAGTGGATTCCTTTGTCACCTACATGGACGAGAAGATCCTGAGCGTTGTGTTTTATGAGAAGATTGCACTGAAATTGGGCTATGAGACCTATCAGGGAATCAACTTCTATTGCCTGAACTTTAATCTGGAGACGGGCACGCTGCTTGAAAATACGGAAGTGTTGCGTCTGGATGAAGATTTTGCGGTAGATTTCAGGGGACGGGAAGTGGAGGAGAACGGAGAAGAGGCGCTGACTGCCTATTCCGATCAGGAGATACTCCGCATGCTCAAGGACGGCACCAGACTGGTATTGTTCTATACGCCCATGGGGCTTGAGGTTGGTTTGAATCTGGATGAACGCATTGTTTACGTCACCTATGACGACTATAAGAATTATCTGAATGACTTTTGATATGCCGGGGAAGAAGGATGATCCTTCTTCCCTGTTTTAATGACATAGGAAATCTTTTAAAGCTCCCCGGACAGGTTTTTATGAGAACTGATTCAATTCGTCTGCCTTACCTGCTACAATTTCAAGGATTTTCTGCGTTTCCACCGCATCGGTCTTGTTCTGTCTTACGATCTCTCTGGTGCTTTCCGTGCTTGCCGTAATTTTCTCGCTGGCGGCGGACAGCTGGGTAATGCTCTCGATAATGGAGTTGTTTGCTTCCACCATCTCCTTCATCATGCCGTCAATATCCGACACGTTTCTGTCAAGCTCACCCATTTTCTTTTCCACATCGGCAAAGCTTTCATCCACCCGTGAAATAGCCTTGATCTGCTCGTTCATGGCGTTTACGGAGCTGTTGATCGCCTCGGAAGTCGCGGCAGTTCCGTTTGTCAGATTGCTGATCAGTTCATTGATATTCCGGGTGGATTCCAATGTCTGCTCCGCCAGAATGCGGATCTGTTCCGCCACAACCGCAAAGCCCCTTCCGGCTTCGCCTGCTCTTGCGCTTTCAATGGAGGCATTCAGTGCGAGAAGATTTGTCTGGGTTGATATGCTTAAGATGTTATTTGCAAAGTTTTTCATTGCATCCGCATCTTTTTGCAGATTCTCCATGTTTTCCACAACCTGACGGTTCATCTGTACAATATTTTCCGTATGCACATTCAGCACGCCCACAGCATCATTTCCCTGTTGCACGCTGCTCTTTGCCTGTTCTGTCACCGCTACCATATTCTTGGATTTCTCTGCAGTTTCCTGAATGGTACGCTGGATCTCCTGGGTCATTTCCGCCTGACTCTGCACACTTTCGGCTGTTGCGGAAATGCCGTCGGCGATCTCCTCCATGGAATCCTGCAGCAGAACGGCTGATTTCTCCAACTGCCGCATTTTCTCCGTCGCGGAGGAGGTATTGTTCTGCACCACATTGGCAACGTCAAGAATTTCGTCTATCATATGCTTCTGTTCCCGGTTGATATCCTCTGCAACACCGAAAATGTCCATATTATACATTGTAAAGATTTCATTGATGGAAACCACACAGATATGTAAGACAAAAGCAAGGAGCATGGTACAGATGTTTTCCAGCCTTCCCTCGCTGCCTGAACGGAAAATCACAAAGATGCGGTTCAGCATTACATAAAACAGAACGATGTTGGAATAGGCGACGGTAAATTTTTTATCATAATACAAAATGCAGATGAAAGCCATGACAAAGAGCATGCATGCGATGGCAGCGTGATTGACCAGCATGGTATCCGCCATATGTAACGGCGTGATGATCAAAAGCATTGCAGCACGTATTTTTTTCCCGTCCATGCGGCTTCTGAAGGTCAGACAATACAGAAGAATTTCCGCCACCACATAGATTCCTGTCATGAGATAGGCTGTCGGCTGCCGGTTGATATTAAAAAACAAATTTCCAAAGTACAACATCGCTGTATCAATGGTCAATACGATAAAACTCCCCCAGAACATATACCAGTTCGTTTTCTGGATCCGTCTTTTTGCGTCTGCATATTTTCTCTCCAAAACAAAAGCCTCCTTTGTACGTTTCATGCAATTAATTGTATCAAAAAAAAAGTACACAACTCAAGAACCACCTGCGGTATTTTGAACTTATTTTTTGATTCCGGTTATAAGTAAGTAAAAAATATGGGAAATATGCCGGAGCTGCTTGTATAAAGGCTGCGGATATGGTACATTTTTATTGTCACAATTCCCATTGTGCGCCGATCGGCAGCACAGGCATTTCTTGGAGGAAAAATTTCCGACCAGTCCGGCAGTTCGCCACACATCACAGGGTAAGTGAAAACGCGTACAAACGTAAAAAAATGAAAAAAAGTGAGGAGGGATGCCTTTGAGGGAGGATTATTGGACTTTTGAAGTGATATAATAAAAAAAGATTGACAAAACAGAACAAATGTTTTATTGTGGAATAGAACACTTGTTCTTTACAGAATGGAGAATGATATGGAAAAAGATGAAAAGCTGAAAGCATTGGATGCAGCCCTTGCGCAGATTGAGAAACAGTACGGAAAAGGTGCCGTGATGAAGCTCGGTGACCCCACCGCGCAGATGAATGTAGAGACGATACCCACAGGTTCCTTAAGCCTTGATGTGGCGCTGGGACTGGGCGGAATCCCCAAGGGCAGGATCGTGGAGATATACGGTCCCGAATCCAGCGGTAAAACCACGGTTACGCTGCATATGATCGCAGAGATACAGAGAAGGGGCGGCATAGCCGGATTCATCGACGCCGAGCATGCGCTGGATCCCGTCTATGCAAAAAATATCGGTGTGGATATTGACAACCTCTACATATCCCAGCCGGACAGCGGTGAGCAGGCGCTTGAGATCACGGAGACCATGGTGCGCTCCGGAGCGATTGACATTGTGGTGGTGGACTCGGTTGCAGCCCTGGTGCCAAAGGCGGAGATCGAGGGCGAGATGGGAGATTCCCATGTAGGACTTCAGGCGCGCCTGATGTCCCAGGCACTCAGAAAACTGACCGCCGTGATCAGCAAGTCAAATTGTACGGTAGTGTTCATCAACCAGCTGCGTGAGAAGGTGGGCGTCATGTTTGGCAGCCCCGAGACCACAACCGGCGGCCGGGCGCTGAAGTTTTATTCCTCCGTGCGTCTGGATGTGCGCCGGATCGAGTCTTTGAAGCAGGGCGGAGAAGTGATCGGAAACCGTACCCGCGTGAAGGTGGTAAAGAACAAGATTGCGCCCCCGTTCAAGGAGGCGGAGTTTGATATCATGTTCGGACGGGGTATCTCCAAAGAGGGAGATATTCTGGATCTGGCGTCGGAGTGCGGCGTGATCAATAAGTCCGGGGCATGGTTTGCTTACGATGGCAACAAGATCGGGCAGGGGCGTGAGAATGCGAAGCAGTTCCTGAAGGATAATCCGGCAGTCTGCGCGGAGGTCGAGGCGAAGGTGAGAGAGCATTTCGGACTTCATGCGGAGAATGCGTCCGCAGATTCTGCCGCTTCCGCAGACAGCACCAAGGCATCCGAAGGAAAAGCAACAGGAAAGAAAGCATGATCGTCACGGATATTGCGGAGCAGTCCGCATCAAAAGTGAAAATTGAGATTGATGGAGCGTTCGCCTTTGTGTTATACAAAGGCGAACTGCGCAAATACGGGATAAAAAGCGGCGAGCCCATACCCGATGCGGTCTATGAGGAGCTTACGGTGCGCGTGCTTCCCAAGCGGGCGACGCTGCGCTGTATGAATCTGCTTAAGAGCAGGGATTACACGGTGGCACAGTTAAAGACAAAGCTGAAGCAAGGCGGTTATCCGGAGGCTGCCATGGAGAGTGCGATTGCGTATGTGGCGTCGTACGGCTATGTGGATGATCTGCGTTACGCGGAGGAATTTATCCGATGCAGTCAGGAGACAAAAAGCCGCAGACGTATTGATTGTGACTTACAGAGGAAGGGGATCAGCCCGGACACGGTAAAGCAGGCATGGGAGAACTGGCAGAAACAGGGTAATGCGCAGGATGAAGAGGAGCAGATCAGGCGTCTGCTTGCTAAGAAACATTATGACGGTGAGCATGCGGACAGAAAGGAAACGCAGAAAATATACGCTTTTTTGGCGAGACGTGGTTTCGATTTGGAAAATATACGCAAAGTATTATTTACTTCTACTTGACATAACTATCATTTTATTTTAAAATTTAAATGTTGTAAAATGCTTTTTAGGATGTGCTACATACATTCTATAATAAACTTGGCATAGCTTCCCGAAGCTATGTTTTGGTCGCAAGACCATGCACAAAACTTAATAAGGAGGTGCTCCTGTACATGACATGGTTGTATGTTTTGGGAGCGGTCGTAGTAACGCTTGTCATCTCGATCCCGGTGACTGCAAAGATAGCGACGGACAGACGTAAGAAATACGTTGAAGCGACGTTAGGCGATGCGGAGACTAAGGCGAGAGAGATCATTGACGATGCACTGAAAACTGCGGAAACCAAGAAACGCGAGTCTCTGCTTGAAATCAAGGAAGAGTCCATTCGTACCAAGAATGAACTTGACAAAGAGATCAAGGAGCGCAGAGCGGAAGCACAGCGCTATGAGAGAAGGGTTCAGCAGAAGGAAGAGAACATCGACAAGAAAGCGGACGCGATCGAACGCAAAGAGGCAGGCTTGGCACAGCGCGAAGAGTCCTTGAACAGGATGAAGGAAGAAGTGTCAAAGCTGAACGAGCAGCGCGTACAGGAACTGGAGAGAATTTCCGGATTAACCTCTGAACAAGCAAAAGAGTATTTGTTGAAAATTGTTGAAGATGAAGTGAAGCATGAATCGGCCGTGATGATCAAGGAAATGGAGAGTCGCGCCAAAGAAGAAGCAGACAAGAAAGCGAAGGAATATGTGGTCAATGCAATTCAGAGATGCGCAGCAGATCATGTCTCTGAGACTACCATTTCCGTCGTACAGCTTCCGAACGATGAGATGAAGGGACGCATCATCGGACGTGAGGGTAGAAATATCCGTACGCTCGAGACAATGACCGGAGTGGATCTGATTATTGACGATACGCCCGAGGCAGTAATCCTGTCCGGATTTGATCCTATCCGTCGTGAGGTTGCAAGAATTGCGCTTGAGAAGCTGATTGTGGACGGACGTATCCATCCTGCCAGAATCGAAGAGATGGTGGAAAAAGCGCAAAGAGAAGTAGAAGTGATGATCAAGGAGGAAGGCGAAGCCGCTACACTGGAAGTCGGTGTGCATGGCATTCATCCCGAATTGGTCAGATTGCTTGGTAAGATGAAGTTCAGAACCAGCTATGGTCAGAACGCATTGAAGCATTCCATTGAGGTTGCCCAGCTTTCGGGGCTTCTGGCAGCGGAGATGGGATTGGATGTCCGCCTTGCAAAGCGTGCAGGCTTGCTGCATGATATCGGTAAGGCAGTTGACCATGAGATGGAAGGCTCCCACATTCAGTTGGGCGCAGAGCTTTGCCGCAAGTACAAAGAGAATGCGGTTGTTATCAATGCGGTTGAATCTCACCACGGCGACGTGGAAGCTACATCCCTGATTGCATGTATTGTACAAGCTGCTGATACAATATCCGCTGCAAGACCGGGCGCTAGAAGGGAAACACTGGAAACCTACACTAGCAGATTAAGACAGTTAGAAGAAATCACAAACAATTTCAAAGGTGTTGACAAATCTTTTGCTATTCAGGCTGGTAGGGAAGTTCGTGTAATGGTAGTTCCTGAGCAGATTTCTGATGCTGACATGGTAGTATTGGCACGGGATATTTCAAAGAAGATCGAAGCGGAATTGGAGTATCCGGGACAGATCAAGGTCAATGTGATCCGTGAAAGCCGCGTAATTGATTACGCAAAGTAATACGAATTAAATATGGAAAGAGGCGCAGGCGATTGCCTGCGCTTTTTTATACCACCTAATCCATGAAAAATATAAATTGGTACTTGTGTTCGCTAAAGTGATATAGTAGAATATACAAAGCGTGTATGATTGTATACGATTATCCAAAAGAAAGAAACAGACAATGAAACGTTTGGAAACGGAGGAGCGACCCATGAAGTCATACAAAGAGATGAGCAGGAGCGAGTTGGAGGTTCTGCACAAGGAGCTGGAGCAGGCGTATGAGGATGCCAAAGGCAAAGGACTTAAGCTTGATATGTCGCGCGGAAAGCCGGCGGCGAGTCAGCTGGATATGACGATGCCGATACTTGATGTGCTGAATGCAGAGAGCAGCCTGAAAACGGAGGGCGGTGCAGACTGCCGTAATTACGGTGTTCTGGACGGAATCCCGGAGGCAAAGGCTCTGATGGGAGAAATGCTGGGCGTTCCCGCCGAGAATGTGATTGTATGCGGAAATGCCAGTCTGACGATCATGTATGACACGGTTTCCAGATCCTTCACCCACGGTGTATGCGGAAGCACGCCATGGTGCAAACTGGATAAGGTGAAGTTCCTTTGCCCGGCACCCGGATATGACAGGCATTTTGCCATTACCGAGCATTTCGGAGTGGAGATGATTACTGTTCCCATGACGCCGGAAGGTCCGGATATGAACATGGTGCAGGAGTATGTGGAGCATGATCCTGCGGTAAAGGGAATCTGGTGTGTGCCCAAGTATTCCAATCCTCAGGGATTTACCTATTCCGCAGAGACGGTGAAGAGATTTGCCGCACTGAATCCTGCGGCGGAGGATTTCAGGATCTTCTGGGACAATGCGTATGTGATCCATGACCTCTACGAGGATGGCGGGGATGAACTTCCGGATATTCTGAGCGAATGCGAAAAGGCAGGACACCCGGATATGGTCTATGAATTTGCTTCCACCTCAAAGGTGAGCTTTGCCGGTTCCGGAATTGCGGCGGTTGCTTCCTCCGTGAAGAATCTGGATGCGATCCGCAAGACCATGACCATACAGACAATCGGCTACGACAAGATCAACCAGCTGCGCCATGTGAGATATTTCAAGAATCTGGACGGATTGAAGAGCCAGATGAAAAAGGAAGCCGCTATCATGCGTCCCAAATTTGAGGCGGTGATTTCTACACTGGAGAAGGAACTGGACGGACTTGGAATCGCAGAGTGGACCAAACCGAAGGGCGGCTATTTCATCTCTTTTGAAACCATGGAAGGCTGTGCGAAGAAGGTGGTGGCGAAGTGCAAGGAGGCAGGCGTGGTGCTGACCGGTGCCGGTGCGACCTTCCCCTACGGAAAGGATCCGAAGGACAGCAACATCAGGATTGCTCCCTCTTTTCCGACACCGGAGGAGATGGAGCAGGCGGCAGAACTGTTTGTACTCTGCGTTAAGCTGGTAAGTGTTGAAAAACTGCTTTTGCAGTAGCTTTGGGCGGCATCGGACTGCAGAACGGAGGAAAATATGGCGGAAGAATTCAAGCGGCTTAGCCGCGATCTGGTATACAAGGGAACCATTATTGACTATTACAAGGATACCGTACAGGTCCCCAACGGAAATATTGTAAAATGGGATTTTATCGGTCATAAGGGTGCGGCCGCGGTGGTGCCGGTCAGAGAGGATGGCAAGATCCTGATGGTGCGCCAGTACCGCAATGCGCTGGATCGGGAAACGCTGGAGGTGCCTGCAGGCGGACTCAACAGCGTGGAGGAGCCTACGATCCATGCGGCGGCACGGGAGCTGGAGGAGGAGACCGGCTACAAGACGGAGGATCTGGAGCTTTTGATCTCCATCCGTACCACGGTAGCGTTCTGCAATGAGAAGATAGACATCTATGTGGCGAAGAATCTTCAGAAATCCCATCAGCATCTGGACGAGGATGAGTTCATCAACGTGGAGGCTTACACGGTGGACGAACTAATGGATAAGATCTACGGATTGGAAATACAGGATTCCAAGACCATCTGCGCCATTATGACCTACGCACACAAATATCTGCACTCATAAAACCGCACTCCCTGCCATATATTGGAGCAGAGCAGAAAAAAGTGGACAGGGGGCGGTGCGATGTTTCGACAATACCGAAAAAAAGAGAAAAAAATGCGCCTGCCGGCAATTCTTTTTGCCGCGGGCGTATTTTTGGGTCTGCTTTTGATGTATCTGGGAAGAGCAGTCCTTCTGGGCGACGGAGGAATTATGAGTGAAAGCGCGCTGTACGGCATGAAATATGCAAGCGTGGAGCGGGACGACTTTTTCTGGTATGTCATGCAGAAGCGGGTGGGGCTGGTTCTGGTTGTGGGACTTTTGTCCACCACATGGCTGGGGCTTGCCGCCGCGTTTTCCTGTACCGTCTGGCTGGGATCTGCCATGGGGATGCTGGTTATGGCGGCACTTTTGCGCTACGGGCTGAAAGGCTTCCTGCTGATTGTGGTAGGCATTTTCCCGCAGGTATTTGTCTATGTGCCGGCGGCGGTATGGCTGTTGAGATGGAGCTGCGAATTCTGCATGACGCTCTATTTCCCGGGCAGGCTTCCCGGCGGAGCGGAGGGGGACAGGACGGATGGTCTCCTCAAGAAAAGAGCGCTGCAGTTTCTGGGGATTCTCGGTGTGGTCGTCATCGGATGCCTGCTGGAGGGCTATGTAAATCCGGTGCTGGTGTCCAATTTGTTGAAAATTTTTTGAGAGATAATCGTTCAGCCCGCGCCATATATTTTATTTTCTATTTGCTTTTCCCTTTTTTTGTGATTATAATTAAATTCTACTGACGAAAAACGGTTTTACGGGGAAGGGTCACGCGGTTTATGGAACAGGAAATACAGGCGTTTATGTCTTATCTGCAAAATGTGAAAAAAACATCGGCAAATACCACAGAGTCCTATCACAGGGATCTGTGCCGGCTGCGGGAGTTTATGCAGCAGTCCGGTGTGACGCAGGTATCCGGGATCACGCCAACGGATCTGAACGCCTATGTGCTCTATCTGGAAAAAAAACGATTTTCCGCTGCCACCGTGTCCAGAATGATCGCTTCCGTAAAAAGCTTTTACCATTTCTTATTCAAGGAACATCTGGTGGAGGAGGATATATCCGAGAACCTGAAAGCGCCCAAGGTGGTGAAGAAACTGCCGGAGATTTTGTCCGTTTCAGAGGTGGACAAGCTGCTCTCACAGCCGGATGAGGATACGCACAAGGGGCTGCGCGACAAAGCCATGCTGGAGCTTCTGTATGCCACGGGGCTGCGGGTGTCGGAGATGACCGCGCTTCGGCTTGAAGATGTGAATCTGAAAATGGGTTTTGTGATCTGCCGGGACGGAAACAGGGAGAGAGTAGTTCCCTTCGGAAATCAGGCGAGGAGCGCGCTCCTTAAATATCTGGAGCAGTCCAGGGACGCCATGCTCCTTAAGGAGGATGACAGCACGCTTTTTGTGAACTGCACCGGAAAGCCCATGAGCCGGCAGGGCTTTTGGAAGCTGGTCAAATTCTATGCGGCAAAGGCGGGCATCGAGGCGGAGATCACGCCCCACACCCTGCGACATTCCTTTGCGGCGCATCTGGTGGAAAACGGCGCGGATCTGCGCAGCGTGCAGGAGATGCTGGGACATTCCGATATCTCGTCCACGCAGATTTATGCGGATATGAACCGAAACCGTCTCAGGGAGGTTTATCAGAAAACACATCCCAGAGGTTAAAAAAAGAATCCTGCTTTGCGGGATTCTTTTTTGTTGTCTATTCGTAATCTGCAATGTCGTAAATAAGTCTTTCGGAATCCTCCCATCCCAGACAGGGATCGGTGATGGATTTTCCGTAAATGCCGCCGCCTACCTTCTGGTTGCCTTCCTCGATGTAGCTCTCGATCATGACACCCTTTACCAGTTTGTGGATATCGGGGCTTAACTTCCGGCTGTGCATAACCTCTTTGATAATGCGGATCTGCTGCTTGAACTCCTTGTTGGAATTGCTGTGGTTGGAATCAATGATGCAGGCGGGATTCTTCAGATCACGTTCATTGTAGAGATTCAACAGGGTGTTCAAATCCTCGTAATGGTAGTTGGGAAGGTTGCGTCCGTATTTGTTGGTTGCACCGCGCAGCACGGTATGTGCCAGATCGTTTCCGGTGGTCTTGACCTCCCAGCCTCTGTAAATGAAGGAGTGGGGATGCTGTGCTGCGTACACGGAGTTGAGCATCACGGAAAAATCACCACTGGTGGGATTTTTCATGCCGGCAGGAACATCGAAGCCGCTGCAGGCAAGACGGTGCTGCTGATCCTCCACGGAGCGCGCGCCGATTGCCACATAGGAGAGGATATCGGAGACATAGCGCCAGTTTTCCGGGTAGAGCATCTCGTCCGCTGCGGTGAGTCCGCTCTCCTCAACGGCACGGATCTGCATCTTTCTCATGGCGATCAGACCCGCGAGAAAGTCCGGTTTCTTTTCGGGATCCGGCTGGGAAACCATTCCCTTGTAGCCTTCTCCGGTGGTGCGGGGCTTGTTGGTGTAGACACGGGGGATCAGGATCAGCTTGTCCTTCACCTTCTCGTTCACCTTGGCAAGTCTTGTTACATAGTCGCACACGGAATCTGCATTGTCTGCGGAACAGGGACCGATGATGACCAGAAATTTATTGCTCTCGCCGGTAAAGACCTTTCTGATCTCGGCGTCTCGCTCTTCCTTCAGCGCCGCAATGGCGGGAGGGACGGGATACTGTTCGCTGATCTCGGCCGGGGTGGGTAGCTTCTTTATAAATTCAAAACTCATGTTAATGTCCATTCCTTTCCTAAACTCGACTGTCATTATATAATAAAAAAACAGCGTATGCAAGGAAATTCCACAAAATCCGGGACAGTGAGGGGCATGGCGGTCAGGAATTTTTTCTGCCGGGACTGCACAGAAGGAGCAGAAACAGGACGGCAGAATAAATCTGGCTGAGCAGCATCCCAAACATGTAGCAGTCGATCCCGTAGCGGGGCAGAAGGAAAAATACAAAAAACAGCCGGATGAGCAGGGAACTGACATTGACAAAAAATACGCCGCCCGCCCTGCCAAGCCCGTGCAGGATGCTGGAAAGGGTTGTGCCAAGGTAGAGAAAAGGGCAGAGAAAACTCAGGGAGCAGATGAAACGCCCCGCTAACTCGCTGGCAAACAGGATTCTGCCCATCAGATTTCCGAACAGCAGAAAGCCCAGCGTGCACAAGCCGCCCAAAAGCAGGCAGGAGTATACGGTCTTTTCCGTGGCGCGCCGCACCACATCTTTTTTTCCGGCGGCGTCCGCCTCCGATACGACCGGCAGCAGCATCAGGGAGATGGAGCCGGTCAGGGCGTTGGGAAAGAACAAAAGCGGAAGCGCCATACCTGTGAGCACACCGTATACGCTCAGGGCAGTGACCGTGTCATAGCCGTAGGAGAGCAGCATGGAAGGAATGTAGACAGCCTCCACACTCTGCAACAGGTTAATGACCAAACGGGTCAATGACAACGGAAAGGAGAGCTTCAACAGCGCTGTTCCGGCGTGGCGGTAGGATACCACAGGGCTTCCGTAAGCAGGAGAAACCTTTTTCATGCGGGAAAAAATGGCGAGCAGGGACACGACCATGGCAAAAAACTCCCCGACCACAAGTCCGGTCACGGCGGCGTTTATGGTGGGGTGAGTGTGCCTTGCGGCGGCGATCCGGCTGGCGGCAAGCACGCAGGCGATGCGGCAGAACTGCTCGATGAGCTGGGTCGCTGCGGGAATCCCTGCCTTCTTGATGCCGTAGAAATAACCGTTGATACAGGAATGGACGCCGCCCACGGGGATCGAGCAGGCGATAATGCGCAGCATGGAGGCAGTGCGGGGCTCTAAGAGGAACTGTGCGGCGATCTGCTCGGAGAAGCGGATCAACACGCCCATGCAGAGAAAGGAGAGAATCAGGGAGAAAATCGTGCCTGTGCATACAAAGCGGAAGGAGGAACGGCTGTCCTTTCCCTGACACTCCCCGGCGACATACTTGGATATGGCAGTCTGAAGACCTGCGGCGGTGACGGAGAAGGTCAGCGCCAGAACGGGACTTAAGAGCTGGTACACGCCCATTCCTTCCTCCCCGAAGAGGCGGGAGAGGTAGATGCGGTAAAAGAAGCCAATCAGGCGGCTGACAAGACCGGTGGCGGTCAGAATGATGGTGCCCGCGATAAAGGGGTGGCTGCGTTTCATAGGACAACCTTTCTGCCAAAAGGCGGGGTGTGCTGCTCTACATCTTATGAGGAGGGCGCAGTTGACAGAACGGGAAAGTCTCGGTATAGTTAGGCATGAAAAATATATTGAAATACCGGGAACAGAGAGGAAAACAGGATGATCTATCTGGACAATGCCGCCACGACGAAAATGGTGCCGGAAGCGGTGCAGGCGATGCTGCCGTATCTTGTGGAAAATTACGGGAATCCCGGATCGCCCTACTGCTTTGCCGAGAGGAGCAGAATGGCGGTCAGACAGGCGAGGGAGCGCATTGCAGAGGGCATCGGCGCATTGCCGGAGGAGATCTTTTTTACATCCGGCGGCAGTGAGTCGGACAACTGGGCGCTCAGGGCTGTGGCGGAAATGCCGGAAAAAAAAGGCAGGCATATGATTACCACGGGGATCGAGCATCCGGCGGTTCTGCGCACCTGTGCGTGGCTGAGGCGGCAGGGCTGGGAGATTACGGAGCTCCCCGTGGAAAAAAACGGCATTTTAAACCCGGACAGGCTGCATGAGGCGGTGCGGGAGGATACCGCACTGCTCTCCGTCATGTACGCAAACAATGAGATCGGCACCCTCCAGCCGGTGGCAGAGATCGGCGCGTGGGCAAGGGAGAGAGGACTCCTTTTTCACACGGATGCCGTGCAGGCGTATGCGCAGGTGCCCATAGATGTGGAGCGGGAAAATATCGACATGCTTTCGGGAAGCGGACACAAATTCGGCGGGCCGAAGGGCTGCGGCTTTCTCTATATCAGAAAGGGCGTAAAGCTGGGGGCACTTATCCACGGAGGCGGTCAGGAGAGAGCAAGGCGCGCGGGAACTGAAAATGTGCCGGGAATCGCCGGAATGGGTGCGGCGGCGCAGATTGCCTTTGAAAAGATGGAGCAACGGAGCGAATGGGGACGCACGTTGCGGGATCATCTGATCGGGCGGGTGTTACGGGAGATCCCGGGCAGCTCCTTAAACGGGGATGCCGTGCACAGGCTGCCGGGAAATGTGAATTTGTCCTTTGAGGGAATCGAGTCAGAGATTTTGTTGATCCGTCTGGATCAGGAGGGAATCTGTGCCTCGGCGGGGAGCGCCTGTTCCACGGGAGCGGCAGAGCCGTCCCATGTGCTGAAGGCAATCGGTCTTACGGATGCGCAGGCAAAGAGCGCGGTGCGCTTTACCTTTTCGGAGGAGAACACCGTGGAGGAGACGGATCAGGCAGCGGATGCCCTGAAAAGAATCGTGGCGCAGCTTCGCACGTTGTGATAAGATGGACGGAGTGAGGATGGTTTTATGAGCAAGAGAGTGGTTGTGGGCATGTCGGGCGGGGTGGATTCCTCCGTGGCGGCATACCTTTTGAAAAAGCAGGGATACGAGGTGACCGGCGTCACGATGCAGATCTGGCAGGACGAAGACGCGGCGGCTGCGGCAGAGAACGGCGGCTGCTGTGGGCTGAGCGCGGTGGATGATGCGAGAAGAGTGGCGCAGATGCTGGATATTCCCTATTATGTGATGAATTTCAGGGAAGATTTCAAGAAGTATGTGATCGACTATTTCGTGGAGGAATACTTAAACGGCAGAACGCCCAATCCCTGCAATGCATGTAACCGCTATGTGAAGTGGGAATCGTTACTAAGGCGCAGCCTGCAGATCGGCGCGGACTATATTGCCACGGGGCATTATGCCCGGGTGGAGCAGCTTGCAAACGGCAGATACGCGGTGAAAAATTCCGTGACGGCGGCGAAGGATCAGACATATGCGCTGTATGCCCTGACGCAGGAGCAGCTTGCACGCACCCTGATGCCGATCGGCGATTATACCAAGGACGAGATCCGCAGGATCGCCGCAGAGGCGGGACTGCCCGTGGCACACAAGCCCGACAGTCAGGATATCTGCTTTGTGCCGGACGGCGACTACGCAGCTTTTCTTGACAGGGAGGCGGGGAACCGGGTGCCGGACTCCGGCAATTTTGTGAGTATGGACGGCGAAGTGCTTGGCAGGCACCGGGGGATTACCCATTACACCATCGGTCAGCGCAAGGGACTGAACCTTGCCATGGGGCATCCCGTGTTCGTGGCGGCGATCAGACCGGAGAAAAATGAGGTTGTAATAGGGGAAGATGCGGACATCAGAAGCAATGTCATCATTTGTGAACAGGTGAATTACATGGCGATGGAGAATCTGGATGCGCCGAGAAGGGCGCTTGCGAAGATCCGTTATGCCCACGGGGGAAGCCCCTGTCTTTTGGAGAAGCTCCCGGACGGCAGGGTGAAATGTACCTTTGACGAGCCGGTGCGTGCCGCCACCCCCGGACAGGCAGCAGTCTTTTATGAGGACGGCTATGTGCTGGGGGGCGGCATCATCACGGCACTTTAGAAACCTAGAGGCGGAAGTATTCAGGAAGGCGGTTTTCAAAGATGCAGTAATATTTGAAACCGCATTCCTTAAGTACCTCCTCCGCGCGGGAAAAATGCGCCGCCACTTCCGCGGCGTTGTGGGCGTCGGAGCCCACCGTGATCACATCACCGCCAAGCTCGCGGTAGCGCTTCAGCACATCGGTACAGGGGCTTACGTCCTTTGCACCCCGGCTTAAGCTGCCGGTGTTCAGCTCGATTCCTTTTTCCTGTTCCAGAATGTGCGTCAGCATCTCGTCGAATAAATCCTTGTATTTTGCATAAGAATAATCCTTGTCCTTGTTGGCGCCGTAGCGCACCACATAATCGAGATGCCCACAGACATCATAGCCGGGGATTTTTTTCAGGTTGGCGATGATCTCCTTAAAATAGGAGCGGAAGGCCTCCTCCTCGCTGCGTCCCGAAAAATAGTCCGGGTAGTAGGGATCCTGTCCCTGCACCACATGGGTGGAGCCGATGATGAAGTCGAACTCATGGGAGCGGGCATAGAGGGCGAGCTGTCTCTGGAGATGGGGCTGCATGCCAAGCTCCACGCCGAAAAAGATCTTGATCCTGCCCTCGTATTTTGCCTTGCAGAGGGCGAGGTCGTAGAGGTAGGAATCGGTATTCAGCAGGAAGGTTCCCTCGGGCGCGTCCGGGGTCACGGGATAGTCCATATCCATGTGTTCCGTGAAGCATATGTGGGTAAGCCCCCTGTCGATCGCGGCGAGCACCATGTTTTCCATGGGCTCCGTGCTGTCTCCTGAGAAGGAGGAGTGAAGATGGTAGTCTGCTCTGATTGCCATAAGATATCCTTTCTTCGATAAAGTAAGATAAAATCCGTCACAACAGATTATAGCAGAAAACATCGCAGAAAAGTAAAATTTCCAAATATTTTTTATTTACATCTTGAATTATCAAGGGGAATTAGGTAAAATAGCCTTGCTGATAAAATTTTGACAATCAAATTGATTGGATAAAAATAATTTTAAAATTTTAGGAGGAAACTAAAATGGCAGTAAGAGTAGCAATCAATGGTTTTGGCCGTATCGGCCGTCTTGCGTTCAGACAGATGTTTGATGCAGAGGGATATGATGTAGTTGCAATCAACGATCTGACAAGCCCTAAGATGCTTGCACACCTGTTAAAGTATGATTCTTCTCAGGGCAAGTACAAATATGCTGATTCCGTAGTGGCAGGAGAGGACAGCATCACCGTAAATGGCAAGACCATCACAATCTACAAAGAGGCTGACGCTTCCAAGCTTCCCTGGGGTGAGCTGAAGGTTGACGTAGTTCTGGAGTGCACAGGCTTCTACACCTCCAAGGAGAAGGCATCTGCACACATCACCGCAGGCGCTCGTAAGGTTGTTATCTCCGCACCTGCAGGAAATGACCTTCCTACCATCGTATACAATGTAAACCATGAGACACTGAAGCCGGAAGATACCGTTATCTCCGCAGCTTCCTGTACAACCAACTGCCTTGCTCCCATGGCAAAGGCTCTGAATGATTTCGCTCCTATCCAGAGCGGTATCATGACCACTGTTCACGCTTATACCGGTGACCAGATGATCCTTGACGGACCTCAGAGAAAGGGCGATCTGAGAAGAAGCCGCGCAGGCGCTTGCAACATCGTTCCCAACTCTACCGGTGCTGCTAAGGCAATCGGTCTTGTAATTCCTGAGCTGAACGGCAAGCTGATCGGCTCCGCACAGCGTGTACCGACCCCTACCGGTTCTACCACCATTCTGGTAGCAGTTGTTAAGGGCGAAGTAACCAAGGAAGGCATCAACGCAGCAATGAAGGCAGCTAAGACCGAGTCCTTCGACTACAACGAGGACGAGATCGTATCCTCCGATATCGTTGGAAGCACCTATGGTTCTATCTTCGATGCAACCCAGACCATGGTTTCCAAGATGGAAGACGGCAACAGCCTCGTACAGGTTGTTTCCTGGTATGACAATGAGAACAGCTACACCAGCCAGATGGTTCGTACCATTAAGTACTTCAGCGAGCTTCGCTAATCATCTGCAGTATTTGACCTAGTGCGGGTCCGGTCTTATGGGACCGGGCCCGTTTTTAGTACCAAACACCGCTTCGGCGGGATCAAAAAATAAAAACAGGAGGTCATCACAATGAGTCTGAACAAGAAATCAGTAGATGATATCAATGCAAAAGGCAAAAGAGTATTAGTAAGATGCGATTTTAACGTACCCTTGAAGAACGGCGAGATCACAGACGATACCCGTATCGTGGCAGCGCTTCCCACCATCAAGAAGCTGATCGACGACGGCGGCAAGGTTATTCTCTGCTCCCATCTGGGCAAGGTAAAGAACGGCCCCAACGAGGGAGAGTCCTTAGCACCCGTTGCAAAGAGACTGTCCGAGAAGCTTGGCAAGGAAGTAACCTTCGTTGCGGATTATAATGTAACCGGAGAGGCTGCAACCAAAGCTGTTGAGGCAATGAAGGAGGGCGATGTTGTACTGCTGCAGAACACCCGTTTCCGCGGTGCAGAGGAGACCAAGAACGGCGAGGAGTTCTCCAAGGAGCTGGCTGATCTGGCGGATCTGTATGTGTGCGACGCATTCGGATCTTCCCACAGAGCACATGCTTCCGTTGAGGGCGTTACCAAGTTTATCCGCGCAAAGGGCGGCGAGAACGTAGTAGGTTATCTGATGCAGAAGGAGATCAACTTCCTCGGCAATGCGGTAGAGAATCCGGTAAGACCTTTCGTTGCCATTCTGGGCGGTGCAAAGGTTGCAGACAAGCTGAACGTAATCTCCAACCTGCTTGAGAAGTGCGATACCCTGATCATCGGCGGCGGTATGGCTTACACCTTCCTGAAGGCACAGGGCTATGAGATCGGCAAATCCCTTGTGGACGATACCAAGATCGATTACTGCAAGGAAATGATGGACAAGGCAAAGAAGCTGGGAAAGAATCTGCTTCTTCCTGTTGACACTGTCACCATTGCAGATTTCCCCAACCCCATCGATGCTCCGGTAGAGGTTGAAGTGTACGATGTTGCCAACATGCCTGCAGACAGAGAGGGCTGTGATATCGGACCCAAGACCCAGCAGCTGTTTGCAGACGCAGTGAAGTCTGCAAAGACCGTTGTATGGAACGGACCTATGGGCGTGTTCGAGAACCCGACGCTGGCAGCAGGAACCATCGCAGTTGCAAAGGCACTGGCAGATACGGAAGCAACCACCATCATCGGCGGCGGCGACTCCGCAGCAGCCGTGAACCAGCTGGGCTTCGGTGACAAGATGAGCCATATTTCCACCGGCGGCGGTGCATCCCTTGAGTTCCTTGAGGGAAAGGTACTTCCCGGCGTTGCTGCAGCAGACGATAAATAGGTGAATGGAGAACGACAATGGAAAGAAGAAAGATCATTGCCGGCAACTGGAAGATGAACATGACTCCCAGTGAGGCCGTGGCATTAATTGAGAAGCTGAAACCGCTCGTTGTGACGAAGGATGCGGATGTGGTATTCTGTGTACCTGCCATCGACATCATTCCTGCGGTAGAGGCAGCAAAGGGCACCAATATCGAGATCGGTGCCGAGAACATGTATTTTGAGGAGAAGGGTGCATACACCGGAGAGATTTCTCCTGCCATGCTGACAGATGCCGGTGTGAAGTATGTCATCATCGGACACTCCGAGAGAAGAGAGTATTTTGCAGAGACAGACGAGACCGTGAATAAGAAGGTGCTGAAGGCATTTGAGCATGGACTTACCCCGATCATCTGCTGCGGTGAGTCCCTCACCCAGAGAGAGCAGGGCATCACCATTGACTGGATCCGCCAGCAGATCAAGATCGCGTTCCTGAACGTGACCGCAGATCAGGCAAAGACGGCTGTGATCGCTTACGAGCCGATCTGGGCAATCGGAACCGGCAAGGTGGCGACCACCGAGCAGGCGCAGGAGGTTTGCGCCGCAATCCGTGCATGCATCGCAGAGGTATATGATGATGCGACGGCAGCAGCAATCCGTATCCAGTACGGCGGCTCCGTGTCCGCAGCAAGCGCTCCCGAGCTGTTTGCGCAGCCGGACATCGACGGCGGTCTTGTGGGCGGCGCGTCCCTGAAGGAAGACTTCGGAAAGATAGTCAATTATAAGTAAGGGATAACAAAAAACGAAATCCCCGGCGGACTGTGTTGTGACAGAATGCCGGGGATTGCTTTTTGCCTTTTTGTTGCAGTGAAGCATGAAAATATGATATAATGAGCCTCAGAAAAACAAATGTCTGCTTCGCAGCCGCTTGTTTTTCTGAGGCTTATTAGCGAACGAATATCCTGCGAAGCAGGATGCAGAGCGCGGCAGCACGGATTCGTGAGCTTGCAATACAAAAGAGTAAGAACGGTGGGAGATACATGACGTACAACTATGACTTTGAACTTGCGGCATTCTTTTTCCTGACATGTATATTGTTGCACTTTCTGATCAACCGGCAGCAGCCGCTTGAGAGAACGAGAATCTTCTTTTTTTATCTTCTCACAAGCCTGTTTCTGGCAGGTTTCAACATGGCATCCGCCGTGGGATGCAAATATGCGGACAGAGTGCCGGTAGTAGTGAATCACATTCTGGCGCAGCTGGCGTACTTGTCGGAACTGGTAAGCAGTTATCTGTTTTTTGTCTATGCGGTGTTGTTGTGTGACAAAGACCGGGAATGGAGCAAAAAATGGTTCCGCGCCGGGTTCATTCCCCTTGCGGCGCTGTTTGTGCTGATTGCAACCTCGCCTTTTACGGGATGGTACTATTCCTTTGACAGAAGCAGCGGCTTTGTGGAAGGCCCCCTTCTCGATGTGGGGTACGTTATCCTGTTTCTTTATGCGGTGGTGGAGCTGATACTGGTGGCATGGCACAGACGCAAGATGCGTAAAACCAACCAGCGCATCATTATTCTGTATTCGGTGGGCATTTTTGTCTGTCTGAGTGTGCAGATGACAGACAGACATATTTTGCTGGACGGTCTTGCCAACTGTCTTGCATCGTTGTGCATTTACATGTCCATGCAGAATCCCGGCAATCTGTTGGACAGTGCTTCCGGCAGATACAATGAGACGGCGTTTCGCATCATGACCCATGACCGCCTTGTCAGAGGACAGCGCTTTACGGTGGTTTCCATGCATCTGAGCAAACTGGGAAGCTTCGGTACGGTGATCGGCTACCGCAACATGGACAAGCTGCTTGCCCAGATCGGATATTTCCTGATGGATGTGGCGGGCGACGGCAATGCCTACCGCATAGAGCCGCACACATTCGCCATGATCTTTGCGGACGACAGCGGTGTTGACGGTGCGCTGAAACGGATTCAGGAACGTTTCCGGGAAAAGTGGTTTGTCAATAATCTGGAACTTACCATCAATATCAACCTGACGGTTGCAAAGAGCAAGGAGCATTTCAACACGCTGGCGGAAATGAACGGATTCTGTGATTACCTGATGGAGCTTGCAAAGGCAAGAGGCGCCAATTCTCTGGTGGTGGCAGACGAGTCCCTGAAACAGAAATATTATCGGATCAGTCAGGTGGAGAATGCCATCAGAAGGGCAGCCGAAAATAACAGTCTGGAGGTGTATTATCAGCCTATTTATTCCATCCATGATAAAAAGATGGTGGCGGCGGAGGCACTTGCCAGAATGAACGACGTTGAGCTTGGCAGCGTGCCGCCGGGAGAATTTATACCGTTGGCAGAGAAAAGCGGGGAAGTTATCAGGCTGGGCGAGCAGATTTTTGAAAAATGCTGCAGCTTTATCGTGGAGCAGCTGGTTCCGCACCCGGAGCTGGGAATCATGACCATCCATGTGAATCTGTCCGTGGTGCAGTGCATGCAGCAGGATATGGCGGACAGGCTGATCCAGATCATAGACCGCTATCAGGTGCCGCCCGGCATGCTCAATCTGGAACTGACGGAGCGCATGACATTGAATGATACGGAGCTGATGCATGCGCACATGCAGAAGCTGGGGAGCAGGGGCGTGCGTTTTTCACTGGATGATTACGGCACGGGAAGCTCCAACTGTGCGTATCTGATCGACTACGATTTTCCCATGGTCAAGTTTGATAAGACCATGATCGATTCCTATTTTGAGAGCAAGACGGCAAATCTGCTTCTGAGCAATGAATTCAGAACCTTGAAGAATCTGGGGATCAGCATTGTTGCAGAGGGCGTTGAGACGGCGGAACAGGTGGAAAAGCTGGAGGAGACGGACATGAACTACCTGCAGGGATATTTCTTTGCAAAACCGGCTCCGGCGGACGAGTTTATCGCGCTGGTCAAGAAAATCAATCTCAATCAGTAAGAGGAGAATGGAATGGCAGAACTAGGGAGAAAAAAGATCCGTATCGGCGATGCGCTGGTGCGGGACGGCATCATCACGGAGGATCAATTAAAGAAAGCGCTCGAGATGCAGAAGGGCAGCGGAAGAAAGCTGGGAGAGACGCTTATTGATGCCGGTATGGTTACGGAGGAAAAGGTTGCGGAAATGCTGAGCAGACAGCTCGGCTATGCCAGCGTGGATCTGCAGAATATCGCGATCTCACAGGATATTCTGAATCTGGTTCCGCCCAATGTACTTAAGAAGGATAAAGTAATTCCCATAGAATATGCGCAGGACAATATGAATATTCTGCGTGTGGCAATGGCGGATCCTCAGGATCTGGATGCAATGGACGATATTTCCATTATCACGGGCTGCCAGGTGGAGCCGGTGGTGGCGACGCCCAGAAGCGTCATGCTGGCAATCGACCATTTCTTCGGACAGGACGAGGTGGCGTCCGCACTGGAAATCTATACCCAGAGCGTGAAGGATGTCAAGGAGGAAGATGCCTTCAGCGAAGACATCAACAGCTCGCCAATCGTCATGCTGGTAAAGGAGATGATCGAGAAGGCTGCCAGACAGAGGGCTTCCGATATCCATATCGAACCCATGGAGAAGGTGGTGAGGATCCGCTACCGTATCGACGGTGTGCTGTATGAGAAAGCGAAGTATGATGTGAAGGTTATGGCGGCGCTGTCAGCCCGCGTGAAGATCATCGGCGGAATGGATATTTCCGAAAAGAGGAAGCCACAGGACGGACGTATCACACAGGTGGTAGACCGCATGGAGTATGATATCCGTGTGTCCGTGCTTCCCACCGTGTACGGGGAGAAGATTGTAATGCGTCTTGCAGTCAAGACCGCATTGAACCGGGAAAAGAGCCAGCTTGGTCTGAAGCCCAATGAGATGAAGCAGTTTGATCATATTCTGAAAAATCCCCACGGCATCCTGCTGGTAACGGGACCTACCGGAAGCGGTAAATCCACCACTCTTTATACTGCACTCAGCGAGCTCAATACGGAGGCGGTGAACATTATCACAGTTGAAGATCCCGTGGAGGCAAATATCGACGGTATCAACCAGATACAGGTAAACCCCAAGGCAAATCTGACTTTTGCCAGCGCACTGCGCTCCATTCTGCGTCAGGACCCGGATATTATCATGATCGGTGAGATCCGAGACGGCGAGACGGCGGGCATTGCCGTGCAGGCGTCCATCACGGGACACCTTGTGGTGAGTACCCTGCATACCAACTCTTCTGCCAGCACGATCACCCGTCTGGAGGACATGGGCGTGGAGCCGTACCTGATCGCCGATTCCATTGTGGGCGTCATTGCCCAGCGTCTGGTGCGCAGGCTCTGTCCCGAGTGCAAGAAACCGCGCATGGCAAATGCCGAGGAACTGGAGATTCTGGGTGCGGATCCGGAAGAAAAGGTTCAGATCTACGAGCCGTGCGGCTGTTCCAAATGCGATCATATGGGCTATAAGGGACGTATCGGCGTTTACGAGATCATGGAGATGACGCCGGCGCTAAAGCGTATCATCAGCAAGGAAGGAACGGTGGAGGAGATCAAGGATCAGGCAATGAAAGAGGGCATGCATACGCTGCGCATGAGTGCGGCAGAGTATGTGCGGCAGGGCATCACCTCTGTTGCGGAGATGGTTAAGGTGTCCTTTGATTCATAAGTCAGGCCATTACAGAAGACAGGCGAGGCAGATTCGCCTGTCTTTTTTTGTGCCACGGCAAAGTGAACCGCAAACCTCCGATGATATCAGCAACCTTCCAGGCAGGATTTTGAATTAATATTTTTGTCTTACAATAAATGGGAAATAAGCATACAAAATACCAATAAAAACGGGACAAAATGCTTGCACAATCGGAGTTGCTCATGTATACTTTTCCTATAAGCAGAATTTTCTATCAATCACATCTAATCTCT
>ENA-OUQF01000111-OUQF01000111.1-human-gut-metagenome-genome-assembly--contig:-NODE-111-length-81287-cov-5.863711_pt1 | contig 81287 bp, 66 predicted proteins | sample MGYA00237947_ERZ548826 | MGnify/ENA primary metagenome ERZ548826 (study PRJEB26490, sample SAMN05194701) | human gut metagenome | biome: terrestrial biome; feature: human-associated habitat; material... | reverse complement strand
CATCCAAATCCGTTTGTCAAGCCCTTTTTTCACATTTTTTTGATTTTTTTCGAAATAAGGCAAAATGTCGGCTTGATCGCGGCTTTTGAGGGGCAAAACTGTGCAAATTGTTTTATCACTGTCCTATTACGAATCCAGCTCCGCCAAAATCGTCTCGATCCGATCAAGATCCAGCTTTTTCTTTCTGCCTTTAATCCCGATCATGCGGCTGCGGCGGCAAAACGTTTTTTGCGCCATGCGGCGCACATCCTCCTCGCCGACCGCCTCATAGCGTGCGCTGCGCTCCGAAAGGCTTGTGCTGCCGCCGCCGAGAATGTGATTTTCGTACGCCATGGTCCAGTTCAGCTCCTCGGCATTGTCCAAAAGCAGGCAGGCATTGTCGGTGTAATAAATCTTGGCATTGGCAAGCGCCGCCGTGCCGACCTCTTTTTTCATCTCGTTCAGAAGCCGCACCGCCGCCGACAGGCTGTCGTAAAGATCTTTGAGCGAGACCTCGTAGGACACGCTCAGATTCGCGGCGTTCCCATACTCTTCCAACTTTGCGTCATAGCTGTAAATATACCCGAGCTTTTCCGAAAGTTCGCCGAAGAAGCGGCAGTTTTCGCCCGCGAACATCACGTCGTAAAAAAGCGAACGAATCGGCTTTTCCTCGGGTGTGCCCTCCATATCAAAACACAAAAGCACCATATAGTAAGTGCTGTCCCGCAAAAGGATCGGAGAGCGCCGATTGCCGAACGACGCGGGAAGCGGGGTTTTGTTTTCGCGGGATATCGCGGGGAAAAGCATATAGGACTCGACCTTTTGCGCAAGAAGATCAAGATCCGCGTCGGAGAAATTGCCCGTCGCATAGAAAAACGCGTTGTCGCACGAAAAGAGCCGTTTTCTTGCCTCCTCACACTTTTTCGGTGTGATGCGCGAAACACTCCCGAGCGTTCCCGTGATCATGCGGGCAAGCGGGGTCTTATCCCAGACCTCTTTTTTTACGACATATTCGAGCGAGCTATTTTCGTCGCACTCGCGTATTTCGGCGCGGATGCGTCCGCGTTCCGATTCGAATTCCTCGCCCGAAAGAGTCTCGGACAGCGGCTCGAACAGCTTTGTCAGGATATCGGCGGCAAGCGAAAAGCGCGAGCTTTTTCCCGTGATGCAGAATTGCATGAACTCTTTATACGTCGCCGCCGTGAAGGTAAGACCGGCGGAATCCAAAAGATCATACAATTTTCCTTCATATATGTAGTTAATATTGCGGAACACGATATGCTCGACGAAATGCGAAATTCCGTTTTCCTTTTCGTCCTCGTACAGTACTCCCGCCCGCGCGTACAGGCAGAGACAAAAGCCGTGAAGTCCCGGACTTTTCAGACTGTACAGCGGAATTTTATTTTTTGTTATTCTTTGTTCTTCCCGTCCCTCGGCATATTGTTTCGTCACGTTCTTGTCCTTTCGGTCGCAGGTATTCATCCGCAAATTTCTTCTACAATTATTATATTCAAATTGCACCGCCCGTCAAGGGCAAGAGGAAATTTTGGCAAAAATATGAAATCCTCTTGTAAAAAATGCAAAAAAATCCCGCAAACCTTGTTTTTTGCCCTTTTTTGTGCTATACTGTTTTTTGGAAGAATTTGGTTTCTTCCCTATTTTTTCCCGATCAATCAGGATAAACAAAAAAAGGAGACGATATTTCTATGGCAGTCAAAGAATTTAAAGCGGAAAGCAAAAAGCTCCTTGATCTGATGATAAACTCCATATACACCAACAAGGAAATTTTCCTGCGCGAGTTGATCAGCAATGCGAGCGACGCACTGGACAAATTGCATTTCAAGAGCCTTACCGATTCGTCGGTCGGACTTTCGGAGGACGACTACCGTATTCTTCTCACGATTGACAAGGACGCGCGCACCTTAACCGTATCCGACAACGGAATCGGCATGACGAAGGACGAATTGGAAAACAATCTCGGCACCATCGCCAAAAGCGGCAGTCTTGATTTCAAAACGCAGAACAAGGACGAAACGCTCGATATCATCGGTCAGTTCGGCGTCGGTTTTTACTCCGCCTTTATGGTCGCGTCGAAAGTGACGGTCATCAGCCGCGCGTTCGGCTCGGACAAGGCGTACAAATGGGAGAGCGAGGGCGCGGAAGGATATACGATCGAGGAAGCCGAAAAGGACACAGTCGGAACCGACATCATTCTGACGATCAAGCCCGACACCGAGAACGAAAAGTACGGCACTTTCCTCGATGAATACGGCATTGTCGGCATTGTCAAAAAGTACAGCGACTACATTCGTTATCCTATTAAAATGGAACGCGAAAAGAGCCGCGAAAAGGCGCGCCCCGAAAACGCGCCCGAGGATTACAAGCCCGAATACGAGACCTATCGCGAGCTTGAGACCTTAAACAGCCGCAAGCCGCTTTGGAAGCGCAAGAAGAGCGAGGTTTCCGACGAGGAATACAACGAGTTTTACAAGAGTACCTTCTACGATTACGAAAATCCGTTAAAGGTCATCTCGACCTCTTCGGAGGGTGTGGTCGACTACAATGCCCTTCTGTTTATCCCCTCGCACGCTCCCTTTGATTTTTACAGCAAGGAATACAAAAAGGGACTTGCCCTTTATACGAGCGGCGTCATGATCATGGAAAAATGCGCCGATCTTTTGCCCGATTATTTCGGCTTTGTCCGCGGCGTGGTCGACAGCGCCGATCTGAGTCTCAATATCAGCCGTGAAATCTTACAGCAGGATCATCAATTGAAGGTCATTCGCAAAAATCTCGAAAAGAAGATCAAAAACGAGCTTTTGACGATGCGCGACACCGATCGCGAGAATTACGAAAAATTCTTTAAGGAATTCGGACGCGTCCTGAAATTCGGCATTTATTCCGATTACGGCGTCAACAAGGATACTCTTTGCGACCTTTTGCTCTTCTATTCCGCATCGCAGAAAAAGCAGGTCACGCTCGACGAATATGTCACCGCCATGCCCGAAGGGCAAAAGTGCATTTACTTTGCCGCCGGCGACAGCATCGAGCGGTTAAGTAAACTTCCCGCCGCCGAGAGCGTTCTCGATCACGGTTATGACCTTCTCCTCTGCACCGACGACGTGGACGAATTCTGTTTGCAGATGCTGCGTACCTACAAAGAAAAGGAATTCAAGAACATCGGCTCGGGCGACCTCGGTCTTGAGACCGACAAGGAAAAGGAAGAGCTGAAAAACGAGACCGATTCGGCAAAGGAGCTTCTTTCGGAAATCAAGAAGGCACTGGACGGCAAAGTCACCGACGTTCGTCTTTCGGCAACCTTAAAGGAACACCCCGTCTGCCTCACGAGCGAGGGCCCCGTTTCGATCGAAATGGAAAAAGTTCTTCGTTCCATGCCGGGAAGCGAGGGTGTGACCAGTTCCAAGATTCTCACCATCAACGCTTCGCACAAGATCTTTGACGCGCTGAAGGCGGCATACGCTTCGGGCGACACCGAAAAAGTCGACCGCTACGCTTATCTTCTGTACAATCAGGCGCGCCTGATCGAGGGGCTTCCGATCGACGATCCGGTCGAGTACACGAAGGCGGTCTGCGAGCTGATGAACTGAAAGGCGCGCTTTTTCGGCGCGGGATACGAAAATCATGAAAAAGACAAAAAAGCGCGGTAAAAACCGAGAAAAGAGAAATCCTTCCGCGGGCACGCTTGCGGCGCTTGCTCTGTTTCTTCTTTGCATCGCACTGCTCGTCGTCGCGATGCAAAAATCGCACGCGGTCTCGGTAAAGCTTCCGAGCGGCGCGCCTCTGCCGTCGAGTCGCGCCGCGGAAGGGGCGGAAAACGGGGAAACGTCTTTAAAAACGCTGACCGACAGCGACGGAATTTCCGACGCAAAAGACAAGCAGATCGAAAACGAAGACACGATCGGCGAGGGCGCCGCTTCTTCGGCATCGGTCGATATTCCCGAAGCGCCGCTTGATTCCGACACCGCTGCCGGCGCGCAAGCGCCCGAAAACACCGTCGGAAGCGAGGAGCCGACAAACGGAAATGAGAGCGAAAGCGGCACGGCAAACGAACCTATCCCGCCCGCACCGCACGTTTCGGTTTCGGGCATTTTCCTCTCGGTCGATTCCGTCTCGCTCACGGTCGGCGAAAGCCGCATGCCCATCGTCACCATGTCCCCCGCCGACGCATCGGATAAAGGGGAAATTTGGACAAGCGACGACCCGCAGATCGCCGTTGTGAACGGATACGGAAACATCACGGCAAAAAGCGCGGGGGCTTGCACCGTTACGGTGACCTCACGTGAAAATCCGGCCGTCGCGGCGTGTGTTTCGGTGACGGTAAATGAGCGTGTCGAGCCGCAGGTGACGTACATAAACGGGATTCTCATCGCCAACAAATCCTATCCGCTTCCGTCGGATTACAATCCCGGAACCGATCCGACGGCAAAGGCGGCGCTCGACACCATGATTGCCGCCGCCGCGCAGGAAAACATTTCGCTGTGGTCGCGCTCGGGCTTTCGGAGCTACGATACGCAAAAAATCCTGTATGACAGCTACGCCCGTCGAGACGGCGCAGCCGCCGCCGACCGCTATTCGGCGCGCCCGGGATATTCCGAGCATCAGACGGGACTTGCCTTCGATCTGAATTCGCTTTTGCAAAGCTTTGCCGAAACGGCGGAGGGAAAGTGGCTCGCCGCGCATTGTACGGAGTACGGATTCATTATCCGCTACCCCAAGGATAAAGAAGACGTAACGGGTTACTTGTACGAGCCGTGGCACGTCCGTTATCTCGGCATCGACACGGCAAAAGCCGTCGCCGACAGCGGACTTACGCTGGAGGAATATCTCGGTATCACCTCGGCTTACGCCTCCTGATTTTCGTGCATTTTTTCTTCCCGCAACCATGTTTTTTGCCTCCGAAACAATCGGTTCTCGTCCCGTCGGACGAGCCGTTTTTTCGGGGGCTTGCATTTTCTCGAAAAATGTGGTATACTATTTTAGTATGCGAAACTCTGAAAGGAGAGGATGAAACGCATGAAACGCTCAAAAAGCTTCTTTTTCGGACTTTTGAGTGCCGTACTTCTTTTGCTTTTTCTCGTCCCCGGTGTAAGTGCCGAACATTATTCGATCGACGGATATGAGATTCCGATCGAGATCATCATCAACAACGAAAAGATTCTCACAAACGAGGGCGCCTTTTTGGAAAACGGGATCACTTACGTTCCCGTCCGCCCGATTTCCGAAGCGCTCGGCGCGTCGGTTACGTGGGAAGCCGAAAGCCGCACGGCGTCGGTCACGCTCACCGGCGTTACGGTTTCTTTCTCGGAAAACGCCCCTCTTCCCGAAAACGCCGCCGTTGTGTACGAAAACACGCTGTTCGTTCCCGTGCGCACCCTTGCGGAGGCGCTGGGGCTCGGTGCCGAGTGGGACGAAAACTATTATCAGGTTCACCTTACCGCGCCGACCCTTACGGTGAGCGACGAATACGTCGACCAAAATTTTCGCAACAGCGATGTTCTTCTCATCGCACAGGTGCTGCAATGCGAATGCGGCTCCTCGCCGTTTGAAGGAAAGATCGCCGTCGCCAACATCATCACCAACCGCGTGGCGCATCATCAGTTCCCCTCGACCGTCAAAGAGGTCATCTACGACCGCCGCGGCGGAAGCGTACAGTTCCCGCTTGCCTACAACGGGCGGATCGACAACGTTCCCTCGACCGAATGCATTCTCGCCGCAAAATGCGCCCTTTCGGGCGTTGTCGTCGCGAAGGACTGCCTGTTCTTCCAGGCGGATTGGGTGGAGGATTCCTGGCTGAACCGCAACCGCACCTATGCGATGTCGAGCGGCGGAAACGCATTTTTTAACTGAAAAAGCAAAAAAAAGCGTCCCGAAGAAATTTCTTCGGGACGCTTGCCTTTTCCGCGCAAAAACCGCCCGCGAAAATTCTCGCGGGCGGTTCGTTTTTTTGGATTCATACCTTATTCGGCATCAGCCTTTTCCTCTTCGGTCTCGGTCTTTTCTTCCGTTTCCGCCGATTCTTCGGGCCCTTCCTTCATACTGTCGTCGATCGACACCGAAACGTCGTGAAAATCGTCGGAGTCAAAACCGAAATCGTCGTCTGCGGCGCTCTCGATGCTGAAGCTCAGCTTGATCTTTTTCAAAATAACCGCCGCAATGGCAAACACGGATGTTGCGGCTACGATACCGCCGAGAATGGCAAAAAACTTTTTCATAACAGTTCCCTCCGTTTTCTTTGATATAAAAGTGCGATCGCAAAGGCGTGCGCACCTGTCTTTCGTTTCAAAAAGGCAAAACCCCTTTTTCCTGCTTCTATTATAGCATGACGAAAAAGGAAAAATATGAATTATTTATAAATTTTTGCTTATTCGGCGGATTTTTTCAGGATTCTGTGCTAAAATGAAAGTTAATATTAAAGTAAAAAAAGCAAAATGGGAGAGGTGTATCCGCTTTTCCCGAAATTCATTTTAATCAAAGCAAAAAGGAAGAGTGTTTATGTGCGGATTTGCGGGATTATACAGAAAACTCGGCATAACCGAGGACGATAAAAAAGCTATCATCAACATGTCACAGTCGATTCGTCATCGCGGACCCGACGACTGCAAAACCTATTTTTCGAAAAAATACGCTTTTGCTTTCCGCAGATTGAGCATCATCGACCTTGAGGCGGGCGCTCAGCCCTTTTCCGCCTTTGACGGACGGTACATCGGCATTTTCAACGGCGAAATTTACAATTATCTCGAGCTTCGCAAGGAGCTTTCCGAAAAGGGATATACCTTTTCGACCCGTTCGGAGATCGAGACGATCCTGACGCTTTATCATGACGAAGGACCCGAGTTCATCAAAAAACTGCGCGGCATGTTTGCCATCGTTTTGTACGACAACGAGAAAAACACGCTGTTTTTCGGCCGCGATCCTTTTGGAATCAAGCCCTTTTATTACCGCAGCACCCCCGACGGACTTTCCTTCTCGTCGGAATACAAGGCGTTTATGTTCGACCCCGACATGAAGGAATACAAGATCGACGACGCGGCGCTTCAGAGCTTTTTCACTTTCCAGTACGTGACCGAGCCCGACACCGTATCGCCCGACATCAAGATTCTGCCTGCGGGACATTATGCCGTCATCGATGAGAAAATGACCGTTTCGCCCGTCGAATATTTCGACGCGCGTTTTAAGCCCGACCGCTTTATTTCTTTTGACGAAAAGGAAAAAAGACTGCGCGACGCGGTCATGAAGAGCGTCGAATATCACATGCTCAGCGATGTGCCGCTCGGAAGCTTTTTGTCGAGCGGAATCGATTCGGCGGTCATTACAGCGGTGGCAAGCAAGCTTTGCCCCGGCATTAAGGCGTTTACCGTCGCTTTCGGCGTCAAGGAGTATTCCGAAATCGAAAACGCAAGCGGCATTTCCGAGCATCTTGACATCGACCACATTAAGCTCGTGGCGGGGCTTCCCGATTTTCTTGAAAATTACGAGCGCGTCATTTATCACCTCGACTCGCCCATGGCAGACCCCTCGACCGTCGCCATTTATCTCATCAGCCGCGAGGCGGCGCGCCATGTCAAGGTCGTGCTCTCGGGCGAAGGCTCGGATGAATTGTTCGCCGGCTATAAAATGTACAAGGATTCGATCCCGACAAGCTATCTCTGCGCACTGCCCGGCGGCATGAAAAAGCTGGTTTACGCCCTCGGAAAAGCCCTTCCCGAAGGGACGCTCGGCAAGCACACGCTCATGCGCGACATTCATCCGATCGAGGGACGTTTCGTCGGCAACGCTTTTGTCTTCACCGAAGAAGAAAAGAAAGCTTTTTACAAAAAGTTCGACCCCAACGTGAATTTTGCTCAGCGCACCGCGCCGATTTATGCCCGCGTGCGCGACGTCGACACGCTGACCAAAATGCAATACTGCGACCTGAACACATGGCTCAAGAGCGACATCCTCGTCAAGGGCGACCGTCTTTCGATGGCAAATTCGCTCGAGGTGCGCGTGCCATATCTCGACAAAGAGGTTTTTGCCGCGGCGCAGGCGCTGACAAGCAAGGACAAGCTCGCACACGGCACGACGAAATACATTCTGCGTCACGCTTTTCGCGATCTTCTGAACGAAGAGACCGTCATGCGTCCGAAGCTCGGCTATCCCGTGCCCGTTCGGCTGTGGCTGAAAAATGAGCTGTACGACTGGGCGCGCGACATCATTCTCTCGCCGTATGCCGATGAGTTTATCGAAAAAAGCGCCGTGCTCGAAATGCTCGAACAGCACCGTAAGGGCGAAAAGGACAACTACAAGCCCCTTTGGAACATTTTGACCTTTATCACGTGGTATCGCCTGTATGTGGCGGATATCGAAAACACGCGCCTCCGCGTTCTCGCGGGCGAGCTTTAAAGCGACGCGCACAGAGGAAAACTATGAGTGAAAAAACGGCTTATTCTTTTCGTAAGGCGGTACGGGAAGACGTCCCGCTGATCTTAAAATTCATACGCGCCCTTGCGGTATACGAAAAAATGGAGGACCGGGTTGTCGGCGACGAAAAGCTTCTCGAAAGCGAGCTTTTCGTCCGTCAAAAAGCGGAGGTGATTTTTTCCCTCGAAGGGGAAAAAGAGGTCGGCTTTGCCCTCTTCTTCCACAATTTTTCCACCTTTCTCGGGCGGTCGGGACTGTATCTCGAGGATCTTTTCGTGCTTCCCGAATACCGCGGGAAGGGTTACGGCAAGGCGATCTTAAAAAAGCTCGCGTCCATTGCCGTCGAGCGCGGCTGCGGACGGCTGGAGTGGTCGTGTCTCGATTGGAACAAGCCAAGCATCGACTTTTACCTTTCGCTCGGCGCCGCGCCGATGTCCGACTGGACGGTCTACCGTCTGACGGGCGACACACTTGGTAAGCTTGCCGAGGGCTGAGTGCCCGGGCGGCAAAGACAGCCAATGCTAAATGAAACGAAAGGAGGGGAACCCCGACGGAACGCGCAAGAAGAATTCTTTACGCCGCGGCAAAATACATAACGATGGTCTCGGGGCTTATCCTCGCGGTCGTTTTGATCTTTTACTACGACCGAACTCCGCCCGCCGAGGAAGCTTTTCCGAACGACACGGTTTTCGAGGAGGAAAACGAAACCGACGCGGAGGAGACGCCGCAGTCGATCTTGGTTCCGCATTGCGGCGATATTTCCTACGCTCTTTCCACGCACAAAAACGATTTTTCCTTTGAAAATCCGAGCCGAAACGTATGCCTTCTGCGCGTCTCGATCACCCGTCGGGACACGAGCGAGGTCATTTACGTTTCCTCTCTCATAAGCCCCGGAAAAACGGTCTCGGACGTCTCGTTTTACCGCGATTTCAAGCGCGCCGGCGACTACGGCGCGATGATCAAGATCGACGCCTACCGCCCGGATTTCGGAGCGCATTCTTTGGTGAACAGCATGGTGCTGGACATCGTTATCCATGCTGCGTAAGTTTTGTATCTTAAGGAGAACTTTATGAGCTCAACCGATTCTCCCGTTCGTCTCGGCATTGTCGGGACGAATTTTATCAGCGATCTTTTGTGCGACGCGGCAAAGCGCGCCGAAATACCGCTTGCCGCCGTTTTTTCCCGCAAGCGCGAAACGGGCGAAGACTTTGCAAAAAAGCACGGCATTCCCGCCGTTTTTGACGATTTTGACGATTTTTGCAAGAGCGAACTTTTCAACGCCGCCTATGTCGCCAGTCCGAACTTCTGCCATTTTTCGCAATCGGCGGCGCTCCTTGCGGCGGGAAAACACGTTTTGTGCGAAAAGCCGATCACTTCGAACGTTTCGGAGTTTCGCGCCCTTCGCGATACGGCTCTTGCCCACGGCAAAGTCCTTTTGGAGGCAATGCGCCCCGCATACGACCCGTCGTTTGAGCTTATTCGTTCGCTTCTGCCCCGCTGCGGCAAGCTTCGCCGTGCGATGTTCGAATATTCGCAATATTCCTCGCGATACGACCGCTTTAAGGCGGGGATCATGACCAACGCCTTTGACCCGTCTCTTTCCAACGCCGCCGTCATGGATATCGGCGTGTATCCGATCCATCTTTGCGCCCGCCTTTTCGGACGTCCGAAAAAGCTCCTTTCACATTCCGTCTTTTTGCAGAACGGCTTTGAAGGGCAGGGCGAGGCGATCCTCGATTACGGCGAAATGACGGCGCAGGTCGTCTACTCCAAAATCACCGAGGCGGCACAGCCGAGCTTTATTCGCGGCGAAGAGGGGGAAATTTGGTTCGGAAAGGCTCTTTCCAAGGTCTCATCGGTCTCGTTTGTGCCGCGATGCGGCAAGCCCGAGCCGTGCGATCTTGTGCCCCCCGAAAACAATATGGTATGCGAGCTTTACGCTTTCTGCGACTGTATAAGCGGCAAGCGCGATTTTCGAGAGGAGCTTGCCGTTTCCGAGCTCGCCATGGAAATAATCGACGAGATTCGTCGTCAAAATGCCGTGCGTTTCCCGTCGGACGAAAGATAATATAAAAATGCGAAAAGAGGTTCTGAATCGTATGAAATTTCGGCATTTTGATGCCCTTATGGACGAATACGCCGCCCGCGTTCCGCTTTACGACGCGCGCATATTTTACCGCGGAAAGGAAGTATATCGGCGCTTTCACGGTTTTTCGGATTATGAAAAAACAAAGCCGATAAACGGACACGAGCAATATAATCTTTACTCCTGCTCCAAGTTTTTCACGGTCGCGGGAGCGCTTTTGCTGTGGGAAAAGGGCAAATTTTTGCTTTGCGACCCCGTTATGAAATATCTCCCCGCCTTTGCGGGCGTGAAGGTACTCGACGGCGATACGCTTCGCCGTCCCGCCCGCGCGATGCGCATGGGCGACCTTTTTTCGATGACGGCGGGGCTTACATACGATTATAATACGAAAAACTGTCTCGACGCGGTGCGCGACACAAACGGCACTTGTCCCACGACCGTTTTCCCACGCTATCTTGCCAAAGACCCGCTGGTTTTTGATCCGGGACAGCACTATCGTTACAGCCTTTGCCACGATATGATCGCGGCGGTGTGCGAGGTGATCGTCGGCAAGCGCTTCGCCGATTATATGCAGGAAGCGGTGTTTGACGTTCTCGGTATGGAAAACAGCACCTATCGCGCCGATCGCGTCGATTACGACCGCATGGCGGCGCAGTATATTTACAACGGGGAAACAAATCGGTACGAATCGTGCGGCAAGGAGCTGCAATATTTCGCCTTCGGAACCGAGTACGACAGCGGCGGTGCGGGCTGTCGCTCGACCTCGGACGATTATATCCGTTTTCTCGAAGCGATCCGTACGGGAACGCTCCTGAAAGAGAGCACCGTCCGCAAAATGCACGAAAACCGGCTTTGCTCGAACGCGCTTCGCGATATGATGCTCGGCGCGGATTACGGCTACGGGCTCGGCGTCCGCTGTGAAAAAGCAGGCTCGGATGTGAGCGATTTCGGCTGGGACGGCGCGGCGCGCTCGTTTGCCGCCGTCGATATGGGACACGAATACACGTTTTTCCTTGCCCAGCACGCGCTGGACTGTCCGACCTCGGAGGGAAGATTCCGTCTGCCCGCCGCCGTGCGCGCCGACATTGAAGAAAACTGAAAAGAGGAATCTCTATGTTCGAACATATTGAAAGAGTCTTGTCACTTTTTGAAGAGATGAATGTCCCGTCCTACGATCTTCTGGTCTATCACAAGGGAAAAGAGATATATCGCAGGCTGTACGGTTATGCGGACGAGGAGAAAAAAGTTCCGCTTGCGGGAAGAGAGCTATACAACATTTATTCCTGCTCCAAGGTCATCACAGTGACGGCGGCAATGAGCCTTATCGAGGACGAAAAGCTGGCGCTTAACGATCCCGTGGAAAAATATCTTCCCGCCTTTCGAAACACGCTGATCAAGGAAGCGGAGGGAGTAACGCCGCATGTGCCGAAAAATCGCATGACGATCGAACATCTTTTTACCATGTCGGCGGGGCTTACCTACAATTTTGATACCGACAACTGGCGCGACGCGAAGAAAGACACAAGCGGTCGCTGCCCGACGGTCGAGTCCATGAACTATCTTGCCAAGGATACGCTTCTGTTTGAGCCGGGAACGCACTACTTTTACAGTCTCTGCCACGACGCGCTCGCGGCGGTAACAGAAGTCGTATCGGGTGAACTTTTCCGCGATTACGTAAAAAAACGCATCTTTGACCGCTGCGGCATGGAGCATTCGACTTTTCATGCGCATGATGTTGACGAACAAAACATAGCGGCGCAGTATTATTATCAGGACGGCAAATATATTCCGCTTGAAAAACTGTGTTGCGGCTACCGCGTCGGCACGGAATACGACAGCGGCGGGGCCGGTTGTATCTCATCGACCGAGGATTATGTGCGCCTTTTGGAATCACTTCGCACCGCAACGATTTTGAAACGCGAAACGATCGATCTTATGCGGCAAAACCATCTTTCGGTACAGGCACTGAAGGATTATCCGCTCGTTTATCGCGGCTACGGCTACGGCTTGGGTGTGCGCTGTCCGCTTGCCGGTTCCGAAGTGTATGACTTCGGTTGGGGCGGAGCGGCGGGCGCTTACTGTGCGACGTCGATCGAACACGAATACTCGGTCTATTACGCCCAGCACGTTCTCGGTTCGCCGAATCAGGAGACACGCGACCTGATTGTTCCCGCGCTGGAGCTTGACCTCGGATATTCCCGCGGCGGAAAACGCATGGAGGAGCTTTTCGAGATCTGCAAAGAAAAGCAAAATTCGGGAGGAAACCGCCTGTATTGACCGGTTCTTTTTATTCAAAAATAAAGTCCCGCCGAAAGACGGGACTTTTCCTATTGTTTTACTGTGTTTTAGTTTTTGAGCGAATCAAAATACTCCTTCACAACCTCACGTTCATCAAACGGGATCTTTTCGTGTCCGATCTCCTCATAAAGCTGATTGCCCTTTCCGACCAAAAGAACAATGTCACCCGTCTTGGCTTCGGAAAGTGCGCGGCAGATCGCCTCTTTTCGGTCTTCGATAATGACGTACGCGCCGCTTGTTTTTTTTATTCCTACTAAAATGTCGGAAATTATATCCGATACTTTCTCGGTGCGCGGATTGTCCGACGTGATAAACGAAAGATCGGAGTATTTTCCCGCGATCTCGCCCATATCGTAGCGGCGAAGCTTGGAACGGTCGCCGCCGCAACCGAACACGGTGAGAATGCGCTTCGGATGATAGCTCATGATCGAGCGGTAAAGGCTTTCAAGGCTCAGCGCATTATGCGCATAGTCGATGATGACGGCGAAGGGGCAGCGCGGGTGGCGCACCGGTTCGACCCTTCCGAAGACATGAACCTCCCGAAGACCGCTTTGCACATCGGAAAAAGCGGCGCCCGCCGTCATGGAAACACTTGCCGCCGCAAGGGCGTTGTACACCGAAAACTCGCCGGGCGTGTTGACATGAACCCGTCCGAGTCCGCGTATATCAAACGAAGTCGACAGGCAGTCGGTAATTTCGAAGGAGGCGTTTTCTCCGAAGAAATCGGCATTTTCATCATGAACGGCATAGGTTACATACGGAATATTCGCCTTTCCGATTGCGTTCCTTACGTCGGAGACGCGGTCGGTATCCGCGTTGATCACCGCTTTTTTACACTGCGCAAAAAGCATGAGCTTGCACGCAAGATATTGTTCGAAATCGGAGTGCTCGTGCTGCCCGATATGGTCGGGCGAAATGTTGGTAAAAACGCCGATGTCAAAGTCGATCCCGTAGGTTCGGTGCATCATCAGCGCCTGCGATGAGACCTCCATAACGACATGCGTAATGCCGTTATTTACCATTTCACGGAATATACGGTGCAATTCATAGCTTTCCGGTGTGGAATTGTCGATGTATTCGTATCGATCGCCGTAATAGATTCCCGTCGTTCCGATAACACCGACCGAAAAGCCGGCGTTTTTCAGTATGGCACGAATCATGAACGAGGTGCTGGTCTTTCCCTTTGTTCCCGTAATTCCTACCGTAAAGAGGGATTTTGCGGGATAATCGAAAAACAACGCCGCCAGGAGCGCAAGCGCGCGCCGTGTGTCGGATACGAGCAGCACCGTACATTCGGGATGTTCCCGCACCGCCGCGTCATATGCCCCCTCGTCCGAAACGACCAGTCCCGAAGCGCCCGCCGAGACGGCGGAGAGTATGAATTTGTGTCCGTCGGAAAGCGCTCCGACAAGGCATACGAAAAGCGCACCGTCGGTCGCCTTTCTTGAATCATAGCAAAGTGATGTGAATTCGGGTTTCCCACCGATATGTTCTTTGGTTAGGAGCGCTCCCAGCGCTGTTTTTGCCGAATCAAGCGTCATATTTTTCTCCTTTTCGCTTTACCGAAGCGACGCGAGCGAGCGGATCCCGTCGCGCAGCGCCCCGACAAAGGTGTCGATCTCTTCGGTCGTGTTGGTTTCGCAAAAGCTTACGCGAATCGTGCAGTCAGCACTTTTCGGATCCAGTCCGAACGCAGAAAGAACACGGTTTTCGCGATGCTTGGATGAGCAGGCGGAGCCTGCCGAGACGTAAATTTCTTTTGCCGAAAGATAGCGCAGCATCACTTCGCTTTTTACGGACGGAAGCGTCAGCGAAACGACATACGGCAGTGCCGCCGCGGGACGGTTTTCCGTCACCTCGGGCAATTCCGCCGCAATCCTTTCGGAAAGATACCGTGCAAGGTACGCAACATGCGCGCGGTTTTCGGCGCGGTTTACCTCCTCCGCCGCGACCGCCGTCGCACAGATCGATGGCAGTGCTTCGGTTCCCGGGCGGATGTCCTTTTCCTGCCCTCCTCCGCAAAGAATGCCCGCAATGCGCACTCCTTTTTTTACGTACAATGCGCCCACGCCCTTCGGCGCGTGGATCTTGTGCCCGCTGACCGAAATGAGGTCAGCGCCCGTCGAGCAGAGCGAAAAGTCGGTCTTGCAGAAAGCCTGGACGCCGTCGGTGTGCAGAATCGTCGCGGGGCAAAGCGCGTTTCGAAGCTCATTCAGCGCCGCAATATCGTAAAGTGCGCCCGTTTCGTTGTTGGCGCACATGCAGGAGATCAAAACGGTATCCTTCGAAAAGTTTTCGCGGCAGAAATCAAGGTCGAGCTTTCCGCCCCTTGTGGGGATAAAGCGCACGTTATACCCGTTTTCGGCAAGCGTCTGTGCGATACGGTAATTCGACGCATGCTCCGAATCGGAGAAGAAAACGGTTTTCCCACCGTGGCGGTGGGTTTTGAGCGCTCCAAAAATCGCAAGATTGTTCGACTCGGTTCCGCCCGATGTAAAAAACAGTTCGTCCCCCCGATCGTTACTGCCGAGTGCCGACAGAACCGCTTTGCGCGCGCTCTTTAACGCCTTTGCCGATTCGTATCCGAAGTCGTGCACGCTCGAAGGGTTGCCGTAGGCGTCGCGCATGACGCGCACAGCCTCTCGTGCCGCCGCCTCCGAAACACGGGTCGTGGCGGCGTTATCCAAATAAATCATAGTAAATTCCTCGGTTTTAAGGGCGGCGTTGTTTGATATTCCTCACCGCCATTCTATGCGACCATTATAAAACAATTCCCGTATTTATGCAAGAGAATTTTGAAAAAGTGTCAAAAAATATCCTCTTTCCCCTTGCGCAAACGCGGGTTTTGGTATATAATTATATAGTTATTTGTAAAAGGGCGATTCTTTCGTTTTCCCGCCCTTTGTTCACCGCAGAAAAAATGACCGAAAGGATTCCCGAACGACAATGTCCAAGGATTTATCGCATATTCGCAATTTCTGTATCATCGCCCACATCGACCACGGAAAATCGACGCTTGCCGACCGCATTCTGGAGCTTACCGACACGGTGGCAAAGCGCGAGATGGAAGATCAGCTTCTCGACAACATGGATCTCGAGCGCGAACGCGGCATCACCATCAAGGCGCGCGCCGTAAAGCTGGATTACACCTACGAGGGCGAACACTATATTCTCAACCTGATCGACACCCCCGGTCACGTCGACTTTAACTACGAAGTGTCGCGCTCGCTCAAAGCGTGTGAAGGCGCACTGCTCGTCATCGACGCGACGCAGGGCATCGAAGCGCAGACCATGGCGAACGCTTATCTTGCCTTCGACAACGATCTTGAGATCGTTCCCGTCATTAACAAGATCGACCTTCCCTCCGCCGATCCCGAAAAGGTGAAAAAAGAGGTGGAGGATGTCATCGGCATTCCCGCCGACGAAGCGCCCTGCGTTTCGGCAAAGGCGGGCATCAACATCGACAAGGTGCTCGAACAGGTCGTAAAAACGATCCCCGCGCCGAAGGGTGATTCCGACAAGCCGTTAAAGGCTTTGATCTTCGACTCCTATTACGACTCGTACCGCGGCGTCGTCGTCTATATCCGTCTGTACGACGGTGCGGTAAGAGCGGGCGACGTCATTCAAATGATGTCGAACGGCATCACCTACGAAGTAAACGAAGTCGGCTTTCTTCGCCCCTTCGGTCTTTCGAAGACCGACGTCTTGTATGCGGGCGAGGTCGGCTATATCACCGCCGCCATCAAAACCGTTTCGGACACGCGCGTCGGCGATACCGTAACGCTGCGCGACAATCCCGCCTCGGAAGCGCTGCCCGGATTTAAAAAGGCGCTGCCTGTCGTGTTCAGCGGTATTTATCCCGCCGACGGCGCGCGCTACGGCGATCTTCGCGACGCGCTCGAAAAGCTTTGTCTCAACGACGCTTCGCTCACCTTCGAGCCCGAGACATCGGTTGCGCTGGGCTTCGGCTTCCGCTGCGGCTTTTTGGGGCTTTTGCACATGGAGGTCATCGAAGAGCGCCTGGAGCGCGAATTCAACCTTGACCTCATCACCACCGCACCGAGCGTTATTTACAAGATCACCCGCCACGACGGAAGTGAATACTATATCGACAACCCCGCCAATTTCCCCGCCGCCGACGAATGCGAATTCGCAAGCGAACCGATCGTCAAGGCGAGCATCATCACGCCGACCGAATATGTCGGCGGTATCATGGAGCTTTGTCAGGATCGCCGCGGCACCTTCAAGGACATGAAATATCTCGACCCGACCCGCGCGGAGCTTCACTATTTTCTCCCCTTAAATGAGATTGTCTACGACTTTTTCGACGCGCTCAAATCCCGAAGCAAGGGCTATGCCTCGCTCGACTATGAGCTGAACGGCTACGAGCGCTCGAGCCTTGTCAAGCTCGACATTCTTTTAAACGGCGAGGCGGTCGACGCGCTCTCCTTCATTGTCCACACCGACAAAGCCTATGCGCGCGCCCGCCGCATTGCCGAAAAATTAAAGGACAACATCCCGCGCCAGCTTTTCGAAATTCCGATTCAGGCGGCGATCGGCGGAAAAGTCATCGCCCGCGAAACGGTAAAAGCCCTTCGCAAGGACGTGCTTGCCAAATGCTACGGCGGCGATATCACCCGAAAGAAAAAGCTTCTTGAAAAGCAGAAAGAAGGCAAAAAGCGCATGCGCTCCTTCGGCAGCGTGGAAGTGCCGCAGGAGGCGTTCATGGCAGTCTTGAAATTTGATGAAGACTGATTTTTACAAAAATCGAGGATATTATGAAAAAACTGGGATTATATATTCACATCCCGTTCTGCCTGAAAAAATGTCTCTATTGTGATTTCTATTCGCTCCCGCAAGGCGAAGTTCCGAACGAATATCTTGATGCGCTTTTCGCACAGCTCGACGAATACGGTCTGCAAACCGCCGATTATGCGGTCGACACCGTTTTTCTCGGCGGCGGGACGCCTTCGCTTTTGAACGAAAAGCAGATCGACCGTCTGTTTCATCAGCTGTATCGGGATTTCAATGTCACAAAAAAAGCCGAAGTCACGGTCGAGGCAAACCCCGGAACGGTTGACCCGAAAAAGCTGAAAGCTTTTCGCAAGGCGGGCGTGAACCGTCTGAGTCTCGGCACGCAGAGCTTCTGCGACCGCGACCTGAAGGTCTGCGGGCGGGTACACGATGTGAAAGAAAATATCGCCGCCTTTTCCGCGGCGCGCAAAGCGGGCTTTGACAACATCAATCTCGACCTTATGTTCGGGCTTCCCGAACAGTCGCCCGCCGATCTCATCGGCAGTCTTAATACCGCGCTCAAGCTGGGCGCGGAGCACATCTCGTTTTACGGGCTGAAGGTCGAGCCGGGAACACCCTTTTTCGAGCGACGGGACACGCTTCCTCTGCCCGACGAGGACACGGAACGCGATATGTATTTCGTCTCGCGCGAAATGCTTTTGCAAAACGGTTATTTTCATTATGAAATTTCCAATTTTGCCAAAAAGGACCGTTACTGCCGCCACAACATCAAATACTGGAACGGCGACGAGTATCTCGGCATCGGTCCCGCGGCGCACTCGTATTTTGCGGGCAAGCGCTTTTCGTTTAAAAAAGACTTGCGTCTTTACATCGACTCCTTTTCCGAAAAGGGGGCAGCCGAGAGCATCATCGACGAAATGATCGACATTCCCCGCGCCTCGCGCATCGGCGAATATGTCATGCTGCGCATGCGGCTGAGCGACGGCGTCGATCTCGAGACCTTCCACAAGCTTTTCGGACGGGATTTCGAGACGTTGTATCTTCCCAAAATGGAACCGTTCATCCGCTCGGGGCACATTCGCCGAACCGAGAAGGGCTACGCCTTCTCCCCCGAGGGCATGTATGTTTCGAATTTTATTCTCGCCCGTATCATCGACTTTGATATGACCATACCCGGCGCGTAAAGGACGCGCGCAAACCGAACGACAAATCCAAAAAAAGATGAGGTGATCCCATGGCTGAAGAACCGAAAAACTGCATTGCGGCGGGCATGCCGCTTTCCGTTGCGGCGATATCCTCGCAGCTCGATACGGTCGTCATCGGGTCGACCCTTGCCGTTTTGCAATCGGTCGGCTCCACCAATCTCTATATCAAACAACGCAGCGAAATTCTGGACGACGGCTTTACCGTCGTTTCCGAAACACAGCTTTCGGGGCGCGGACGGCTCGGGCGCACGTTTCTCTCGCCCAAGGGCGGACTTTATATGAGCACGCTCCTGTTCGACCGGCGCGTCGCCTGCGATCCCATCGGGCTTACCGTTCGCGCTGCCGTGGCGGTCGCCCGTGCGATCCGCTCGCTTACGGGTCTTGCCGTCGGTGTAAAGTGGGTCAACGACATTTATTACGAGGGCAAAAAGCTCTGCGGCATTCTGGCGGAGCGGGTCGTTTTGAAAGGGAAAGCAGATTTTACCGTTCTCGGCATCGGAATCAACGTATCCTCCCCCAAGGGCGGTTTTTCGGGCGACGTATCCGAAATTGCCGCCTCGCTTTCCGACTTTACGAAGGTTGCCTTCTCCAAAAACGAGCTGTGCGCCGAAATACTCAATCAGCTTGAAAAATGCCTTGCCGACAAGGACGAAAACGCACGGGAGGAACTGCTGAACGAATACCGCTCGCTCTCGGTCATCATCGGCAAGGAGGTCGACGTTCTCCGCGGCGACACGGTTCGGCGCGCAAAGGTCTTGGGGATAGACGACGACGCGGCGCTTTATGTCCAATACGCCGACGGAACCACCGACATTCTCCGCACGGGCGAGGTCAGCACCCGTCTTGTACGCGGCGAAGAGGACGAAGACGAAGAAAACGGAAACGAAGAAAACGAGGAAAATATGAAGAACAAGGAGGAAGCAAACGATGAGCACGCTGTATGACGCTTTTTCGGGTTTTCTCACGCAATTTTCCTCGATCGGCTTCTTTGATGTTTTAGATATTGCCATCGTATCGGTCATTTTCTATTACATATACCGTTTTGTACGCGACCGCCGCGCGGGAAAGCTTGCCGTCGGCATTCTTCTCGTATTCGTCGCCATGATGGTCAGCAACCTTCTCGGCATGTCGGTTTTGAGCTTTCTTATCGGCAACATCGTGCAGGTCGGCATGATCGGCGTCGTCATTTTGTTCCAGTCGGAGCTTCGCGCCTTTCTCGAAAAGGTCGGCGGACCCTCTTTTATTTCGCGCAACCGTAAAAAGGACAAAAAATACATGTCGCAGACCGTGCAGTGCATCGACGCGGTTGTCGAAGCCGTGACCGACTTTTCCGCCGAAAAGACGGGTGCTCTCATCATTTTCGAGCGCTCGACCAAGCTCGGCGACGTCATTAAAACGGGAACGGTTATCGACGCGCTTCCCGTCGCGTATATGATCAAAAATATTTTCTTCAACAAAGCGCCCATGCACGACGGCGCGCTCATCATCCGCAGCAACCGCCTTTATTCGGCAGGCTGTTTTCTTCCGCTTTCCACCAATCCCGAGATCATCAAGGATCTCGGAACGCGCCATCGCGCCGGCATCGGCATGAGTGAAAACTCCGACGCGGTCGTGGTGATCGTATCGGAGGAAACGGGCGTGATCTCGGTCGCGCTCGACGGACATCTGACCCGCCATTACGACGGCGCACAGCTGCGCAGGCTTCTTTTACGCCTTATGCTGTCGGAAAACGATAACGACAAAAACGGGGAAAACGGAGGGACGAAATGAAAAAGATCAACATGCCGTTTTTCAAAAATTTCGGAAAAAAGAACGAGGACGGCTCGGACACGGGTTTTTCGCGCACAAAATTTTGGAATGCGGTCAAGACGTTTTTCACGCACGATATCATCGCCAAGATTCTATGCGTTTTCGCCGCCGTCTGTTTATGGTCGTATGTTATCGACACGCAGAGCACCACGTACCGTGAGACCTACAGCGGCGTTGAGGTGACTTTCCGTAACACGGGAACGAACCGCAAGGGGCTGGAGGTCATGTCGAGCGACCGCTACACCGTCGACGTGGTTCTTTCGGGAAAGAGAAGCGTGCTCTCGGGCATCCGCTCCTCCGATATCACCGCCTATGTCGACATTTCCCAGATCACCGAGGCGGGCGAATATCCTCTGAACATTTCGGTCGTCACGGCAAAGGACGCCTCGATCGAAGAGGTGTTGCCGAAGAGCCTTTATGTTTACGTTGACAAGCCCTCGAGCCGCAGCGTGCGGGTTCGGGCGGAATATACGGGCGGCACGAGCGACGACAAGACCTTGAAGATCGGCACGCTCGAGACCTCCCGCAGCTATGTCACGGTGCAGGGACCCGAAGAGGTTCTTGCCACCATTGCCGAAGCCGAAGTGACCGTCGAGCTTTCGCAGATCAACCGCTCGGTCAACATCAAGGGCGTGACGCCGATTTTGCTGGACGAGAGCGGAAACGAGATCGACAACCCGTATGTTTCGATCTTAGACAAGCAGATCGACGTGTATGTTCCCGTCAACATGGAAAAAGAACTGCCCGTCGTGCCCGAATTCCAGCACGGATATTTCGACGCCGATGTCATCGAATATACGGCAAAGCCCTCCACCGTCACGGTGCGGGGGGAGATTGAGGACATCGAAAATCTCACCGAGATCGGCACAACGCCCGTCGACGAGACGCTCATCGGCTCGTCGCAGACTTTGCAGCTCGATTATAAACTGCCCGACGGCGTAAGCCTTGCCGGGACGCGCACCAAATGTTCCATGCAGCTTTCGATCAAAAATTACCGCGAGCGGCAGATCACCTTCATTGCCCGCCGCATTACGGTCGAAGGGGTCGAGGACGGTCTCGCCGCCGAAGCGGCAAGCCCTCTGTTTCTCACGGTTTGCGGCACTTACGACGTTGTTTCGCAGCTGTCCGCCTCCGATATAAAAGCCTATATCTCCGCCGACGGACTCTCCGAGGGAACCTATTACGATTATCCCGTCGAGGTGGTGTTCGGCTCGGATGAGGTGCGCAATGTCTTCATTAAAAATGCATCGGACTGCACCGCCGATCTTATTATCACGAAAGCGGAAAACACGAATGAATAACATACGCAAAATCGAGACGCTTCTTGTGCGAAGCGTCTCCGTGCCGCTGCAAAAAAGTGCGTTTTTGTGCGATGAAGCGGCAAAGGAGGCGGCGCGCAAAAAGGTGCGCGCCGCCTCTCTTCGCTATCCCGTAAAGGAGAATTCCTTTCGGGTGTTCAAAAAATCGGTCGACGCGCGAAAAAAAGAGGACATTCGGTTTGTCTACTCGATCGCCTTTTGCCTTTGCGAAGCGCAATTTTTGAACGAAGAGCAATATGCGCGCTTTTCCGCCTTTGCGGCAAAGCATTCGCTCTCGGTTCTTTGCGACGATCCGCTTTTTATTCCCGAAAAGAAAAGTGCTCTTCGCCCCGTCGTCGCGGGCTTCGGTCCCGGCGGTATGTTTTGCGCCCTCACCCTTGCGCGGGCGGGGCTTCGCCCCATCGTTCTCGAGCGCGGGCGGGAGGTCGACCGACGGGCGGACGACGTTGCGCGCTATTGGGAAAGCGGCGTCGTCGACCCCGAATCGAACGTTCAGTTCGGCGAGGGCGGCGCGGGCACTTTTTCGGACGGGAAGCTTATGACCCGAATCAACGATCCGCTTTGTCAAAGTGTTCTCGAGACTTTTTATCAAAACGGAGCCGACGAGGATATTCTCATCTCGGCAAAGCCGCACGTCGGGACGGACAAGCTTCGTGCCATTGTCAAAAACATTCGAAAGACGATCCTTTCGCTGGGCGGCGAGGTACGGTTCGAGACCGCTCTTTGCGGTATTCGCTTTTTCTCGGACGGGCGCGTCCGCGCCGCGGTAACGACAAACGGCGAGATCGAGACCGACGCGCTGTTTCTCGCCGTCGGACACAGTGCGCGCGACACCTTCAAAACGCTTGTTTCAGAAGGAGTCTCTCTCTGCGCCAAGCCCTTTTCGGTGGGCGTTCGCGTCGAGCATCTGCAAGCCGACATTGACCGCGCCCTCTACGGCGAAAAGGCGGGACATCCCGCCCTGCCGCACGGCGAATACGCCCTTTCGCACCGCTTTGACGGCGACCGCGCGGTCTATTCCTTCTGCATGTGTCCCGGCGGAACGGTCGTCGCCTCGGCTTCCGAGCGCGGCACGATCGTCACCAACGGCATGAGCTTTCACGCCCGCGACGGGCAGAACGCAAACTCCGCCATCGCCGTTTCGATAAACGAAAAAGACTTCGGCGGCGACGTGTTTTCCGCCATCGCCTTTCAGCACACCATCGAGCAAAAAGCGTTCGAAGCAGCGCACGGAAACGCACCGATCCGAACCATGGGTGATTTTTTGAAAAACGGAGCCGCCTCGGGAAAAGTGCTTCCCACCTACACCGGAAAAACCGAGGAATGCGCGGTCGAAACGCTCTTTCCGCCGTTTGTCGGCGAATATTTGAAAAAGGGCTTTTTGTGCTTCGAAAAACAGCTTTCGGGCTTTTCTTCGCCCGACGCGATCCTGACCGCGCCCGAGACCCGAACTTCGTCGCCCGTCCGCATTTTGCGTGAAAAGGACACGCTGTCGGCGCTTTCGCACAAAGGGCTTTACCCCTGCGGCGAGGGAGCGGGCTACGCGGGCGGCATTACCAGCGCCGCAGTCGACGGGATCCGCTGTGCGCTTGCCTATCTCGAAACCGTCTGACCGCTCTTTCGGTCTTTGTCGGTTTTTTAAGCTTTCCGATTTCAAAGGAGAAACTTTATGGTACAATCGGGACTTGTCGTCTCCGAAAACGACGGCAAAATAAACGTCCGCGTCATGCGGCAAAGCGCCTGCGAGGGCTGTAAGCAAAAGGCTTTTTGCGGCGGCGGGTGCGATGCGACTCACGAAAAGCCGATCATGATCAAAGTGAAAAACACGCTCGGTGCCGCAGTCGGCGACCGTGTAGAACTTTATTCCGAAAACCGCTTTGTTCTCGGAACGACCTTTTTAATCTTTATTTTTCCCTTGCTTTTCGCTTTCTTTCTCTGCGGTCTTCTGTCGCAAAACGGCGCTTCCGAAACGGCTTGTCTTCTCGGCGCTGCGGCGGGGTTTGTTATTCCCTTTGCGGGACTGCTTTACGGAATGAACCGTTATGTAAAAAAACGCCCGTGCGTCATGCTGAAACGTATCGTCGAAAAAGCGCAGGGCTGATTATTCTCTCATTTTTTGTAAAACACGAAATAACGTATCGTTAAAGCGATACCCGACCTATATTACAGATTGGACCGATTCGAATCGAATGAATATACGATTGAAAAACGAAAAAAAGTGGACAGTGCGTCCCTATAATACCGAAAGCGCCGAAAAAGTGGCGCGGGAAACGGAAATTCCTCTTTTTCTTGCGCGCATACTTTGTGCCCGCGGAATCGACACGCCCGAAAAGGCGGCGGATTTTTTGAGCGGCGACGCGCTTTCCTTTCACGACCCTTTTTTGCTTGCGGACATGGAAAAAGCGTGCGCGCGGATAAAGAGCGCCGTCGAAAACGGCGAACGTATTTTGATCTACGGCGACTATGACGTCGACGGAATTTCGTCGGTCGCGGCGCTGTACCTCTATCTTTCCTCCAAGGAGGCGCAGGTCTGTTATTACATTCCCGAGCGCCTTTCGGAGGGCTACGGACTCAACACCGCCGCCATCGACCGCTTTGCCGCCGCGAAAATACGCCTTGTCATCACGGTCGACACGGGCATTACCGCCGTCGAAGAAGCGGCGTATGCAAAGCAAAAAGGGATCGACCTTATCATCACCGACCACCACGAATGCCGCGGAGCGCTTCCAACCGACGCGCTCGCCGTGATCAATCCCAAACGCCCCGACAACGTGTATCCCTTCACCGAGCTTGCGGGCGTCGGCGTGGTGTTCAAGCTTCTGTGCGCGCTGGAGGGGGAGCAGAATCTTCCCGCTCTGTGCGAAAAATATCTCGACATCGTGTCGCTCGGTACGGTCGCCGACGTCATGCCCCTGCACGGGGAAAACCGAACGATCGTATCGCACGGGCTTTCGGTCTTAAATAATCGCAAGGGCGCCAATCTCGGCGTTCGGGCGCTTTTGTATGCGGCGCAGGGCGGAAACGCCGAAACGAAAAAGAATATCACCGCCACGACCGTCGGCTTTATTATCGCGCCGCGCCTGAACGCGGCGGGACGCATCGGAGAGGTAAAGCACGCGGCGGAGCTTTTGATCACCCGCGACCCCGACCGCGCCCTTGCCGTCGCCGAGGAGCTTTGCGCGCTCAACCGCGAACGTCAGGCGATTGAAGCGCAGATTCTCGCCGAAGCGCTCGAACAGATCGACAAGACCGTCGATTTTGAAAAAGATCGGGTCTTGGTGCTGTCGAGCGATCATTGGCACCAAGGCGTTATCGGCATTGTCGCTTCGCGTCTTGTCGAGCGCTGCAATCTCCCCTGTATTCTCATTACCACCCACAACGGCGTGGGAAAAGGATCGGCACGCAGTATCAAGGGCTTTAACATCAACGAAGCGATCGGAGCCTGCCGCGAACTGCTTTTGAAATGCGGCGGGCACGAGCTTGCGGCGGGACTTTCGCTCGAGGAAGAGAAAATCGGCGCTTTCCGCGAGGCGATCAACGCCTACGCCGCCGAGAGAATCACCGAGGAGATGCGCCTGCCCGAGCTTGCCATCGACCTTGAGCTTTCGGAAAACGAGCTGGACACGCGCCATGCCGAAATGCTCGGAGTGCTCGAGCCGTACGGCAACGGGAATCCCTCGCCCGTCTTCGCTCTGCGCGACGCGGTAATCGAATCGGTAACGCCGATCGGAAACGACAAACATCTGCGGCTGTTGCTCTCACGCGGGGAATGCAGCTTCACGGCGCTTTATTTCAACAAAACGCCGGCTGAATTCACCTTTGAAAAGGGCGCGCACGTCGACGCGGCTTTTTCGCTCGAGATCAACGAATTCCGCGGAGCGCGCTCGGTACAGCTGCATCTGCGCGATCTTCGCCCGTCAAGCGAAACGCTCACCTACATAAACCGTCAGGCAAAAGAATATCTCCGCGCCATCGCGACCTTTACCGTAAGCGCGGAAAACCTTCCCGATATCACGGTCTTCCGCAAGACCTTCGTCTATTTGCGAAACGCGCTTCAGACCTCGCCGCACATCGACATTTGCTCTTTTTCGCAAAAGCTGCGCGCGGGCGGCGTTCCGTCGACCCCGTGCATGGTCAATATCATGCTGGATGTCTTTGCCGAGCGCGGGCTGATAACCCTCTCGCGCGACGGACTGAACGATGCCGAGGTATCGCTCTGCGCGGTGGAGGGAAAAGTCAATCTCGAGGAAAGCACCCTCCTTTCGCGCCTGCGGCAAAACGCGGGAAAATAACGAAAAGTCCCTTTTGAAAGGATATAACCGCCATGGATTATTACGCCGAATTGTATGAAAAGCTGATCGCCATCAGCACCCAATACGATTTTGATAAGATCAAAAAAGCTTATGATTATGCGCATACGCTGCACGAAGGGCAATTTCGCCGCTCGGGTGAGGAATATATCTCGCACCCCGTAGCCGTCGCCATCATCGTCGCGCAGCTGGAGCTGGACACCGACTCGGTGTGCGCCGCCCTTTTGCACGACACGCTCGAGGACTGCAAGGACAAAACCGACAGCGAGACTATCCGCAAAATGTTCGGCGACGAGGTTTGCGAGCTGGTCGACGGGCTTACAAAGCTTGTCAACATTCACTTTGAAAACCGCGAAGAGGAAAGCGTCGAGAACCTGCGCAAGATGTTTCTTGCCATGTCCAAAGACATCCGCGTCATCTTTATCAAGCTTGCCGACCGTCTGCACAACATGCGCACTCTCTCGGCACAGCCCGACGCAAAACAGCGCCGCATCGCGCTCGAGACCATGCACGTCTACGCACCGCTTGCCCACCGTCTCGGTATTCAGAAAATCAAGGGCGAGCTTGAAAATCTGTCGTTGCAATACCTCGACCCGATCGGCTACGAAGAGGTCAAAAAGGACATTGAGCACCGCTACGGCGAAAACCGCGATTTCTTAGAAAACGCACAGACGCAGATCCGCGAAAAGCTTGCCGAAGAAAAAATTCCGTACTCCATGTCGGGGCGCGTAAAATCGATCTTCAGCATTTATAAAAAAATGTACAATCAGGGCAAAAGCTTTGACGAGATCTACGATTTTTACGCCATCCGCATTATCGTCGACACCGAGCTTGAATGCTACACGGTGCTCGGCATCATCCACGAAATGTTCAACCTGATCCCCGGACGCTTCAAGGATTATATTTCCACGCCGAAACCCAATCTTTACCGTTCGCTCCATACGACGGTCATCGGGCGGCACGGAATTCCCTTCGAGGTGCAGATCCGCACATGGGAAATGCACACGGTGGCGGAATACGGTGTGGCGGCGCACTGGAAGTATAAATCGGGCGAGCAGGACAAGGAAAACATCGCCGAAAAATTAAAATGGATCCGAACGCTGGTTGAGACCGAAAAGGGCGACGCCGACAGCGACGAATTTTTGAAGCCCTTGAAGATCGACATATTCGAGGACGAAATTTTCGTTTTCACGCCGAAGGGCGACGTTATCAGCCTGCAAAACGGCGCGACGTGCATCGACTTTGCCTTTGCCATTCACAGCGAGGTCGGCAACCGCATGACGGGTGCCAAAGTCAACGGCATGATCGTGCCCATCAGCACAGTTCTGCAAACGGGACAGATCGTCGAGGTCATCACCTCCCCCACCCCGAAGGGACCGAGCAAGGACTGGCTGAAGATCGTCCGCACCAGCGAAGCAAAAAACAAAATCCGTCAATGGTATAAGCGCGAAAAACGCACCGAAAATATTGCGGAGGGAAAGAGCATGGTCGAGCGCGAGATCAAGTCGTTCGGCCGCGCCTGCACCGACGCGCAGATAAGCGAAATTGTCGCCAACATCACCGCCCGCATCGGCATGGCGGACGTCGACGACTTTTATAACAGTCTCGGCTACGGCGGACTGTCGATCTCCAAAATCTCCTCTAAACTAAAGAGCGAATTCGACCGCGTGGTGACCCCCGTTCAGGAGGAAGAACCGAAAAACATTCCCGACGAAAACGGCGAGGTCTCCTATTCGCAAAACGCACAGAAGGGCGCTCCGAAGAATTTAAATCAAACCATCATCGTCGACGGAATCGACAATTGTCAGATCCGCTTTGCTCGTTGCTGCAACCCGCTTCCGGGCGACGCCATCGTCGGATTTGTCACGCGCGGCTTCGGCGTTTCGGTTCACAAAGCCGATTGTCCCAACGCCGTTTCGGGTCAGCAAAAGGAAGAGGAAAAAGACCGTTGGGTCAAGGTGCATTGGTCACAGTATTCGATCAACCGCAGCAATTCCGAAAACGGGTTTGAAACGGTTTTGCAGATCTACGCGAAAAACTCCCTCACGGTCATTGCCGAGCTTTCAAATCTTTTAAACGATCTGAAGGTTCAGGTAAATTCCTTGAATTCCAAGGCGATCCAAGCGGGAAAGACTTTAAAGATCACCATCAACATTACCTGCAAAAACACGACACACGTCACGACCATCGTGCAAAGAATCCGCAAGATCAGCGATGTTTCCGACGTAACCCGCGGTTTTTCATAAGAAAAAGGAGCCGATATGAAAGCGGTCATTCAACGAGTAACAAGTGCTTCGGTCACGGTCGACGGAAGCGTTTGCGGCAAAATCGGGAACGGATTTCTGGTGCTTTTGGGCGTATGCCCCGACGACGACGAAAAAACGGCGCAAAAGCTCGCCGAAAAAATCGCACGTCTTCGCGTTTTCTGCGACGAAAACGGAAAAATGAACCGTTCGCTTCTCGATCATCAAAATATCCCCGAGCCGTACGGCGTTTTGGTCGTTTCGCAGTTTACGCTGTGCGCCGACACGCGCCGCGGCAACCGTCCCGACTTTTTCGGCGCGGCAAAGCCCGCGCTTGCAGAGCCGCTTTACGAATATTTTTCGAAGTATCTGCGCGAAACGTTTTCGCTTCCGGTCGAAAACGGCATTTTCGGCGCGGATATGAAGGTCTCGCTCTTAAACGACGGACCCGTGACCATCCTTATGGATACGGATGAGTGGAAATGAAGATTGTTCTTTCGACCGCGCTTCCCGTGAGCGCTCACTATCTTTCGACGCTGGTCCTGCTCTTCCGCCCCGTTGAAAAATTCGGAGCGGGCGACGACCGCTCGACGCTTTCCCTCACTCTTTACGAGGAAAACGAGACGTTTTTCGGGAAAGCAACCCTCTTCGAAAATGGAAAAACATTCGAAAAAGCGGCAAGCGCCAAGGCAGGCGACTACGCCACCTGCGAAAATCCCGCCAAGGTCTTTGCGGGGAATCTCATTGTCGCGCTTTTTTCCGAACACGACGGATACGCCCCGCCGTGGGGCATTCTCACAGGGGTTCGCCCCGCGCGCTTTGCCCTTGATTTTTTGCAAAAAGGCTTTTCGCACGAAAAAACGGCAAAAATTCTTTCGGAGATTTACAAGGTTCGCCCCGAAAAAGCGGCGCTCTCTCTTTCGGTGGCGGATATCGACCTTGACCATCTGAAATACCGAAAAGAAAAGACCTTCGGGCTTTATATCGGAATTCCTTTCTGCCCGACGCGCTGCCGCTATTGTTCGTTCACCTCTTATGCAACGCCGTCGCTTGCGGCGCTGCTGCCCGACTATCTTGCGTGCCTGTGCGAGGAGGTACGGCTTTATTTAAAAACGGCAAGAGAGCTTTCGCTTTCGCTTTGCGAACTTTACATCGGCGGCGGAACGCCGTCGGTTTTGAGCGAGAAACAGCTGGAGCAATTTTTTTCGGAGCTTCTTCCTCTTCTTTCTTATTCGTCCGAGACTCTTTCGGAATTCACCTTCGAAGCGGGACGCCCCGACACGGTGACCGAGGAAAAACTGAAAATTCTTCGCGGCGCGGGCATCGGTCGCATAAGCATCAACACGCAGACCACCAACGACGCGATTCTTTGCGCCGTGGGACGGGGTCACACCGCGCGCGATTATTTTTCCGCCTTTGAAAAAGCGCGAAAAGCGGGCTTTGCATCGATCAACACCGATCTTATCGCGGGGCTTCCGGGCGAGAGCGTCGAAAGCTTTGAAAAGAGCCTTTGCGATGTTCTGTCGCTCGAGCCGGAAAATATAACGGTTCACGCTTTTACCCTGAAGCGCTCGTCGGAATACACCGTCGGCGGAAAGACCATTTCGCCCTCCGACCCAACGGTCCTGCGCATGCTCTCCTTCACCGAGGAAAAAATGCGGCAAAACGGGTATTTTCCGTACTATATGTACCGTCAAAAAAACACGGGAGGCAACCTCGAAAACGTCGGATATGCCAAAACAAAGGACGCAATCTGCCGTTACAACATCGACATGATGGAGGAATTCCGAACGGTTCTCGCGGCGGGCGCGGGCGCGTCGTCAAAGCTTGTGGGAAAAGACATTAAAACCGTAAAAAAGCTCCACAACCCGAAATACCCCTACGAATATTTGAAAGACAACACGTATATGCTGAAAAACAGGGAGGAAATTCTGCGCTTTTATGCGGAAGAGTATTCCGCCCTTGATTCTTGAGAAAGCAGGTGTGGCATGGCAAAATCCAAAGGACAAACCTTTATGTTCGGCGCCGTGATCCTTATGATTTCCAACATAACGGTCAAGCTCATCGGTGCGTTGTTTAAAATTCCGCTTCAAAACTACATTCTCGGTGACGAGGGTATGGCATATTTTCAGGCGGCATATGACATTTACGTCTCGTTTTACATGATCTCGACGGCGGGTATCCCGGTCGCCATTTCGCGTATGATCGCCTCGAGCAATGCGGCGGGAAACGAACGCGAGGTTCAGAAGATCTTCCGCATTTCCTATTGGGCGTTTTTTGTCATCGGTATCGCCGCAACGGCCATTATGATGGCGATCGCCAAGCCGTACGCCTCCTTTGCAAAGTTAGATAACGCCTTTTACGCTATGCTTGCCATTGCGCCGACACTTTTCTTTATCTGTCTCTCCTCCGCTTACCGCGGCTATTTTCAAGGTCTTCAGAACATGATCCCGACCGGGGTTTCTCAGGTCATTGAATCGCTCGGAAAGCTCTCGATCGGTCTTATTGTCGGTTGGGTCATGCTGAAAAGAGGCTATCCGATCGCGGTCGTTGCCGCCTTTTCGATCTCGGGCGTCACCATCGGCGTTGCGGCGGCGACCCTTTACATCATCGTATTCAAAAAGATGTTTGCGCAAAGCTTCAAGGAAGCCGAAACGCCCTCCATGCCCGTCCGAAGCACCAAAAGCCTTTTATATGAGCTGATCATCATCTCGATTCCGATCTCGCTCGCCTCGTCCATCATGGGGCTTACAAGCTCGCTGGACGCCGTTTTGGTCGTGCGCCGTCTCACCGAGGGGGCGACCGCCGGAATCACCGATGCTTCTCTCATCGCCGCCGCAAACGATATTGCGACGACAAGCTACGGCGCTTATGCCATGCCAAAAACGCTCTTTAATATGCCGACGACCCTCATTTATCCCTTTGCGATCAGCGCGCTTCCCGCGCTTGCCACCTGCTTTTCCGCCGGTGACACGAAGAAAGCGCACACGCTGATGGATTCCTCCTTCCGCGTCGCCTCGATCGTCGCTTTTCCCTGTGCGCTCGGCATGTCGGCAATGGCGCGCCCCATTCTTTCGCTTTTGTATCATGAAAAGGCGCTTTCCGACACGACGACCGTCACCAACCTCGACGTTGCCGCTCCGTGCCTCGCGATCTTGGGACTTTCGGTCTTTTTCCTCGGCATGATCGCCGTATCCAATTCGGTTTTGCAGGCGTATCATCAGCAGAATCTGACCATCGTTTCGACGGTCTGCGGAATCATCATTAAATTTATCGCTTCGTATATCCTTCTCGGCATTCCCGCCGTGGGACTTACCGGCGCCGCCGTCGGAACAGCTCTTTGCTATGCCGTCATTATGCTGTTTAACATCTTCTTTATCGTGAAAAAGGTCGGATATTTTCCGCGCATCCGCACGACCTTCCTAAAGCCCTTTCTCGCCGCGCTCATCTGTGTAGTTCCCTGTCTCGGGGTCTATCGACTTTTGTACGATCATTTTTCGGCAAAGCTTCTGACAATTCTTGCCATCGGCCTTGCGGGCGTGGTCTACTGTGCCGCTCTTTTACTGCTTCGCGGACTGAACGAAGAGGATATCAAAATGCTTCCCAAATCCGAGACGATTCTGCGCGTTCTGAAAAAAGCGCACCTTCTCGGGTAAGTGAAACGAAAAAACAAAAAGAAAATTCGGAGAATAAATATGGAACTGACAAAAAAGCGAGAGCTTCTTTCGAAAAGCGCCTACACCGTCGACGATCTTCGCACCATTATGTGCCTTTTGCGAAGCGAAGACGGCTGTCCGTGGGATCGGGAGCAGACGCATAAATCCATTCGGAATTCTTTCCTTGAAGAAGCCTACGAGGCGGTCGAGGGAATCGACAAGGGCGACGACGCCATTTTGAAGGAAGAACTTGGCGACGTTCTCTTGCAGGTGGTTTTTCACGCCCGTATCGCCGAAGAAGAGGGCGTTTTCGATCTGGACGACGTTGCCGACGGGATCTGCAAAAAGCTGATCCTGCGCCATCCGCACGTCTTCGGCGAAACGGTCTGTGAAAATTCCGATGCGGTCCTCCAAAATTGGGACGAGATCAAGAAGGTCGAAAAGCGCCAAAGCTCCGCCGCCGACACCCTGCGCGGTGTCTCGGTCGCACTGCCGTCGCTCGTGCGGGCACAAAAACTGCAAAAGAAAGCGGCAAAGGTCGGCTTTGCCTTTCAGACCGATGACGAAGCGCTCGAAAAGCTTCGGGAGGAATTCTCCGAGCTGTGCGCGGCGCACGAGAAAAAGGACGCGGAAAACCTCTCCGAGGAGATCGGCGATCTGCTCTTCGCGGCGGCGTGCTTCGCCCGCATGAACGGCGTGGACGCCGAGGAAGCGCTGTGTCGCACCAACGAAAAGTTTCTTTCCCGCTTTGCCCGTGCCGAAGAGCTTCTCGAAAAGGAAAAATGCGCGGCATGTGAACGAGATGTAAATAAATGGCTTGCCGCGTGGAAAATTGCGAAAAAAGAGCCGAAAAACAGCGCAAAATAACAAAAAGGTACGCGATTTTACCCAAGAAGTTATTGCAATTTCGGCAAAAATTGAGTATAATAAGACCATACCAAATTCTTAAAGGAGATTTTTTCCAATGAACAAGACAGAAATGATTGCTTCCGTTGCGCAGAGCGCAAATTTGACTAAGGATCAGGCTTCCAAGGCCGTTGCCGCCGTTTTTGCTTCCATGACCGAGGCTCTCGCCGCAGGCGAAAAGGTTCAGGTTATCGGTTTCGGCACCTTCAGCGTTAAGGATTGCGCCGCAAAAGAAGCAAGAATTCCCGCAACCGGCGAAAAGAAAATGATCCCCGCCACCAAGCGTCCGAAGTTCACCGCCGGACAGGCTCTCAAAGACGCTGTAGCAAAGGCTAAGTAAGAATTTTTTCCGTATGTCCCATGCTAAGCGCATGGGACATTTTTTATTTTCTGAGGATAAAATAAGGATAAAAAATGAGACTCGATAAATATTTAAAGGTTTCGCGCATAATAAAACGACGCACGGTCGCCAACGACGCCTGCGACAACGCGCTTGTGACGGTAAACGACCGCCCCGCCAAAGCGTCCTATGACGTGAAGGTCGGCGACGTTCTGACAATCACCTTCGGGAGCCGCACCGTAAAAATCCGCGTACTTGATGTCAGCGAGCATGCGCTGAAAAAAGACGCGGCGCTGATGTACGAGGCACTCGAATAAATCGAAAATTCGCACGGTACGCCTGCAAACCGCATTTTCTCCCGCCGCACGACATATAGATGTTGCGAGAGGAGTGTGGGAAACATGGAAAAAACGGAGGAAACGCGCCCGGTCAAGACCGCGCATACCCTTTTGCTCACCGATCGGAAAAAAGCCCGTATCACAGGTGTTTACGGCATTTTGCGCTTTGACGACGAATGCGTCGTTTTGGATGTCGGCGAAAAAAGCCTTTGTCTCGAGGGCGAAGGGCTGGTAATCGACTGCTTCGGCAAAGATACGGGCGAGGTGGAGATCACGGGAAGGACCGATTCCGTTTATTATTCCGAAAGTGCCGCAAAGTCCCGACGCGGCGGGTTCTTTCGCCGCCTCGGCGGGCGTGACGATACGTGATGGAAAACGAGTTTTTCAAAGGCACGGTATTCTTTTCGGCGAATCCCCTGCCGCTTCTGCTCATGTCGCTTGCGGTCGGGGGACTCTCGGGCTTTCTGCGCGATCTTCTCGATCTTTTTTGCCGCCTTGTCGGCAAAAACCGAGCCGCCGTATTTTTTGCCGATCTGTTTTCGGTTCTGTTTTGTTACAGCGCGCTTTTCGTCTGCGCGCTGAACGAAGAAAACGGGATCCTGCGATGGTATCACGCCGTGCTTGCCATCATCGGCTTTCGGCTGTACCGCACGCTTTTTTCGCCGAGCGTGCAAAAAATACTCTCTTTTCTTCTTTCCCTTATTCGGCACGTCGTACAAGCATTGCTGTTCCCTCTGCACCTTCTTGCGGGGTACGCCGCCAAGCTTTCGGATAAGAGAAGAGCGTCCGCGCACCTTCGCCGGGAAAAAAGAGAATACGAAAAATCGAAAAAAAGCTGGCTTCGTCTTGCCTCGCGGGGGTTCGACTGTCTGCCCCCGCGCGCGGGAGAAGCGTTTTCATAATCAAACGGAAAGGACAAGCCGTCTTTTGTGCGGCGAAAAATACTATGACCGAACGTGAACTGCGGGAGATACGCCGCCATTTCAATCCCGAAAAAACCAATATCACCGCCGTATACGGCTGTCTCATTAACGATCGCCGCGAGATCGTCGCACGGTTTCGGCAATCGACCGAGCTTTCGGAATCGAGCGAGACCGAAAAGCTGCTTTCGCTCTTAAAACGCACCCTTTCGGGCGGTCTCGGCACGAACCTATTGGATCTTGCTTTTTCGACGCACCAGGTCGAAAACTCCGACGAACACCGTCTGCTCATGGCGCTCAAACGCTCGGCGCTCAAGGATGAAACAGCGCTCGAAACGTTTTATACGCGCGTCGCCGAGAATATTTCGGGCGAGGGCAATCATGTGCTTTTGGCTGCGAGCGACACCTATGACGTATTCACCCGCCACCGCGACGGCGAGCGAAAAGAAGTGTCGGAATCGGTTTACTCCTATATCGTCGCCTGCGTTTGTCCGATAAAGGACTTAAAACCGCAGTTGACCTTCAACGCTTTTGACAACGCCTTTCACACGCTGACGGGCGGTGCGGTTCTGGGTGCGCCCGAGGTGGGATTTTTGTTCCCCGCCTTTGACAACCGAAACGAAAACATTTACAACACGCTCTTTTACACTCGCGACATCACGGGCGGCGGCGAAGCGCTTGCCGAGCGGCTTTTCGGACTCTCGCTCCCTATGCCGGCGGCGCAGCAGCGAGAAAATTTCGACGGCTGTCTTGCCGAGACGGTGAGCGGCGATTTCGAGATTCTGCGCTCGGTACACAGTCAGATCTGCGAAATGGTCGAAGAACACAAAAACGAGAAAACCGAAGAACCGCTTTTCTTAAATAAGCGCGTTTTGACCGAAGCGTTGCAATCGGGCGGCGCGGACGAAAAGCAAACCGAAGCTTTTTGCGCGAAATTTGACGAAAGCTTCGGCGAACACGCGGAGATTCCTCCGCAGAATCTTCTCGACTTGAAGACTTTCAGCGTCAAAACCCCCGATGTTTCGATCAAGGTCAATCCCGACCGCACCGATCTTATTTCGACTCAGATCATCGGCGGGACAAAATATATTTTAATTCGTGCCGACGAAGAGATCGAGGTCAACGGAGTTCCGCTTTCCTGACCGAAAAAGCAAAAGATTCGAGGTGAAAGAAATGTCCGACGTCGCGTCCTTAACCAAGCTTTCGTTTTTCAAGGTCGGCGATTATCATTACAAAACGCATGAGATCTGCGATTTCCGCCACTATCCCCGCCCGCATTACTGCATGGGGCTGACCTTGCGCGGAAAAGCGTGTTTTTATCGGGAAAAAGACTGTGTGAGCCTCGTTCCGGGGGATATCATCTTTGTCCCCGTCACCTCGCGTTATCTTTCCGAGTGGGAGGGCGACCCCGAAATTCACTACACAAGCTTTCATTTTTCGTTTGAGGGGTATAATCTTTTCACGTCCAAACGGGATTTTCCCGTGCAAAAGGTCGAAGGAATCGATTTTGTGCGCATGCGGACGCTTTTCGAGACGGCGTATCAAAACTGCGGCGGCGATGAATCGGAACAGCTTCGCGCACTGGGGGCTTTTTATGAGGTTCTGTCCGAGGTTGTGCCGCGGCTTCGGTACAAGGATATGCAAAGTCGCGACAACCGCGTCGAAAAGGCGCTCGAATATATCGGAATGCACTACACACTCCCCGTCACGGTGGACGAGCTTGCCGAGGTTTGCCACATGAGTACCTCGCATTTTTACGCCTGCTTCAAAAACGCCGTCGGAATGTCGCCCATCGAATACAAAAACTCCGTCTGCATAAACCGCGCCATGCTGCGTCTTGTGTCGGAGGATAAAACGATCGAAGAGATCAGCGAAGAGCTGGGCTTCGAGTCGGCGGCATACTTCCGCAAGGTCTTTAAGCGCGTCACGGGAAAAACGCCGAAAGAGTATCGGAAGTCGGCGGGGGAAAAGTAACTTCCGCCTTTGCGTAACGGGACAGTGACAAATGGAAAAGAAAAAAGAATTTCCTGTGCGAATGAAAAATCGTTTGGAAAATTACGATTACAGCACCTGCGGCACCTATTTTATCACAATTTGCACTTTAGGAAAACAAAACCGTTTTGGGAAGAGTGTAGGGGCGACCGATGGTCGCCCCTACAATGTCGCGGGTTGTCAATCAATTGAAAGGATATGTATCAAGACGAGTGGACGCAACCGTTTGGCAAAAATCATTTTACAACCACATCATCCGAAACGCAGCGGATTATGAAGAACACCGAAACTACATATATGAAAATCCGATTCGTTGGCGTTGTAACAAACCGTAATGCAACACGTCTGTCCCTTTTTCGGGCAAAGTTACTTTTTTTCTTTTCGGAAAGAAAAAGTAACCAAAAAGAAAGGAAACTCAGGGGCTGTGCCCTTAAGAATCTCCTGATGATATGATTTTTATATTCAGTCAAAAGCGAAACGCTTTTGATCGCCTGCTTTATGACCAATCCTACGAAAAAAACGCATCGGCAGACAAAGCTCCCGCCTCTCGGCGGGAGCTTTTCTTTATAAAAACAACACGATATATCACACCGCAAGCGTCGCCTTGCGTTCGATATCACCCGAAAACTCTTCGAGCAGCGGGCGGATATACTCCGCGATGAATTCCTCGACCTGCTGCGGGGCACGGCCGACGTAATGCTCGGGCGTGAGCGATTTTTCCACTTCCTCGGCGGAAAGTCCGAAAGCGGGGTCGGCGAGGATTCGTTCGATGAGGTCGTTTTTGCCGCCCTCTTCTTTGACGTTCTTGCCTGCCGCGATCGAATGAACGCGGATGCGCTCATGCAATTCCTGACGGTTGCCGCCCTTTTTCACCGCGTCCATCATGATGTTTTCGCTCGCCATGAAGGGAAGCTCGTTCATCAGCCGCGCACGGATCATCTTGGGGTATACCACCAGCCCGTCGGTGACGTTCAGCATAATATCGAGCATGCCGTCGCACGCCAAAAACGCTTCGGCAACGGCGATACGCTTGTTGGCGGAATCGTCGAGCGTGCGCTCGAACCACTGCGTGCCGGCGGTGAAAGCGGGGTTCAGCGAATCGGTGATGATATAGCGCGCCAACGCCGAAATGCGCTCGCAGCGCATGGGGTTGCGCTTGTACGGCATGGCGGACGAACCGACCTGGTTCTTTTCAAAGGGTTCCTCCATTTCCTTGAACGACTGCAAAAGGCGCATATCGTTCGAAAATTTATACGCGCTCTGCGCGATCTGCGAAAGAGTCGAGAGGATTCCCGCGTCGACCTTGCGGGAATAGGTCTGTCCCGAAACGGGAACATAGGCGTCAAAGCCGAATTCGCGGCAGATCAGCTCCTCCATCTTCTTGACCTTTTCGCCGTCGCCGCCGAAAAGCTCCATAAAGCTTGCCTGCGTGCCCGTTGTTCCCTTCGATCCGAGAAGCTTCAGCTCCGCAAGACGGAAGCGAAGCTCTTTTACGTCGCAGTAAAGCTCGTTTATCCAAAGGGTCGCGCGCTTGCCGACCGTCGTCGTCTGCGCCGGCTGCAAGTGCGTATATCCGAGACAGGGCATATCTTTGTATTGCAAGGCAAAATCCGAAAGATTGGCGATCACGCCGACCAGCTTTTTCAAAATAAGGTGCATCGCGTCGCGCATGATGATCACATCGGTGTTGTCGCCGACATAGCAGGAGGTTGCGCCGAGATGAATGATGGGCGCCGCCTTGGGGCACTGCTTTCCGTAGGCGTAAATGTGCGACATAACGTCGTGACGCACCTCTTTTTCGCGCGCCTTTGCCACGTCGAAATTGATATCGTCCACGTGCGATTCCATTTCGTTTATCTGTTCGTCGGTGATGTCAAGTCCCAGCTCTTTTTCGGCTTTGGCAAGAGCGACCCACAGTCTTCTCCATGTGGAAAACTTTTTCTGCGCCGAAAAAAGATATTGCATCTCTTTCGAAGCATAGCGGGCGGAAAACGGGCTTTCGTAGATCTCGTTTGCGTTCATTCTTCTTTTCCTTTCTCGTCGTACCGTGTTTTTATTCCTTCCGATCCCTTCGGTCGTTCCGATCGCGCCGACAGGCGGTCTTTTTATCGTCAAAACACGTCGCGCCGCAAAGAATAAGCTTTGCGGCGTGATTTTTTTATTTTTGAAGCAATTTTTCGACAGCGGCAAGCTTTGTGCAAACGCACAAAACGCCGATTGCCTCGCGAAGCTCCTCGCATGTCGGGAAGGACGGTGCGATTCGGATGTTTTTATCCTCCGGATCCTTGCGATACGGGAAGGTCGCGCCCGCGCCCGTGAGCTTTACGCCCGCGTTTGCACACAGCTCCGCCGTGCGCTTCGCACAGTCGGGCAGGGTGTTAAAGCTGACAAAATACCCGCCGCGCGGATTCGTCCACGCCGCAATATCGCTCTCACCGAGGTTTTCGTTCAGTACCGAAAGAACGGTTTCGAATTTCGGGCGCAGAATTTCGGCGTGCTTCCTCATATAAGCGCGCATACCGTCGGCGTCTTTAAAATATTTCACATGACGAAGCATGTTCATCTTATCGTGTCCGATGGTCTGATACGCCATGACCTTTTTGATATGCTCGATGTTGCCGACCGACGACGCCATTACCGAAACGCCCGAACCGGGATATGTAATTTTGGAGGTCGACATGAACACATACGGAAGATTCGGATGACCCTCCTTTTCGCATTCGTCGATGATGTTGAGAAGGGTGTCGCCCTCGTCGTAAAGGTCGTGAATGCAGTAGGCGTTATCCCAGAAAATACGAAAATCCTTCGAGGCGGGTGTGAGCGCCGCAAAGCGTTTCACCGTCTCGTCCGAATAGGTGTATCCTTCGGGGTTGGAATACTTCGGAACGCACCAAATGCCGCGCACATCGGGATCCTTCACCCACTTTTCCACCTCGTCCATATCGGGGCCGTTTTCGGTCATGGGAATGTTGATCATCTCGATTCCGAGCGATTCACAGATACCGAAATGGCGGTCATAACCGGGGACGGGACAGAGAAATTTGTTGATCTTGTTTTTCACCCACGGACCGTTGCCGCCGTTTACGCCGTACAGAAGACAGCGAACCATCGCGTCATACATCAGATTCAAGCTGGAGTTTCCGCCGACAATGACGTTTTCGGGGCGGACTTCCAAAATATCGGCAAAAAGCTTCTTTGCGTCCTCAATGCCGTCCACCAGTCCGTAATTTCGGCAGTCGGTGCCGTTGTCGGCATAACAGTCCTCGTTGCGGGAAATGGTGGTGAGCATCTGCTCGGAAAGCTCAAGCTGACGCTTTTCGGGCTTTCCGCGCGACATGTCGAGCGAAAGGTGCTTTTCGCACAGGGCTTTGTATTCTTCTTCCAGTGCTTTTTTCTGCGACGAAAGCTCGTCTTTTGTAAGGGTCGTATACTTCATGGAACAAAACTCCTTCTTGCAACGGGAGCGCGAACAGCGTATTAAAATTCCGCGCTTCCGACCGTTCTCGGGAATGCTTCCACATCCCGAATGTTCGAAATGCCGGTTAAGTACATGATCAGTCTCTCAAAACCGAGACCGAAGCCGGCGTGCTTGGCTCCGCCGTATTTGCGAAGCTCGAGATACCAGTAATAATCCTCGGTCGTCATGGAAAGCTCCTTCATGCGCGCTTCCAGCCGGTCGAGACGTTCCTCACGCTGAGAGCCGCCGATCAGTTCGCCGACGCCGGGAACCAGCATATCCATGGCGGCGACCGTCTTGTCGTCGTCGTTCATGCGCATATAAAACGCTTTGATCTCCTTCGGGTAATCGGTGACAAAAACGGGTTTCCCGAAGATCTTTTCGGTGAGATAGCGCTCGTGCTCGGTCTGAAGATCGATTCCCCACGATACGGGATAATCGAACTTGTTTCCGCTCTTCTGCAAAAGCTCGATGGCTTCGGTATAGGTCACATGACCGAAATCGGAATCGACCAAAGCGGTAAGACGCTCGATGAGCGTATTGTCGACAAATTTGTTAAAGAATTCCATTTCCTGTTTGCACTCGCGCAGAACATAGGAAATGACATATTTTACCATGTCGCTCGAAAGCTGCATATCGTCCTTCAGATCGGCAAAAGCGATCTCGGGCTCGATCATCCAGAACTCGGCGGCGTGGCGCTGCGTGTTGGAATTTTCCGCGCGGAAGGTCGGACCGAAAGTGTAGACCTTACCGAACGCCATGGCGAAGCACTCGGCTTCCAGCTGACCCGAAACGGTGAGGTTGGTGGATTTTCCGAAAAAGTCCTTGGAAAAATCGACCTTGCCGTCCTCGGTGCGCGGCGGGTTGTCAAGATCCAGCGTGGTGATGCGGAACATTTCGCCCGCGCCCTCGGCGTCGCTCGCTGTGACGATCGGGGTGTTGACGTAAACAAAGCCGCGCTTTGCGAAAAATTCATGAATCGCCTGTGCGGCGGCACTTCTCACACGGAAAACAGCGTGGAAGGTGTTGGCGCGGGGGCGAAGATGCGCGATGGTGCGCAGATATTCCATTGTATGCCGCTTTTTCTGCAAAGGATAATCGGGGGTCGAGGTTCCCTCCACTACGACGGTCTCCGCCTTCAGTTCAAAAGGCTGGGGTGCGTCGGGCGTGAGAACAAGCGTACCCGTCACCGACAGTGCGGCGCTGATATTCTGTTTTGCGATCTCTTTATAGTTTTCCAGTTTTTCGCTTTCGAAAACGACCTGAATCGGCTTGAAGCAGCTGCCGTCTCCCAGTTCGATAAAGCCGAAAGCGTTGCTGGCACGGATGGTTTTGACCCAACCGGCAACCGTTACGGTCTTGCCTCCGAATTTTTCGGGGGCGTCAAAGATTTCTTTTACAAAGATTCTTTCCATGGTTTTCTCCTGTTCGCTTTCCAAATGAATAATTTTCAATTGTAAAAATGCAAAAATCCTTCAAATTCGGAACACCCAACTATTATACACCACATTTTTGCAAATTTCAATAGGAAAATATTCATTTTTCGGTTTTTGTTACAAATTCATCGAAAATACGCCGATGACCCCGCGAATCGTTTTCACGGGGTCATCGGATAAATTTCTCACTTTGCGCCGTTTACGCCGCAAGAATTATAATCCGAGCATGGCGGCGCCGATAATGCCGGCGTCGTTTCCGAGGGCGGCAATGCGCACCTTGGTCTTCAGATCCTCGGGGTTGTTGCGCGAATACTGTTCGCGGTCGATAATCTCCTGAAGGGGCTTCGTGAGATATTCCTTCTCGTTGCAGATACCGCCGCCGATGACCAATACTTCGGGCTGGAAGATGTTGATCATGTTGACCGTTCCCGCCGCAAGATACGCGATATACATATCGACCACTTCCTTGCCCGCCTTGTCGCCCTTGCGCATGGCGTCGAAAGCGGTTCTGCCGCCGGCGTTTTCAAGCTTGCCGCCGCACATTTCCCACATGATCGTGTCCTTGCATTCCTTCATCTTGTCCTTGGTCATATTGATAAGACCCGTCGCCGAGCTGTACGCCTCCCAGCAGCCGCGTCTTCCGCACGAGCAGGGTCTGCCGTTGTATTCGATAACGGTGTGTCCCAGCTCCGCACCCGAGAAGTTAAAGCCCGAATAGATCTTGTTGTCGATGACGATACCGCCGCCGAGACCCGTTCCGAGCGTAATCATGACCGAATTTTTGTGTCCCTTCGACGCGCCGCAGGCAACCTCACCCTTGGCGGCGGCGTTGGCATCATTCTCGATCAGAACCTTCTTCACGCCGAGGAATTCGCGCAGCTTCTTTGCGAGGGGATAATGAAGGAACGGAAGGTTGTTGGCATAGACCACCTCGCCCGATACGCTGTCCGCCGTTCCGGGCGTTGCGATGCCGGCATATTCCACTTCGTCGACCGAAATGCCTTGGTCGTCGCACAGCTTCTTCGCCAGCGCCGCCATGTCCTTGATGATCTCGTCCGCTTCGCGGTCCGCCTTGGTGGGAACGCTTCCCTTGCGCAGGATCTTACCTTCCTCGTTTACGATACCGATGGCAATGTTGGTACCGCCGAGGTCAACACCGATATAATACATAGCTTTCTCCTTGCTTTTTTGTAAATTGCGGAAATATTTTCCGCGTACTTCTTTATTATAAGAAAATCTCGTCGGTTTGTCAACAGAAAAAACATTTTTCGGGATTATTTCTCCCGCCGCGCGGGCAAAACGCAAAAGCCCCGCGCGTCTTTTCGCAAAAAGAGGCGAAAGTGTCGCGAAAAAGGTTGAAATATCGCCGAAAATTTGTTATACTGTATTTGTATTCTTATTTTTTGGAACAGGACAGTTTGTTTATGATGATAAAATCCGAATCCGTAAAAATCATTCCCGCAGCGACTCCCGTTTATTCGCTCGGCTTTTGCGCACTGCACACACCGATTCTTTCCTCGGTGACAATACGCGGTCTTGCGGGACTTTCGGCTCATTCCGTGTCGCTTTCGGTATACGGACTCTCGAAATCGGGCTTTTTCTCGGAAAAATGTGTTTTTTCGGGCGGCGAGCTTTTCTTCCGCGAGACCGAGGGCGATCTGCATTTTGACCTTCAGAACGCCGACTTTCGTCTGAAAAAAGACTTTTTCCGCAATCTGAAGGCGCCCGTCACGGGCAAGATCTGCGTGGAAGCGCTGATCGACGGCGTCCGCTTTTCGGGCGACGCTCCGATCACGCTGCTGCCTGCCCGCACCTATCCGGTCGGGGCGGCAAGCGCGTATTTTGCCGTTTGCCTTTCGCCGTTTCATTCCGAAATCTCCCGCATCATCGAAAAAGTGCCGCCTCGGGATCTCGAAGCGCTTTACGCTTCTCTCAAGCGCGAAGCGATCATCTATTCCGTAAAAGACTGCGATTTTCTTCGCAAAAATACGCCCTTCGACGATATCCGAACGCTGTACACGGGGCGCGCCCGCATGGCGTCGCCTCTTGAAATGGCACAGCTTTTCTGCTGTGCGGCTCTGCGCGTCGGATTTTCGCCGATTGTCGCCGCCTTTCGCGGCGGAAAAGCGCCGCATCTTTTCTGCGGCGTTGCCGAAGAGGGCGTTTTTGATCGTGCGGTCGGGCTTTCTCACGCGCGTCTTTTGTCGGCTCTCGGCACGCGCCGTGCGGCGGTCTTTGATGTCTCCTGCCTCTTCACGGGACACAGCGTGGATCTTTCCGACGCCTGCCACAAGGCGGAGGAGGAGCTTCGGGACTTGAATCCCGCCTTCATCGTCGATATCGGACGGGTCCTTGCGGGCGGCGCGGACTTTTTCGGGCTGTATCCCGAAGACGCCCCGCACGAAAAGGCGTTTCTCGAAACGCTCCGCAAAGCGCCCGACACCAAGAAAAACACGCTTTCGTCCCTTGCGGAATCGCTGACGCACACCGATAAAACGCCGCTTCTTTCCTATTCGTTCGAAGAACACGGCGGCATTTTCGTTCATTTTTCCGATTTTTCCCTTCTGCCGTCTCTTGCGGCAAAGGAGGTCGAATACGCCCTTGCGGGGACGGCGGATCTTGCGGATCTTCAAAAGATCGCGCCGTATTCCGACGGCATAAGCGCTCTGTTTCCCGCGCCGTCCCGCACGTCGGAGCTGAACCGTGCGGAAAAAGATGAGTTGGAACGGCATATTGCCGCTTACCGCGCCGCCCTTTCGGAGCTTGAGCGCAAAAATACGCTCGGCGTTCCGCAGAGTCTCGCACTGCAGCTCTCCGAAGCCGAAGCGCTTCTCGGCACGACCGAGGACGGGGAAAAAGAACTGTATCTTGCCTGCGGTTTTCTTCGTTATTCCGAAAAGCTCGCGCCCGCCGCTCTTTATCCCGTTCATCTTGCCGTGTCGGGCAACCGTCTTTTTCTTCGTTTTACGGCGAAAGTGCCGTATGTCAACCGCCTTTTATGCGAGACGGTAAAGCGTCTCGGTGCCGGGGCGTTTTTCGAGCGCTACGGACTGCCCGGGAACGATTTTTCCGACATCATGACCTGCTTCGAAACGCTCTGCGAAAAAAGCGGGTATACCTTTATCAAAGAAGCGGCAATCGGCGCTTTTCCGTATCGGAACAGCGTTCTCGCCTTTGATATCGTCGATAAAAGCGATAAGATTCTCGCCGACAAAACCGCCTCTTTTCTGCTTTCCGACGAAGAAAAAACGTCTCCCGCGCTCCCCGATGAGAGAGTGCGCGCAAACAAAGAAACGGTGCGAAAGCTTTCGGAAACGCTTCTTTCACCGTTTGACGGCGATGCTCTTCTTGCCGCCGCGCTTTGCCGCGACGAAGATCTGCTTTTGTCATCGGGTGACGCGGCGCTCTTTTCCGATGCGGTGCTTGCCGCCGCGCAGAATAATCTGCGGCTCGGCTTTTCGACGCTGATCTGCGCCGAAGAAACGTCTTCGCTCTCGGCGCTTGAAGCATCTTTTGACGACTGCGGGCTTTCCGAGTGCGTTCTCCCTCTGCACGACGGCTGTGAGACGAAGGAGGTGCTCCGCACAAAGCTTGCGGCGCTGTCCTCCGCCGCTCTTTCCGAAGCCGAAAACGGAGAAAGCGGCGAAGTCGAAGGCAAGAACGAGAGCACTCTTTCCGACGCGGAGGCGGAGGAATACGTTCTTTTGCGCGACCGTCTTTTTGCCTATCACGACGCCAAAGCGAAGCGCTTTGATTTTGCCTTTTCGTTTTACGACGCCGCGCGCGCCTACACCGCCGCAGGTGAAAATTTGTCCGAAGAGGAACGCGAGATCCGAATCGAACCCGAAACGATCTTCTATCCCGATATGGGCAAAGCGTCGGTCGAAGCGCTGTTTGAAGCCCAGCATGAGCTGTGCCGCGCGGCGCGCGCTCTTTTCCCCGACCGACCGTATAAAGAACATCCCTTTTTTTCGGTCGGCACGACCGAGAACGAACTTGCGCTTCCCACCGTGGCGCACCTTTTGGAAAAATGCCGTCTTGCCGCCGAGGAATTTTTGCCCGCCGCCCGAACGGTCTCCGAAAGCATGGGCTTTGTGCCCTCCGACATTTTCTCGCTCCCCTCACTGTACGCCCTTCTCTCACTTTCCGTCCTTTTGCTCAAGCGCTGTGACGCGGGCATAACGGGCGAGCTTTTGGCGGGCGATGTCTATGCGGTCTCGCAGAAACTCTGCGCTCTTTCGGAGCTTGCGGCGGACATTCTGCGCGAAAAAGAGGGACTTTGCGAATTTGACGAGGGAATCTTTTCGCTCGACGCGAAGGATCTTTTTGACAAGTGGGCGAGCGGACACGACCTGTCCCGATCCGATATCACCAAAACCGTAAACGCCTACCGCACGGTCGAACCCGCATTTTCGGACAGTGCGAAAAAAGGCACTGCCGAGGTTTTGCACTCTCTTTACCGTCTGTCCGAGCTTTGCGCCCGCTTTGACGAAGAAAGCAACGAAGTCGCACCGTATTTTGCGGGGTACTGGAACGGAACGGGCACCGATTTTCAAAAGCTTTTCGCCCTTTCGGATTTTGCCAAAAACGCCGACGTTTTGCTGAAAAAGATCTTCGGCACCGACACCGAAGCGCGAAAAAAAGCGGCAAAGGCTCTGCCCGACGCGGCAAGCCGTCTTGCTTCGGACGAAGAGCTTTCCGGAGCCGTCGTTTCGGCGGCGGGGCTTTTCGACCGCATGTTCTCGGATGAGAGCAGTTTTTTGCGTCTCGCATCAATGCTCGGCGTCGATCTTTACGCGCTCTGCTTTGAAGACGGCATTCTTTCGGATAACGGGCTGTATGCTCTTCTCTGCGACTGGCAGAGCGCGGCGGATATTCTTCCGCGCGTCTGTGAATATAACCGCTGTGCGGCGCGCTGCCGCAAGCTCGGGATTTCGGTTTTCGTCGATTATCTCGAAACGCACGCGGCGACGGCGGGGGTCGAAGCGATCTTCCTTCGCTCCCAGTTACACCTGATTTTAAAGCAAATTGCCCTGTGCGGCAAAAAGCTTCTTTCTTATCCCGATTACGGGCGTGACGCCGCACGTCTGTGCGGTCTTCACGAAAAGCGTCTTCGGGACAACCGCCGCGCCGTGCGCGAGCTGTATCTCCGCCGCGTGGGCGCTTACCTTCGCGAAAATCCCGAAAAAGCCGCGGCCTTTTCGGACGATCTTTCGCGCGAGAGCGTTTGCGCCGAGGACATTCTTCTTCGTCACGGCGACCTTTTGCGCACCCTCTTCCCCATTGTGACGGCACAGCCCTCCCGCACGGGATTTTTGTCGGGCTTTGAGACCGTCGCGGTGCTCGACGCGGGACGGCTCACCCCCGAAAGAATCCTGTCCGCTCTTCCTCATGCCAAGCACAAGCTTTTCTTGTCCGATCCGCAGACCGAGCTTTCGGCTTCGGCGGCGGCTCTTTTGCGGCGGGGCGGCATCGCGGTCTTTTCGCCCGCACCTTCGGACGGGAAACGTGCCGAGGCTCTTTCGCATTTTCTCTCCCCCGTTTCGGGCTTTGACCGCGAGAGCGGAAAGAACGTTCCCGAGGCACAGACCGTGGGGCTGGAGGTTCTGAAGGCACTCGAGAAAGACCCCGAACAAAAAATCGCACTTCTTGCCGCAAACCGCGGACAGCTCGGCGCGCTGAGGGGTGTTTTGCGCATTCTTTGCGAAAAAAGCCCCGCCGCCGACCGTGCGGTAAAGGAACGCCGCATCGATATTCTTCCCGCCGAAGTCAAGCTTTATCGGCATTACGATCTGGTTCTGCTCGGCGCCGCTTACGGCGCGGAGGGCGGCGACATCGACGTTCCCGCCGAGAAGCCTGCCTCTCTTTTGTCCGCACTTTGCGGGGCGGATACAAAACGCGCGGTTCTCGTCTCGACCTTTGCTCCGCACCGCTATCCCGACCTTCTCGGTTCGCGCGCGGCGCTCTTTGCCGCATCGCTTTCGACGGCGGCATCCGAGGGGATCGACGCCCTTTACGACCCGTACCGCCCGACGAGAAACGTCGAGGCAAGCGCCGTCGAATTCTGCCGTCTTCTTACGAAGCACAAAATTCCCTGTGCGCTTTTGCGAGACGGGCGCGGCGTTGTGTTCGGCGAAGGGCAAAACCGCAAGAACTGCCGTTTCGATTCGGAAGGACTGATCCCCGATCTTTCGAAGAATCCCGCGCTTCTGCATTTGGACAGTGCGGCTTTATATCTCGATCCGCAAAAGCTGCTCTTTGAAGTCGAAGCGCTTTTAGGAGAAAACAAAAACGAAAAAGACAAGGAGGGCACGGTATGAGCGGCGGCACCATCGGCATCGATCTCGGAACGGCAAACACGCTGGTCTGCACCCGTCACGGCGGCATTATCATCCGCGAGCCCTCCTATGTAACCTACGACACGCGAACCAACCGCGTTTTGTCGGTCGGGAACGAGGCAAAAGCCATGTACGGCAAAACGCCGCCGTATGTCTGCGCCATGCGTCCCCTGCGCGACGGCGTTATCGCCGATCTCGAGCTTACGGGCGAAATGCTTCGCGTTTTTATCCGAAAGGCGCTCGGAAACAGCATTTTTGCCTCCCGTCCGAATATTATTATCTGTATTCCCTACGGCGTCACCGACGTCGAACGAAAAGCCGTCGAGGAAGCGACGCTCGAGGCGGGTGCGGGATCGGTATCGCTGATCGAAGAACCGATGGCGGCAGCGATCGGCGCAGGACTTCCCATCCGCGCCGCCTGCGGCTGTATGGTCGTCGATATCGGCGGCGGAACGACCGAGGTCGCCGTCATCTCACTCGGCGGGATTGCAAAATCGGTCTCGCTGCGCACGGCGGGCGATCGCTGTACCGAGGCGATCGTGTCGCACATTCGGCGCAAATTCAACGTCGTCATCGGCGAAGGCACCGCCGAGGACATTAAAATCGCCATCGGCTCGGCGCATCCCACCACCGACATCGGTGTCGCCGAGGTGCGGGGCCGCAATATTTTAACGGGGCTTCCCGCCGCCATGAATGTTTATTCCAGCGACATCCGCGAAGCGCTCGAAGAACCGCTCGCGGCGGTCGTGGACGCCATCAAGGCGACGCTTGAGGGCACATCGCCCGAGCTTTGCTCGGACATATACGACAACGGGATCGTCCTCACGGGCGGCGGCGCACAGCTTTGCGGGCTGGACACGCTGATCTCCGAAAAGACCCATCTTCCCGTTTATATTTCCAAAGCCCCTCTCGACTGCGTTGCCGAGGGCATTTTACGGGTCATGGAAAACAAAGAAAAAGACCTTTTGGTCTCGCGCTTAAAGCGCGCCGAAAACGAATAAAACGAGGCAAAAACATGAACGAAGTTATCTTGCGCAATACGCTTTCCGAACAGTATCTCTGTGCCGCGAAGAAAACCTTCCGCACTGAGGACGCTCTTTCCTTCTCGGACAATAAGACCGTTTTGGTTCAGATCTCCGATCTGCACGGCGATCTTCGCTCCTTTCAAAACGCGCTTGCGCTCATCCGTCACATAAAACCGACCTTCGCCGTCCACACGGGCGACGTCGTGACATGGAACGCAAGCGACGACAGCCGCTTTTTCTACGACGGCATCGAAAACGAGACCGTGCCGATCTTCAACACGATCGGCAATCACGACACGTTCCGCAACGAGCGCACCCTCTCCGAAAAAGAGCTGTACGAAATGTTCGTCTCGCCCCTCTCGGGCATCGTCTGCGACGAAAAGCCGTATTATTTCGTCGATTTCGAAAAGGAGGCGCTTCGTCTCATCGTCCTTTGCCCGTATGATTTCGAGTCGGCGGATTCTTCGATCCGCGACAAATACGCCGTAAAGAAAGAGCAGGCGGACTTTTTGTGCCGTGCGCTTTCCGAAGCGAAAGAAAAAGGCTTCGGTGTTCTCATCGCGATGCATGAGCTTGCGGACGAGCCGAAACTGTGCGACGCCGACAACCGCTTCTGCCAGCGCTTCGATCCCCATCCGTGGGGCGGGCGGCGTGCGGAACACGATCCGTTTGTCGTCGAGGACATTGTGGAGGCTTTCCGACGCGGCGAAAAGATCGAAAAGACCTACACCTACAGCCGCACGGGCGAAAGCTTCACGGTCGAACACGCCTTTTCGGGGCGCGGTGAATTCATCTGTTATCTCACGGGACACCGCCACGGCGATTTCTGCGGAACGCTTGCGCATCATCCGGGACAGCTTTTCTTCTGCATGACCTGCACGGGCTGTTTCCCCGAGGGCTATCATAACATCGGCGAGGAGATCTCCGATCTGCCCCGCATTCCCGACACCGTCACCGAAGACGCGCTCAACGCCTATGTGATCGACCACGAACAAAAGACCGTCTCGGTCGTGCGCTACGGTGCGTTGATCAACGACAGGGGCGAAATGCGCGTTTTCGAAAAGTTCCGTTACGAAACGCTTTAAAAGTACTTGATTTGCCTGTCGAAAAATTGTATAATAGGTGCGTGCCGCTTTGCGGCGCATACCGTATGTTTTTAAACAAAAAGGATGAATCTTTTATGTATCTTCTGACAGCCGACACCACCGCCAAGACCGCGTCGGTTTGTATCGCGCGGGATCATCCCCTTTTCGGGGTGCTCCCGGTCGCGCAGTTCACGCAGAACGGAACGCTCACACACAGCGAAAGCCTGCTTCCGCTGATCGACCGCGCGCTCTCGCTCTCGTCGCTTGCCCTTTCGGATATTTCGGCTTTGGCGCTTCCGGCGGGTCCCGGCTCGTTTACGGGCGTGCGCATCGGCGTTTCCGCCTTCAAGGGACTTTCCTTCGCGCTCGGAAAAGACGTTCCGTGCATTCCGCTTTCGACGCTCGAATGCCTTGCCGAAAATCTTTCGCACTGCGCCGAAAACACGATTCTCTGCCCGCTTATGGACGCGCGGCGGAACCAGTTTTACAACGCGCTCTTCACCGTGAAGGGCGGAGTCGTAAAACGGCTTTGCCCCGATCGCGTCATCACGGAGAAAGAGCTTTCCGCCGAGCTTTCCGGGCAGTACGCAAGACGGCGCGTCGTTTTAAACGGCGACGGCGCCGAGCTTTTCTTCTCTCTTCTTTCCGACGAGAAAAAAAAGCCGCCGCACATCACGCTTTGCACTCCGCGTGATCTTTACGAGGACGCTTTTTCCGCGGCGGTCGTCGCCGCGCGCATCCTGCGCTCGGGGGTCGATCTTTCCCGCTTTACGGGCGAAGCGCTCGCCCCGACTTACCTTCGCCTTTCGCAGGCGGAACGTGAGCGCAGCGAAAAACTGAAACGGGAAACGCTCTGAACCCGTTCCGAAAATTTATCCGAAACGCTATCTTCTAAGGAGAAAAAATCATGGATCTACAGTATGAATCGGCTGTCGAGAAAATTCTTTGCAGCGAAAATGACATCAAAGAACAAGTCCGCCGCGTATCGCGCGAGATCGAAGCGTACTACAAAAATTCCGAAAAGAAGCTTCTTCTGCTCGGCATTTTAAAAGGTTCGGTCGTCTTTATGGCGGATCTCATGAAAGAACTGCGCCTTCCTCTGGAGGTCGACTTCATGAAGCTTTCCTCCTACGGAAAAAGCGCCGTTTCCTCGGGCAACATCGTCGTAAAAGCGGGACTGGAACGCAAAGATCTTTCCGATTACAACGTTCTCATCGTCGAGGACATTCTCGACACGGGCAACACGCTTTACTGGCTTTTGGACTTTTTAAAGACCGAGCATCACTGCGAGGATGTGAAGATCTGCACTCTGCTTGACAAGCCCGACCGCCGCGAAAAGCCCGTTTCGGTCGATTTCGGCTGTTTCACCATTCCCGACGAATTCGTCATCGGCTACGGACTGGATTACGACGAGCTTTACCGCAATCTTCCGTATGTCGGCGTTTTGAAGCGCGAAATTTACGAAAAATAAACTGAGCACGGGCGCAAATGCAAATAAAACATAAAGGAGTTTTTCTCACCATGTGGAAGGAATTCAAAGCGTTCATCGCAAAAGGCAACGTCATGGACATGGCAGTCGGCGTTATCATCGGCGGCGCGTTCGGAAAGATCGTTTCGTCGCTCGTCTCCGACATTTTCACGCCGCTCATCAGTCTTATCACGGGAAGCGCCAACTTCAGCGATCTGAAGATCGTTTTGAAGGCAGCCGAGCTTGCCGAAGACGGAACCGAGCTTGTCCCCGCCGCAACGTTGAATTACGGCACGTTTATTCAGAACGTGATCGACTTTTTCGTCATCGCGCTTTGCGTCTTTTTGCTGGTTAAAATCGTAAACACCGTTCGCGTAAAAGCGGAAGAGCTTGTGAAAAAGCCCGAGCCCGAAAAGGAAGAAGAACCCGAAAAAGAGCCCGAGCCGACCAAGGAAGAAATTCTGCTCACCGAAATTCGCGACCTTTTGAAGGAAAACGCGCAGAAATAACGCTTTTTTGACTCAAGGAGAAGCCTATGAACACCTACACGGTCAAGATGAAGGAAAACGAGTATTGGTACGGGCTGTGCGTTGCCGACGGCACAAAATTTCCGCTCGGCGCGCCGTCGGTTTATGAGGCGGATTTCACCGTAAACCCGACGGGCAATCAGGTCGCGCCGCTTTTTCTTTCCAACAAAGGACGGTACATATACGGCGAAGCCTGTTTTGCCGTTTCGGTAAAAGAGGGCACTATCACCGTCCGTTCGGACGGTGTGATCGAGCTGATCGAAGCGGGAAGTACGCTGAAAGAGGCGTTTCTCGCCGCCTGTTCGTCGCATTTCCCGCCGCAGCGCGGCATTCCGCCCCGCGAATTTTTCGAGGTGCCGCAATACAACACGTGGATCGAGCTTGTTTACGATCAAAACCAAGCCGACATTCTTTCCTATGCGCGAAAGCTCATTGAAAACGGCTATCCCGCCGGTATTTTCATGATCGACGACATGTGGCAGAAATATTACGGCTGTTGGGAATTTGAGCGCGAGCGTTTTCCCGATCCGAAGGCGATGTGCGACGAGCTTCACGAGCTGGGCTTCAAGATCATGCTTTGGACTTGTCCCTACGTCTCGCCCGACAGCATAGAATTTCGCGAGCTTCGCGACCGGGATTGTCTGACAAAGACCTCTGACGGCAGGATCTCGCTTCACGAGTGGTGGGACGGTTATTCCGCGGCGCTCGATCTTTCCAATCCCATTGCCGTGGTCTGGTACAACGAAAAGCTGCAAAAGCTCTGCCGCGAATACGGCATTGACGGCTTCAAGTTTGACGCGGGCGACGCGCGTTTTTATCAAAACGACAAGATATCCATGGGCGACGCCGACCCCAACACCTTCTCGGAGCTGTGGGCAAAGTTCGGTTTAAATTACCCTTACAACGAGTATCGCGCCTGTGTCGGCGTGCAGGGCTATCCACTGGTACAGCGCCTTGCCGACAAACTGCACAGCTGGGAGGAAAACGGCATGGCGTCGCTTATTCCCAACACGCTCGCACAGGGGATTCTCGGCTATGCTTACACCTGCCCCGACATGATCGGCGGGGGCGAGTATATGTGCTTTCAAACGGAGGCTCAGGCGGGGCGTCTGGATGAAGAGCTGTTCGTACGTTATGCGCAGTGTGCGGCGCTCATGCCGATGATGCAGTTTTCGGCGGCGCCTTTCCGTGTGCTTTCCGAAGAAAACGCGCGGCTTTGTCTCCGCGCCGCACGGCTGCACACGCAGTTCGGACACACGTTTCTCTCGCTTGCCGAGCATGCAGGCGAAAACGGCGAGCCGATCGTGCGCTACATGGAATACGAATTCCCGAACGAGGGCTTTGAGACCGTGACCGATCAATTCATGATCGGCGACCGCATTTTGGTCGCGCCCGTCGTGCGCAAAGGCGACGTGACCCGCACGGTAAAGCTTCCCGCGGGGCGCTGGGCATATCTCGGCGAGGAAATAATGAACGGCGGAACGACCGTCACGGTCGACGCGCCGCTTTCGGTATTGCCTTATTTCGAAAAAAGATAAAGTCGGCGCGGCGGCATTTTTCTTTGCCGCCGCGCTTCTTTATACAGGGAACATTCCCCGCCATCAGGCAGAACTTTTTTGCAAACTCGGAACAAATTCGACAACAAAGACACCGTAAGAGAGGGTATTATGATCCGCAACGTACTTTTTGATTTGGACGAAACGCTTTTTGATTTTAAAAAAGCGGAACACAGCGCCATTTTCGAAACGCTGGCGCATTTCGGCATATCCCCGACCGAGGAGATGGCGAAACGGTACTCCGAGCTGAATCTTGCCGGATGGAAAAGGCTCGAAAAGGGCGAGATCGACCGCACGGCGCTGAGGGAAGAGCGGTTTCGGCTTCTTTTTGCCGAATTGGGACGCGAGATCATCCCGAAAGAGGTCGCCGACTTTTACGAAGTTGCGCTCGGAAAGGGAAAATTTTATATGCCGGGAGCGCTTGAAACACTGACCGCGCTTTACGGGAAATACCGTCTTTATCTTGTGACCAACGGCTTTCACAACACGCAGGTCGCGCGCCTTGCAGGCACGTATATCGAATCGCATTTCGACGGCATTTTCATCTCGGAGGACATCGGTTTTGACAAGCCCGACCCGCGCTATTTTGCACGGTGCTTCGAGAGAATTCCGAATTTTTCCCGCGAGGAAACGATCCTGATCGGCGACCGTATCGCAAGCGATATCACGGGCGCGAAAAATGCGCATATACGCTCGATTCTGTACTGCCCCGTTCCGACCGAAAACACGGGCGGCATTGTCCCCGATTTTACGATAAAATCGCTTGATGCTCTCCCCGCGCTTTTGCAGTCGCTGTGACCTCTTTTCATATTTTTTCTTGAAATTTTTCGACGGCTGTGTTATACTTTTTGTGACATCTGTTTTATTCTCGATAGTTGTTTACAAAATATTTTGAAATGTGCGAAAAATATGGCAAGAATTTGCAATTTTGTACAGCATATATATGGAATATTTGCCGCTTTCTGCCGTAAATACACATTATAGCTATGATCTCGGCGCATTTTTCTCTTTTTTCATAAGGGAAAGGTGTGCTTTTTGCCTTTTGCCTTTTTCCTTTTTCCTTTTTCCCGTCCGATCCGTGCGGTACCGAAGACAAGCACAAATTGTCTGCATAAATACCTGCATGAATGCCTGCATGAATGCCTGTATGAATGCCTGTATAAATACAAGAAGAAAGGAGCAAAAGCGTGAATACCTTTGTTTTGTACGCCGAGATCAATGCGATCTGTATCGCCGTCATTGCAATCATCGCCGTGACCTCCTATTCTCATTTTGAGCGCAAGGATCGTAAAAAGCGTCGTTTTCTTCATTCTGCGTAGCTGATCGCCGAGGTCGTGCGGCAAGACCGTCGAAGCCGCTCTCCCCTATCCTATCCGCATGAGCGTCGGCTGCAGCGGATACCGAAAGGGCGACGATATCGGCGACCTGATCGAAAACGCCGACAACGATATGTACCGCCGCAAATTTCATTCCGACTTCCGTTCGGCATCCGAATAAAAAATTTACCCGCCGTGCGCTTTCCTTTTCTCGAAAGACCGCACGGCGGGTATTTTATTCTTTTTCTTTTTTCCCGCCGACAAAGACCGCCTCGGGGAAAAGTTCCCCGTTTAAAAGAACAAAGTCCGCGCGGTATCCTTTTTGAATTTTCCCGACGGAAAGCCCCATAAGCGTACCCGGCGTTTCGGACGCCATTCGGAGCGCATCGCACAGCGGGATTCCCGCATCGACGCAGGTGCGCACCAGTCGGTCCTGCGTTGCAATGCTGCCCGCGAAAGCCGTGCGGTCGGGAAGCTTTGCAACGCCGTCCTCTATGATTGCGGGGACGTCTCCGACCGTCGTTTGCTTTTCGTTTGTGCCGCAGGCGGCGATCGCATCGGTGATGAGACAGGTACGCTTTGCCCCCTTGATCTTATAGATCAGCCGCAAAAGCTCGGGCGGCAAATGACAGCCGTCGGCGACCATCTCGACAAACATTTCGTCGTTTTCATAAGCCGCTTCGACAATTCCGCCGTGACGGAAGCCGTTTTCGCGCGTGACCGTGGAGGTGCAGGAATAAAGATGGGTCACGAGCCGACACCCCGCCGCGAACGCGCGTACGCAGTCCTCATAGCGCGCGTCCGAATGCCCCATGGAAGGCAGCACTCCGTTCTGCACAAGGGCGCGGCAAAAGGCTTCGTCGCGATCCCGTTCGGGAGCATAGCTCCAGCGCTTTATGATTTTCCCGTATTGGGCAAGAATGCGCTCGTAATCCTCTTTTATCGGCGGGGTAATCCGCTCGGCGTTTTGTGCGCCGCACTGCGCCGCGCTGAAATACGGTCCCTCCAAATGTACCCCCGTGACGACCGCGCGCGAAAGGCGGCGGTCGATAAGCTCGGACAGCACCGAAAGCGCCCGTTCGGTCTTTTCAACCGACATCGAGGTCACGGTCGGAAAGATCGTCGTCGTGCCGTGCCGCAAATGATAATCGCACGCCTGCGCCGCCTCTTTCGCCGTGCAGGCGGCAAAATCATGCCCGCACGCGCCGTGAACATGCAATTCGACAAAGCCCGGGGCAAGGATACAGCCCGTATAATCCTCCGTTCCGTCCGCGCTCGGCTCGGCTTTCGACGAAATTTCCGTGATAATGCCGTTTTCAAACGTGACCGTCCCCGCGAAAAATCCGTTTTCGGAAAGAATTTTATCGCACACGATTTTTCTCATCATAGCGCAAGCTCCCCGAAGCTTTCTGCGTCACAGTAAAGGACCGCTCCGCCGTGCGTACGCATTGCCGTGGCGGGGCAGTGCGCGTCGATGCGCTCGGTCGTCAAAAGCTCGCGCACCGCGGCGCGCTTGGTCTTTCCCGGCACACTGCAAAAGAGATACTGCGCCTTCAAAAGAGCGGGAACCGTGAGGGTGAGCGCCTGTTTCGGAACGTCGTCGAGCTTTTTAAAACAGCCGTCGTGTACCTGCTGATTGCGGCAGATCTCGTCAAGGCTCACGATCTTGCAAAGACGCGGGTCGCAAAAATCGGCGACGGGCGGGTCGTTAAAGGCAATGTGTCCGTTTTCCCCGATGCCCAGCACCGTAATATCGGGCGGATTTTGCCGCAAAAGCTCTTCATAACAGCGCGCGGTCTCCCCGGGCGCTTTCGCGTCGGGCAGAATTTTATAAATTGCGCCGAACGGGACGCGCGAAAAGATATGCTCGTCAAGGTACACCGAGAAGCGCGCGGGCGAATCCTTCGGAAGCCCGACATATTCGTCCATATGAAAAGCAAAAACGCGCCGCCAATCGATTCCCTCCTCGCGGCAAAGCGCCGAAAGCGTCTCATTTTGTGAGGGGGCGGCGGCAAAGATCACGTTGACCCGCTCCTTTTTTTCGAGAAGAAAGCGGAGCGCCCGCGCCGTATCCCGCGCCGCCTCCGCACCCATTTCCCCGCGCGTGGGCGCGACCTTGACCGTCAATAAATCGACTTTATATTTTTTCATTTTCTTTTTCTTTTTCTTCCTCCGACAAAGCTCTTGTTATGGCGCACAGCTTTTTTGCCGCATCGAAAAACGCCGTTTTCGGGTCGACCGTTTCACGGTGCAATGTTTCTTTTGTGAGCGCCGAAAGTCCCGCAAAATCCGCAAGATGCGGTTCGAGCGAAACAAGAACCGTTTCGTTCTTTTCGGAATGGGCGCGCAATATCTCTCGGACTTCCGCGTCCCCCTCACCCGGCGGCACGATCGTTTTGTCGCGCCGCGCGTCTTTCACGTGAAAATAGGCGATATACGGCGCGAGCTTATCATAAGCCGCAAGCGGGTCATAGCCGTCGAGCACAAAATTCCCCATATCGAAAACGCTTTTCAGCTCCCCGCCGAAGCGGGTAAGCAGCCGCAAGACCCGCTCGGGGCTTTCGCCGTATACGCCGTGTTCGTTTTCAAGGCAAAGGGTTATTTTTTCCTCCCGCGCCAAGGTCAAAAGGTGCGAAAGCGCCGAAAGGACTTTTTCCTCATCGCCGCCGCAAAAGCACTCGCCGTCCGCGGGATAAAAGGAAAAAATGCGAACAAAAGCCGCGCCAAGCGCCCTTGCCGAAGAAAAAACACGCTTTGCTTTTTCGAAATGCTCCGAAAGATCGTCCGAAAGCTGCACCTTTCCGATGGGCGAAGCGAGCGCAGACGCGCGGATTCCGTATTTTTCCATGGTTTTTTTCACCGCACAAAGTTCATCGTTTCGAAGCTCGGCAATGTTTTTTCCGTCGACAAACCGAAGCTCGGCAAAGGAAAAGGACAGCTCGGAATCGGAAAAAGCGCGCATCTGCCCCTCAAAATCTGTGCAGATCTCGTCCGAAAAACCGCTGAACAAAAACTTTTTCATAAAACCGCCTCGCTCTTCCCGCTTTCGAGCGCACGGTCGATCGCGTCGATCAAACGCACGGGGAAAAGAAGCTCGTCGGGCGTTTGCTTCGGCGCTTTTCCGCTCAGCAGCGCCGAAAACTCCGCAAGCTCATATTTTCCCATATCCGACGGCAAAACCGGTTTCTTTTCGACCGTCCCGTGTTTTCCGATAACACAGGCGGAAAAATAATACCGAAGATCGCTCATGGTCGATTGCACGCGGAAAGAGTCGTAGATCAGCTCACAGTACATATTTTTTTCCATGATCGAGGCGGATACCCCGCGGATATCCTTTCCGAACAGAAACATTGCCGTTTCGAGCATATGGGCAACGTAGAATTTATACCCGCCGTAAGGGCTGTCGGTAAAGGTCGGAAAGATAAGCGACCCGCCGACGATCTCCCCGATTCCCGAGCTGGCAACCGTATCGCGCAGCGTGCGCACATCGGGAATTTTCGGCATGACCGAGCCGCCGCAAACGGGGTTTTTGTATTTTTTCAATTCTTCGCAAAACGCTCTCCCATCCGCGAGCGAGCAAGAAAAGGGCTTGTCGATAAACAGCGGAACGCCCGACGGAAGATAGGGTGCGGCAAGCGGAAAATGGCGGCCGCCGTGCCGCGCCGTGATCATAACGCCGTCGGCCTTTCCGACCGCGTCGTCAAAGTGTGGAAGGATCGGAACACCGAATTTTTCCGACACACGCTTTGCGGCGTCGCTTTCGTCGCTGTATACGCCGAGAACCTCGAGCGGCGGCTCTTCTTCTCGGATCACGTTCAAAAACCCGTCCGCGTGGCTGTTTTCACAGCCCAAAATTACGATTTTTTTCATCTTGTCTCCTCTTTTTCGTACCGCACCGCAAGCGGACATCTTTTGTGACATTCAGCAATGATCGCAATGACCTTTCTTGCCATCTCGGGCGTTACGGGGTGCGGAAGGCCGTTTACGAGCGAATCGTACACGCCGTCATAAAACTTTTCGACCGCTCGGTCAAACGCCGTACCCGAAAACGTTCCGTTTTCGATGTGTTCCTCCACCGTTTCGGTGCAATAAGCGGGCAAACCGTTTGCGTCGGACAGCGGCTCAAACCGAACGGGGCGCGGCGAAAGGGGCGCTTTGCGGAAAAGAAGGGTGTATTCGGCGTCGTTTGAAAGCATTGTGCCCATGCTTCCCTCAAGCTTATAGGTCCAGTCGGCAAAAAGATTTTTTAGTTTTGCGTCGGTCGAGGCGATCTCGATATCGACAAGGGGCTTATTCGGCGCTTCGAGAATCACCTTGGCATAATCCTCCGCGTCACCGCTTGTGTTGAAAAGCCCGAGCCGCGCAAACGAAACACGGACATTTTCGTCCCAATCGAGAAGAGACAGCGCCTGCCCGATCGGGTGTGGACCCGAATTGTAAAGGCTTCCGCCGACCCTCATTTGCAGAGTCTGCCAATCCCAACGGCGGAAAAGCCCCGAGTAGCGGAGCGAAATTTGCGAAAGCTTCCCCAAGATTCCGCTCTCGGCGGTTTCCTTCACTTTTTCAAAAGCGGGCGTGAAAAGCGTCTGATGAAAGACAAAAAGCTTTCCGCCGTACTTTTCCGAAAGGGCGATCAGCTCACCGCATTCCGCGTCGGTCGCCGCAAACGGCTTTTCGCACAGCACGGAAAAACCGTGCGCCAAAAGCTCCCGTGCAATAGCGCAATGCTGATCGGAAAACGAGGCGTTTACAATAAGATCGATCTTTTCGCGAAGCGGAAAAAGTTCGCGATAGTCAGCAAATGTCTCGCAAGCGCACCCATATTCGTCCCGCGCCCGCGCGCGGCGCTCTTCTATCTCGTCGACCACAGCCGCAACGCGGAATTTTTCACACGCGGGCGAACGGAAGAAACGCCCGTGGATATCCCGTCCGCTCCGTCCCTGCCCGATGATCGCAACCCGTAGTTTTTCCATAAAGCAACGCTCCTTTTTCTTTTCGTTTTCATTTTTCTCTTTGTATTATCATTGTAACAGAATAAAACACAATGGGAATTGGCAAAATTCTCGATTTATATTGCATTTTCTCTGCAAAAATGCTACAATGAAGAAAAACATTTCGGGAAATGGGGAGGGAGATTCTACGGATCATATCGTCACGGTCGGCGATTTTCGCTTTGCCGATTCGAAAAGCGACGCGCCGAAAATTCACGAATTTCGCAGTCATACTCATCGAAAATATGAAATTTTATACTTTTTGCGCGGCGATGTGCATTGCGTCGTGGGCAATCTGCGCCATGCGATGCAGTCGGGCGAAACGGTTCTGATCCCTCCTCTGTACAGTCACCGAATGGAAATTCTTTCCTCCGTCCCGTATGAGCGCATGGTTTTGAATTTCGACACCTGCGGCGCGCCGACGGCTCTTTTGAAAAAGGTCTTTTCGTCGCCCAAAATCATCGGTGCCGAAAACACGGCGCTTGTTCACGTCTTTTCTCTGCTTCGAAACGCCCGCACCGCCTTTCCGAAGGGCGAGCGCGACGCGCTTTATCCCGCTCTTTTGACCGAGCTTATCTATCTTTTGTCGCTGTGCGAGGAAAACCGCGAATGCGTCGCATTTGACGGACACACCCAAGCGGCGGAGGAAATTATCGGGTATATCGACGAGCACCTGTTTGAGCCGCTTTCGATCGAGCTTCTCTGCCGCCGCTTTTATCTTTCCCCCGCCTATCTGCACAGCCTTTTAAAGGACGCGCTGGGCATGAGCCCCATGCGCTATATCCGCACGCGCCGCATGCTGGCGGCGGAGGAAATGCTGCGTCTCGGCGAAAAAGCAACCTCGGTCGCGCAAAAAGTCGGATACGAGGATTACGCGTCCTTTTACCGCGCGTACCGCGCCTATTTCGGAGTGTCACCTCTCAGCGCGCGGATGTCCTGAATCTTCTTTTCCCCGTCGGCAAAAAACGCTCATAAAAAGCACCCATAACAGAAATAAGCCCGGTGGTCACACCGGGCTTATTGGCAAGCAAGAAAATTTTGACTCTTTGTCTTTTTTTATATTTGTTTTTCCGCCTTTCGGAAACTCAGCCCGCACTCTGCTCCGCCGCAAAAGCCGCGAACCGTTCGGCATTGTAGTCGGCGTCGAAATCCTCGAGCGAGGAGAGGAACGCAAGATATTTCTCCGCGCCGATCGAATCGAAAAGTTCGCGGGAAATGCGGTCGGGATACTGCTCCGAAAGCTTTTCGAACTGGCGCTCGGCAAGCGTTTCAAAGTCGATCGCGTTTGCGCTTGCGCTTGCACCGCTGTTTGATCCCGCGCTCGCGCCTTCGCCCGAAGACCCTCCGCCGCCTCCGCGTTTGTTTTCGTCTCCGGTTCCGTTTTCCGCTTTGGGTAAGCTGCACATGTCGTTCGTGAACCCGTTTGCTTTCGCCGCAACGGTATCATCGGAATACTCAGCACCGTCAAGCGAACGATCATCCGCACCGTCCGCAGTGCTTTCGGTACTCGGAACGATGGGAGCGAAATACGTCGTGCTCTTGCTCTCCTTCTCGTCTTCACTCTCACCCGATTCGGCAGAATTGATTTGCGTCGTTTCATCGCCCGAAAGAAGCGAACCCGCATCGTCGGGGGTATTCGGCCCTTTCATTATGCTCTGCATGGGGGGAAGCGAAATTTCTCCGCAAGCATCGTCGGCAAGACCGTCGGCGTCGGCGATACGATAATCCGCGTCTTCGTTTTCGGATGCGGAATCGGCGGTATTATCCTGCGCATCGTGCAGATTTTCCGAATCATCGGTAACGTCCGACTCGAACAAGGCGTCGCCTCCGGCAGACTTCATATAAAACAACTGCGTTTCGTTTACGTCTTCACTTTGTGCGCTGTCCGCCTTCTCATCCGAAAAAAGAGAGATCGGAAGCTTGCTTTGATAAATTCCGACATAAACCGCCAGCACGGCTGCCGCGGCGGCAATCGTACCGATAGGCAGACGCAGACGCTTTGCCGTATTATCCTTTTTGATTTCGACCTTTTCGTTGCGAATGCGTTTCATGACCGAGTCGGACAGCTCTTTTGGGGCGGAAGCCCGACACTCTCTTGCGTAGGCACGCAAAAGATCGTGCATTTCCTTTTGATCGGTATACTCTTTTCGGCAAGAGGGACAGGTGTCAAAATGCTCCTGCAAATCCTGCGGGACAGGTTCGTCATAATCCAGCATAATCAGCCGCTTTTTTGCGTCCCGACAGGAAAGTTTACTGTTCATGTCGCATTCTCCTTTCTGATATCGTGCGGGTCTTTCCGCACATATCCTTCGTTACATACTGTATAGACGTTGTTTTTTTCATTTTGTTCCCATTTTTTCGAAGATTTCGGTTAACGTTTCTCACCTTATAAAAGATCCTGACCTTCCAGCTTCTTTTTCAGCGCGATTCGGGCGCGCGAAAGGCGGGATTTCACTGTTCCCTCCTCCAAAGACAGAAGCTCGGCAATCTCCGCATAGCTGTAACCCTCCAGCTCGCGCAGGATGATTACCTCGCGATGCTCTTCGGAAAGCTCGTAAATCGCCTTGCGCACAAGGCGCGTCGTCTCGTTGGTGATGAATTGTTTTTCGGGCTCATATTTTCCCGAACGGTCGGGAATTTCGGCTTCCTTTTCGTCTTCTTCGTCATAAGTCATATCCGAAAGCGAAACGGTTTTGTTTCGGTTTGTTTTCCGCACATAATCGTATACGGCATTTTTGCAGATGCGATAGAGCCATGTCGAAAACTCACTGTCGTATCGAAAGACATTCAACGCGCCGTAGGCTTTGATGAATACCTCCTGCGCAATATCCTCGGCATCCTCATGTTTTTTTATGTCGTAAAAGATCGTGCGGTAAACAAAAGAGCTGTATTTTTCCACCAAAGCGCCGTACGCTTCGGAATCCCCGTTCTTCGCCCGATCCACCAAAAGGGCGTCGCCGCTCAGCTTCGCCTCATCGGTCGAAAGCTTTTTACGGACGAAAAATGCCACGTCGTTTTCCCCCTCTCGCTTTTTTTAATCTGTCTGTTTCCGTTTTTCTGTTTCTCTCGGGAATCGTTTTTTTGATTATTTCGTTTTATTCTGTTTCCGCCGCGGTATCCGACACTACGGCGTTTTCTTCCTCCGTCGGCACGGCATGGGTCTTATTGATAATCTGCCAGCCGCAGCTTTTGTCGTAAAGGCAGATAACGCCGCCCGAACAATCGGTTATCTCATCGAAAAGCGGCTCGATAACGTAATTTCCGTCGCGGTCGATCATGCCCTTTTTGCCGCCCTCTTCGCCCACAACGGCAAGTCCCTCAAAAAACGGGCGGGCATAAGTAAAGGTCGGCTCGCAAATGAACTTCCCGCGTGAGGTCATGTATCCCGCGAGTCCGTTCTTTTCCAGCAAAATGCGCCCGCAGCTGTAGGAATAAACGGTATAATCCGCGGGAACGTGAAATTCCTCGCCTTTGCGGTTGACGAAGGTCTCGTATTCCGACTGAAGCTCGCCCCGCACATAACGGCGGCGGACCGCGCGCGTCAGTCCCTCGTCGAAATAGTAATACCCGAGCGCACGCTCTCCCGTTTCTTCGCCCGCGCCGTACAGAATCGACGCAAGTCCGCCGACGCGAAGCCGACCGTCGGCGTTATAGAAGTAAAGGCGGTTCTGCGCGTCGTAGGCACAGCCGTACCCCTCGGAAAAGGCGAACGCCTTTTCATAAGCGGCGGGGACGCTTTTTCCCTCGTGAACCCGATAGCCGAAGCCCGAACGGGTCGAGACGACCTCGCACTCCGCGTCGTCGCTCACGCCGTAATACGACGGATAATCGAAATTCACACCGCGAAAATCAAGCCGCTCATCGTAGGTCGTCTCGGTAATACTTCCGTCCTGCGCCACGGCAAAAAGCGTATCGGACCGCCACTCTTTGAAGATCGGGCGGTTTTGGGCATCGCGTATGCCGAGAAAGACCATGCTGTAGTTCTCGGGGAAGACGATGGTTTCGCCCTTCGCGTTGAGCGCCGCGCGCCCGTTTTCGTCGGCAGCAATGATAAAGCCCATGCGCGGCCACATGGTAAAATAATAAGAAGTCGAAGTCGTGCCGTCCTCGTTTTCGTAGGTCACGGCATATTTTGCTTTGTCAAAAAAAGTCTTGTCGGTCGGCGTCACGAGCGAAAGACGGTAGGTGTCGTCATACACGCCGTCGGAGAGAACGTATTCCTCCGAAACGGGAGAAAACGGAGCTTTTGCGAGATATTCCTTTGCCGTGCGCGTCCTTTCGGGAACATTTTCATTTTCTTTCGTGTCATCGGGCGTTTCGCTGTCGTCCGCGCCGCTTTGATTTTTTCCGTCAATCTCGTTTTTTTCGGATATGTCGGGGTGAATTTTCGTATCGTTTACAGTCTTTGCGGCGCAAAGAATCAGCCCTGCCGACACGGCGGCAAGACCGAGGTATAAAAGAATGCGTTTCGAAAGACTGCTCACGGATCTGCACCTCGCTCAAAATACTCGAATTCGATCATTTTTGCATAAGCGAACTCTTTGCGTCCGCGCGACAAAATTCACCGTATACAGTATAGCACAATTCTTTTCAAAATTCAAGTCGCAATCTTTTGCAAATACCGTAAACGGGATAAAAAAATCCCGCGGAAGCAATTTCCGCGGGAAAACTTACCGAAAGAACGCGAAACGCTTAGATTTCGGCAAAGTACTTAATGGTGCGAACCATCTGGCTGGTGTAGGAGTTTTCGTTGTCGTACCACGATACGACCTGAACCTCGTAAAGGTCATCGGCGATCTTGCAAACCATGGTCTGGGTTGCATCAAAGAGAGAACCGTAACGCATACCGATAACGTCGGAGGAAACGATCTGATCTTCGTTGTAGCCGAAGGATTCGGAAGCCTGAGCCTTCATAGCGGCGTTAACGGCTTCGGGAGTGATGTCCTTGCCCTTAACAACAGCGGTAAGGATAGTGGTGGAGCCGGTCGGAACCGGAACACGCTGAGCAGAGCCGATGAGCTTGCCGTTCAGTTCGGGGATAACAAGACCGATTGCCTTAGCCGCACCGGTGGAGTTCGGAACGATGTTGGCGGCGCCGGCACGGGCACGACGGAGGTCGCCCTTTCTGTGAGGACCGTCGAGGATCATCTGGTCGCCGGTGTAAGCATGGATGGTGCTCATGATACCGCTCTGGATGGGAGCGAAATCGTTAAGAGCCTTTGCCATGGGAGCGAGGCAGTTGGTGGTGCAGGATGCAGCGGAGATGATGGTGTCATCCTTGGTGAGGGTCTTGTGGTTTACGTTGTAAACGATGGTGGGAAGATCCTTGCCTGCGGGAGCGGAGATAACGACCTTCTTAGCGCCTGCGTCGATGTGAGCCTGAGACTTTTCCTTCGAGCAGTAGAAGCCGGTGCACTCGAGAACGACGTCAACGCCGAGCTTGCCCCAAGGGAGATCCTTTGCGTCCTTCATAGCGTAAATGGTGATCTTCTTGCCGTCTACGGTGATGGAATCTTCGCCGGCTTCAACCGTGTGAAGACCTTCGCCGATCTTACCGCAGTAACCGCCCTGTGCGGTATCGTACTTGAGAAGCTGAGCGAGCATCTTAGGATCGGTAAGGTCGTTGATGGCAACAACTTCGTAGCCCTCTGCGCCGAACATCTGTCTGAATGCGAGACGGCCGATACGACCGAAACCGTTAATGGCAACTTTAACTGACATGATTTTTTCCTCCTGATAATGTAAGATATGATGTTATTCTTATCATTCTGTACTATTATAATACATTTTTTTGATTTTTGCAAGGGGGATAATCCAATTTTTCACATTCTTAAAATATTTGTAAAATACGGCAATATCTCTTGAAAACAGGTGGGGTTTGTGGTACAATTCAGTCAATCTGTTCAATGGGTAAGAAAAAATTTACATTCCATGCGGCAAGGACTGCCGATCTTTTTCATCGGAGGTACATTTTTATGCGTTACATACCCGAACCGCTCAGACGCTTTTCTCCCGAGACCGACGTTCTTTCCACGGTCTGTCTTCCGATCCATCGCATTCTGTTTCAAAACGAGCTTTGCGATGACGCGTCGGTTTTATTGGGCTCTCACCCGATCCAGGGGGCCAACGCGACGGTGAAGCGTCCCGACTGTCTTTTGCGCCCCGGCGCCGCGCTGGTGTTGGATTTCGGCGTCGAGCTTTGCGGCGGCGTAAAGCTTTCGCTCGGCCGCTTTTTGTGCGACGAGAAAAGCAGGGACAAATGCCGCCTTCGCTTTCGTTTCGGCGAATCGGCAAGCGAAGTCATGGCGGAGCTTTACGAGAAAAACGCGACCAACGACCACAGTCTGCGCGATTTTGTCGAGCCGCTCGGCGGCATGAGCGCGCCGCTCATCGGGCGCACGGGCTTTCGCTTTCTGCGCATCGACAATGCGGACGAATCCGCCTCGATCGCTCTCGACGGCGTCTGTGCCGCCGCGACCTTCCGCGACATCGAATATCGCGGGAAATTTATCTCGAACGACGAAGAATTGAACCGCATTTTCGACACGGCGGCTTATACGCTTCACCTTTGTATGCAGGACTATCTGTGGGACGGGATCAAGCGCGACCGCGCCGTCTGGATCGGCGATATGTACCCCGAAATTGCCGCCATGTGCTGCGTTTTCGGCGAAAACGAGGCGGCGGAAAAGAGCCTTGATTTTGCCCGCGACCTCACCGCGCCCGACGGATATATCAACGGAATCTATTCCTATTCGCTCTGGTGGATACGGGTGCTGAACCGTCTTTATATGCAAAACGGAAATATTTCGTATCTGAAAGAGCAGAAGGATTTTCTTATCCGCCTTGTGCATCAATATGCCGCCGACATCGACGAAAACGGGGTTTTGACCCCGAACGGCTGGGCGTTGTTCGACTGGCCATCCAACTCCGATCCGTCGCTGTCGCTCTCGGGCGTGCATACGCTCCTTCTTCTCGCCTATGAGGAGGCGGCGTTTTTGCTGCGCGAATTGTCGGACAAAAAAGAGGCGGCGTTCTGCGACGAAATTGCGCGCAGACTGCGCGCGTGTCCCGTTCCCGATCACGATTACAAGCAGATCGCCGCGATACACGTGCTTGCGGGACTGCGTGACGCAAAGGCGGAAAACGAACGTGTGCTTTCGAAAAACGGCGATCACGGAATTTCCACTTTTCTCGGAATGTTCACCTACGCCGCCCGCACCCTTGCGGACGACACGGCGGGCGCTCTTTCCAATGTGCGCGGCGTATACGGCGGCATGCTGAAGGTCGGCGCGACTTCTTTTTGGGAGGATTTCGACCCCGCCTGGTGCGAGAACGCGGGAAGGATCGACGAATTCACGCCCGAGGGACTTGAGGATATCCACGGCGACCGCGGCGCGTTTTGCTACGTCGGATTCCGTCACAGCCTGTGCCACGGCTGGTCGGCAGGAGTCTGCGCCTATCTTTCGGAGTATGTTTTGGGCGTAAAGATCACAAAGCCCGGCTGCCGCGAGATCACGCTTGCCCCTTCGCTCGGCGATCTTGCCGAAGTATCGGGCGTTTATCCGACACCGCACGGCGATCTTGAAATTCACTGTAAAAAAGCGGCGGACGGAAAGGTTCATACCACCTACCGCGCCCCCGAGGGCGTAAAAGTCACGCTCGCGGAAGCATAAGTATATAACACAAAAAGCAAACGAAAACAAAAAGAAAGGAGCGCCGCATGAACGAGATCACCCCGCAAAGTCCCCTCACCGTCTTGTACGGAATCAGCGACTCCCGCGCCGCTCTTTTCGAAAAGCTCGATATTAAAACGATCGACGATCTGGTACGGCACTATCCCCGCACCTACGAAAACCGCGGCGATGTAAAGACGGTGAGCGAGCTGAGCCCTTTCGAGACGGCATCGCTGATCCTGACAATCGATTCCCCCTTAAAAAGCACGCGCATTCCGTCCCGCTCGGGGCGCCCGCTCAGCGTGCAGAAGGTCACGGCGTCCGACGAAACGGGCGCGGTCGCGATCACTTTTTTCAATCAAGATTATTTAAAAAGCACCCTGGTCACGGGGCGAAAATTTCGTTTTTACGGCAGCGTCACGGGCGGTTTTCTCACGCCGCAGATGACCTCGCCCGCCTTTGAGCCGTACCGCGACGGAATAAAACTCGACAACCTCGTGCCGGTCTATCCGCTCACGGCGGGCATTACGCGCGGGATGATAACGGGGCTTATCAAAAGGGCGCTTCCCGCCTACGAAAAGATCGAAAGTCTTCCCGAAAGCATTCTTTCGGAATTCTCGCTCCGTCCGCTGTATCCCGCCTTGCACGATATTCATTTCCCGAACGACGCGCAAGACATGGAAAGCGCGCGGCGCAGACTTGCCTTTGAGGAGCTTCTGAATTTTCAGCTTCGGCTTCGGGCGCTCAAGGAGCGCGGAAGAAAAGGCAAAGCGGTTCGTTTCCGCCGTCCCGACATGAATCCGTTTTTCGATTCGCTCCCCTATGCGCTAACGTCCGCGCAAAAGCGGACGATCGACGAGATCCTGTACGACATGACAAGGCGGGACGCCGCCGAGCCTTTCCCTATTTCTCCGACGGAGGAATACACCGAGCCCATGCGCCGACTGGTGCAGGGCGACGTCGGAAGCGGAAAGACGGTTGTTGCCGCGGCGGCGGTGTATGTCTGCGTGAAAAACGGTATGCAGGCAGCGCTCATGGCGCCCACCGAAATTTTGGCGGAACAGCATTACAAGTCGCTTCTTCCGCTCATGGAAGGGCACCGGATCGCGACGGCGCTTCTCACGGGAAGCACAAAATCCGCCGAGAAGAAAAAGATTCTTTCCGCCCTTGCGCAAGGGAAGATCGATTTTATCATCGGAACACACGCCCTCATCGAGGACAGCGTCGTCTTTGCCCGCCCCGGACTTACCGTCACCGACGAACAGCACCGCTTCGGCGTAAAACAGCGGCAAAGGCTCTCGGGCAAGGTGGGAGAAAACAACGCCGTGCCGCATATGCTCGTCATGTCGGCGACGCCCATTCCCCGCACGCTTGCCATGATCCTGTACGGCGACCTTGACCTGAGCATTATGGACGAGCTTCCGCCGGGACGACAAAAGGTCGATACCTTCGCCGTCGGCGAACCGATGCGGGCGCGTATTTACGCCTTTATCGAAAAGCAGATCGCGGCGGGGCATCAATGCTACATCGTCTGTCCGCTCGCCGAGAAGCCCGAGGGCGAGCTTGTCCCCGAGGAATACGAGACCGAGCTGAAATCCGCCAAGGATTATTGCGAAAAATTGCAGGCGGAGGTCTTTCCGCACCGCCGCGTCGCCTTTCTTCACGGAAAGATGAAGCCTGCCGAGAAAGAAAAAATCATGCGCGCCTTTTCCGACGGCGAAACGGATATTCTGGTCTCGACCACCGTGATCGAAGTGGGTGTGAACGTTCCCAACGCGACGCTTATGGTCGTGGAAAACGCCGAGCGCTTCGGACTTTCCCAACTTCACCAGCTTCGCGGACGGGTCGGACGCGGCAAAGATAAGTCTTTCTGCGTTCTCATGTCGCCCGTTATCAACGGCGCTTTGGCGGAGGATCGAAACGAGGTCGAAAAACGGCTCGGCATTCTGTGCAAATACGAAAGCGGCTTTAAAATTGCGGAATTCGACCTGAAAAACCGCGGCCCCGGCGATTTCTTCGGACAGCGCCAGCACGGGGAGCTGCGCTTTAAGATCGCCGATCTTGCCGCCGATATGACGCTGATCGAACAAACAAAAGAGCTTGCCGACCGACTGTGCCGACAAAAAGCAAATCAAAATAAAAGGGACAGCAAGGAGGAAACATCATGACAAATGCAACCGATTGGAAATTCGGAATGTCCACTGCGGGCGATTTTTGCGAAGACACTTTTCGCGATTACTCCGAAAACGGCGTGGAGTATATGGAAATATCGCCGCGTCAGGAATCATTTTCGACTCTGAATTTTAAAGAGACCGAAGCTTTTGCGCACCGTTACGGAATCACTCTTTGGTCGTTCCATCTGCCCTTCGCGCCGTTTGAGACAAACGACATTTCCTCGTGCGACAAAACGGTTCAAAAAAACAGCCTCGACCTTCAGTCCGAGCTGATCCGCCGCGCCACCGACATCGGGATCGAACGGTTTATTATCCATCCGAGCGGAGAGCCGATCGCCGACGAAGAACGCCCCGAGCGTTTAAAGCGCTCTCAGGAGAGCCTTTTTGCCCTTGCGGAGCTTGCTTCCCGCTGCGGCGGTACGCTTTGCGTCGAGGATCTGCCCCGCACCTGTCTCGGGCATACGATCGAGGAAATAAAGCTTCTTTCGTCGGTTCACGAAAAGCTGCGCGTCTGCTTTGACACAAATCACCTTCTCACCGATTCCAACATCGATTTTGTCCGCGCTCTTTGCGACAAGATCGTAACGCTTCACGTGTCGGATTATGATTTTACCGACGAGCGCCACTGGATTCCGTACGAAGGAAAGACCGACTGGGTCGCGCTGATCGGCGCTTTGGAAGAGGTCGGGTACAGCGGTCCGCTCCTTTATGAAGTGAGCCTTGCGACCCCGCCGTCGATCGTGCGCGAGCGTCCGCTTACGCGGCATGACTTTTTCGAAAATTACAAAGCGCTGACCGAAAAGCGCCCCTTTGTTCCCTTCGGAAAGCCCAATCCCGCTTTCTTTCAAAACTGAATTTTGAATAGAAAAAAATCCTTCGGCAATACTCTTTTTTATGAGTATGATCGGAGGATTTTTTATGTCGGAAGAAAAAATGCCCGAGGAATCGGGCGAAAACGAAGAGCTTACCGCCGAGAAAGCCGAAAATGCAAAATTGCAAAACATCGCGATCTCGGGCAGTGTCAAAACCAAAAAGGACAACATCGTCCTTCAGACCCTCACCATCGCGGGGCAGGTCGAGGGGCATTACGCGCTGTCGGCACAGACCAAAAGCACAAAATACGAACACGTTCTCCCCCAGCTTGTCAGCGTCGAGGAGGACGACGAGACCGACGGACTGCTCATTCTGCTCAACACGGTGGGCGGCGATGTGGAGGCAGGGCTTGCCATCGCCGAGCTGATTTCGGGCATGACAAAGCCGACGGTTTCGTTGGTTCTGGGAGGCGGTCATTCGATCGGCGTGCCCCTTGCCGTCGCGGCGAAAAAATCGTTCATCGCGCCGTCGGCGACCATGACGATTCACCCCGTGCGAATGAACGGTCTTGTGATCGGCGTGCCGCAGGCGTTCACCTATTTCACGCGGATGCAGGATCGGATCGTGGATTTTATCGTGCGCAATTCAAACGTAAAAGAGGAGACGCTGACGGGACTTATGCTCAAAACCGACGAGCTGGTCGCCGACATCGGAACGGTCATCGACGGGCGCGAAGCGGTGGAGCTTGGGCTGATCGACAAAGTGGGTACGCTTTCCGACGCGCTTGCGGCGCTGAAAGACGCGGTGCGAAATAAGCGGGACAAAAAATGAAAAATCGGGGAGAGCTAAAGCTCTCCCCGATTTTCTTTTTATCAAGGAAACATTATTCCAACTCGAACGCGCCGGTATAAAGCCGATAATAGACGCCCTTTTCGGCGATCAGCTTTTCGTGGTTTCCGCGTTCGATGATTCTGCCGTGATCCAGCACCATAATGACATCCGAATTCATAACAGTCGAGAGACGGTGGGCGATAACGAACACCGTGCGCCCCTTCATGAGCTGATCCATACCGCGCTGAACGATCGCCTCGGTGCGCGTATCGATCGACGAGGTCGCCTCATCCAAAATCATAACGGGCGGATCGGCAACAGCGGCGCGGGCAATGGCAATCAGCTGTCGCTGACCCTGCGAAAGGTTGGCGCCGTTGTTGGTAAGCTCGGTATCATAGCCCTTCGGAAGACGGCAGATAAAATCGTCCGCACCCGCAAGCTTTGCCGCCTCGCGGCATTCCGCGTCGGTCGCGTCGAGCCGTCCGTAACGGATGTTGTCCATTACACTGCCCGTAAACAGGTTGGTATCCTGAAGCACGATGCCGAGACTGCGGCGCAGATCGGCTTTTTTGATCTTGTTGATATTGATTCCGTCGTAGCGGATCTTGCCGTCGGCGATATCGTAGAAGCGGTTGATCAGATTGGTGATGGTTGTCTTTCCCGCACCCGTCGCGCCGACAAAGGCGACCTTCTGACCGGGTTCCGCATAAACCGTCACATCATGCAAAACGTCCTTGCCCGGCTCATAACCGAAATCCACGTCAAGCATACGCACGTCTCCGCGAAGCGGCGTATAGGTAAGTGTACCGTCGCCGTGCGGATGCTTCCATGCCCAATGTCCCGTGCGCTTTTCGGTCTCGCGCATTGTGCCGTCGGGCGTCTGCTCGCAGTTGACCAGCGTCACATAGCCGTCGTCGGGCTCGGGCTTTTGATCCATCAGATCGAAAATACGCGCGGCGCCCGCCATACCCATGACGATCGAGTTGATCTGCTGGGACAGCTGGTTGATGTTGCCGGTGAACTGCTTGGTCATGTTCAGAAACGGAACGATAATGTCGATCGTGAAGACGACCCGTCCCGAAAGGCTCACGTTCGGCGCGCCCGACAAAAGGAGAAGGCCGCCGATCATAGCACAGATAACATACAAAACGTTTCCGATATTCATAATGATCGGACCGAGACAGTTGGCGTAGGCATGCGCTTTGAAGCTGTCTTCATACAACGCGTCGTTGATCGCGTCGAAATCCTTCTCGACCCGACGTTCATGGCTGAACACCTTGATGACCTTCTGCCCGTTCATCATTTCCTGAATATAGCCCTCGGTCTCACCGATGGTCCTTTGCTGACGAATAAAAAATTTTGCCGAACCGCCGCCGACCTTTTTGGAGACAAAGACCATAGCGACAACGCCGACCAGAACGATACAGGTCATCGGAATGCTGTACCAAAGCATGATGCAAAGCACCGAGAACGAGATGATGCCTGCCTGCAAAAGCGACGGCAGCGCCTGGGACACGAGCTGGCGAAGCGTGTCGATATCGTTGGTGTAATAGCTCATGATATCGCCGTGCTTGTGCGTGTCAAAATAGCGGATGGGAAGATTCTGCATGCCGTCAAACATACGGCAGCGCATTTTGTCAAGAAAGCCCTGCGTGATAAACGCCATGAGCTGGGTATACAGCGTGATGAGAAGCATGGCGCCGACATACAGTGCGATCAGGATAAGAACCTTAGGAAGAATCTGCGCTTTTGCGACCTCCCAGCTCAGCTCGCCGCGCGCAAGACAGTCGCCGATGACGGCGAATACCTTTTGCAAAAAGACGGCGGGAACTGCCGAAACGATCGCCGAAAGGACGATGCAAACGCCCGTGAGCGGCACCATAACGGGATAAAACTTAAAAAGATACGAAAGCACGCGCTTTAAGGTGCGCATATCGAGCGAGGGCTTTTTGCCTTTTTGCTTATTCATGAGACGCACCTCCGTTCGTTTGCTGTTCGTAGACTTCGCGATAGATCGGACTTTCGCGCAAAAGCGTCTCGTGCGTTCCGACGTGCTCAATCTTACCGTTGTCCATGACCAAAATAAGATCGGCGTCCTGAACCGACGCGATACGCTGTGCGATAATGATCTTGGTGGTCTCGGGGATATAGGCGCGGAATCCCGCACGAATCAGCGCGTCGGTCTTGGTATCGACGGCGCTGGTGGAATCGTCGAGGATCAGGATCTTCGGCTTTTTCAGAAGGGCGCGCGCGATGCAAAGGCGCTGTTTCTGACCGCCCGAAACATTGGTTCCGCCCTGCTCGATGTGGGTATCGTACCCGTCGGGGAAGGAGCGGACAAATTCGTCGGCTTGTGCAAGCCTGCACGCTTCGGCGATCTCTTCATCGGTCGCGTTCTCGTTGCCCCAACGGAGATTTTCTTTGATCGTACCCGAAAACAGAAGGTTCTTCTGCAGCACCATGGCGACCGCGCCGCGAAGGGTGTCAAGATCATAATCGCGCACATCGACGCCGCCGACCTTTACGACACCCTCGCTCGCGTCGTAAAGACGCGGGATGAGCTGAACGAGCGACGATTTGCTCGAGCCCGTACCGCCTATAATGCCGACGGTCATGCCCGAATTTATGTGAAGATCGATGTCGGCAAGGGCAAATTTTTCCGCGTCGCTTGCATATTTAAAGGAAACGCCGCAAAAATCGACCGAGCCGTCCTTTACTTCGGTCACGGGGTTCTCGGGGTTGCCGAGAACCGTCTTTTCGTCGAGCACTTCGCAAATACGCTTTGCCGATTCGCCCGACATGGTGATCATAACATAGATCATGGTCAGCATCATCAGCTGGATCATAATCTGCATGCCGTAATTGAGCATGGCGGAAATTTCGCCCACATTGATAAGACTTCCGCCGCTCGTGATGATGAGCCGCGAACCGACCAAAAGGACAAATACCATGTTAAAGTAAACGCAGATCTGCATAAGAGGCGAATTCAGCGCAACAATACGCTCGGCTTTTGTGAAGTCGGTACAGATATCCTCGGCGGCAAGGGCAAACTTTTTCTTCTCGTGTTCCTCGCGCGAAAAGCCCTTGACGACGCGCATTCCGCGGACATTTTCTTCGATGGATTCGTTCAGGCGGTCGTATTTTTTAAATACCCGACGGAAAGCGGGCATTGCCTTGCGGCTGATGAGAAACAGTCCGAAGCCCAAAACGGGAACGATAATAACGAAGGAAAGTGCCAGCTTTCCGCCCATGATGAACGCCATTACGATCGAAAAGATCATGACCAAAGGGGCGCGGATCGCCGTGCGGATGACCATCATATAGGCCATTTGCACATTCGTGATATCGGTCGTCAGGCGCGTCACGAGCGACGAGGCGGAAAAACGGTCAATGTTTTGGAAGGAATAGCTTTGAATGTTGTAAAACATGTCCCTGCGCAGATTTTTGGCAAAGCCCGACGATGCCTTGGAGCATGTGACCCCCGCGATGCCGCCGCAGCAAAGCGAGGCGCACGCCATCACGAAAAGCAACAGTCCGGTCTTCACGACAGTCTCCATATCGGTCCCCGCTTCAATCTTGTCGATAAGGCTTGCCGTGATGAACGGGATAAAGCATTCGATAATCGCTTCGAGCAGAATAAACAGAAACGTCAAAATCGACGGAAGCTTGTATTCCCGTATGCTTTCGGTCAGTTTTTTCAGCATATTGTCTCCTTTCGAAAAAATAGAGGTCTGCCGAAAACGGGCAAACCACCTTTGTGTAATAAGATTCTCCGCGTCGGAACAGCTGCGGCTGCCCGACACACCGCTTGTCATTCTACCACATTTTGCCGCAAAATGCAAGAGAACGATTGTGAAAAATAGGACACATTCGATTCATTTTTAAGTCACAATACGCTTTCCCGTTTTTCTCCGTTTATCCTTTATTTGTGGTATCGCGTTCCCGCCGAAATCGTAAACGCGCGGTAGATCTGTTCGAGCAGCATAACGCGGAAAAGCTTGTGAGGAAAGGTCATCGGCGATACCGAAAGACGAAAGTCGCATTCTTTTTTCAGTTTTTCCGAAAGTCCGAACGAGCTTCCGATGACAAACGTCACCCCCGAATATCCCTTGTCGGGCAGCGTTTCCAAAAGGTGCGCAAAGTCGGGCGACGACATGCTTTTCCCCTCGACGCACAGAGCGATCTTATAATGCCGCGGGGAAAATTCGGTGCGGATCTTGTCGGCTTCCTTTTCGAGCGCACGCTCGATCTCTTTTTCGGACGGATCTTCCGGAAGGCGCTCGTCCTTGATGTTCTTTCCGCGAAAGGTGCAGAAAGCCGACAGGCGCTTTCCGTATTCCTCGGCGGCTTTATTATAGTTTTCGTCTTTTTCGTTTCCGAGATACAAAAGATCAACGCTGAGCATATGGCATTCTCCGATTATTTGGCAAAATTGGATTGACACACGCAAAAAAAGCGTGTATCATAGACGTAACGGTTTATTATAGCATATTTTTGCTTTTATTGCAACAAAAAAAGGAGAAGTATATGAAGGCTGTCAGTTTCGGAGAAATCATGCTGCGGTTGAATCCGCACGGCTACGAGCGCTTTTTGCAAGCGGATGAATTTTGCGCAAACTTCGGAGGCGCGGAAGCCAATGTTGCCGTCACGCTTTCGATCCTCGGGGTCGATTCTTATTATGTTTCGAAGCTTCCCGATCACGAGATCGGCTCGATGGCGATCGGCGCATTGCGTCGCTACGGTGTACACACCGAGAATGTCGTTCGCGGCGGTGAGCGGATCGGCGTTTATTATCTTGAAAAGGGCGCATCCCAGCGCGGCTCGAAGGTCATTTACGACCGCAAGTATTCCTCCTTCTCGGCATCGTCCCCGTCCGATTACGATTGGAAAAAGGCACTTTGCGACGCCGATTGGTTCCACTTCACGGGTATCACGCCCGCGCTCGGCGACAACATCGTCGAAGCGCTTCTCGAGGCTCTTTCCTATTGCCGCGAGCGCGGCATTATCGTAAGCTGCGATCTCAACTACCGCAGCAAGCTCTGGTCGATCGAAAAGTGCGCCGAAACCATGAAAAAGATCATGCCGTATGTGAATGTTTTGGTCGCAAACGAAGAACATGCCGATTTTATCTTCGGCATAAAGCCGCAAAACGCGGCGCCCTCCACCCAAGAGGCATATGAGAGCGTGGCAAAGCAGCTTTACGAAAAATACAATCTGAAGGCGGCGGTCATTACCATCCGCGAGAGCATTTCCGCCGACGACAACAAGTGGGGCGCGATGATCTATGACGGAAAAGAAGCCTGCTTTTCCGAAATGTACAAAATGCACATGGTTGACCGCGTGGGCGGCGGCGACGCTTTCTGCGGCGCGTACATTTACACGCAGCTTAAGGGATATTCGACCCGTGACGCCGTCGATTTTGCCGCTGCGGCAGGCGTTTTGAAGCATTCGATCGAGGGCGATTTCAATCTCTCGTCGGTCGAGGACATTGAACGGCTGGTTCGCTTCGGCGGAAACGGACGAACCGCGCGGTAAGATTTTTCCCTTTCCTTACACAAAATCATTTCGGCGGCGTCCCGGAATACGGGATGCCGCCTTTCTTCTGTTTTTCACTTGTATTTTTCGGTACTGTTTTGAAAACTGTCTTTTTCGTCCCGTATCCTCCAAAAAGCGTAAACATCCTGTGAAACAGCGCTTTTGAAAAGCACGATATTTTTCTTTTTTTACCTTTGTTTTTCACTTTGTATGTTCAAAAAGGTACAAAACCCTCTTGATTTTACACGGGAAATAGTGTACAATGAAAGCAATGAGAACAAGAAAATGTCTTATTTGATTTGCTTTGAAAGGAAATGTGACCATGATTCGAGCTTCGATCATCGGCTTTGCCCATATGCACGTAAACGAGGTGGCGCTGTATCTTTCCGAGCAGCCCGACACGGTGCTCTGCGCCGTCGCCGACGCTCCCTGCGGCGCCGTCGAGCTTCCGCCCCTTCGCTATACCGCGGGCTGGAACAAAGAAAACGTCGTTCGGAATTATTGCAAGAATTATTACGAAAGCTACACGGAAATGCTCGATCGGGAAAAACCCGACATCGCGTATATCCTGACCGAAAATATCCAAAAGCCCGCGATCGTCGAAGCCTGCGCCGCGCGGGGCATAAACGTCTGCATCGAAAAGCCGATCGCCGTAAGCTACGACGAGGCGAAGCGCATAAAGCGCGCCGTCGACGCGTCGGGCATTACCGCCGTCGTGAACTGGCCCGTTCTGTGGCGGCCGTACATCCACAAAATGAAGGCGGCGCTGGACAAAAAGATCGTCGGCGAGCCGATCAAAATGCATTATCTTAACGGGCACACGGGACCGCTCGGAAAAGGCGCAAAGCATCGCGGTGTGACCGAAAAAGCGCAGGAAATGACCGATGAAGAGCGTGCAAAGACCTGGTGGCATTCGGCGCGCTTCGGCGGCGGTGCTTTCTTGGACATCGGCTGTTACGGCTGTTTTTTTGCCGATTGGCTTTTGGGTGGCGGCGAAAAGAGCGTTCTTTCGTATGACGCAAACTTAAACACTCCCTTCGGCGACACCGAGGACAATTTCGCGTCGATCATCCGTTACGACGGCAAAATGGCGCTGATCGAGGGTACGTGGACGACCCCGCGTGCGGTCATCCCGTCGGGTCCCTCGGTTCTTTGCACCGAAGGTGTCGTCACCTGCGTCGGCGGTGCGGAAAATGCGCCCGACGCGGTGTGCTTCGACATTTACGGCAATCCCGTTGCACCGGAAGAGCCCGACATGCAGGGTGACAAATACAAGAACATGCCGTGCCACTATGCGCACTGCCTGAAAACAGGCGAGCCGATCCACAAAATGCTGACGCTCGAGGAAAACATGCACGTCATGGCGCTGCTCGACGCGGCAATGAAAAGCGCAAAAGAGCGCCGTGAGGTGCCGATCCTTGGATAAGCGTACTGCGGCGCTCGTCGCCGACATCGAGCGCGCCTCGAACCGAGACGGGCCGGGAATGCGTACCGTCGTCTTTTTCAAGGGCTGTCCCCTTTCCTGTCGTTGGTGTCACAACCCCGAATGCATTTCATTCGAAAAGGAAGAGCTTTTCTATCCCGAAAAATGCATCGGCTGTAAAAAATGCGCCGAGGGCTGTTTTTCGGGGGCGAGGGTACTGTGCGGAAAGGAAATGAGCGCCGAGGAGATCGTGCGTGAGATCGAGCGCGACCGCGTCTATTACGGGCGCGACGGCGGCGTTACCTTTTCGGGCGGCGAGCCGCTGGCACAGGCGGAGGTGCTTTCAAGGTGCATCGATCTTTGCGCCGAAAAGGGCATTTCGTCCGCCGTCGAGACCTCTATGATATACTACGACGAGGCGGTTTTTAAAAAGCTTTCGCTTGTCATGGCGGATCTTAAGATCTGGGATCCCGCTATACACAAGCGGTACGTCGGAGTCGACAACGCCGTGATAAAGGAAAACTTCGTAAGACTTTCCCGCCTGCCCGTCAAGGTCTTGGCACGCACGCCCGTCATCCCCGAAATTTCGCAGGGCATTCCCGAAATTTCCGCCTTTTTGAAAACGCTTCCGAACGTCGTCGGCTATGAGCTTTTGCCGTATCACCCGTTGGGGCGGGGAAAAGCGCGCGCGCTCGGGCGCGAAGAACCGCTTTATACGATTCCCGACAAAACCTATATGGAGGAATTATCCCGATATGCTTTCTTACGCTGACCGACTGCGCTCCATGCGCGAAACAAAGATCCGCCACACGCTCGAAAAACGCAAGCAAAACGGATACACCGACCTTGACGATTTCGGCACTGTTCCGATCTCCGAGGGCTATCACGTCGAGCCGTGGTACAACAGCGAAAACGGCAGTTTTTACGGCTTTGACGGCATGAGTGAAAATTTCTGCCGTGTCATCGACGCGCACGAACCGTATGTCGATCCGATGGAAATGCTGTGCGGCAGATGGCGCGACATGCTGGTCAATTATCGCGGCGACCTGCATTATATGCCCGATTGGCTGAAAAACAGTCTGAAAAACAAAGAATTTCTCGCCGCCGGCGCGACCCATCAATGGAGCAAGCGTTGGGATGAACAGCGTTTTCCCTACGACGATTTGAAGCCGCTCCAAGAAAAATACAACATCACCACCGGCATTGACGGCGACGCGCATTTTGCCTGCGATTACCGAATCGGCTTTGAGCTGGGCTTCGGCGGATTTCTCGAAAAGATCGAAAAATACCGCAGACTCCATCCCGACAAGAGCGCCTTTTACGACGCGGAAAAACGCTGCGTCGAAGCGATCATCCGCTTTATCGACCGCCATATTCAAAAAATCGAAGAAATGATCCCGAACGAGACGCGCCCCGAGCTTCGCGAAAGCCTTTCCGAAATGCTCTTAACCTGCAAAGCGGTGCGATACGATCCGCCGAAGACCTTCCGTCAGGTGTGCCAATGGACGGCGTTTTTCAACTGCGCTTCGCGCATTTATACCCGCGACGGCGCAGGCTTCCAGCTGGACGGGCTTCTTTTGCCCTATTACGAGCGCGACAAGGCGGCGGGAATTCTGGATGATGAAACGGCGAAATTTTTGATTGCCAATCTGCTTCTCATCGACCCGCATTATTATCAGATCTCAGGAGTCGACGAAAACGACCGCGACCGTACAAACGCCCTTTCCTATCTCATTCTCGAAGCCGCCGATTCCATCAACATCGCCTGCAACCTCACCGTTCGGGTGCATGAAAACTGCGACAAGGCGTTTCTCGACAAAGCCGTTTATTACCTTTTGAAAAACAAAAACGGCTGGCCGCGCTTCTGCAACGACAAGACGCTTGCCGAGGGGTATATGCGCAACGGAGTCGACAAAAAAACGGCGCGCGAACGCATTGCCGTCGGCTGTAACTGGATGTGTGTCCCGGGGCGCGAGTTTCCGATGAACGACACGGTGAAGATCAACATCGCCAAGGTTCTCGACGAAGCCTTAAAGGATCTTCGGAACGAAAAAGAGCCTTCGACCGCCGCTCTTTTCGCGCTTTATAAGAAACATCTTTCCAAAGCCGTCGAGGTGACGGCGGCGGGGATTAATCTGCATCTCGACCATGCCGAAGAGGTGACGCCCGAGCTGATCATGAATCTTATGATGCACCGTTCGCTCGAGACGGGAACCGACAGCTCGCGCTGCGCCGAGCTTTATACGATCGGAGTCGACGGCGCGGGGCTTGCCGTGGTCGCCGATTCCTTCGGTGCGCTCGAACAGCGGGTCGAAAAAGAAAAGGTGCTTTCATGGGACGAGGTTTTCGCGGCGCTGGACAGCAACTTTGCCGTCGAGCGCACGCGGCTGATCCTTTCGTCCTCGGACAAATACTGTTCGGGCGGAAGCCTTGCCGACGAGTGGGCAAAAAAGCTCACGGAGAGTTGGGTATCGGCGATCAAAGGGCAGGAAATGCCGAAAAACCGTACTCTTGTTCCCGGGTGGTTTTCGTGGTCGCGCACCATCGAATACGGCAAAAAAGTCGGCGCGACGCCGAACGGGCGGCGTGCGGGCGAACCCATCTCGCACGGAGCCAACCCCAATCCGCATTTCCGCCGCGACGGCGCGGCTACGGCGCAGTCGAACGGGATTGCGTCGGTCCAGTGCGGCTACGGGAACACCGCGCCCTTGCAGATCGAATTCGACCCGATGGTCAATATCGAAAACGGCGGCGTCGAGCTTGTGCGGAATCTCATCGAAGGTCATTTTGCCGCCGGCGGAACGCTGATCAACATAAACGTTCTCGACAAAGAAAAAATCTTGAAGGCAAACGAAAACCCCGATCTTTATCCCGATCTTGTCGTGCGGGTAACGGGATTTACCGCCTATTTTGTAAGCCTGTCGCCCGAATTCCGAAAGCTTGTCGTCGATCGGTTTCTTGTGGGCATGTAAAACAACAAAGAGTCCCTTTGACCTTCGGTCAAAGGGACTCTTTCCGCAAAAAAGAATTACGCTTCATGGTCCATTTTCGAAAAGATCAGC
>ENA-OUQF01000110-OUQF01000110.1-human-gut-metagenome-genome-assembly--contig:-NODE-110-length-81519-cov-12.966807_pt1 | contig 81519 bp, 59 predicted proteins | sample MGYA00237947_ERZ548826 | MGnify/ENA primary metagenome ERZ548826 (study PRJEB26490, sample SAMN05194701) | human gut metagenome | biome: terrestrial biome; feature: human-associated habitat; material... | reverse complement strand
TTGCCCAGGTGGTGAAATTGGTAGACACAAGGGACTTAAAATCCCTCGGAACTTATACTTCCGTGTCGGTTCGACTCCGACCCCGGGCACCACTTCGAAAGAAGTAGTGCAAACTTTAGTACACCTTGCCCAGGTGGTGAAATTGGTAGACACAAGGGACTTAAAATCCCTCGGAACTTATACTTCCGTGTCGGTTCGACTCCGACCCCGGGCACCACTTAACTAGCAGTCTATGACTGCTTTTTTTATCTCTAAAATTATATTTTTTCTTTATTTTTCAAATAGTTCTTTCTTTTCACTTTCTAATTTTTCTACTTCTACACTACTCAGACATTTTTAGCCTAACCTGCTATACTAAATAAAACTTCAACTAAACTTTTTATCTTTTTCAATATGAATTCATCAAGTCCATTGAATTTTATCAGTTATGTATCTTTTAAAAGGATCATCCGATAAGAGGATCATCCGATAAGTTTTATAAAATCGGACTTCCAAATCCTGAGGTTAAAAAGGCCTTTGCTGACCGCCTATTGGAGCTTTTAACCACAAAAAAAAGATGCAAAAATAAGGTATACAATATCTTTTTGCGAAGCATTATCTTCTGGTGATGTAAATAATATAAAAGAAGTTTTCAACACCTTTTTTAATGAGCTTTCAAAAGAGTTAGTCACAGTCTTTAATGAAGCATGTTTTAAAGATGTATTAAAGATTGCAATGCTTACCTTTAATGTATCAGCTTCAACTGAGGTAATGGGAGCCTGCGGCAGAGCAGATATTACAGCTGAAGCTGGTGACTATCTGTATGTCTTTGAATTAAAGGTAACAGATAACAGTAAAGACATTGACACAAAACTTACTGAAGCTAAAGAGCAAATCATAAATAACAAGTAGGCAAGACGTCTTACAGATAAGACTGTAATACCAGTAGCTTTAGTTTTAGAGAATAATTCTAAGAGTAGAGAAAAGAGTGATACTCCAGTCTGTGAGATTGTTGCTTTAGAAAAGGTAGATAACTGGATATAACTTTATTTATGCTCTCTCCTTTGAACTATAGAAGAAAGGAAAGTTCCTAAAGAATAACAATGAAGAGGCTATTTTTAGTAAATTCGGAAAATTAGGAGACTTATTTCTTCATCTTTAGAAATTTTTTTGTTCCAATTTGTTGACAAGGTAACATTATCCACTTATAATGCAACTCGTTCGGTGATTAGCGCAGCCCGGTAGCGCATCTGGTTTGGGACCAGAGGGTCGTAGGTTCGAACCCTACATCACCGACCATCTCAAAACATCTTCCTCTTATTTAAAATAATTCAAAACAACTAAATTATCTGGGTAAGTGTTTTTGTATCTTTTATTTACCCAAAAATAAACCTCCAACATTTGGTCAGAGGTTTTATCTTAATGAAACAACAGTTGTTGCACTACACAGCTATTTCTTTACTTTAATGATTTCTCTAATCTTAGAGAGGTTATTTAAAGCCTCATGTAAGGTTTCATCTGATTTTGCAAAGTGCAGCCTGATATAGTTGTTTACAGGTTCTTTAAAGAATGAAGAACCAGGAACAGCACCTACTTTAACATCACGGGCAAGATCTATACAGAAGTCATAATCTGACTCATAACCGAACTCACCGATATCTACCATTACAAAGTATGTACCCTGTGGCTCATAGTACTTAAGCCCAATCTCATCTAGACCTTTGCAGAAGATATTCTTTCTGTGGGTGAAAAGATCACGTACACCTTGATAGTATGAATCAGGCAGCTCTAAACCTGCTATTACAGCCTCCTGCAGAGGTGCTGCTGCACCTACGGTTAGGAAGTCATGAACCTTACGAACTCTGTCCATTACGTAAGCAGGAGCACATACATAGCCTAATCTCCATCCGGTAATTGAGTAAGTCTTAGATAAAGAGTTACACATTACAGTTCTGTCTTTCATGCCAGGTAAGGTTGCAAAGTAGGTATGATGATATGGCTCAAAGATGATGTGCTCATATACTTCATCTGTAATTACAAAAGCATTGTACTTTTCAACGATACGAGCAATAGCAAGTAACTCATCACGGGTAAATACCTTACCTGAAGGATTTGATGGGTTACATAAAATCAAAGCCTTAGCGCCCTGCTTAAATGCATTCTCAAGCTCATTCTCATCAAAAGAGAAATCTGGGACATGCAATGGTACATAAATAGGAGTAGCACCACAGAGAACAGAGTCAGCTCCGTAGTTCTCGTAGAATGGAGAGAAGATAGCAATCTTTTCACCTGGATTGATGGTTGCCATAACCGCACACATCATAGCCTCAGTACCACCACAGGTGATACACAGTTCCTGCTGAGGATCTACCTTGATACCAGAAAAATGCTCAATCTTTTTGGCTAATGCATCTAAGGTCTTAGGAGCACCCCAGGTAATTGCATACTGATGTGGTCCTGTGTGAGCTACTTTCTCTAATCTGTCCATCAATGGCTTTGGTGGATCATTATCAGGAAAACCTTGAGATAAATTTACAGCACCATACTGATTACATACACGAGTCATACGCCTGATTACAGAATCAGTAAAGTATTTGGTTCTTTCGCTTAGTTGGATCATAAAATTCTCGATATTAAATTCTACTTACGATATTGTTTTACAACAGTTAGTTATAAACCGTATCCACTGTGTGGGTTTAACAGGTTAAACTCATCAAATGACTTCTTAACACCTATCATTAAGCTTCTATACTCTTCAGGTGTGTTCTGTAAGAAGAAATCACGCTTGCCCTTACCTACACCATGTTCACCAGAAACCACACCGCCTAACTCATAAGACTTCTTATAGAGTTTCTCCATAGTATTGTGCAGCACTTCAGGCCACTTTTCATCAGCTATATTATCCTTTAATACACACAGGTGAACATTACCGTCACCAGCATGACCAAAGGCTACGATACGAGGAGAGCCAGTCTCGGTCAAATCGTTTACATAGTCCACAAAATCAGTAATTCTGTTAATTGGAACTACAATATCAATAGGTTCCCATGGTCCTGAGGCATTAACAGCACGGGCAATCGCGCCTCTAATCTCCCAGATATCCTTTGCTACAGCTTCATCATCTAAAGGAATAACCTCAATTGCGCCATGAGCCTTAACCACTTCCTTTAGCTTCTCAAAACGCTCATATACGCCCTTCTTATCGCCATCTAAAGCTACGATAAGGTAAGACTTGGCATTCTGACATGGGAAGCTCTTATTTAAGTATTTCTCACCGTATGCAATAACCTTCTTTTCAACAAATTCAATTGCTGTAGGATCAAGATGTGATTTAAAGATGATATTAACATTGCTGATGCCCTGCTTTAAGGAATCATAGGCAATGACTGTATTTAAGGTAAACTCAGGTAATGGCAGTAACTTTAGGACAATCTTGGTGATAACACCTAAAGTGCCTTCTGAGCCGACTACTAGCTGCTGTAAATTCAAACCTGTTGAGAACTTATAGGTCTTGGCACCTAAATGAACTTTAGTGCCATCAATCTTATAAAGATCTAAAGCTAGTACATAGTTTCTGGTTACACCGTACTTTACAGCCCTCATACCACCTGCGTTAGTTGAGACGTTACCGCCAATTGAAGCCCCCTTTTCAGCAGGATCTGGTGCGTAGAGGTAACCTCTTTTTTCAACATATTCGATAAGATCACGTAAGATCACTCCTGGCTGAACTGTCACAGTTAGAGTTTCATCATCCAACTCTAAGATCTGGTTCATATCAGACACATCTAAAACTACGCCACCGTCTGGGATGGTAGAGCCCGCAAGATTGGTACCTGCACCTCTTACTACCACGTTTAAACGATTGGCATAAGCAATCTTTAAGATGATCTGTACATCATCTTCATCTTTAACTCTTGCGTAGACATCAGCATGACCTACACGTGCCCCTATAAAGTCTGAAAGGTATTTCTTTTCGATATCTTTACCGAAAACTAAAATACCTTTGATCTTACCTTCAAATAAACTTTTTATATCTTTCATAAAGCGCTCTAAAAAAAACATGGAGAGTCTTGGCTCTCCACATAGATTATTTAATGAGTTAGTTTCTTCGCTACATAGTCTCCGATATATTGAGCTAACTGCACAATAAAGACTAGAACTACAATAGTAAAGATCATGATACCAGTTTCGTATCTGTAGTAACCGTACTGAACAGCTAAGTTACCGATACCACCACCGCCAACCATGCCGGCCATTGCAGAGAAACCGATTAAACTGATAAAAGTAACTGTAATACCGCGAGCAATACCAGGAGCAGCCTCAACTAACAGCACTTTTCTGATGATAAGTGAGGTTTTAGCACCAGTTGCTAAAGCAGCCTCAATCACACCTGAATCAACTTCTTTTAGAGAAATCTCAATCAGTCTTGCTAAGAACACTGTAGCTGTAATTGATAAAGGCACAGATGCTGCAACAGGACCAATCTTTGTGCCTACTAAGAAGAAGGTAAATGGCAAAGTAAATACCACTAAGATAATAAATGGTACTGATCTGATAAAGTTAATAACTGCTGCAATTACCTTATTTAAAACAGGCTTTTGGAAGAAAGCCTTATTTGCAGTAAGGTACAGTAAAAAGCCAAAGATGCAGCCAAATACCAGAGAAAACACAAATGAGATACCCAGCATGATGGCGGTTTCATAAATTGCCTTCCACAGCTCATTCTTTAAAATGGTAATGGTTGATTCTAAGATCTCATTAAACATTTTCTACTCCTTTTGCAAAAGTATACTTGTGAACGTATGCTTTTTCCTTGAGTACTGACAGTACTGAATCAATCTCGTTGGCATCATTACCACGTAAAGAGATCAATAGTCTGCCCAATGGCTTCTTCTGAATGTACTCAATGTTACCTGCAATGATACTCAAGTCAGTATTGGTAAAACGTCTTGAGATATCAGAGATAACAGGCTCATAAGCATTTTCTTCTTTAAAGGTGATTAGATACAGATTCTTCTCATGCTCTAAGACCTCAGGAGGAACAACACCTTCAAATGACTTGTTAATTAAGTTCTTTGCAGCTTCACTTTGTGGATGAGCAAAAACATCATAAGAACTGCCAACCTCTACTACCTTACCGTTGCTCATTACTGCCACTCTGTCAAAGAGGCTCTTTGCCACTTCCATCTGGTGAGTAATGAATAAAACAGTAATAGGATATTTCTGCTTAATGTTTTTTAAAGTCTGGATAACTTCTTTAGTGTTATCAGGATCAAGTGCTGAAGTTGCCTCATCACAAAGCAGGATCTCTGGGTTATTAGCTAAAGCTCTAGCAATAGCCACACGCTGTTTCTGACCACCTGACAGTGAATTTGGATATAGCTTTGCCTTATCAGACAGGCCTACAAGCTCTAAGAGCTTATCTACACGAGGCGCAATCTCAGACTTAGGAGTATTTGATGCTTTTAAAGCAAAAGCCACGTTCTCAAATACTGATGCATTTTTCACTAGGTTAAAATGCTGAAAGATCATACCAATCTTAAGGCGCAGAGCGCACAGCTCAGCTCCTTCTAACTTGGTAATATCTTTGCCATCAACAATGACGCTTCCAGATGAAGGACGTTGCAGTAGGTTTACTGTTCTTACAAGAGTAGACTTACCTGCACCTGAAGAACCTACTATTCCAAAGAACTCACCCTTCTTGATCTCAAGATTTGCAGCATCTACTGCTGTAAAGATCTTGTCCTCACGGGTAAATTGTACTGTGACGTTTTTAAATTCGATCATATCGTTCTACTTATATATTGTCGTGTTAAAGAATATACCTTTGTATATTACTTAGTAGGCCACCAAGCTGGACGTGTGAAAGCGTCAAACTCGTGATCATTGTTAATTGCATCAACAAACTCTTTTGACTCTACAGCATCTTTAAAGAGCTTACCAATGGTGTTCTCATTCTTAGCAGAAACAGCTACTACGTTCTTAATAGGCTCTGATACCTTCTCAATACCTAAAGCTTTTGTGTAATCCATTCCAGCTGCGTATGCGTAGTTACCTGGTACGAAACCTACATCAATACTGTCTAATGATCTTGAGATCTGAGCAGCTTCCATTGGAACGAACTTGAAGTTCTTTGGATTATCCTTAATATCAGCAATTGAAGCTTTCTGATCATTGTTCTCAGTCTTTAAGGTAATGATGCCTAAATCTCTTGCTATACCTAAAGCTCTTGATAAGTTAACAGCATCTGTAGGGATACCGATCTGAGCACCTTCTGGAACTTCATCAAATGACTTGTACTTATCTGAGAAAACACCTAAACCTAATGTTGGAACGTTGATAACATCCTTTAACTTTAAGCCCTGGTTCTCAACGATACCGTCTAAGTACTTCTTGTGCTGCATCAAGTTAACATCAATATCACCTGAATCTAGAGCAGCATCAGGCTGAACGTAATCGGTAAACTCAACGAACTCAATCTTATAGCCCTTTGCCTCTAAGATTGGCTTTACATGCTTGTCGATCATTCCTCTGTAAGGTCCTGGAACAACACCTACCTTAATGGTTGAAGGGATAGCAGAAGCAGTAGTTGCATCTTCTTTTTTCTCATCACCGCAAGATGCTAAAGAAAAAACTGCAGCACCTAATAACAAAGCTTTTGAAACCTTACCTAAAAATTTCATTTTTTCTTCTCCTATATAAGGTTCTTATAAATTCTTGGAGTTTTATAAACGCTCTAAAATAAGGAGCATTTACAAAATCTTCAATTCACATATATAAACTAGGTTTTGAGTAAGTCTACCTAAGTTAAAGGTAGTGTCAACACCGTATTTAACTTAATTAGCCGGATTTATTTCTCTTGCCTTGCAACGCCTGTAAAGACTGGGGCTTTACAGGCATTTTTACAAATTATCTCTTATGTTTCGTTTGCACCTATTTGGTGATTAGTTTGAGGATTAATGTTGTAACTTCTATATAGACAGCTGTGTATTTATTTACATTTACCTTATTTATCTACGTAGCTATCAGTTAACTCTTAGTTCTTTGGCCACCATGCTGGTTTTGCAAAGTTCTTGAATACAGGATCTGAATCTACACCTTTAATGAACTGTAAATCTTCAACACACTCTTTTAAGAACTTACCTACACCGTTTACTCTGTGGTTTTGAACAGCGATCACTAACTTAATTGGCTCTAAAACGTTCTCTGCGCCTAATGCATGTTCAAAATCAAGCTTTGCTGCATATGCATAGTTACCAGGAACAAAAGCTGCTGCAATTGAGTCTAATGAACGAGGTAACTGTGCAGCTTCCATTGCTACGAACTTAAGATCTTTAGGGTTCTTATCAATATCAGCAATAGAAGCTTTCTGCTCATCTTTATCTGACTTTAAGGTAATCACTCCTAAGTCACGAGCAACACGTAAGGCTCTAGCTAAGTTAACAGCATCATTTGGAATACCAACCTGTGAACCTTCAGGGATCTCGTCTAAAGTCTTGTAATTCTCTGAGAATACAAAGATACCTAAGGTTGGGAAGTTAACTACTAATGATAACTTTAAGCCCTGGTTCTGAACGATACCGTTTAAATAAGCCTGATGCTGGAATAAGTTAGCATCAATATCACCTGCGTCTAATGCTGAATCAGGCTGTACCCAGTCAGTAAACTCAACAAACTTTAACTCATGACCGCGCTTTTCAACTACCGGCTTTAAGTACTTATCTAAGATCTCTCTGTAAGGTCCTGGTACAACACCAATCTTAATTACCTTAGGAACGCTAGTGTCAGAAGATGATGCATCACCTTTTTTAGCATCATCACCGCAACCTGTTAGAGAAAACGCCACAGCTGTTAATAAAAGAGCTTTGCATAATAATGATTTGAATTTCATTTCAACACCTAAATTTCTAATAAAGTTAAAAACTAAAATACGAATAAAAAAGAGAAAACTTGATATACAGACCTAGAAGGTCATTCGCAAACAAAGACATGAAACAGGAGCTAACACAACTGATTCATTTACTAAATCTTTCATATGTCCTCCTGAATTAAGTGTTGGGGTCAAAAATCAAATTCTTTAAGTAAAAATAATAAGAATTCTTACCAAAATTATTTATTAGTTGTTATTTAGTGCGATTCATTCTGAACGCAAAAACATTATTAAGCATGAATGAAAATCTAGTCAATAAAAAAAATTGGGCGATCATGATTATTTTCACCTAATAAAAAATTAAAGATCATCGTTACCAGGAAAAAAATAAATCATGAATTTTAAATACCTATATATAGATGAAAAGAAGATCAGAAAGAAAGAATTGAAGTCAAAAATGCAAAAGACACAAGATCATCAAAATTTGAGTACAGAATGAGATAGGAGGGGAGAATGAAAGTATGACTCAAAAAGTCATTAGATCACGCTCTATGTTGAAATATGAGCGAACTAAATACAATCACAATATAATCAAGAACAACATAATAAAGTTTGTGATAATAATATTATCATAATAAGCTTTAATATTACTAATAGCATTTAAACATCAAGAATGTTTATATTACTAATAGATTACAAATGTAAATATTTGCATTATATTTTCTTAACTACATAAGAAATTAAAAAATTCTATTTAACTCCTAAAAATTTCAACTAAAAATTTAATATCTAAAATCTTGTAATAAACTTTCATTACAACATTTTCAATTTTGTAATTATTAAAAATTCACAAAAACTTATAAAATTACAGAAATACAATATAGATAAATATATTTGATTATTATTTCTTTTAAATTTTAATAAATTTCAAATTATTTCTTATAATTCAGTATATTATTGTTGATTATAGATCTTAATATTAAAGAATATAATTTTATTTTATAAATATTTTCAAACAAATTTTTACTTTCAAAATTACTGATATTTTCAGACATAATCTTAATAACTTTGTTCAATGACTTTCAAAATCAAGTATTTTAGACATTATCAGGTTCATTTCTTTCGTTAACTTTCGTAAAGTTCACTCCTATCTTTGTGTCTAGTAAGATCGATTTTTTATTATAAAGATCACATATTTTGCTAGTTCTTTATAACATCAATAGCTTATTTATAGAGGATAATGTTATATTGAGTTTAGAAGATGTTTTAGAAGGTAATCAGTCACTAAATATTACTTTCAAGACTTGGATCAACAAGATCTCAAAAGTTTCTGACTTCAACTCTAAAGATTTAATTACACGAAAAGATCTGGTTCATAAATCAGATCGAGAATGGTCGAAAGACTACAGCAAACTCTCAGGCTACTGCTTCTACAGTAGCCTGAAAACTTTCTAGTATTCAACTTGTTATACAGCTATCCTGAACTCTTACTTTCAAATGGATCATTCTTTCAAGATCACTAAAGACAATCATATTAGAGACTGTTATAGTGTGTTATGTGGCTGCTCAAAGGTATATGTACTAATACTTTTAGATCAACCCCATACTGAGCTTTTTAAGCTTTTGTGGACTATTTCTTGATCTTTTGAGGACTGTAATTAGCTAGACTTTTGATGACTCCAGGAGGCAAAAAAAATCCCTCTTGGATGGAGCGTCCTTGAGGGAGAGAATGGTCTTAACTAACGTTAAGAACTACAGCAAATTAGGAGAAAAATTAAATCTTTTTAAGCATATTTATGACTGTTTCTACGGTTGTTAAGCTCTCTGAATTCAAATACACACTCAGGATCAACTCTGATCATCTGACCTAATGAGTAACCTCTGTGCTGCTTAACATCTAATAACAGCTCTCTGTTTAGAAGCATCAGTCTTGTAAGACCATCTGCATCTCGTGGTTCTAGCACTACGCAGTCACCACACTTAAATTCGTTGGTATATACTGAAACAACATCACCTTCGAGTACTTCATACTCTCTCTGTGACCCCATAATAAAGTATCTAGAAGTAGGTATAGCCGGCTTTGTATACTGTTCACAAGCAACAGCATTGATTCCAAGATCAAGGGCACTACCCTCATCCTTTAAAATCTTGTTGATACCTTCTAGATAGTAAGTCAGTAACTCACCTTCTTTAATGGAAAAAGACGCATTAACTTCTGGTTTCATGTATAAATCATCAACAGAGAAATGGGTTTTAAATAAATATGATTTACCTTCATCTGTTGTTAAATTGATGCTGAGGATGCCGTTTTGGAACGTCCATGTGCAATCATTTTGAGGATTGATAACCATTTGTTTTTGCTGTCCTTATTATATTTGTTGTAATTTGTTTTCATTTTATATTACTTTTTCAAAAAATGAAATACAAAAATCTTTTTTTTTGCTTTTTATACTTTACAAATATTAAATTTCGATCCCTTTATCACATAATTTACATTTTTAATTTTTAAAAACAACTCCCCTATTTTCTTTTCTCATGATTATTTCTTAAATCACTCCTTAAATATTTCTTATTATTTATATAAGTTACCATATTACTTAATTTCTACTATTCCTACTCTCTTTGTCTTATTATTTATTACTTCATTAAACATCCTTTGCATCTTTGTTTAAAGTTTTTAATTTTGAATAATCACAGTGTGCAGCTATGCAATAACACACAGCTGTACTACACTTTTTACTGATTACATGTAAAGACTAAAAGACTTCAAAAGAACATTTAAAATCACCTATATAAACAGTAAATTGCAATTTTTATATAACGATATTCATATTTTCTTGTATATTCTATTTTCTTATCACCACCTATAAGTTATTTTTATAGCATAGACATAAATAGCTTATATACGCCAATCATCAAGATTTTTTGAGATTTTCTTTAATTTTTGCAAATTTTGATTTGTTCCATTTTGATACTTACTTTTCATTGATTTGAAGCTTATTTTTTCTGAATAAGCGCTCTTCAATCTCTAAAAATAGTCCTGTTTGCTCCTGTCATCCATTCCCCTCTCATGATTTCATGACTCCCCCTTTAGATATGTACAAGCTTCATTGCTGAAGCTCTTTATCTTATGAAGATCGATTCATCAATGTCGTTTGCTGATGAGAGCAATCACAAATCAAACTAAACATGCTAATTGATAAGATCTGCTTGATATTTGTCTATGCTTGACGACATACAGCCCTTCTGGTGCGTTTATAGCATATGCTAGATGGATAAGTCCTTATGATTGTTAAGATTGCCTTCTATGGCTTAATAAACTGTTATTAGAAGGGATCAAGATATAAAGAAGGTTGGATTTTAGATGTTGAGTGATGTCATATAAAGCAAAACAAGCTTATAGCGTAAAAAAGGGCGAGAGTTGTTTTAACCCCGCCCTAACACAGTTTCTATGGTTAACAGATTTTTAAATTAGAAGGTATAACGAGCACCTGCTGATAACATGGTACCAGTCTCACCGCCCTGAAGTTGGTGATCTTTTTCAGAGGTTGAATTTGCATCAAACTCAGCTTCACCCCAGATGTTGAAGTTGTCGTTGATTGCATAGTTTACGTATACAGGAACACGACGGTAGATTGCTGAATCTGATCTTGAAGGATCAGCCTCTGGATCAACAGTCTTAGCATCAGTGAAATTATAACCAGTGAATAAACCTACGCCGTTGTCGAAGGTATAACCTACAACAAACTCATAACCTTTAACTTTATTCTTGTATGATGACTGAGCACCATCTAATCTCTGCTTTGCACGCTGAGTGTTGTATAAAGCACCTAAATATAGACCACTGTCAGTTGAGCCCCATGATACAGATGCTGAAATGATCTTGAAATCATCAAAGCCCCAGGTACCATCCTCACCGTATTTGGTGATTGAACCTTTTAACTCATCAGAGTCATCCTGGCCTTTAACATATGAGTAGCCAGCTTTGAATGATAATGGGCCAAATACTACATTATCAATGGTGTAACCTGCAGCAGCTGCAAAGCCACCCTCTACATTAGCATCCTGACCTGCAACAGTAGTCTCATCAGATGCAGTCTCATATGATACTGATCCGAAGAAACCGTTGTTGTCGTATACATAGCGGAACATACCAGTACGACGGTCATTGTTGATTGAGCCCTGCTGACGAGCACCAAAGTCCTCAAATACGTCAGTTGCAGCTAAAACTTCGTTAGCAGCATCATAGGTCTTACCTACTAAGATCTTACCGAAATCACCAAAATCAGCTCCAACGTACTGCTCACGAGTATTGATGCTATCACCTGTTGCTGACTTGTTGCCATCAGCCATGTTCCACTCTGAGAATGCAAATGCTGATACATAGTCATTTACCTTAGTGTTGCCTTCGATGTTTAAACGAGCTGAGTTAACTAAACCAGCATCGTGTTCTGCAATCTCAGCAGCATCTGCTTTGCCATTGTAAACTACAGCCTGAACACGGCCACCAACAGCTAATGAGGTACCATCTTTGTCATATACAGTTGCTGCAGTTGCAGTTGTTGATGCAGCAATAATTGCTAAAGCTAATAATGATTTTTTCATGATATAAAATTTCCTATTAAATATAATTAGCAACAACTATCTTAAGTTGCATATTACTAAGTGTAGTTAGTATATTCTAACAATATAAATAATTCAAGAGAAAAATGAAAAGAACTTTCATATTATTAATATATATAAAAAATAGTTAAGAAATGCCTTATATAAGCGATTTTAATGATGTTAAGGATGGATATTGTGCCATTTATTCAAGAATATAGTAATTAAATGGCACATAAAAGAAGAGAAATTATGGATTTTATTGTTACTTTAGCACGTCAGACCACTGAGTTTCTTTAAAGCCTACCAGTACGAAGTTGTCCCCTACAACTAAAGGTCTTTTAACTAGCATGCCATCAGAAGAAAGTAGCTTAAACTGCTCATCTTCACTCAAATTTGGTAGTTTTTTAGCAAGTCCCATGCTTTTGTACAATAGACCACTGGTGTTAAACAGCTTCTTTAAAGGCAACTTACTCTTTTCATGAATTGCTTTTAAGCTAGCCTCATCAGGATGCTCTGATTTGATGTCTTTTAGATGGTACTCTATACCATTGTCATCTAACCACTTTAGAGCCTTCTTACAGGTTGAGCATTTCTCATAGCAATATACAGTTATCATGTTTTGCCCCTTATTCAATTTTCTTAGCTTCACCTTGATTCTCAAAACTAGCAGTAAGCTTTAGGATCAATCTCGTTTCCATCTAAAACTGCTTTTACAAGCTTGTCACCTTCATAGCAAAGCTTTAAGGAGAAGAACTCTTCTCTTGTACCTAACAATTTTAAAAAGATCTTGTCACCAGTCCACAAAGGTAATTTTAAAAGCTCGTTTTTATCTACCCACTCAAGATCACCTTCATTACAGTCTTTTAAAAGTACACCTTTATAGGCTGTAGCTGTAAATAAAAACATATACACGCAAACAGGCAAATCTGAGACAAAGGAAATAATACCTCGCAGTACAGGATCAGATAATGTAATACCGCATTCTTCAGTCATCTCCCTTTGAATACACTCTTCAGGTGACTCACCATATTCAAAGTGACCACCAATACCAATCCATTTGTCTTTATTGATATCGTGTTGCTTCTTGGTTCTGTGCAACATCAGGTATTTGCCCTGCTGCTCTAAATAACAGATAGTTGTAAGCTCTGTATTGCTCTCCATTAAGACAGCTCCTTTTTATGTAATTCTGTGTTGTAGAAACTCTGTTGTAAAAGCTCTGTGATGTTGTCTCTTAATCTAAGAACATTATGTCATTTATAAAATACAACTTTCTAAGAATTTTTATTGCTGTGACATCTATAACATTGATCTTAAAAAACATTGTCTAAAATACGGAAACATAAAATCTAACACATTTATTCACCTTAGGAATCAAAATGAGAAAGTATAGTGAAAGAGGATTTAAGAACCTCGAGTTTTTGCGTTTTCTGCTAATTTTTGCAGTAGTTGGAGTGCATCTAGCTTACCTGAATCTGTCTTCGACAGAGGAAGACTCTTGGCTTGTAAAGTGGGGAGCAGGCTGGCAAGCTGTAGAGATGTTCTTTTTAATGTCAGGATTTTTCCTGTTCTATAAGCTCAATACTGAAGAAACTGTCCTACACTTTGCTCTGCGTAAATGGTTAAGATTAGCTCCATTTGTAATTGCCCTTACCATCATAGGCTATATAGCTACAGGCTTTGATATTTATCAATATCCGCTTTCAGTTAATATCTTCAACTCACTGTTGCTCTTAGATTGGAACACTCACCATTTTGGTCCTGATGCAACCATTCTGTATGTTGCTTGGTTTGTAAATGTACTGTTCTTTGTCTCTGTAATTTACTTCTGTATTTTAAAAGCCCTAAAGCATGAGCAGGCAAATCTTGTGATAGGAGCAATCTCCTTTATCTGTCTATTCATGTACTCAAGACACATGTACATCATAGTGCCATTTCTCTATCCACTTGTAAGAGCTTTTGCTTATGTAGGTTTTGGCTACCTCTTAAGTGAGATCTACAAAAGCTACCTTCTACATAAAGACGATAACTCTGTGCAGATAAACTTGCATTCAAATGTTAAGACCTGTGCAATAAGCATTGTTGAAGCCATCTTACTGATTGCCATTGTGATAAGTTTATATGCAGGCTCAACAGGTGTTCCTGTACCAGATGGTCTATCAATTCCACCTGAGCAGATCCAATTTTTAAATGCACAAACCTGGTTTCCTGATTTAACTAGATGGGCTTTAGGTGGAGTATGGTTACAGCTGTGCTTTGTAGGCTTATTCTGGTTATTCTTATTAAACAAAGGTTTGGTCTCAAGATTACTTAACAATAAGTTCTCAGTAATCTTAGGCAGCTACTCTTATGCCATCTTTTTAGGTCATACCATTGTGATTAGAGCAATAAAGGACTATATCGATCTACAAAAGATTAGCTTTGTCTTTGAGCATAACTTTATATTTGTTGCCCTACTTTGCCTTTTAATCTTTATCTTTGCCGTGATTGTTCATCACTTAGTTGAGATGCCTTTAATCAAAATGGTAAGCAAGATCTTAAGATAAGAACTGTTCTTTAGTAAAAAATAAAGAAACTATCTAATAAGGCTGTAGTTAACACTACAGCTTTATTTTTGATTGAAGATATTTTTATTGATACTTAAAGATAAGAAAAACGTCAAAGAGTATTTACCCCAAGCGATGATCAAAAAAAAAGACCTCGTCGATAATGAGGAGGTCGTCTAATTCTCGTTTTTTCCTTTTTTTAGAAAGTGTATCTAGCACCTGCTGAAAACTGAGTTCCTGATTTTAGCTTGCTCTTTTTAACATCAGAGCCAGCATCAAACTCAGCTTCAGTCCAAACCTTGAAATTGCTGTTGATACCGTACTTTAAAGATACCGGAATTCTCTTATAAGAGAAGGTATCTTTAGTCCCATTCTTATGCTCGGTATCTTCTTTCCAATAGTTGTAACCTGCAAATACGCCGATACCGTTATCAAAGGTATAACCTGCTACAAATTCATAGCCTTTAGCATCGATGTCTGATTTTGGATTTTCCTGTGTAAAATCAGTCTTCATCTTATAGGCTGTGGTAGATAAATATAAGCCTGACAGTGGATCACCCCATGATAAAGCACCTGCATAGTGATTTGCCTTATCAAATCTTAAATCGCTAATTGCGGTTGTATCATCCTGACCTTTTACGTGGCTTAATCCTAATTTGAAAGATAAAGGTCCATAGACAACATGATCAAAGGTATAACCTAAAGCTGCACCTACGCCACTTTCGATATCACGATATTTGCCAAATAAAGGAGTACCGTCTGCTGCGGTTTCATAAGTTACACTAGCAAAGATGCCTTTATTGTCGTAATCATAGCGGATCACGCCATTGCGTCTTTCACCATGTAAACCTAAAGCAGCCTGAGTACCAACTTCTTCCCAAATATCAGATGAGATCATGACTTTGTGTGCAGAATCATAAGCTTTGCCACCTAAGATCTTTCCGTATTCTTTAAAGTCAGCGCCTACATATTGCTCACGAGCTTTGATGTGGTCACCAATCTTCTTACTGTGGCCGTCAGCCATATCCCATTCAGAAAAAGCAAAGGTAGAAACCCAGTCTAAAACCTTGGTTTCACCAGCGATGGATAAACGTGAAGAATTGACTAAGGATGAATCATGATCACCTGCATAGTTATCATGACCATTAAACAGCACTGACTGTACTCTTCCTCCGATAGAAAGAGCAGTACCGTCCTTATCATAAACTGTAGCAGCATTAGAGACTGCTGACACTATGACCAACAAAACTGCTGTAGAAACTAGTGACTTTTTCATTATTATTCCTAATTAGGATATAGCGCTTTTTGTTTTTATATTTATAGTTGTAGATGATTGTGTAAAAAGTTCAACCAAATATCAATAAGATGATGCTAAATATCTGCTTTGTATCGCAATTTTTTTTATTTTAAAGTGGTAATAGCAGAAGATTTGATTTTGAAGTGATTTTGAGTTGGCTACTAAAAAAGCCCCATCCTAAGTTTCAGGATGAGGCTTTAAGAATCGAAAGTTATCTAACCAAAGTTAGATTAGAAGGTGTAACGAGCACCTGCTGATAACATGGTACCAGTCTCACTGTACTGATTCTGACCATCCTTTTTTGTAGTTGAATTTGCGTCAAACTCAGCTTCACCCCAGATGTTGAAGTTATCGTTGATTGCATAATTTACGTATACAGGAACACGACGGTAGATTGCTGAATCAGAGTTGATTGAACCTTCTTTTGTCTTAACATCAACAAAGTTGTAACCAGTGAAAGCCCCAATACCGTTGTCGAAGGTGTAACCTACAACAAACTCATACCCCTTCTTCTTGTCTGAATTTGAAGAATTTGATGGAACAAAATCATTTGCTCTCTGCTTTACACGCTGAGTGTTGTATAAAGCACCAATGTATAAACCGTTATCGGTTGAACCCCAAGCGATAGAAGCAGAGATTACCTTGAAGTTATCAAAAGTCTCTGAATTCTCAAACTGACCGATGGTCTTAGAGAAATCATCCTGACCCTTAACATATGAGTAACCAGCCTTGAATGATAATGGGCCAAATACTACGTTATCAAAAGTGTAACCAGCAGCAGCTGCAAAACCACCTTCAACGTCTGCCTTGCTACCCTGAACAGTTGAATCATCAGCAGCAGTCTGGTATGAAACAGAACCAAAGATACCGTTGTTGTCATAAACATAACGGAACATACCGGTACGACGGTCACCGTTGATTGAGCCCTGTAAACGAGCACCAAAGTCCTCAAATACGTCAGTTGCAGCTAAAACAGCGTTAGCAGCATCATAGGTCTTACCACCTAAGATCTTACCAAAATCACCGTAATCAGCACCAACATACTGTTCACGGGTATTGATGCTATCGCCCCATGACTGACCTGAAGTATTGCCATCAGCCATATTCCACTCTGAGAAAGCGAATACTGAAACTGAATCATTGATCTTGGTAGAACCTGCGATGTTTAAACGAGCTGAGTTAACTAAACCTGCGTCATTCTCTGCGATACCAGCTGCATTACCATTGTAAACAACAGCCTGAACACGACCGCCAACTGCTAATGAAGTACCATCTTTATCGTATACAGTAGCAGCATTTGCAGATGTTGCAGCAGCAACAACAGCTAAAGCTAATAATGATTTTTTCATAATATATTTTCCCATAGTTAATTTTAAATTTTGGTAAGTGGAAGTTAGTTTCCTCTTACGGATTTTGATTTTACTCAATATTAACTTTTCGTCAACAAAATTTGACATAACATACAAATTCGCATCTTATTTTTAACATTTGATCAATTTTGATAAGCTTGCACTTTATTTTTTATGCAAAATAGTGTAGTAAAATTATTTTACATTTTCACTGAGTTAATAATGGCTTATATATCAGAACAGCTTAGCTATAAGTAAATTTGAAAAAATAAGTGTTATGTTTTACTGTTGAACATTATTCCGCACCTGTTAAGGCTAGTTTCTATGCTTAAGGTACACTTTAATTTGACATCTTTTTAAAAGTTGTACAGTTGCAGCATGCCTTTAAAGAAAGGTTCAGAGTTAAAAATGATTTTCTTGTAATTAAAAGAAAAAAGGTCAGAGCTTTGATTAGCACTGACCTTAAGTTAGGTTAAATTATCTTTTTGATTAGATGTTGTTAACTATGTTCTTAATTACGGCTGGGCCTCTGTACACTAATGAAGAATATAACTGCACTAAGGTAGCACCGTTCTCTAACTTCTCACGAGCTGATACAGGATTTGAAACACCACCTACACCAATTAAAGGGATCTTACCTTTAAGAATTGAATTTACCTTAACTAAGGTCTGAGTACTTGCAACTCTTAATGGCTCACCTGACAATCCTCCCCACTCGCTTGCATGCTCCATACCGTGAATGATGTCACGACGTGTAGTGGTATTAGTGCAAGTCATGCCATCAATACCCAAATCCAGGCAGACCTGACAAATACTCTCAATAGCTTCGTCAGATAAATCTGGACCGATTTTTACAACAAGAGGAACGTACTTGTTAAACTTGTCTTTTAACTCAGCCTGTCTTTTCTTTAATGGCTCTAGAAGCTTAATTAAAGGCTCACGAGCCTGCAACTTAGTTAAATCTGGGGTGTTAGGACAGGATACGTTGACTGCGATATAGTCAGCGTACTGATAAACCTTATCCATGCAGATTAAGTAATCGTCAACAGCTTTTTCAATTGGAGTAGTCTCGTTCTTGCCGATACTTACACCTAAAACGCCGTCATAAGTGCGCTTTTTTAAATTCTCAACTAAATAATCCACTCCAAGATTATTAAAGCCCATGCGATTGATAATACCCTGAGCTCCTTTGATTCTGAACATTCTTGGTTTTGGATTTCCAGGCTGTTCTTTAGGAGTTACAGTACCTACCTCAATATGACCAAAGCCTAGAGCTCCAAAGAAATCAATGGCATCACCATTCTTATCAAGCCCTGCAGCAAGACCTACAGGATTTTTAAACTGTAATCCCATCATCTGTACAGGACGGAAAGCTACAGTCTGAGAGAAAAGAGTTTTCCATGGATTCTTTGACATGAATTTAGCACTATTGATAATCACACCATGAGCTGTTTCTGCATCTAGTAAAAACAGAAGTGGTCTTATAAAGGTTGGATACAGGGTATAAGGGATCAATCGCATATTCTTTCTCTAATTTTGCTTACAGTAAATTTGCTTTGTAAAACTATGTACTTAAAATTTTTGTCTGTAAATCTTGAATCTGTTTACTTAGACCGTGCTTTTAAGGATTAGTTCTAATTTAATCTTTGTATTTTTACAAACTTGTTTTCCTGAGTGGTAAGTAGCTCAAAGATGCCATGAATACCATCATCAGAAGTGAACTCTTTTAGATGGTTAGCATCAAGATCAACAACCATACCCTCATCTGTTCTGACACGGATCCTCTTTACGGCACCCTGATAAACAGACAGGAGAGTATCCCTGTCAATTGACAGGGAAAATCTGTAATGTTTATATCCGTACATTACTTTATTACTCTTTCAATCAACAACTACTTTACGACTTTTAAAGCAGACTCTACCTTCTCGTAAATAGATCTTGAGATTGAAGGTATCTTCATTAACTTCTCAAGACGTTCACGGATCATCTGCTGACGTTTATCATCAAGTCTTCTAAAGCTTAACAATGGGGTTAATATTCTTGCAGCAACACTTGGGTTAATGCTGTTTAATCTCTGAACTTCAGAGCATAAAAGATCATAACCACGACCGGATAAATCGTTTAGTGCTACAGGATTTGACAAAGCCAAAGCACCTGGCAGAGCTCTTACTCTGTTAGGGTTGTTGCCATCATATGAAGGATGTTTCTTTAACTCATTAACATTATCCACAGCTGATGCATCAGGTACTGTAGCTTGTACTCTAAAGTAATTATCAAAGGCTAGTGCATTCTTTGAATAATCTTTTTCAAAGCTTTTTAAGATCTCTTCTTTACACTTTAGATTTAAGTAAACAGCATCAGTTAAAGCCTGTAACTTGTCAGTCATGTTAGCTGAACCTGTATAGTGTCTTAGAACTAAAGCTGATGCTACATCAGACTTAGCGGTTGCAACATAAGCTACTGACAGCATATGTAAAGCGCTGTTGCTGATAGCACGGCGTGACATATCAATTACAGAGTACATATCAGACTGTGCTTTAATTCTGCCGTAAATCTCATAGAACTCTTTTTCTAAGGCAACAGCAACTCTCTGCTCTAATTCGTTGTGTAATCTTGCAATTGCATCAATGTCGATGTTGTCTTCAAAGGTTTCCATTAAAGATGCTACAGACATGATCTTTAAGGTCTCATTCAGTAACAAAAGATCAGTCTTTTTATCAACAGACTTTAACAGAGCTTTATATGACTCAATTAACTCTACAGGTTCTTTTAGAGTACCGCCCTGTTCTAAAAGCTTAATGTTCTCATGAACATAACGCTTCTGCATGGTCTGTGCACTGTCAACCTTAATAAAAGCATCATCACAGAATGACAGCATGTGCTGTAATTCCTCGGTTGTGTATGGAGCATCAAGTTTAACTGGTGCTGAGAAGTCACGTAATATTACTGGTAAGGTACCTTTATCTAAGGTAAATGAGTAAGTCTGTGACTCTTCTTTTAGAACTATAATACCAGAAGCTGGTAGCTCTGAAGGATGCACATCATGGCCTTCTTCATCTAAGAAGCTGATCCTGATTGGCATATAGAATGGCAGTTTCTCTTTCTGGTCACGTGTAGGCTTGGTCTTTTGAGATAGAGTTAAGTTTAAGGTTCTGTTTGCCTCATCATAGGTCCATGAAGCTGTTACATTCGGAGTACCAGCCTGTGTATACCAGCGACGGAACTGAGTTAAATCAATCTCGCCTGCCTCTTCCATACAGGACAGGAAGTCCTCAATTGTTACTGCCTGACCGTCAAATCTGGTCAGATACAGATTTAAAGCTTTTTTGAACCTGATTTCACCTATCAGAGTGTGGATCATGCGGATAACTTCAGCACCTTTATCGTAAATAGTTACGGTGTAGAAGTTGTTCATCTCCATTACCTCTTCAGGTCTTACTGGGTGAGCCATAGGAGATGCATCCTCAGCAAACTGAGGTCCACGAATTACGTTAATTGCATGAAGTCTGGTTAAAGCTCGACTTGCAACGTCTGAGCTGAATTCCTGATCTCTGAATACAGTTAAACTCTCTTTTAGAGATAACTGGAACCAGTCTCTTAAAGTTACTCTGTCGCCAGTATAGTTATGGAAATACTCGTGTCCGATTACGCTTTGAACATTATAGAAAGCAGTATCAGTAGCTGTCTGTGGATCAACCATTACATAGATTGAGTTAAAGACATTAAGGCTCTTGTTTTCCATAGCACCGAAGTTGAAGAAATCAACAGCTACAACCTTGAAGTTATCAAGATCATACTCAAGCTCCCAGCGAGTTTCATCCCACTTCATGGAATCCTTAATGCTCTGCATTGCCCACAGACCTCTATCATAGGCGCCTCTGTCAACATAAAGCTGCAGTGAAACATTACGTCCTGACTTAGTAGTAAAGGTATCAGTTACGATATCAAAGGTACCTGCTACTAATGCAAACAGATATGATGGCTTTGGAAAAGGATCTTCCCAAACAGCATAAGCTCTACCCTTTTTAGTACCTTTATCAATGAGGTTACCATTAGATAAAAGCACACCACAGCCATACTCAGGTCCGATGATGGTGACCTTGTACTTTGCTAAAACATCAGATCTGTCTAAAAAGTAAGTAATGCATCTAAATCCCTGTGGCTCACATTGTGTGCAGAAGGCTCCGTTTGACTTGTATAAGCCCATTAAAGAGGTATTAGCAGTTGGATTTATTACATTCTCAATTACAAGTTCAAACTCATCTGGAACATTTGCAATCTCAAGCTTGTCTTTTACAATCTTATACTTACAAGGAATGCCATCTAACTTAACAGACAGAAGCTTTAAATTCTCACCATCTAAGACTAAAGGAGCCTTTTGATCATTAGTTAGTCTTCTATACTTAGCAACAGTTGTTACCTTGGTAGCTTCATCGTCAAGTTCAAAGGTAAGATCAATATGGCTTGAGGTAAAGTCTGGTGCTTTATAATCAGTACGTTTCTGTGCCTTATAGGTATTGTTCTTTTCCATGATATTTCCTTGCTTTCACAAAAAAGCCTGGAATTTTTCCAGGCTTTTTTAACTAATTATCTTTTTCTGCCTGATATTGCAGTAGCAATGGCTTTTCTTCGACTTCATGCGCACCTGCTTTGTTGAGCATATCTGAGTAGTCGGAGGTAATATTTACTGTTTCCTGTAAAATCGGATCGTCATACTCAAAGTCGTCAGGCAAATCTTTTACAGACTTAACTTCTTTCTTATGCATAGCCTTAAGTCTGATATTGGTGTTCTTTAAGGTGATCTTCTCATCTTCATCGAACATTTTCTTACGCTCTTCAAAATTCAAGGTAAGAGTCTTGCTGTTCTTTAATTTATAGTAACGGTCTCTTTCAGACTGAATTACCTTAAAGACAGGATCAGTGCTGATTCTCTTTTCATGCAGTGCCATCAGATCTTTAACAAAGAAGCTTGGATCTGAGTACTTCTGATATTTAGAAGGAGCAATCTTATCCCAGTTTAAAGCATTAGGTTCAGTCTTTTCACCAAACTCAGTTACATCAATTAAAGTAGGCATAGCAATATCTGGAGTTACGCCCTTTAGCTGAGTTGAACCACCATTGATTCTGTAGAATTTGGCAATAGTGTAGTGAATAGAGCCTAAATCAGCGCCGATGAGATCATAGAGTCTTGTAAGTGGACGAGACTGCTGCACAGTACCCTTACCGTAAGAGGTGTCACCTACGATTAAAGCTCTACCATAATCCTGCAAAGCTGCAGCCATAATTTCAGAGCTTGATGCTGACAGTCTGTTGATTAAGACTACCAATGGACCTTTATATAACATAGAAGCATCGGTGTCATCATAAGCAGACTCATTGCCGTTAACATCTCTAACTAAAACTACAGGGCCATCTTTGATGAAAAGACCTGTAGTATAGACAGCCTCAGGTAATAAACCACCACCGTTGTTTCTTAAATCAACGATAATACCGTCTACGTTCTCACTTTCTAACTTTGAAAGCTCGCGTTTTACATTTAAAGACAAGTCTGTATAGAAGCTAGAAATAGTGATTACGCCAATCTTTCTGCCATCATAAGAGGTATAAACCTTTGATTTTGCCTCTTTATCCTGAAGTCTAATCTTGTCACGGGTAAGTTCAACATTAAAGGTCTTAGCAGCAGCGCCTTCGCCACGCTCAATTTCAAGTACAACTTTAGTGCCCTTCTTACCTTTAATCTTTTTAACTACCTCAGTTAATCTCCAGCCAATGATATCCTCAAATTTGCCATGTTCCTGTTTTACAGCAACGATCTTATCTTTTGGCTTTAACTTCTTTGACTTTTCAGCAGGAGAGCCCGGCATAATCTGTACGATTACAGTGTATTCATCCTCTTGGGATAAAACTGCACCGATACCTTCTAGTGACAGGTTCATATCGTCATTGAAGTTTTCAGACTCAACAGGTCCAAAGTAATTGGTATGAGGATCGATTGCTGCTGCAAATGAATTTTCAAATGCAGAGAAGACATCTTCTGAAGAGTACTGAGAAATTCTTCTCATCGCTACAATGTAACGATTCTTAATACGTTCAACAGCCTGAGCTTTAGTTTTACCGTTTAAAAGCTGTGTTTCAAACTCATTTTTAAGCTCAGCCTTCCATAAAGACTTTAAATCATCTTCTGTTTTGGCAAATGGAGCTTTGGTTCTATCAAGAGCAATTGTCTCATTGGTATTTAAATCTAGATTTTCAGAGACATTGTCGATCATGAACTTGTATTTCTGATAACGCTTTTTAATGTTTTCGTTATACAGAGAATAAGGATAATCAAGTTCACACTTGTTAATACCATTTAAAATGCTCTTAGTATGAGCATAAATAGAATCAACTTCACTTTGTGTATAAAGAGAATGGTTCATATCAAGATAGTTCATGAGTCTGTCTATGACGTTTTTAGCAAAATCATCATTAACATCAACAATCTTGTAATGAGCTCTTGTGAAGTAATTGTATATTCTAGAACAGGATGTTTCGTGTCTTTCTTCAGGAGAGAGAACAGGCATCTGTTCTAAAGAAGGAACAGTAAGTTTTGCTTCACTTACAATAGCATAGCCTACAAGAGCGCAGGCTACAGCTACTTTTATTATTTTATTCACTTTAAGTTAGGCCTATTTTGCTTTTTTAGGAAGCAGAACTCTCTCAAGTGGAAGATTTACAGTAAGACCTGATTTTAAGGTTACATATACAGTGTCTTTCTGAGCATTTTCAGCTACAACACCAAATACGAAACGCTGTTCTGAACTTAGAACTAAAACCTCAGTACCAGCTTTTAAGTCTTCTACTGTAGGTTTAATGCCATCAACCTTGTTAGGCTTCTTATGGAACTTAGCGCCATTTACAGGCTTCTTAAAATTCTTCTTGTTTACAGGAGCTTTCTGAGGTTTAGATGCTTTACGCTTTGCGTTAATCTCATCGATGCGCTCTTTAGCATAAGTTGCGTGTTCTGCACTTACAGTATCACCACACTCATTACCATCGATATCAATTCTTGGAGCACCTTCTTTTACGCTGTATAAATACTTCAAGCGAGAAGTATATAAACGTAAAGCGGCTCTTACTTTTGAAATAGATAAACCTTCAACAGAAGCACACTTCTCTTTTAAATCCTCAAAGATACCAATCTTTAAAGGACGAGCCTCACCGTCTTTTACAAAAGCTTTTGGAAAGGTCTTGTATAAAAGTTCTAAGGTCTCTTTTACGTGTTCAAAATGAGTGCCTTCTTGAGCCTGAGTTTCAGTCTGCTTCTCAGCGTTTTTATTTAACTCTTGCTCTTTTTTGATTTCCTGGGTTTCCACAAGAAACTCCTTAAAATAATTATTTAATAACTTACAATTACGCTCATTCTACAATAAGTTGAATTTTATTGCGAAAAATTTTGTCTAAAAGATTGTTCTAATGCACTAAAACTAAGACTTACAGCTTGAGTTGCTCAATTTTCTTGTTTTTACCCGCTGATATACTAGCTATTTAACAAAAGGGATATAGATCACTTTAGTTTCTTTACCGAAACTGCACAGTTTTTTCCTGAAAAGGCTATGCCTATGGCATTAACAGAAGTTATGTTTTCATCTTCAAAAATAGCATCTGCATAGCGCTTTTCAAGAATTTGTTCTATAGCTTCATTAGCTTTTTTTGCTCTGCTTTCTTTTTCTTTGCAGACTTTAATTTCAATAACACAAGCTTTGGTGCCACCTAGATTATTAAAGGTAATATCTGCATATCCATCACCAGATTCATAGTTAGAGTGGTATTCACCTAGATTATCTTTACAGTTAGTAAAAATACCGTTTAAGAAACCATGGTAGTAATTCTCGTGAGGAGCTTTAGTTGCAGTATCTCTTACTGATACAAATGAACGTAATAATGGTCCTAACTTATCCTGTACATAATCAACTTTACCTTCTAATAAGGCATTAGCTATGTTTAAAGCTAGATTATCTTTGCTTAATATTTTCCCAAATCTATCTAATATATTGTTTTCAAAACACTCAAGTATCTCTAGGTTAGGTATTCTTACAAAGATATCTTTATTATTTTCTTTTGCTAATTTTTCTTTTTGGGGCTGTACCCAATCTACTGTCAGATAACCTGTATGTAAGAGTAATGACCAGAAGTCATCTGATTTATGCTCTGACAAAGTGTCATAGTTCATGGAATCGTTTAATTGAAAACTAATAGATTTACCATTAACTAAGTTCTGCATCTTTTGGTTGTCATTGTCTGTAAGATAACCTAGATACTCTCCTAAGGCACTGTCAGATGAGCTTTTATCCCAGTAGTTGCCAGGTTTAATGTCATCTGTGTTACCTGTTTGTTTTAGGTTAAAGTTGTCATCTATGAAATTTAAAACATCCCATGGACAGAACATCTCTTTGTCATAGAACTTATAACCGTCGTAGTAATTTTTTACGGTTTGTGAAAAATCATCAAGTTCATAGTCTTTTAAGATTTTTTGAGTTTCATCTTTGGTAAAACCAATCATTCCAGTGTACTTATCTATTTTACTGGTAACAGTATTTACCTTAAGGTTGTTCACACCTGTAAAGATGCTGTTCTTAGCTACCTTTAAGCATCCTGTGATTACTACCTTACTTATAATTGAAGTATCCTTTTCAGGATCTCTTTGAGGATCTTTTAAGAAACCTAAGAAAGAGGACATTAAGGTAACCATATCTTTATGGTAGCCATGCTCTTGAGCTTTAGCTAAAGGTACATCATATTCATCAATTAAGATATAAACCTGTTTGTTAAAGTGCTTATAGAGCATTGATGCTAAAGATGACATTGCTGAGGTTGCATAAGACTGAGCTTCTTCATCTGCTCGTTTTAGATACATCTCATCATATAGCAAATCAAACTTAGCTTTTTCTTTATCATTTAAGTTCGGACTGTCTCTTAAGAAGCTAAATTCATTTGCTTTAGCTGAAACAACTTCAGCTAGTTTTAAGTAGGCTGCTTTAAAGTTTTTTCCTTTAACATCTTTTAAGGAAATGGAGATAACAGGAAATTGTCCCATGTACTTTTTACAGAACTTTTTGTCCTCTAATATCTTGGTATCTTTAAAGTAGTTTAGATGTTTAGTTATGTTTCCAGGCTCATTAGCACTTATCTTTAAGAAAGATTCAAACATATTCATGAGCATGGTCTTACCAAAACGTCTGGGTCTTGTTAAGAGCAAAACAGTAGTACCATTGATTAAAGACTTATCATCTACTGCTTCATCTTCAGAGAATACAGTCTTTAAGTATGGAGTCTTATCTACGTAGTAACGATTCTTTTCTCTAACCTCAGCAAAGGTATCACCTGTTACTGGTAAGGCTAAGAAGTGTTTTTTGCTCATTATTGGTTCCTGTTACTTTTTCTTAATTTCTTACATGATTATATGTTATTTGCACTACTTTATTAGGCTTTTACATACAAATATTGCCAATTTTGAGGATGTAGAACAAATATTTCTCAATTTTAGTTTTTCTAAAATAAAAAATCCCAGATAGCTTTATTACCTACCTAGGATTTTATTTGAAACTTATCTTTTAAATGAGTTGATGGATTACCTGTTATTTACTCATATCATGACAATTCATCATTTCATCAGATTTTGATAAATCATGAGGCATTGAATTCATGCTCATTGAGTCATGTTCCATATTCATATTCATCGACATATGGCGCATATTTAAAGTTTCTATTACTTTTGGTGTATCAGTCATGCCTAAGGCAGGATCTAGCATACCAAAGACCATGGCAGCATGTGAGGTTACAAGATAAATGCTCAAAAGCACGATCTTTACAGCCATCTTAGTACGCTTGTTTGCTTTTCTAAAAATCAGATTTACCTGCAGTAAAGACATTAACACTAAAGGAATCACAGCTACCATAAATAAAAGAACTGAAGCATAATCTATCCAGCCTTTCCAAAGATTTTGTTCATTTGCAGGAAGGACCAACTCTTTTATAAATAAAAAACCTAAAACAAGCATCACAATGCCTGAGATAAAAGTGCAGATAGAATTTAAACTATGCACTTTTAGTAATGGTTTTGAGCTAAAGAGAAGAACTATTTCAGTAATAGCAATAGTCTCTGCAATTACCATTGGCACTACCATGAAGAAAATCAAGTTATATGGAGAATTGGCCATTAAAAGCGACATATATTGAGTCATTAACATTTATGAATACCTTTCAATTCAATGAAAACACATAAAGTTTGTTTTGAGTTTGCTACTCTAGAGGCTTAATTCTAGCAAATAAACTGCATGCAATTGCGACGAAACTTATCATTACGTTTATTACATTAAACGCGGTTACTTTGTAATTATCTAGTGCAGACTTTTATAATCACTTGGAAGTAAATGCAGTTGACCGAACTTTTATCCTCAAAAATAGCGAAAACCAGCAAATAATGTTAAACTTTTAACATTGAATTTAATTAAAAGGAGTTTTGCTATATGTCAATGCCAGAACGTTACCACCCAGAATGCCCACCAGATGCACATAAAGTTATTAGACCTCCTGTAAAAGAGGTATTTGCTACACTTTGCATCAAGGTTGAAGATTCTGAAGAGAAGAACGGCATGGCAAACGTTGTAGAAATACTCTCTTTAATGAGCAAAAAGCCTTTAATCTTATGCTCAGATAAGATGCGCAAGCTAATCCGCGACTACACTAAAGACAGTGAAGTAAAACCTGAATTCTTAAGAGTTCATGAAGACGGAAAAGCTTCAATCAGCTATGAGAATGGAGCTATTGGTCCTACTACAGATTTTTATGATTTTGCAGGCAATTCTCTGAACTATAAAGATTTCTTAAAGACCTTAGAGAAAAAATGTATTGTAAGTGTAGATATGTTATCAATGTTTACCTTACGTTCAATCTCTACTGTATATCCTTGGGATGAACTTTTAGCAAATCAGTTCTTATGTCAGTATTTAGAGGCTTCAAAAACTCTGACTGATGACGACATTGCTCTGCTTACAGATGTACGTTATGGCAGGTTTGATGCACTCAACGTTGAAGAGAAGAGTGCTACTGCTTATAAATTCTTAAGACTAGAACGTAAACTTTTCTTACAGTATCCAACTGAAGATGACTAAACTATTATCTAAGACCGCCAATTTGGCGGTCTCTTTAATTCAAAAGCCTTCAATTACTCCAAACGATCTTGGTTGTCAGGATTTAGTAAGAGCAAGACTTGAGAATGTTAACTTCAAGTGCTTAACTTTAAAAGACAGTGGCACTGAAAATCTTTTAGCTCTCCATGGTGAAGGTTCCCCTTTCTTTTTATTTTTAGGTCACACAGATGTCGTAAGTCCTGGTGATGAAAGTGCCTGGGCAGTGCCTCCATTTGAAGCTTTAATAGATGATAAAGGTGTTTTACATGGCAGAGGATCACAGGACATGAAAGGATCTGATGCTGCTATGACCGAAGCTCTAGTAAGCTTTGTAGAACACAATCCTCATCACAAAGGCACTGTAGGTATTCTTTTGACCTCTAACGAAGAAGGAGATGCTAAAGGTGGTACTCCTTTTGTAGTTGAGTACCTAAAAAAGAAGAACCTCATTCCTGATTACTGCCTTGTAGGCGAGCCATCTTGCTCTAATACTTTTGGCGACACCATTAAAAACGGCAGACGCGGTTCGCTTACCGCTCATATCACTGTAAACGGAATTCAGGGGCATGTAGCCTATCCTGACAGATGCGATAATGCTGCTCATCATGCTGGAGTTTTAATCTCACGATTATTCTCTAAAAAGTGGGATGAAGGTTCTAAGTTCTTTCCTCCAAGCTCTTTTCAGGTAACCAACATTAAGTGCGGTACCGGTGCTGAAAACGTAGTACCTGGCAGTTGCTATATTATGTGCAACTGGAGATTTAATGATGCCTTATCAAAAGACAAGATCTCAATTGAGGTAGAAAAAATCATAAGAGAGTTAGAGCTTAACTGTGAGATTAGATATGTTCTAAACGGTGAACCATTTATTACTAAAGGCGGTGAACTTTTAGATTCTCTTGAAAAATCAATAGTTGAAGTTACAGGTAACAAAGCTTTGTTATCTACAGCAGGTGGCACCTCAGATGGTCGCTTTGTAGCTCCATTAGGCACTAAAGTAGTTGAATTTGGACCTGTATCAAACTTAATTCATAAAGTAAATGAATCTGTTGAATTAGATTCATTAGACAAGCTTCATGAGGTTTATGTTAAGACTTTAAACGATCTGTTCAGATAAGATATGAAGTTAGGCTTTTAGAGCCTAATTTTCTTTACAGACAAACTAAAATTGATTAGAAGACGTGCTCTTTAAAGGCTTTAATCATGGTCTTAGTAAGAGAAATTACGGGATCAGCAATTTCAAGCTCCTCGCGTTTTTTCCATAAAGCTTGAGCTAATTCATTCTCATCACGCACAATCGTACGTGAGCCGTCAACTTCAGCTACATATCCTAGCAGCAGATTACTATCAATTCCCCATGGTTGAGAGCCATAGTACCTCAGTTTTTTAATCTTAAGGCCGACTTCCTCTGCAACCTCACGAGCACAAGTCTGCTCTGGAGTTTCTCCTATTTCACAAAAACCTGCAATCAAAGCTACACCTCTGTATGGTCTATCTTTATATTGAGTAACTACGATGTTATCGCCATCAGTTACAGCAACAATTACCGCAGGAGCAATCTTAGGATAGATCGTGTTACCACAATGAGGACATACTAAAGCTCGCTCTGTTTTAGAGTGCTCTGTTCTACAGCCACAGAAGCCACAGAACTTATTAGACCTGTACCATTGGAATAACTGATAAGCAGTAAAGCCTGCAAAGCATACAGTACGAGGATTGTCTGAGCGTAAGACTCTTTTGGTCATATAAGAAAAACCATCAAGATATGGGCAATTCTCACCTGTATATAGAAAATAAGCTCTATCATCAATCTTAAAAAGATAGGTAAGTTCGTTCTGATTGAATGATGATGCTTTGGGTAAAGATAATGGAGAGTTCTCTCCATCACCAGATACTAATACATTATTACCGTCAAAGACGAAGACTTCATCATTATCTTGAGAATCTCTTTTTAAAGAGAACTCGTTATAAAACTGATGTGGGAATAAATCTTGGATCATAGTTTACTCTGCAGATATTTCTCTGCATCTAAGGCTGCCTTACACCCCTGTCCTGCTGAGGTAATGGCCTGACGATAAATTCTGTCGGCACAGTCACCTGCAGCAAAGACACCAGCAACTGAGGTTGAGGTCTCTGAGGTAAAACCAGTTTTTACAGTACCGTCATCATAAAGTTCAATCTGTCCTGCAAATGGCTTAGTTGAAGGTTCATGACCTATAGCCATGAAGACTCCTGAAAGAGCAATATCTCTATTCTCTCCATTAACCTGAACCTTAACCCCATTTACAAGATTACCATCGCCTAAGATCTCTTTGATGTTGGCATTTAAGACAAACTCAACCTTACCTTCAATCTCGAGTTTTCTTAATCTGTCGACTAGAACTTTCTCTGCTCTAAACTCTGCTCTTCTGTGAATTAAATAAACTTTTGAGCACAGGTTAGCTAAATACAAAGCTTCAATGAAAGCAGCTGATCCTCCACCTACAACAGCAACTTCTTTACCTCTAAAGAAAAAGCCATCACAGGTTGCACAGGCAGATACGCCCTTGCCCTTATATTTAGTCTCAGACTCTAACCCTAAATATCTTGCTTTAGCGCCGGTTGCAATGATCACTGTTTTTGCTTTTAAAACTGTACCTGATGAGAGATAAACTTCTTTTACATTTTTTGAAAAGTCAGTTTTTACAACTTCATCATAAATAAACTTTGTGCCGAGTTTTTCTGCATGCTTTGACATATCCTGCATGAGAGAAAAACCGTCAGGAGCATCAAAACGTGATGGCCAGTTTTCAATTTCAGGTGTGGTTGTAAGCTGTCCACCGACCTCAGAGCCACAGACTAAAACAGGCTCTAATTGGGCTCTACAGGCATAGATGGCTGCAGTATAGCCGGCTGGACCTGAACCTATGATAAGAGTATTTAAAATCTCACTCATTTAGCTAAAAGCTCCTTATAGTGTTCTTTAGCATAAGACACTGCATACTTTACCCATGGTTCATTAAAAGAGCTCAGATACTCAAGGGCAAAATCAACAGGGAAAGCATCTATGCACTCATCAGCTTTTTTTGAAAAAGAAATATGCCAAGGTTCAAAGGCAATAGTTCCTTTTCCGTTAAAAGGACGTTTAAAACCGAATTTATTGAGGTTTTGAGAAAGATACTGACCTAATTTGTAGAAGTAATTACCTTTTTGATATTCTCTTGCGGTAAGTTCTAACTGTTTACCCTCAGGTAAGAGGTTTACAGCATAGATATCAAAATCAGTACCAAAATGGTGACGGGAAAAACCAGGAATTGATGAAAATCTTATGATTTCTAAAACCTTCTGCTCATCACTTAATGAGCTGATATCCATAGGATTTTCATTTGCATCTAAGACAGGTCTTTTTCCTTTGAACTTGTCATCAAAGATTTTAAACTGCTTATAAAAGCTTCTGTAGGCAGAAACTATACGCAGTTCAAAACCTTTATCAAAGGCATCTGAGAATAAATCTGGTAATGCCTTTGCTGCATCCCTGTCACACATGAGCACACTCATGCGTCTAGGATCATCTTTAATATTTACTAATTTACTGTCATCAAGACCAATTAACTGTTCTTTAGTTGCCATATGTTTCTATAATCTTTGAAGCTTCCTCTTTAAGATCTGAGCTTCCGTGTTCCTTCACATCATCAATGATCTTTAAAGCTTCTTCTGTATCGCCAGTCTCAAAATACAGTCTAGCCAAGTTTAATTCATCAACATAGTACTGATGCTGTTTCGCATTTAAACCTTCATAGTCATCTGTATTTTCAGCATTATCTAAATTGTTGTCATCTGCTACATCGTCCCTCTGTGAAGAAATAGGACCGATGGTATCTGCTACATTCTCTAAAGAATGATCTTCAGTATCATCAGGAGCTGATGATTTATCTTCAACTGGTTCATTCAATGCTAAATCGTCCTCAGGGATACTCTTAGGATCAACTGCATTTGCTGAACTCATCATAGAAGCAATCTCATCATCTGTGAAGGCTTTTTCGTTATCATGAGGTAAATCGTCATGAACACCGCCACTTAGCATGTTCATAATATCCTCATCAGCACCTGAGTCATATTGAGCTTTTGATGCACTCAATCTTTGCTCCAGATCATCTAAAGCTTTTGCATCTTCTGCTTGAGACTCTGAAGATTCGACATTTTCAGCAGGAGAATCATTCTCTTTACTCTCAAGAGCATCATCATTTGCATCAGTTGCGACATCAGCTTGCTCTATAGTCTCTTCTAAATTATCTGATAGATTGTCATCATTTTGAGGAGTGTCTTCAACAGTATCAGAAGCTGTTGTAGCACTAGGATCTTTGCCTTTACCTACAATATCGAAGTCGTCATCAGGAACTGCCCAGGATACAACGCCATTTTCATCTTTGCTGTTGTCATCATGTGGATCTGGATTAAAGATAGCCTGCTCTGACTTATCTTGAATATCACCAATATCATTAGTGTCATCATTTTCGCTCTTAGCAACATTTGTGGTGTCAGCAGTATCTTCGTCTGCTGATGTAACCGTAGCTTCTTCTACAGGAGTTTCATCAAAAGAATCATCCTGCTCTGGCACTTCAAATTCAGGCTCTACAGCTTCATTATCGAGGTAAGCAGCCTCATCAGTATCAACAGGTGCAGCATCTACAGTCTCTGCATTTTCAGGTTCTACAGCATCTGTATGAGGCTCTGCATCTTCATCGATAGTGTGTTCTGATTTTTGCTTCTCTTCATCTTCAGGAATAGCATCAAATGTTTCCACACCATCTGCTATTTCTTCAGGAGACTCTGCCTCTTCTGGAGCATCAACAACATTGTCATTACCAATTAGGAGATCTTCTAAATTAAGATCATCATTTAAGACCTCATCAACATTCTTTCCTACAGAATTGTTTTTAGGGACTTCATCATCAGAGATCTCTTCAGCATCTGCTTCAGGAATATTGTCTTCTTTACGGTCATTGTTTTCAAATTCTGCATCAGTTTCAGCTTTTTCATCTTCAGTATTGTCAGAATTCTTATTATCAGACATTGACTCTAAGAATGCTTTTTCTTCACCTGAGAGTTGCTCTTGAGGATCTTCTGATGAAACGGGCTCTTTCTTTGAAGGCTCTGCAGCATCTTCTGTCTTATTTGTAGCATCAAGAGGATCTGCAACATCTGATGCATCAGCATCAACGTTATCAGATATTTCAGATTGTGAAGGCTCAGCTTTAATATCTAAAGTCTCAGGATCTACGTGATTTTCTTCTAAAATCTTATCTGAGTTATCTTTTAGGTGATTTAACAGTTCATCTTCACTGACATCTTCAACTTTTACATCATCTGCAATGATGTCGTCTGTTGCTGGAGATTCTTCTTTTGATTCAGTCTCATCTGAAGGTGTACTCTCAGCAGTATTTTCCTGTTCTGCCACAGTCTCTTTATCAGCATCATCTACAATTGAATCAATGTCTGCATTGTCTGTTACATCTGTTGCTACATCTGAAGTTTCACTTTCTTTTGCACTATCAGCATTTTCATAAGCCTTATTCATGGCCTCTGTGATCGCTTCTTCTTCAGACTTTGGGGCGGTATCTTCAGCCTCCCTATTTTCCTTTGAAGATGTTTTCTCGGTTACAGACTCTTGTGCTGTTGCATCTGCTACAGGATCTTCTTCAGATTTAGGAGCATTGGCTTTATCTTCAGTCTTTTCTTCAGCTTCTTTTTGCTCATTTAAAGCAGCGCTCCAGGCGTCAGCCATAGTCTCTTCTTCAGATTTAGAAGCATTAGCTTTATCTTCAGTCTTTTCTTCAGCTTCTTTTTGCTCATTTAAAGCTGCGCTCCAGGCATCAGCCATAGCTTCTTCTTCAGATTTAGAAGTATTATTTTTTTCTTCACTCTTCTCTTCAGCTTCCTTTTGCTCATTTAAAGCTGCGCTCCAGGCATCAGCCATAGCCTCATCATCAGACTTAGCTTTATCATCATCTTTCTTTTCAGAGTTTTCCTGTTCGTTTAAAGCAGCTTCCCAAGCTGATGCCATATCATCTTGTGAAGTATCTTTATTCTCATCTTTATCAAGATCAACGTTCTTTTCAGAACCAGTCTGCTCATCTAGAGCTTTTGACCACTCATCCATTACATCCTTGTCATCTTTTATCTCATCAGATGAGTTAGTTGTTGCTGCATTATCCCAAGCCTCTTGAGCAGGATCTTTTTCAGTTGCAGTTGCATCAGCACCAGTGTTATCTGCTGTTGCACTGTTATCAGGAATTTCTGTAGCATTTGAAGCTGATTCTTCAGCGTCAGCCTGCTTTTTCTCATTTAAAGCAGCTTCAACATCTGATGCTGAATCAGATGGTGAATTTATAGAGTTATTGTTCTTGTCCAGTTCTTTTTGAGGAATATCCGTGGTATCTGGCTCTTCATCGCCAGATACGGGAGCTTCAAGATCGATAGAACCGTTCTCATCTGATAATAAGGTATCATCTGATGAGTAATCATCCTCAACATCAAAGTCATCGGTCATCTTAGCGCTAGCACGAGACTTTAACTTGATAATTAAGAAGACAATCATCAGTACTAAAGCTAATAAGCCAGCACCGAATAAGATCATCATGACAGGCTTATCAAGATCAACTACAGAGGTAGGTGTACTTACTGAGAATTTAGACAGCTGTAGCTGCATATCCTCAATCTTCTCATCATTAGCAAGTAACATCTCTCTCATTCTGTCATTATCTTGAGAGATCTTTGAAATATTACCTTTAATCTCAATAATGTCTTGCTGAAGACCTGAAATAATATTGTCATACTGAGAAGCAAGTGTAGAAACACTGTCTGCTGCTGTTTTAGCAGTAGCTGCAGATGTTTTCTTCATTCTGTCCATAGCTTCAGCTAACTGTTGCTCTAAGACTTTAGTTTTCTCATCAATAGCTTTCTTATTGCCATCGAGCATGATCCTGATAGATTGAGCATCTACAGCAGCAGCTGCAAGATCAGCACTCATTGCTTTAGTAGCTTCTGCCTTTTTGTTATTGTCTGCACTGCCCTCATTATTACCGTTTGGTACGGTCTCTTCTGTAACCTGACTTTTATCAAGATCAGCGCCACGGGTATTCTCTGGCATTGCTACGGATAAATCTTTTTTAACCGCTTCTTCCTGTAACTTTTTAATCTTAGTCTCGGTGGCGGTGTACTGAGGAATATCGTTATCAGACAGTGACTGCATTGGCTTTGAAGCTTGTGTTGCAGGAGCAGGAGTTGCTGTGTTGTTTAAGGTTGCCTGAGTATTTACAGTAGCAGGAGCATTACCTAAAGGAGGTAAAGTCATACTGCCCTGAGCTAAAAGTCTTGAACCTGTATCGGTTGTTTCTCGTGCAATTTCAGTTACAGGAGGAATAGTAATAGTAGTTCTTAAAAGGTTGTTGACGTTACCACGACCGAATGCGCCACGATTATGTCTGTAAATTGAGGCTACAATCTGGAATTCATTAACACTTCTATCCAGAGGTAAGTAGCGGTGGGCTACAGACCAAATGGTATCACCTGATGCAACGCTATAGGTCCTAGCTGGGGTCTGCTGAACAGAAGTTGCATTGCTTTCAGTCTGAGGTTGTCTTGTTGCTGTAGCCGCTGGTGCTCTGGTTGCAGTTGCATTTACACTAGCTTGTCTGTTTTGTCTAGGAACTGCACGTCTTACAGGAGCTCTAATAGCTGGTTGTACAGGCTGTACTTGAGGAACAGTATCCTCAACTTCAGGACCTTGAATAGTAATAGTAAAAGTACCATCTTCATCAGCTGACATTGCCGAAAAAGGTAATAAAAAAGATAAAGCTACAGATAAAAGTGCTTTTTTGTAAGCGTGCATAACTAACAACCCCTATTTTTATGCATTATTTTACTCAAAATGAGATCTGTCAAAATAAGGTCAGATCCCATTTTTGGAAAAGTTATGCATAAAGTGTGCACATTTTACAGATTAGAGAGATTTTGCAATCAATTTTGCAATTTCAACACAAGAAATAGCTTCACCTCTTCTAGTGTTATCCATCATAATCACAAAGCTGTAAGATTTTGAACCAGGTTTGTCCTGCTTTAATCTTGTGAGCATTACAGTTCTCTCGTTGATAATATCTGCTACAGGAGATAAAACATCATCCTCTGAGGCTACAGTTACATACTCTGAAGCATCAAAAGCCTGTTTAACCTCTTCTAATGTAGCCTTATCCTCAAGATCAACATTAACTACCATAGTGTGACCGTAGAATACAGGAACCTGAATGCAGGTAATATCAAAACCACGCTCGAAACGGCCTAAAATTCTTGATACTTCATTACTGATAGCATTTTCATGGTCTGAATATCCATTATCCTCAAGCAGTCCCATTCTAGTGTGCAGATTGAATGCTAATTGAGCTGGAAATCCCTGATGCTCTGCTGCCATACCGTTTAATAATAAGGTTGACTCATGAGCTAGAGTTTCAGTACCTAACCGACCAAATTCTGAAACAGATTCCATTGAGGTTACAGTAGCTCTTGCAATGCCATACTCATCATGAAGAACAGATAAAGCCAGGCACAGCTGTACAGATGGAGCTAAAGCAGGAATAACCAGTCTGTTTTCAATTGCCTTTTTAATATCAAAAGGATTGATTTCAGGTACGATGGTTACAGTCTTATCATCACCATTGAATAAATGGCTATCATCAATAACGATACAGCCTTTCTCTCTTGCTGCATTAATCCAGTGCTGAGATTCATCCTGAGTAGTTAAAAATAAAGCTACATCAGCTTTTGAAAAATCAAACTCTTCAACTGGCTGAACAAAGTAGTTCTGGCCTTTAATCTGAACGGCATCATATTCACCTGTCAATGGTGATAATGGGAAAACTTCGCCTAAAGAGAGATCCTGTTCTTCAATGGTTTCAATCACAAGTTTACCAATATCAGTATCATAACCGTAAATAGCTAGCTTCATTGCCACAGTATCGCTCCTAAAAACATTGCTTTATGTTTACTGTTTTAAGATTATTTCTCTTTTAGGAATAAACATAACTAAAAAAAACTTTGTACATTCTCTATCGTACCGTACATGTCAAGTACCTTTAAAGAACATGGCGTTACTTTTCATCGCGTTACTTTACAAAAATTCTCTAAGATAACTTTAGACATAACATTTAAGTCTTAAAGCAGACTTTAAAGTAACATTAATTCGTAGAGAACTACATACTCGATTTTACCACAATGTCTCATAGATAAACGTATGTTCTAATAGAGATTAGAGCTAATAAGTAAGGGGTAAAAATTGCGTTTTTAGAATCTAAAATTTTAATGATATAAAGAGAATTTTAATGATTCCTGTAGAAAAATAGCTTTCTACATAAAGTTTCTGCCATTGTCATTTGGATCTTTAGGATAGACTTTGGTTTTACGGCGGAAAGTATATGGATTCTGCCTGCCGTTAGAACCATACTTGCCGTTCTTTTTAATACGTGTTTTTCTGATGACAGATGACACCACGCCAAAGAGTTCACACTCATCAACATGAGTTAAGTTAATATCAGGAATAGAATCATCAGCACAGACTAATCTTGGTTCTCTGCCATCTAGAAACTGTCTTAAAAGAAAAGTGCCGTTGATACTCATCACTACATAGTCGCCGTTTTCAATGAGCAGGCTTCTGTCAACAATGACCACATCGCCTTCTAAAATGCCGTCTTCATGCATAACGTTAGAGCTCATTCTGAAAAGGTAAACAGAAGGTAAATTCATATAAAGATAGGTGTTAAGATCCTGTCCTTTAAAGGGACCTTCCTGAAGCTCAACATCACTTCTAATTAAAGATTTCTTCATGTCAGATTTGAACCATTATTATGCACAAAAAAAAGAGGAGTAAGCACTAAAAAGGATACATCTACGTTAACAACCTGTATTTAGACAGGTGCAAAAATATGGACTAAAAATGTTAACGGAGTACGATTTTACAGTTAATTACTTGATTATTTTTAAAAATATTGCACTCATCACGAAAAATTTAAGATTTTTTGTATTATATTACAAGAAGTAAGTAAATATGAGCAGATTTTAATCTGTCGGTTCTAGCTTCAAAAGAAGGACACTATTATGGCATTAACTCGCGCGGAAATAGCTGAAAGGCTGATTATCAAGGTAGGTCTTCCTAAGGCTACAGCTCAAGAATTCGTCGACAAATTTTTTGAAGAGATCGCAAGAAAGCTTGAAAAAGGTGAAATGGTAAAGCTTACAGGCTTTGGTAACTTTGAGCTTAAGCTAAAGAGCGCAAGACCTGGAAGAAACCCTAAGACCGGTCAGGAAGTTACTATTTCAGAAAGAAGAGTAACCACATTTAGAGCAGGTCAGAAGCTAAGAAATCGTATCGACTTTAAAAAAGAATAAATTTTTTAGTGCAGGTGTCATATATATCACTGATATTTGATATTATGAACCTAAAACGACAATTTTTTTATAAAAACAACTTAGGATATTGAACTATGGAAAAGTTTACATATACCGTCAAAGACAGAGACGGTGTTCATGCACGTCCTGCAGGAGCAATTTTAAAGGCTATCAGCGGCTACAAGTCAAAGATCACTTTAATTTATCAGGATCGTTCAGTAGATCTTAAAGCTGGTATCTTCGGTTTATTAGGTCTTGGTATCCGTTATCAGGACGAAATTTATGTTCACGTTGAAGGTGAAGATGAGAAAGACGCTATCGTTGGTGTAAAGCGTGCTTTTGAAGAGTTCCTGTAGTAGGTATCCCTATCTTCGTCAAGATAAGCCCTGCCCTGTGCAGGGTTTTGTTTTTCTTTTATTGCCCTTTTGGGGTTGATTGACTTCTTGATACATCAAAGCTGTCTTTTGTCTAGCAGCGCGGTTTAACTTAGGTCTAGTGGAGCGGTTTAACTTCAGTCTATCTTACATAATTAAAAAGGAAAGAATTATATGAAGGTTCAAGAGAGTTTGTCTTTTATCAGGACTAAGTCTTAAATGGCGATGAACTTTTAAGTTGAGATTAAGATTTAATGCGGTAAGCTCTACATGATAAAGTTCTTACCGAGAGTTTACTGCAGATTGGATACTACAAATTCAATAATAATGACACCAGCCATCATGATCAGTGAGCGCATGATGTCATAGTTTAAGTCAATAAACTTAGTAATATTCTTAAAGCATTTCAAGCTTAGCATGATCTCAAATATTCTTAAGTTCTTTGAACCAAAATAAGAGATAAGAGAACTTGCAACCAAACTTATGATCATACAGATAAACATCATACCTGATGAGCCTATAAATGAGGTTAATAGCAAAGTTAAGCCCCATACGAACAGGGTTCCAAAGTTCCAGCACATAGTCACAAACTTTCGTCTGTACTTTAAATTAGCAAAGAATTCGACTAGAGCCATGCAACAGTCTTTAGCAAAGCTCTCCGACATAAAATGCTGAGTTACTCTTAACAGTTTATTCGACAGTACCTTTGTAAGTTCTTCTTTACGGGAAGCTACAATACTCTCTAACTTTGCTTTCATGCTAAAGACTTTACTAGTATAGGCATCTGTCTCTACAGCCTGATTCTTTACCCTCTTTGTCACCAAATCAAAATCATATTCATACGATCTTAATAAGTTATTAAAGATATGGTCTTTTTTAAGATTGTTTAAGACAAAGATCTTAGCATCTGCACTTACAAGAGAGCGACCTATTGAAGTGTCAATAAGATCAGATCTCATAGAAGAGTAGACATAATCTAAAACAGATGGAATGACAAGTGGCACACCTGAAGCTGTTGCCCAATACTCAAAGATCTTATTAAAACCTGCTAAACAGAATTTTAAATAGCCCATGGAGGAATCACACTTATAAGTCATTAAAAAGTGATAATCCTCTTGAGTATCAGCATCAGAGAGCTTGAATTCAAGTGAATCTAAGATCTTCTGGTAGCAGTAGAAATCAACAACTGAAGGAGGAGGGACATTAAAACTGTCCTCAGCTTTTTCAAATTCTATCTTGATAAGAGGCGCGCAATGAGTTTCTAAATAAACCTGTCTTTCAACATAGATAGAACCTTTGCCCTTACATTTCTGACAAGGGATCTTCTTGTCCCCGCGACAGGTAGGACACTCAATGTAACCACTCTTTTTACAACGGGCACAGCCACCATCTCTACCCTGACAGGATGGACAGATAATTAAACCAAAACCTGAGCAGTTAGGACAGTTCATCTTTTGAGTACCTGAACAGTCAGGACAGGTGCATTGACCTTTAGCCTTTCTAACTGAGAGACGGTTTATTTTATTTCCAAGCTTGAAAAGCTCAGAGGCACTTAACTCTTCTAAAGAATGGCTGAAACTTTTTTGAATGGTTTTGTCTTTTTCTAAAACTTCACGATTAAAACGTTCAAATTCTTTTAAAGCTTCTTCATCAACAAAGTTTTCTGTACCTACAACGTTCTTGATTACAGTGTCTTTTGATTCTACGGTATAGTACCAGTTTGCTAAAAATACAAAAGTAACTTCAGAGAATAAAGGATCAGTAAAACTTACTTTATCAGGTTGAACACCAACCAGTCCTAGTGAATCTCTTAGAGGTACTTTAATATCTATTGACATTGCTTATTTATAGAAAATGACCGTTTACAATTAAAATAGTTAACAAACCGATGACAACAGTGCCTAAAATCAATCTTATAGACTGTACTGCTTCAACTGTAAGACTAGGAACCTTTTTTAGCCTGTGGGTTAGCTTCAGCATGCTTACAGCAGAGTAATAACTCCAGTTTTTAGTAAGAGCAAAAGAGGTAAAGGCACAGATGATTGAGGATACACACATCATCATGATAGCCCCCACAATATTAGGTACCATATAACCTATGAGGATCACTATCATCCATGTCACTAAGGTTATACCTGCCCAAATAATTTTGGTTTTAGGATTGAGAACCATCAGCAAAGGCACAAATGATATAAGATTTTTAGCAAAAACTCTAGCAAAATCTTCTGATATATAACCATGCGCGTTATCAGTAAGTTCTTTAGTAATACTGTCTAATAACTCCTGTTTTACCTTGGTCTTAATGTATATCAGTCTTGAGGAATCTTTGTGCTTTGCTGCAGTTAAAATTGATTCTACAGTAACACCTTGAGCTACAGCCTGCTCTTTAGCAATCTCCATCTCATGTCTTTCGATGGTTCTGATTGTCTTAGCTAAAATTGCCTTTGAAGCTAAGGCTTTTACGCACTTAATCTTTTCATCAACATCATCAGCTGATGCGATTAAAGTATCAGAGAGTAAATGAGACTCGTCGTTGAAAACATAATCTAATACTGGAGGCTTACAGATTGAGCGTAAGTTTTTATGTCCACAGATAATAAAATCAAATGGCTTTTCTACTCCCACGAGATAGACATGCACGGCATAGCATGGAGCAGTACCCAAAAAGTTTACGCTATAGCCTCGAGCGGTTTCATTACCGTTTGGTTTGCCTGAGAAATCGGCTGCCTCTATGATGGCCTTTTCATCCTCTTTTGAAAATGAGGTGATTTTTTTATCAGCACCAGGTACCATGAGAGAAATACTGATTTGCTTTTTGCAGTCAGCATCATAGATAACTTCTCTATCAACAGTAACCTCACCTTTACCTTGGCAGTCTTTACACTTTACTTTACCAGTACCGTTACAGGTATGGCATTTAGCATTGCCAGAGCCATGGCAGACAGGACAGGCCTTAGCACTGCCATGACAGGTAGGACATTCGATGGTGCCTTTACCGCCACAGTTCTCACAAATGGAACTACCACTGCCATGACAGTTTTTACATCTGGTTTTACCAATAGCATTGATACGGTTAAAACAGATGATCTGACCAGAGAGGGCTTTTAAGTCTTCAAATGAAGCCCCAGAGAGGTGTTTTACAAATTCTTTTGTTTTAGCGCTGTCTTTTTCAAGTTCTTTAGTATTTGCTAAAGTAAACTCATCTAACGCGCTCGTTGAGAGCACATGAGTTTCATCACTTACAGAACGAAGAATTTTATCAGAGCAGCGACACTTAAAATTCCAGTTCATGGAATAGGATACGGACGCACTAAATTCTACCAAGTCTGAAATTCTAAAGTTTGCTGTAGGAACACCACAACGTGAAAAGATAGCAGCAACAGTGTCATACAGACGCTGTTTTAACAGCTCAAGATTTGCCTTTGGCTCTTGAGTAGTGCTCTGTTCTTTATTTTGGGTAGTATTGTTATCCGCGCTCTTGTCAGGTGCAGACTGATTCTGTACAGGTACTGTGTTTACCTGTGAATCGCTATTCTCTGTAGCTACTGTGGTTGTTTTTTTGCCGCTTTCAGGCATACGTTATCCTCGTTCATAATTCTTATATTCTATCGGCACTTTTTGAAATTTATTGACTACAACTCATAATTTTAAGAGCAATTTTATCTTTTTAGTTATTTGTCCTAAAAGTAAGCTTTAAAGCAGTCAGGTGTAACCTGACTGCTTTAAACTTGATCTTTGTGTACTGAGATTTAAGCAGTACTAAGCTATATGCTTATCTGTGGTCAGTGCCTTCATGACATAATCAAAAAAGCCTGTGTTATCTATCTTTAAATAAGTGTTGTTACCAAAGGTAACCGCACCATTTTCTATGGTGTAGCTTGCTACATCAAAAGACAGAGTCTTAGCTTTATGATCTTTAATTAAAACTACCCTCTTATTAGTTACTACTAAGATACCTTCTTCTTTAGAGAAAGAATAAAGGACATCAGCTAATACTCTTTTAACAAATTTAGGTAGAGTACTGTTTAAATGGTAAATTCTGTCTGAGAAAGTAGCGATAATGTTCTCTTCATCCTCACAGACGTAATCGTCAACCTCGATTACAAAGTTAGCCTCATCATTACCGCCTACGCAGTATAAAAGGTTATTGTTCTGAGCAATGAACTTTGCAATTGGATATGGTAGTTCTGAAAACTTAATTTCTAATAATCTTAAAACAGAAATTGCGTTTCTAGTAAAGGTATCGAAATTTGAGAACAGTCTATTTCTGTCATAGCGCTCAATCATATAGTAAAGTAAAAAGATGTATTGAGCTTTTACATCAACCGCGCTCTGTGTAACCCAAGATAAGGTCTTTAAGAGAGCTACTGTATTCTCTGGAGTATCATCAATTAAGTTGTCAGCTAAAGCCTTATTAGACTTTTCACGAGCAAAGATCTCTTTGAAGAAATACTTTGGACCAATCTGACGCATTCTGCTTCTGTAATTATGTAAAAAACCGTAGGTATCATCACCTGGTTCAATGAGTTTTACATCTGAATTGAGATATACCCTAGCACTTCTTTTAAAGACAACCTTACGGTTATCGTTATCTTTAAATACCAAGTAAATAGAGATTAAAAGAGGTATAGCGCCTAAAACAAAAGGATATAATCCCTGTTTAAAGTCGCCATCCCATAAGAAAGGTAATGATACAAACAGGTTTAACCAGCCGTACCAACCTAAGAATCCCTGTAGACGGGTTACAAAGACACCATCTGGAAAGATAAACATAGAAATTCTGTAATTAAGGTGAGTTAAAACTAGTGATAAAACTAGTAAAAAGAATAAGATCAAAAACATGGTCAGTTCTCATTTTTTATTAAATTTATTGTGCAAACTATCATAACAGTATCTTAGTACAAATTTCGTGACTGTACGTTTAATTATTTGATAAAAAATGAGATTTGCACTGAAAAAGACTTATTTATTTTTCCTTAGGATAAAATGATAACGTTTTAGTTATTATAGTAAGAAATGCAAAGAGAGTAGCTCGATTTAAAATTTAAAACCTTTTGCTTTAACAAACTCAAGCCACTTTTTATCATCCACAGCTACACCTTTTGAAGGTTCATAGACATGTGTTTCATAAAAGTAGTTTCTCTCGCCTAATATAGCAGTATCGGTAAGATAGGTCATCTCAGAGTTTACTTCAAAGCCATCGGTTTTAGCTCTGTGATTTGTAAATGCTACGAAAAAGATTGGCTTGTTTACTTTCTCATCAACACAGAACTGATAGTGAAGTTCACCTCCTTTTAAGTTACAGAACTTTCTGTATTTTGATTCAAGGTAGTTGTATGAGACATTATAGATGCCACGGGTTCTGTAGATATGAACGTGAGAGTCATCAGTGTCTGCGAGTTTTTCTAAATTGTAGAAAAACATTCTTTGCTCTAGTGTCTTGGTAAACTCAACAGCAGTTTGTGATTGAGCTAGTTTTGCTTCCTGCTCTAGAACTTTAGGATCACTTGTACATGAGGCTAAAGATAAAAGAGCTAAAGAAAATAGCGCTAACTTAGTTTCTTTCTTAGCAAAACGAGTTGCTTTTAAAGCCATATCTTTAACTACGTTCATAATCTTTTGCCTCTGTCTTACTGTCTTACTTTACTTAATCTGACCTGAGTTTTAGTCAATTATAATATACAAATGCTATCTTGGCAGTGACAATAACAGGTTGTTAATGTTATCGATAGTTCTTAAGTTTTGTCTTAAGAGCTGATGATGCTCTCTTTTACCAATTGATGATTTGCCCTCTTCATTTACACGATTAGGATTGGTAAGCATATTACATTTGTCAGAAAGCCCTTTGCTTCTTTCGTTCTCTTTACCTATAGTGTTTGATACCTTAGTTGTGATCAGGATAATCCTCTAAGATCTTCTTTAACTCATTAGCTATTCTCTTGTCAGAGACAGAGATCTTCACACCTAACTGCTGGGCAAAATAAGATACACGCAGTTCTTCAATTAACCACTTAACCTCGATAAGAGCATCAGGTACTACCTGATACTTGTATCTTGAAAGAGTGTTTTTATAAAGCTCGTTTACCTCTTCAATCTTACGTGTATACATAAGATCACGATTTACATCACGAGAGAGTTTATCGATTCTATAAATAATCGCTTCAAGATAACGTGGCATCTGCATTAAGTGCTCAAGTTTGGTTGAGCTTACAAAGCCTTTATAAACTAAAGAGTCTAATTGTGAGGCAATATCTTTATAGCTGTAAGCTACAGAGAGATTTATCTGTCCTTTTAAAAGACGTCTGATTTCATGGACTTTAAATAAAATCTTGTCTACAAAAGAGCATAGATACAGAGCCTTATCATTTAAATCAGCTCTTACCTTTTGCGCTAAGTTATTAAAGCTCGTCTCATCATAGCAAGGAGCATGATTTTCCTGCATGATTAGATCAATTGAGCCTAAAACTAAGTCAGAAATTAACTCCTTTACAGAGCCTAAAGGCTGATAGTACATAGAGAGCTTTGACTTATTTGGTAAGTGTTGCTCAAGATAAGCTGTAGGCTGTTTAATTGATAGAGACAATAACTTTCTCTGTCCCTGCCACATGGCTTTTTCCTGTTTAAACTTACTGTCATAAAGCTCTAGAGCTACACCATTACCTTTGTCGGTTAAAGCAGGATAGGCAGTAATTTCAATAGAGCCCTGCTTAGTTACCTGCTCAGACTTAATCGTACCAAAGGTCCAGGTAGAACTTGGAGCACTCTCTTTATGAGTTTTAACTACTTTCTTTAGAACATCCTGAACTTCACCCTGCAGTGATTGAGATAAAGCTTCAAAGTTACGACCTTTCTTAATTACTTTGCCCTTTTCATCTTCAATTGCAAAGATCATAAAGAGGTGTTTATCAATTAAAGTCTTATCAAAGTCATCAGCTGTAACTAACTCACCGCCCATACGGGTTAACTCTTTAGCTGACTTCTGATACAGATCGTCACTGCAAGGGCCTCCTAAAGCTTCAGCTAAAGCTTCGGCATAATTTGGAGCAGGGATTAAGTTCTTTCTTAATCTCTTAGGTAATGACTTAATTAAAGAGGTTAAAAAGTCTAATCTTAGGCCAGGGATTTGATATAGAAACTCTTTAGAATTTACCCTGTTCAATACTGCTAATGGAATATGGACAGTTACACCATCATCCTTTGAGGTTGGATCAAAGATATAGCTTAACTTTAATTTAAACTTGTCCTGTATCCAGAACTCAGGGAAATCCTGCTCCTGAATTTTATTAAAGTTATCTTTGGTAACTAACTCTAATGAGAAATCCAGATAATGAGGATCCTGTTTTACTTTCTCTTTCCACCATTTTTCAAAGTGGCGGACTGTTACAATATCCTCTGGTAACTTTTTAGCATAAAACTCTTCTAGTACTGTGGAGTCTACTAAGAGGTCACGACGTCTTAACTTATCCTCAACATGTACCACTTCATCTACAAGCTCAAGATTATGACGGAAGAAGTCATACTTTAACTCAACGTCACCTGCGACCAGTCCATCACGGATAAAGAGTTCACGGCAGAGTTTTTTATCAATCTGACTGTATTGAACCTTGCGTCCCTGAACTATAGGCAATCCATATAAAGAAATGGTCATTGAAGCAATTACCGCGCCCTGCTTTTTAGACCAGTGAGGTTCAGCATAGCTCTTTTTAATTAAGTGAGCTCCGATAGTCTCAACCCACAAAGGATCAATTGAAGCTACAGTTTTAGCAAACAGACGGCTAGTTTCATTTAATTCAGCTGAGCATATCCACTTAGGCTTCTTTTTACATAAAACAGATGATGGGTGAATTACAAATTTCACACCTCGAGCACCTAAATACATGCCCTTGTCATTATCCTCATAATGGCCAATCTGTGAGAGCAGACCTGAAAGTATGGCTCTATGAATTGCTTCATAAGTAGAAGGAACCTCATTAGAGCGATACTTTAGGCTCTGGCAGGATGCCCTTAACTGACGTAATAAATCAAACCACTCACGTACTCTTAGATAAGAGATATATTCAGCCTTTAGACGTTTGCGAAGTGCTGAATTACTCATCTTAGTCTGCAACTGGCAAATATATTTATATAAGTTCAAATATGAGAGAAAATCAGACTTTTCATCATCAAAACGGTGATGAGCCTGTCTGCTCTGCTCCTGCTTATCTAATGGCCTCTCTCGAGGATCCATTACAGCTAAAGCTGAGACGATTACTAAAACCTCACTTAAAGCACCTTCTTTATCTGCCTGTACGAGCATTCTAGACAATCTTGGATCTGCAGGGATCTTAGATAAAGCCACGCCAATCTTAGTAAGCTCAATCTCATCTGTGCCCTTACCTTTAGCGTCATTGATGGCTCCTACCTCTTCTAAGAGTCTGATACCATCAGTTACCTGACGCATCTGAGGAGGATCAATAAATGGGAATTTAGTGATATTACCTAGATGCAAAGCTACCATCTGTAAGATTACAGCAGCTAAATTAGTTCTTAGAATTTCAGGATCTGTAAATTCTGTGCGGGATAAGAAGTCCTCCTCTGAATACAGTCTTACGCAGACACCTTCACTGACACGACCGCAACGGCCTTTTCTCTGGTTGGCACTTGCCTGGGAAATCTTTTCTACAGGTAATCTTTGCACCTTAGTACGTGGAGAGTAACGGCTGATTCTAGCTGTACCAGGATCAATAACATATTTAATACCAGGAACAGTAAGTGAGGTTTCAGCTACGTTTGTACATAAAACTACACGTACAGTTGAGTGTGGTGAGAAGATCTTGTTCTGCTCTGCTGTAGCTAATCTTGCATATAAAGGCAAAATCTCTGTATTTGGAAGGTGAGCTTTCTTTAAGAAAGCTGCAATATCCATAATTTCGCGCTCACCTGGTAAAAAGACTAAGGTATCAGCTCTTCCATGCTCTTTAAACAGGAACTTTAAAGCCTTTAGAATGCCGTTGCGTAAATCGAGCTCTTCTACCTCACACTCAGGATCATCCTCATCACCATCCAGCAATCCTAATGGCATATATTCAACTTCCACAGGATAAGTACGACCTGAGACTTCAATTACAGGAGCATTGTTAAAGTGCTTTGAAAAACGCTCGGTGTTAATAGTAGCTGAGGTAATGATTAACTTTAAGTCTTTACGCTTTATAAGTAACTGCTTTAAATAGCCTAATAAGAAATCAATATTAAGTGATCTTTCATGAGCCTCATCGATGATGATGCAGTCATAGTTTAAAAGTAATCGGTCTGAAGCTGTCTCTGACAGTAAGATACCGTCAGTCATCAACTTTATATAACAGTTCTCTGAAGTTACATCAGTAAATCTTACTTTATAACCTACGCTGTGGCCTAACTCTTCACCTAACTCCTGAGCAATACGGGTAGATACAGCACGGGCTGCCAGACGTCGTGGCTGAGTATGACCGATTAGACCATGAAGACCTAAACCTGCTTCTAAACACATCTTAGGAATTTGGGTAGTCTTACCAGAGCCGGTCTCACCTGCGATGATAAGAACCTGATTATTTTTAATAGCTTCAATGATCTCATCATGCTTTTGAGCTACAGGTAAAGCTTCATCATAGGTGATTTTAGGAAGGCTTTGCTTTCTGTTTTCAAAAAAAGCTTTGTACTTTTCTAAATCCTCAGAGATCTTTAACTGCAAGTCTAAAAGCTTATCAGCATTGCTTACAGAATTATCCTCACTTTTACCCTGTTTGTCTTTAGGGTTTATAGAACTCAAAGAGAGCTTTTTAAGCTCTCTTGACAGGTTAAGACGATGTTTATAAGTTAAATTATCAAATTCAGCTTTAACGTTTCCTATAAACTTTTCAAGTTTTGGATCTAAGTTTTTATCTAAGTTATTATTCATTTAGGTTTTATCTAATTTAAAAGGCAAGTTGCCTTGCCTTTATCATAAAAATTGTGTGTTAACTGTGTGCTGTATGTAAGCTTAGCTTTTAAAGTAAAAGCTAACGATATTCACTGTCATCGTTAATGCTGTCAAAGAGTTGAGCCTGCGCTAATTTTCTGCGACGACGCAAGTCCTCCTGCTCACTCTTGTGTAAGTTTAATTTTGCCTTTCTTAAGCGTTCAAATTCAGCAGCTCTCTCGGAGGCTAAATACAGACCTGCTCTGCGTATTTTATCACCTTCAAGATCAACTACCACTAAAGTAACTTTAATGAGGTTTACCATATCGCCAGCTTTTGGATAACCACCGATATGATAAGACATCAAATCACCTAAAGTTAGAGTTTTCTCAAATGAGGTTAACTCAAAATCAAACTGTTTAGCTAAATCAACCATTGGGGTTGAGGCGGCATAAATCTTATCGCCATGATACAGAGGATGGCTCTTAATTCTGCTCTCATGAGAGAACAGTGCATTTAATAAAGTCTCATCAGCATCAGTACCAATCATGGAAATGATGTCACCTGTTTTAATTACAGTATCACCATGACACTTGATCATTTTACCGTCTCTAAAGATAGCAGCTACAGTAGTGCCCTTTGGAAAGGTAATTGAACGTAAGGTTCTGTCATTAAATGAAGGCTCCTTAATGCGATAGTTTAATAACTCATAGTCATTAGAGAGCATGATACCTACATCTGATTTGGTAATAGGTGTCAGCATCGATGGTGCATAAACCTTTAAAAGTTTAGCTAAAGGTAAAATTAAAGAGCCCTGGAAGAGTAAAGATACAATTACTACCACGAAAGCTACATTAAAGTACAGCTGAGGGTTATCAAGATGCTCAAATACTGGATAGATAGCAAGTACAATAGGCACAGAACCTCTTAATCCCACCCAGCTCATAAAGATAATGTCTCTTTTGTTATAAGACTTAAAAAATGGCTTTATGCATAAGAAGACAGTTAGAGGTCTTGCAATTAAAGTAATCACCACAGCAATTACTACACCTGGGAACCAGAATTTCACCATCTCATGAGGTGTAACTAAAAGACCTAACATTAAGAACAGAGTAATCTGTGATAACCAGGTAAAGCCTTCAGATACAGGCAGGATGTAACTTACCTGTCTGGTCTTCTGATTGCCCACACACATACCAATGATAAAGATAGCCAAAAAGCCTGAGCCTCCTAGGTATGAGGTAATAGCAAAACCAATTAAACCTAAACCAATAACGAGAATACTGTAAAGACCTACACCTAAGGATAAGGTTGAGACAATCATACGAGCGATAAAGCCAATGAAGACGCCCATGACAATACCAAAACCAAACTGCTGCACAAAGAAGATAAGAGCATCAGTAAATGAAGTGGCCTTTTGAGAAGCAAAGGCAATCATGGTGGTAGTCAACAAAATTGCCATAGGATCGTTAGTTGCTGACTCAATCTGCAGAGTATTAGATACATTTGACTTTAAAGAAATGTTCTTATCTTTACCTAATAAAGAGAACACTGCAGCAGCGTCAGTAGAACCTACGATACAGCCTAAAAGTAATGCCTGAATTAAAGAGATATCAAGTAATAAATAAGCAATTAAACCTGTGATACCGGAGGTTAGGATAACACCTACGGTTGCTAAAACAGCAGATTCAGCTGCCACATTTTTCATCATAGAAAAACTGGTACGCAAACCACCGTCTAGCAGGATCACCGCAAGCATTAAGTTTGCAATAAAGAAAGCTGAGGAGTAATCAGTATAGTGCAGGTGAAGGATAATACCGTCTTCACCCGTTAACATACCAATTGACAAGAACAGTAACAGTAACGGGGTACCAAAGAAGGACGATAATTTTGAAGCCAGAATAGCGAAAGTTAAAAGAATACCAACTATGAGAAAGGCATAGTTCATGTCAAATTCTGGCATGTATCCTCCAAAGAACTGCTCTGATATAGGTTTATAGGTTTATTAAGCCATACAAGTAAACGGCTCTTAAAGTACCCTTTTTATGGTACTTACACCTCTTGGTTTGATTAAGTTTTTATTGTTTTATAAATTTTCGATTTTTAGTTCTTCTTATATTTTAATCTAGAAAGGGCTTTAAATATAGGCTTAATGACGATATTTACTCACTTGTTCATGCAAATGTTTTTCATATAAACTCAATTTTCTAAAAAATAACTGTTTTTAGAAATACAAAAAGTTAATTTGATCAGGATCATAGCTTTTACAACTCATAAAAAACTCTCTTTTTATAAACACTATATATCTTCATTAAAAATACATGTCCATTTTAGTGCATACATGCACCATAGTTTATTTAATTGATTTATAAATACTTTTTATAAATCTAATCTTAAGTACGGTAAATATTCTTTGGTTTTACTAAATATCACGCACCATTAATGTGAGATAGGGCTTTAAGGTTGTTTCTTTGTGGTAACATCAACGACATGGCTTAAGGCATAACCAATGCCTGCCACCTAGATTTTTAACTAAGATACAGCATCAAAGGAGCTGTTATTTATGTGTTCAATTTTCGGTATTTTTGATATTAAAGAGCATCCTGAAGCTCTTCGTCAGACTGCACTTGAGAACTCAAGACTGCAGTTGCACCGCGGTCCTGATTGGGAAGGTATTTATCAGGGAGATCATGCAATTATTGTTCATGAGCGTCTGTCAATTGTTGATCCTCAGAATGGTGCTCAGCCTCTATATAATGAAGACAAGTCTATTGTTTTGGCTGTTAATGGCGAAATCTACAATCACAAAGATCTGAAGAAAGAACTTACAGTTGATTACAAGTTCAAGACAGGTTCAGATTGTGAGGTAATCATCCCTCTATATGAAGAATTCAAGCGTACTGGTAAAAACTTTGTAGACAGATTAGTAGGTGACTTTGCTTTCGTTATCTATGACGCTAAAGACAACACTATCTTTGCAGCCCGTGATCATATGGGTATTAACCCTATGTATGTTGGCACTGACAGAGAAGGTCGTTTTTATGTAGCCTCAGAAATGAAAGCTTTAGTTAACGTTTGTGACTCAGTAAAAGAATTCCCTCCACGTCATTACTTATACACTAAAGACGGTGACTATGAGTTTAAGCAGTACTACAAGCGTGACTGGTTCGAGTATGACAATGTTAAGAACGATCCTGCTGATGTAAAGAGTTTAAAAGATGGTCTGATGGATGCAGTTCGTCGTCAGTTGATGTGTGATGTACCTTACGGTGTATTACTCTCAGGCGGTCTTGATTCATCTGTAATTTCAGCTATTGCCAAGTTCTACTCAGAAAAAAGAGTTGAGGATGACGGCAAGTCACAGGCATGGTTCCCAAGATTACACTCTTTTGCAATCGGTCTTGAAGGGGCACCAGATCTTAAGAAAGCTCGTGTAGTAGCTGATTACTTAGGTACAGTTCATCACGAAATTCACTATACAATTCAGGAAGGCTTGGATGCTCTTCGCGATGTTATCTATCACATTGAGACCTATGATGTAACTACTATCAGAGCTTCAACTCCTATGTACTTAATGGCACGTTACATCAAAGCTATGGGCATTAAGATGGTTTTATCAGGCGAAGGTTCTGATGAGATCTTCGGCGGTTACCTATACTTCCACAAAGCTCCAAATGCTAAAGAGATGCACGAAGAGTTAGTAAGAAAGTTAGATCAGTTGCACTTATATGACTGCCTAAGAGCAAATAAGTCTCTAATGGCATGGGGTGTTGAAGGTCGTGTTCCATTCCTAGATAAGAAATTCTTAGACATCGCAATGCACTTCAATCCTGAAGCTAAGATGTGCCCTGGTAAGGTTATCGAAAAGAAGGCTCTAAGAGAGGCTTTTGACGGTATGTTACCTGAGGAAGTTCTATGGCGTCAGAAAGAGCAGTTCTCTGATGGTGTAGGTTACTCATGGATTGATGCTCTGCGTGACTATGCTGAAGAAAAAGTTTCAGACAGAAAGTTTGCTGAGCGTGAGGTAAGATTCCCAGTAAACACTCCTTTAACTAAGGAAGCTTACTTATACAGAGAAATCTTTGAAGATCTGTTCAAGTTACCATCAGCTGTAAAGACTGTTCCATATGGTAAGTCTGTAGCATGCTCTACTCCTACTGCTATTGCGTGGGATGCAAAGTTTGCAAAAATGAACGATCCATCTGGTCGTGCTGTAACCGACGTTCATGAAGAAGCTTACGAGATGGGCCACAAGATGTAAATCTTGAGGTAAAAGTTCCTTTATATACATTATCATTTTTCTTACTCATTAAGGTTCAGCGAAAGCTGAGCCTTTCTTTTATCCTAAAGTTTCCCCTGTTTTTATCGTTACAAAACTGATTTATTCTTAACTTTAAGACAAGATCACCTATCTGTAACTCCAATTTCTATGGCTCTATTAAAGTTCTGTATAATCACTTATAGCTTATTAACTTTAGGTCACACCATGAAAAACATCTCATGTATCTTAAAAACTCTTATGGCATTTACCTGCCTTTTATTTACAACCTCAGTGCTCACAGCCTGCAGCTCCATCACCGATAACTCTCAGCCACCTACTCCTTATGAAAAGATTGGTGATGTAACTGAGCTTACAAAGTATGTTGAAAACGGTAAAACCACCTTAGGTGAACTCTTCACTCATTTAGCTCCAAGTACTGCAAGCTCTGATTATTTGCTAAATACTGTTCTCTATACCGGTAATTTAAAAAAGGATAATAAAAGAGTTTTAGTGGTGCAGTACTGGGCAAGATATCCAGGCTTAAGATACAAGCCAAACGCTGTATGCAAGACCACTAAGAACATTATCATCACTTTAAAAAATGACAATCTAAAGGCTGACAATATAGTTGAAAGTGTTGATTACACTGGTGCCTCCTATGCTATTCAGGATGTCGTCTTTAGTAAATCAACCGAGTACTATCATGAATTAACAGAGCACGAGTTAAAAGACACCATCAACTATGACTGGAGTAAGGTATATTTCCAGTCTGTAGTCTTAGACAGCGTAAAAGCTGACTCTAAAAAAGATAAAGATGAAATACAGATCATCTCAGATCAGTTAATCAAAGTTGTTTATGAAGCTCCAAGCTTAAAGCTTGTTGATAGAGATGATTTTAAAAAGACCAAGCTTTCATTTGGCAAAAACACAGACAATATCGTACCAAAGGTTGAAAAGACCACTGACTACTATGAGTACGTTGATTGGGATAAAGGAGAAATTCTGCCTCCATGGTTTAGAAGATTAGGAGAGGATTTCTTCTTCATAGATGTTACAAATGCTATTCTTTATTTATAAAGATCATCCTTTGTAAATCAGAGTCCATGTCTAAAGAAATAAGCTATGTTATGTAAGGTGCAACTTTAGCATTACAATAAAAAAAGCACTGTATAATAAGATATAAATTACCTGCACCATAAACTACAAACACCAATCAGGTGCAGGTTCATTTTCTAAAATGATGAGGTACTTCTTGAAAGTATTCAAACTTTTATTAAGTCTTATAGCACTTTTGTGTACAACAACTTTCCTTACAGGATGTTCTAGCTTTTGTGAAGATCTTGGTGATGTAACTGAGGTTAATCGTTATGTAACTAATGATCTTTCAACTGTAAAATCAGTTTTATCAAGGATGTTAAATCCAAATGAAGAAAAGCGCAGCTACGACTACTATGTTTCAAGAAAGCTCTATGAAGCCACACAGGTAAGCTCTGGCAACAAGATCTTAATTGCTCACTACTCTGTAGATTTTCCATCAAAGTCTCAGCCTTATAGAACAGTAAAAGACGTAATACTTTTACTTCAGGATGATAAGCTGTCAGAAAACAGCATTGTTCATGATATCAAGACCTTTGGTGCTGCCTATCTAAAAAATGAAGGCATAAATGAGTACTATGCCATGTCTGAGCAAGAGCTAAAAATCTTTGCCAATATGGGTAACAGCTACATCAGTTCTAAAAGCAAAACCGGTCAGTTCAAATCAGAACTTGATCTTACTGAAGACAAGTTAATCAATGCTGAAACTTCAGAGTTATTCGGTCAAATTGATGATCTTAAAGAAGTTGATGATGAAAAGCTCAATGCTCTAGGCGTTACAGATATAGAAAGCGGTAACGCTGCTCCTAGAATTAGAATTGTAAAAGAATCCTATATCTTAGATGCCATCTATATCGTAACTGTAATCGCTACTATGGGATACAACATGAATCATTAACGGTGTTTATTCTTAGCGGTTCTCTTGGACTTTGAGAGCATGAGGTGACAATCAGCTTTAGCTCAAGGTTAATTGAGGTTGAAGATTGATGATTTAAAAACAACCTTCAAAAAAGCTATGCCAGATAAATAGGAATAAGCTGAGAAACTTAATGCTTTCTCCTATAATGAAAATATTTGCTTTTGCTCCTCTAGCCTTTTCATGATTTTCTTCCTTTCTTTCTTCCTTTCTTTCTTCCTTTCTTTTTCCTTTCTTTCTTGTTTTCTTTTATAATAAAAAAGAAAGAAAGGAGAAAGGATATCGTACGAAATGCTGTCATTTGAAAATCAGAATATAGAGTTCAAACAAGAATATGTACCCGATATTCGCAAAGAAGTAATGGGGTTTGCCAATGCTTATGGCGGAACAGTCTATGTTGGAGTCAGAAAAGATGGTGCTGTCTTAGGAATTGATGATCCTGATGGGGTGATGCTACAAATAGTAAATTCACTAAAAGATTCACTATCTCCTGATGTAATGCCATTTGTAAAAGTAAACACAGTTGAGATAGAAGGCAAACAGGTTGTCGAAATTGATGTAACGACAGGAACGAATCGACCTTATTATCTTAAAGAAAAGGGCCTAAAACCTAGTGGAGTATATGTCCGAAAAGGCAGTTCCACACAGCCAATGACAGAAGAAGGCATCAGAGAAATGCTCATTCAAAACAGTGGCAGATCCTTTGAACAGTGTAGAAGCATGAATCAGGAATTGACTTTTCAGACATTTTTTTCAGAAATGCAAAGCAGATCTCTAGAAGTCGGTCCCTCTCAGATGAGAACACTTAAACTCATTGGAGAAGATGGTCTTTATACAAATTTAGCTTTGCTGCTGTCAGATCAGTGTGAATTAACTACAAAAGTTGCACTTTTTCAGGGAACTGATAAAGAACAGTTCCGTGATAGAAAAGAATTTACTGGTTCTATTTTGAAGCAACTTGAAGATGTATATCAGTTCATAGCTCTTGTAAACAAAACCAAAGCTACTTTCTCTGGACTTAATCGAACTGATAAGAGAGATTATCCAGAAGAGGCTGTAAGAGAAGCGTTGCTTAATAGTATTGTCCATAGGGACTATTCTTTTAGTGGCAGTAATCTTGTTAAGATTTTCGAGGATAGAATTGAGTTTGTGTCTCTTGGCGGACTGGTTTCATGCTTGGAGCTAAAATCTATTTTTCTTGGAGTATCCATGTCGAGAAACCCTAACCTTGCAGCGATTTTTTATCGGATGAGGCTGATTGAAAGTTATGGTACGGGAATAGGAAAGATAGAACGCGTATATAAATCAAATCTACTGCAGCCTGAATTTGAAACTGCAAAGGGAGTTTTCAGAGTGACTCTCCCAAACAGAAATGAGGAGCATGACTCTAATATACAGTCCTACAGTGGCAATGACGGTGATATCTCTTTTAATGAACAGAAGAAACTTATCATTCAGTATGCAAAGGAAAAAGGCAGTGTATCAAGAAAAGAAGTTGAGAATTTGATTGGAGCAGGAACAACCAAAGCATTCAGGATTCTAAAGGAACTCTGTGAGGCAAAACAGCTTGAGCAGACAGGAACAGGAAAGTTAAGAACATATGTTATCAAATAAACCTTTTACCTCTATTTCTACAAATCATATAAAAGTTTGTTGAGCGGTATTAAGGAGAAATTGAGCATTCTTTGTTTATGGTTTCTTTGTTTAAACTTCATTTAAAGTGTGAACTTAGTGCTAGTTCAAAAATTCGACTTAAGATGATTACTTCTGAAATTTGCTAAATTCTGACGATTGTTAAATTCTGAGGATTTAGAAAACGCCCCTAAAAAAGCTATGCCGGATTTTGTCTAACATAGCTTTTTGTTTAACGTGGCAAGACAATCTTTTCTATGAAAGATTGCACGAAAGATTACTGGTGCATAAAGAAGCCAATAATTAAGATGATGCTTACGCCCCACATAACTGGAGTTACCTGACGGTATTTACCAGTGATCAGCTTTAATAGACAATAGCTTGCAAAACCGAAGCCAAAACCATTACCAATAGAATAGGTCATTGGCATCATGATCACGGTTAAGAAAGCTGGAATTGATTCAGAGAAGTCTGTAAAGTCGATACCCTGTACATTCTTCATCATCATAGCACCAACTACGATAAGAGCAGGAGCTGTTGCATAAGCAGGAATTAAGCTTGCAAGTGGTGAGAAGAAGAATGCTAATAAGAAGCAGATACCAACAACTACTGCGGTAAGACCAGTCTTACCACCAACATTTACTCCAGCTGATGATTCAACATATGATGTTACAGCACAGGTACCCATGGTTGCTGATAATAAGGTACCAACAGAATCGGTCATCAGAGCCCTATCGCAGTTTTCAATCTTACCGTCTTTATCTACAAGACCTGCAGCCTTGGTAACACCGATTAGAGTACCGATATTATCAAATAGCTCAACAATGGTGAAAGTAAAGATGATTGAAATTAAACCATAATGGAAAGCACCTACAAGATCCATCTTTAAGAAGGTCTCCCCCATACCAGGGAAAGAGAAACTTACAACATCTGAGATGCCCTCAGGTGCCTTAGTTACGCCAAAGATCATTCCAATTACTGTTACGGTCACGATACCGATTAACATGGCTGCTCTGATTTTTAAAGCTAAAAGAGCGCCAATGATGAGTACTCCTAAAAGAGCTAGATCAACTTTGGGATCAGAGAAAGTACCTAAGGTGATCTTTGTAGCAGGAGATTCAACAATCAGATTTGAGCTTTGAAGACCAACGAAAGCAATAAACATACCTATACCGACTACGGTCGCAGATTTCAAACTCATTGGTACAGCATCAATAATCATCTGACGCAGTTTGGTAACAGTCAGCACAAAGAAAACTAAACCTGATACAAACACAGCACCTAAAGCTGTTTCCCAATTCAAGCCTACAGTCTTACATACATAGAAGGTAAAGAAGGCATTAAGTCCCATGCCAGGAGCCATAGCAACCGGAAGATTTGCAAAAAGGCCCATTGCAATAGTACATAAAGCAGCAGACCAGATAGTTGCAGCAACAGCTGCTTCTACAGGGATTCCTGCTTCTTTTAAGATTGATGGGTTAACAAAAATAATGTAAGCCATTGCTACGAAAGTAGTAATACCGGCAATGATCTCAGTGCGGACATTAGTTCCTTTAGCTTTTAATTTGAAATGACGATCTAAAAAGCCCTGATCGTTCTTTGAGATGGTGTCAGACATAATTTCCTCTGAATGAAAAATACCTGCTATAAAAGCGCTTTCAGTATATTTGAATTTACATTAGTGTCAATGCTGATTGCATAAGAAATCGACTTTTACCAAGATTTGATAAATATCGTATTCACTAATGTGCTGACAAGCGTGCATATGCAAAACTTCTAGAGTGTTTTAAGACTGCTTTTGAAGAGTTTATTAAGAATTTTTGCAGAGAAAAATGGAGGCTTTATAAAGATACTTATATTGAGCTAGAGGTATATATTGTGTCGAATGCAAATATATTGAGAATAATTCCATACTTTGATGGTATTTAGTTTTACCTGAAGGTCAGGCAAAACAAAAAGCTACCATGATGGCAATAAAACCAATCACTATCAACAGAGTCAGTACTAAACCTACAATAGATAAAGCAATACCTGTATAACACAGTTTTGTGCTTTCTGGATGCTTTTTTAAAGCTATAAAGCCAAAGACAATACCTAAAACAGCTAAAGCTACACCTAAGAAACAACCGGCACCAGTAAAAATACTTATGATGGAGACAATTCCTAAAACAATCGGAAGATATTGCAAATGATAATCCTTACACTGATGCATTAGATGGGATGATTTATATTTGATGCAGATAATATTAGCTGCATAAAATTTATACTATCTATTGTACATTCATTTAGTGTAAATGTTCAAATTTATTTTGGGATTCAATAATTGTGCAAACATTTTTTGATATGAGTTAATCTAAATACAATTCAATCAAATGATAAATAACCATAGCTATGCCTGTTGATGAAACAACAAACCCAGAATAAAAGATATTTTCGTCTTTTTTGTCTAATTCAAAAGGAATCGTATAGATAAAGACTACTCCTAAAATTCCCAAAATTGCTCCTAAGATAAAATATGACCGAGCAAAAAAGCTTATGAGTGATGCTATTCCAAAAGTAAGAGGAAGATATATCCAAAATCTCAAAATTCTCATTGTGTACTCCTGACAGAGTAACGTATAAATCTTGTACGATTTATTTTATGTACCCTTAATGTAAGGGTGCAAGCGGATTTTTAGGATTATTTAGTAATCAAATCATTTTTCTGAAAATTAAGCTCTATTTGCTATAATTCATGCGTTACAAACAGTATAAGTTGCAAGACTTCAGTACTTGTTTATCAAGATCATTTATCAGAAGAAAAAGGTCAAATGGAAGAATTAGGTCTTACTAGAGTTCCTTACTATTCAGAACTTAGTGTGTTTAATCGAGATGATGTACCAAATGATGCTGTATGCCTAGTGCTTTCAGTCATGCTCTATTGGCATTCACTAGAAAAGTGCCAGAGATTTAATGCAAGAAATCATGTGCACCTTTTAGCCCGTAATTTAAGAAGGACTCCTGAATGTGTCAAAGAGTGCCTAGACTATCTTACAAGCTTAAAGATCTTAGATAAAAAAGAAGAAACTATCACCACAGAAAGTGACAATCCTGATAAAAAGACCAAATTAAACGAGTTATATACCCTAAACTTCCATGTACTCCATGAGCTGTTAAAAGAGCATAATCTGAATATTCCTGTAAAGATCCTGCGTTTGGCAAGTGACGATTACTTTGATATCTACTCATATTTATCACCAAAGAGAATGCCTTTAGTACAAGGTCTTGTAGGTATGGTCAAAGGTGGCATTTATGATGAAGCTGCTTTAAATGTCTGCAAGGTTATCTGTGGTATCTGCAAAGACGGTGACTATGAGGATTTCTCATATAAAGCATTAGCTCCTGGTTGGAGAATGTTAGCTCAGCCTCCTGCTACAGCAGAAGACGTCGTACAAAGATATTTAAGAGAAGGCGAGCGCTCTGTAGATATCGATCTTATGGATGGCTCTTTCTTTATGCCAGATGGTGATTACTTTGGAACTGAAAAGCATAAGATTTGGCATTCAGGTAAAAGTAAAGAACCTAGAGTTTTAGCTACTGCCCTATACCTTTGCTTTACAGCTTTAAGTCATGATGTAGAGTTCTATTCAGATCTAGATCTTGAGGAGCTAAAGGATGGCTTTGAACTTCTGAATAAATTTACAGGATTAAAAGGCAGATTATCTGAGGTGTACTTTAACTATAAAGACTTTACAGGAGATGCCCTTGTAAAGGCTAAAGTAGAGTACCAAAAGATATTAGAATCATTATCATAGATCATATTTGCCACAAGGTAATAATCAAATCTTTAAGGTGATAGTTTTTCTTGTGGCTAAATACTAAATTGCCTAAATTTGAGCCTTTTCAATAATACACTGATGAGTTTTAGTGTCTTTTGAGTAGTTAATACCTACTAATAGGACTTCACCTTTATAGTCTTTAAAGAACTGTAAGTAATTCTTCTCTTTAATCTGAGTGATAGCGGTCTGTGCTGACCTATCATACTTTAACTCAATTAACAGAGCTGGCTTGTTTACACCTTGTTTTGGTAAATAAACTAAATCAGCATAGCCTTTTCCTGTAGGTAATTCTCTTATAACGTTATAGGTATCAGTAGTACTTAGTTCTAAAGATAATGAGATTACACATGACAATGAGTTCTCGTCATTGTAAGTTAGAATTGAGGAATGCTCTTGATGAGCTTCATCAAAGACTTTAGCTACAGCATCAGAGTTTAATGACCAGATATCATTTAACAGGTCATATGACTTGCTTATAAGATTGTAGACTCCAGAGTATTTTTCATTATCTTCAACGATATTTCTAAACTCCATTTTGATTTCTTCATTTGGAATATGAACTACAAATTTAGAAATATTATCTACCCTGATATCTGAATCTGTTTTTATTGCGAGGTACCCTAAATGAATGAGCAGAGTTAATACATCGTTCTTGGTCTTAAATGTAACCATATCATTTTGGAATTTAGCTACATTCACAACAACATCTTCGCCTGCAATTAACTTTACAATGTCATCTCTTAAGCCTTCCATATTCATGTCAATATATTCCTGAAGGCTTTCAAAGTTTTCTGTTTTGGTCCAGTAACTTCCAAATCTTTTTCTGCTGATGCTCTTTACTACAGAATTTGGATTATAAATATGAGGGACATCTGTAAAAGAGTAGCCATCATACCATTGCTGCATTTGATTAAAATTCATCTTGAATTCGTTACACAATGACTGAACTTCCCTCTCTGTAAAAACAATAAATGGAGCAAAGTTATCAGGATCAGTCATTGAAAATTCATTGAACATATTCAATGCACTCTGGTTACCGTACTTCTTAATCGGAAGAATACCTGTCATGTAGGCTAGAGCAATATAGGACTGATCTTTAAAGATACCTTCTAACCATTCAAGATATAGTTTTAAACTTTGAGCATCTTCTTTTTTCTCACGCATGATGCGATCCCATTCATCAATAATGAAGACAAAAGGAACTTTGCTGTCAGAGAATACATCGTCTAAAGATTCGTACAATTTGTCAGGAGAATTGAATACAACTTGCGGATAAGCTTCTTTTAATTCTTTTACTATTGAAGATGTAATCGATGAAATCATTTGATTAACATCGTAACGTGCGCTATTAAACTCTAGCGACATGTTAATGAAAATAACATTGTATTGGTTTAAATGTTTTTTATAGCTTGTAGATTTTGCAATTTTGAGACTATCAAACTGGGATGAGCTGTCTTCACCTCTTGAATAGTAAGAACATAGCATTTGTGCTGTTACTGACTTTCCAAAGCGACGAGGTCTACTGAGACAAAAATATTTTTGCTTTGTCTGTATACATTTATTTAGGATCTCAATTAAAGGAGACTTGTCAACGTATATAAAAGAATCTAATGATTCTTGAAAAAGATTTTTTCCTTATTTAAATACTTCGGCATTTTATCTCCTCAGCGATGAAATTGCCTTATATTCCTTATTATATATGGAAGGTTGTCATTTTCACACTACAAAAAAGAATAAAAAAAACAGAAAAAAAAAAAAAAAAAAAAAAAAAAAAAAAAAAAAAAAAAAAAAAATTTTTTAAAAAAACTTCTATTTTTTTGCATTTTTTGCCAGTAAATTGTCTGTTCTTAAAAATTTGCCCTGTACACTGCCTCAAACTTATTTTGAGGATTATTTAATGTTCTTTAAATCAAAATCTGTAGAAAACAGTTTTCAAACTAAAGATCCTACCTGGTTAATTGTGTTAGGTTCTTTAACTCTTTTTGCAACCTGTATCTTTTGCGCCTTAGATGGCGCATCACTATCATCATCTCTGTCATTTGGACAGGTGATCTTACTGAATGTGCCTATCTATGTGGGCATGTTCAAATATGAACCTGACTCTGAGCATTCTAATGAATACTACCTTTGTGACAGTGAGTTGTATAAGCTCTCTGGCTACGAGGAAGTGCCAATCTTAGATAAAAACAGTAACTATAAGTTTACAGAAGCTACCCGTCTTATCGACAGGCATATTGAATCTCAAAAGGAAGAAAACCGTAACCGTGAGGATTATGTACCTATAAATCTGAATAAAGATGACATTGCAGCACTGACCATGGTCGCTACTAAAAACATCACCAATAAGCTCTTTATTGGATATGGCTACGAGTTTTTACCAAAGCATGCAAGACGATTGGCAAAACTCCAGGAGCAGGGACTAAAGCAATTGCCTCACGGTAAAGGCTCTGCTCAAATTCATAATCTGGAAAGACGCCATAAGCCTCTGTTCATGTCTTTACAGAATATTAAAGATCATGCCATTGTTTTTGGTACTACAGGCGCTGGTAAAACCAGATTCTTTGATCTTTTAATTACTCAGGCCATAGAAAGAAACGATACTGTCATCATTATCGATCCTAAAGGCGATCACGATTTAAAGCGCAGAGCTCGTAGAATCTGTGCCTGTACTCATCGTGATGGTGCTTTCCATGTTTTAGATGTTAAAGATCCAAATTTAACCACATCTGCTTTTAACCTCTTTGGCTCATCCACAAGTGCCTCTGATATTGCAGATAAACTGTCATCTCTTATGAAGCAGTCAACCTTTGATACTGACAGCTTTGCAAGCTATGGTCAGGAGGCTGTAGCCTGTGCTGTAACTGCCTTAGATTGTCTTGATTTACCTGTTGATATCTACCATATCTGCAATCATGCCAATATCGAAAGCTACTTTGACGGCATGGTAGCAGGTCTGTCTAAACTTACAGCTAAAACTCAAAACCGAGATCTTGCTGTGTACTTTGCAAGACTCTTAAAAGGCTATTCTATTGAAAAGCACCTTTACACTCATGTAAGAGATTTCTTAGTAAGCATTGGCGATGAAGCTCAATTAGATGGTATTTCTGATATAAGCGAGGATAGTCTTTTAGATCCAGAGGTTGCTTTATCTTTAACACCAGAGCAGTTATCAGCTCTTAAAGAGAAAGTAAAAGCTCAAAATGATGAGAATAATATCGTTGAAGCTCAAATTGCAGATACAGATGTCTCATCAGGTACTGATAATTATGCTGATAATGGCAGCAGCCAGACAGGTAATTTTGCTGATAACAGCAATACCATAAAAACAGAAACTGACTCTAAAGAGACTGAAATAAAACCTAAAAGACGTGGTCGTCCTCCTAAAAAGAAAGTAGAAGACACAACTTCAGCTACTGCTGTTGATACAAAAGCATCAGGTACAAGCAAAAATGAGACTAAAAAGACTACAGCTAAAAAGAAAAACTCAAAGCTTAAGAACGTAAAAATTCAGGTCAAGGCAGTAGCTTTTCTTACCTATTACAAGTATCTAAAACAGCACTCAAATTTGGATACTGATCCTGAATTTGAAAAGCTGATATCTATGACTGTAAAAGAACAGTCTTTCTTTGAAAGAACCACTGCAAGTATTAAGACCGTACTTAATACCTTAAACAGCTACAACCTAAAACAGATCTTGTCAAAGAGTCCAACTCAAACCGATTTTTCAGATATCTACCAGAAGAATAAGGTCTTTTACTGCGCCTTGCATTCAATGTCCAATGCCTCCTTAAGCTCATATGTAGGTAAGTTACTTTTATCAGATCTAAGCTCTTTTGCAGATCATATTTATTCAATGGATGAGGATTTACATGCTCTTAATAATCATAGTGCAAATGATAGGTTGCGCCATGCTGATGATGTATTTAGTAAAGTAGACAGTGCTTTTAATACCAGTTTAGATGGCAAACTAAATGGCAACATAGGTTGCAAACAAAATTACAACATCAATGACAATTTACACAGTCATGAGGCAGATTTTACTGATGTGGCTGGTGATGATAATGTCGATCCTGATGCTAAGGCTGCCCTAGCTCTTACCCGTGAGCTTGTAGATATGGATGAGATAAACTCTTTTATTGAGGAGAAAAAGGCTGAAAAAGAACAGAAACAGCTTCGTTATAAAGCTTTAAATCCTGAATTTGACATGGTCATGAGTATCTTACAGGCCCCAAAATTTGACAAGGTAAAGCAAAGACGCAAGGTAAGTATCTTTATTGATGAGGCAAGTGAGGTGGTTAATGAAGCATTACTGCAACTTTTAAACAAAGCTCGAGGTGCTGATTTTTCAATTACGATTGCAACGCAGACTTTCTCTGATTTAGCTAAAAGATGTGGTTCAAAAGATGCAGCCATGCAGTTAATCGGTAACTGCAATACCATGTATTCTCTAAGAGTAAAAGATGAAGAGACAGCATCTGTCATCACCTCTTCCTTACCTAATACCACTTTCTATACTAAGAACATCTCTACAGGCACAATGTCTGATACCTATAAAGAGAATTACAAAGACTCAGCCTCTATAAGTGCTAATACCTATATCGACAGGATTTTCCCATCATCAGCTCTAATGGAACTTCCTAACTTTGAGTATGTGGCAAAACTCTCTGATGGACGTTTTGTCAAAGGTGTAATTCCAATTCTTACAGACAATAAGCTGCGTGATTAGTATGGTTTTAGAAGATTGTGACTTTACTGCTTTGCATTACTTCCCTGCTTTTAGGATTGATGCAAAGCTCTGCTTGCATCAATTTTCATCTGTTTTATGTTTAATTATTTAGATAACAACCAAGGATCAATACAGGACAGGATCATATGTTCGGTTTTACTTTTAAAACATTAAGACTTTATGTAATCGGTTTTATCATTTTGCTGTTTATCTTAAGTGCTGATTACTTAGGCCCCAGTACTAAGGTTATCTTTTATGAAGAATTAGATGACTTTTGCTATATCTTTTCTCATAACTGTGAAGACGCCTTAGTAAGGATAGGTAAGATTGCTGATTTAATAAAACCAGTTCTGGTGGTAGCAAAGGTTGTGGACTTAGATAAAGTTATCTTATTGCCAGTTATCAGGATCCTCTTTTTGGCAATAGGCTTTGGTAAGTATTTAGTAATGCTGACTTTAGCAGGATTTGCACTTGGCAGAATCTTAAGATTTCAGGCAATTGAGGATTTTAAGACACCAATTATCTTAAAGATTGTAGGTGGATTTTCCTATGAGTTTGTAACCTTGGTTTTACTCGTGCTCTTATTTCAGGCATTTATATCCTGTGCTTACATCTTAACCTTTTTCTTTTTGTTTCTGCCAGCGCTGTGCGGTATCAGGATAGGCTCAGCCTGCTAAAAGCTAATTGTTTCATCCAGTATAAGGTGATTTCGCTGTAATGGGTAAAGAGTTTGTCAATCTGGTATCTACCATCATCACGTTTCGTCTACTCAAAGCTGTTTCTAAGACAAATCTGTTAGATAAGATGTCGTTTGATGATTTAGGCACTGCCTGGGGATTGACTGACTCTTTTAATAGTGAAAAGCCTCAAAGTTCAGATGATAAATGGGTTCACACTCTTGACTGTGTTATAGATGAATTAGAAAAACTCGATTTGTCCATTCCTGCTCCTAAACCTGAACTCCAAAAAAGAGGTAGAAAACCTAAACCAAAAGAGGACAAACCGAAAAGACCTAAAGGTCGTCCTAAGAAGATCTTATCTACACCCTAGTACGGCAATCTGTGAAAGTTTTAATAAATTTATTTTTGAGAATAGGATTTTAATTGCAGGATATGCTCTTCAATCTCTTTGATCACTCTTTTGAAGATCTCATCACTTTTACCTGTAGGATCTTCTAAATGCCAGTTATCATCAAAAGGTCTACCTATAAAAGGACAAGACAAACCATAGTCATCAACTGAAAGCTTACATGGGTCATATTTAACATCAGTGTCCAGATTTTGCTTGTCTGTTTTTAAGATAGAGTCTTTTTCTGGAATTAGAGAACTTCCATTATCATCATTTACGCTCTTTTCTGTATTATTACTGTCTTTAACACAGTGGTTATAAAACAGAGTATCAAGATCAATTAAAGGAGTCTCCTGTAAAAGATGAGAGACTAAGATCACTGCTAAGGCACTATCATCAGCACTGTCAGCATTATTTTTTGCAAAGTCATAACAAGCAGATAATGGTGTAAAGTCTCCATTATCTAACATAAAATGAGCAAAGTTACAGATTAGCTCTGTCTTTAAAGTACCTTTACCTTTGCAGCAATCTAATACCTTAAAACAAAAGCTTTCATCAAAAGAAGAAGGACGAAAGTCATCATTTGAGAACTTTTCGTAGCATTCAAAGGCTTCATTATCGCAATTTATCTCAGTGCATTTTTGTCTGTAAAGCAACTTTGTAAAGTAGTTATAAGCAAACTTATCATAAGAGAGAGCACTATTATCTCTGATAAGTTTTGATGTCACCTCTTCTAACAACTCGCCTTTAAACTGCAAAGAGCCTGATTTTTTACATCTTAAAGCATTATTTACAAGTGTATAAGGATTAATGGTGAAACCTAACTTATCCTTAAGTCTTGCCTTAAAGTTTTGGTTTAATGATCTGATATTGTTTGAACCGTTTACTTTGGTATTTTTATTCTCAAGAGATAACATAGCTCTCTCCTTAAAAGTGTTTTTATAAAAAAATAGGTGTAGTCTATACCTATTTATTACTGATTAAAAAAATTTAGTTTTGCCATTCTGTCTGTTTTGACTCAAGCGCTTGAAAATAGGCTGCAACCTCAGTGTATAGATCTGGGAACTTCACTTTTGTAAACTCCACAGGAGCATAGTGATTAGGTTTATAGTCAACACAGCAGTTATAACGAGTAATCCCGTCATCCTCATCTACTCTTTGAGTATGGGTGTGACCGTGAATAATCCTGGTACAGAAACCTGTTTTGTCACCAATAAAGCCACGTGTAGCCTTTACAAACTTGCAGTACTCTTCATCCATTAGTCTTCCATTAAAATCCGCCTTGCCTGTTACAGGAAAGTGACATAGAAAGTAATCCCCAAAGATTAAATATCTGTTAACTGACAAAAAGCCTCACTTTCTGTAAAACGAGTCTTTATACCAGTCATGATTGCCTTTAATTAAAACCTTACGCCTTGGCAGCTTTGTAATGATCTCAGTCATCTTTTGACCTTTGTGATTCTTTTTGAAGGTTAAATCTCCTAAAAAGATCACCATGTCATTCTCATTTACTGTATTTCTGTACTGCTCTAATAGAAAATCGTCACACTCTTCAATCCCCTTATCTGTAAAGTCAAAAGGACGGTTACAATATTGGATGATGGCTTTATGCCCTAAATGAAGATCACTTGTGATAAATAAACGTGGCTCTGTTACTTTGTCAGCTGTTACTCTCATATGATGATCTCCTTTAGGATTAACAAATTTCAAATATCATCCTTTGATATATTTCAGTATATACGATACCTAATTATTATCAAGTAAATTTTTAGGTATTTTTTATATCTAAATCACTTAAGGTTATGTTTTTCGTTTTACAATTCTGTACACTATCTTTAATACAGATTGATGAGATATTCAGTAAATAAGAGACAAAAGCATGAAAGAGCTAACAGATAAAGTAAACATGGATAACTTAAGTTTGATTATTAAGACATTAAGATCTAAAGCTACCTCTTCAACTTTCTTTAATAAGTCAAACACTAAACTGTTACTAAAGCTTGCTGTTGCCTTTTATCAGTTTAAAGATAAAAGTTTAGAAGAACTTATTTTTACTGATGCTAAATATGATGAAAGCGGATGTCATGACTCTTTTTTGGACGATTTAATCAAATGTATTAACTCAGATGAGATTAAAAACAGCAATAATCAGTATGTAAAAAACTTTTTAGAGAGGATTGGTGCTAAAAAAACTGATTTAAATGAAACTTACTTAAAAGAGGCTGATGACAAAGATAACAATAAAAAACTAAATATTGACAGCTCTTATAACTTAACACTAAACACGGATGCTTTAAATAAGTTAGGTATCAGTATTTATGACTCATACCCATACACTGAACTTAAAGCCAATCTGTGCAGTTTCATCAATAAGTTAAACATAGAACATCTAAAAGATTCAGTACAGGATACGCCTTCAGCTAATGGTAAAGCTGACAGTAATAACGCTTTAAGCCCTGCCAAAAGAAACAAATGTACAGTTTTAGATACTGATACTGTAATTTTTGATAATTTCTTTAATGCAGCAGATGAGCTCTTCTCAAATACTTTTTTCCATGAACAGAGACTTGTAAAAGTACTTTGTGATTATCTATCTGAGTCTTGCAGTCAAGATAATGATAAAGTGCTCTTTTTATCTAATGTACTGCCTTATGCTGAATACTCACTTTTAAATGATCATAACTGCAGCATTGACAGTTTTGTCAATGTTGACAGTAAGATGAGTATTGATGCTAAAGTTAACTTTGAAGCTTTAAAGAGATTTGATGAAAACTTAAAAAAAACTAGCTCTCATGCTCAAGGCTTAAAATCAGACTCTTTAAACCTAAATGAAAAGACTGTCTTCCTACGTGATTATGAAGCTAATTTAGTCCCTGAAGAATGCAAAAAACAGGTCGATGCTGCAGGTAATGCAGATATTGATGACACTTCATATTTACACACTCCATCGCTGGAACTTAACTTTGTAAGAGCACTGCTCTTACAAATTAACAGTCCATTAAAACCTTATGTTTCAAGACAGGAGTTAATCGACAATCCTCATAGTGCAGCTTTTGTCTGTCAGCCACTCTTTAAAGGTGACATACAGAATCTGTGCAAGTACTATTACTCTTTATATAACCTTTTAAAGAGAACAGTACAAAAGCGTTTTGTGCTCTTTATACCTCATGTAATTACCTACACTAATGCTAATGAAGGTATCCTATTCAGAAAGACCTTATTAGACGATAATTACTTAAATGCTGTCTTAAGATTGCCACGTTTCTTTTCAGAGAATAAAGATCTTTTAATTGATGTTTTAGTCTTTGATAAAGAGAATGCAGAAAATGCTGCAACTGGAATTTACGGTGATACTTTTAGCGCTACTAGTTCAGACAGTAAAAAAGCTGAAACAAAGGTTGAAAATAAGAAACTGTTATTGTGCAATCTCTCTTCAGCAAACTGCATTGATGAAAAACTCTCATCAAGAGCTCACAGTGTCTTAGCTTTAAAGACTGTAAATGAGGTATCTCATGCCCTATCCTGTTTAGGAGCAGACACTTTTCAAAAGAATTCAGAGCACTGTAAGTTTGTCTCATTAAGCTCAATAAAATCAAATGCTGATAAACTCTGTAAATTAGATCCTACAGCTTATGTATCTCCAACTGATGTCTTAGACAGTGTTGCCTACATAAAAAAAGGTACTGTAGAGTTAGATAAGATAGCTACTATCTATAAGGCTTTAACCTGTAAGGCACCTGCGGATACTGATTTTAAAGAGAAACTGTGTGAGTTAAATTTAAATGATGTGCCCGAAAGTGGCATCATTACCTCAGTACCTAAAGAGGTTGAGGTTGAACTTGGCTTAAAACAGGCTAAACGTAACCTTTTAATTGATGGTGATGTTGTGATCTCTGTAAAAGGTGCTGTAGGTAAAGTAGGTTTCTATAAAGAAGGACAAAAGAAAGTCATGGCAGGTCAGTGCTTTGCCATCATCAGATCAAAAGATCCTGATCTTTATTCTCAGGAACTTATCTTTGCCTTATTAAGAAATGACGATATGCAGGACTATATTAAAACTAAGATCACAGGAGATAAGTTAAAGGTTTTGCAGTTATCCGAGTTAAAGGCTATTCCCCTACCTGCGGCTACTGAGAGTATGAAAGCAAAAGCCTGCAGGATAACTCAGGAGCTCTATGACTCACAAATTAAATTGATAGAAATAAAAGAGAGCATTAAAGCATTAGGACAAGTAAGACTTGATTAGTAAGTCGCTTTTGTAAAAGACTCTCATTAAATGGCTGTTACAATCTTACTTACATGAGTAGCAAAATCTTAAAATTGAAAATCATGGCGCTATGAGAGCTTTAACAGAACGACTGTAGCGCCTAAGAGAAAGAGAGAAACTACTTAAGCTTTTTACAGGTTATAAAACAGTTTTTACCTGCAAAGGCAATTCCGTAAGCATAGATACTTTGAACCATTTTGTTAGCTTTAAAAGGATCTGCGTAATGCTTTTCTTCGATTTGCTCGACAGCCTCTTGGCTAAGATCAATTAAATCTGAAACAACAGTTGTTGTTTTTATTTCAATTATTGCTGCCTTTTCTGAAAATGTATCTGTAAAGGCAATATCTGCATAACCATCGCCAGCTTCAAAATTTGAATGATATTCAGAGAAGAAATTTTCAGAGCAGTTAGTGAAAAGACCATTTAGATAACCATGATAGTAGTTCTCATGAGGTGCTTTTGTGGCATTATCTCTTAACGAGATAAAGTTCATTAAGATAGTGCGAAGCTTTAATTGAGCAAAAGTACTATCACCATTTAAAAGAGCGTTAGCTATTTCATCTGCAACAGTGTTAGGTACAATCTCTGTATTAAATCTGTTTTGAATGTTATGTTCAAAACATTCAAGTATTTCTAAATTCGGAATTCTTGCAAAGACTTCTTTATTGGTTTTACTGTCTTTAGACAACTCTTCCTTTTTAGTCTTATCCCAATCAAGAGTTAAATAGCCAGTGTGTAGTAATAAAGACCAGAAATCATCTGAATTGTGCTCTGACAGTGTGTCATAGTTCATAGATTCATTTAGAATGAAGTTAACTGACTTACCATCAACCAAGTTCTGCATCTTTTGGTTGTCATTATCAGTTAAATAACCAAGGTAACCTGATAAGGATTTATCAGAGGTAGTGCCTTCCCAATAGTTTTCTAACCTGTTTAACTTTAAGGTTCCCTTTAGATTCTTTTTGTAATAATCACTAATGAAACTTACTATATCCCATGGACAGAACATCTCTTTGTCATAGAACTTGTATCCGTCATAATGCTCTTTTACTTTTTGAGCAAAGTTGTCCATTTTATAATCTTTTAAGAACTTATAGGTTTCTTCTTTGGTAAAACCAATGATTCCTGTATAGTCTTCGTTTTCAGAAAGGACTGTATTTACCTTAAGGTTATTAACACCTGTAAAGAGACTGTTCTTAGCTACCTTTAAACAACCGGTGATAATGACTTTGGTGAGAGTCTTTTGATCTTTTAAAATACCAAGAAAACTTTTCATCAAATCTACCATGTTGTAATGAAAGTCAGCCTTAAAGTCTTTCTCATCACGATACAGTTTTGTATTCTGTATGTCATGATATGAAGCATTAGCTAAAGGTACATCATACTCATCAATAAGGAGTACTGGATACTTGCCGTACTCTTTATAAAGAGCTGTAGCTATGATACTTAATGAACCTGTCAGATAATCTGAATTCTCAAATTCCCTTAAAAACTCTACCTTAAGAATTTTGCTTAATTTGTCTTTATCTTCTTTATCTAGTTTTGGGCTGTTTAAAAGATATCTATACTTTTCTGCAAGTTTGCTTATTTCCTTTGCAAAATTTTTATATGCTATTTCAAAGGTCTTACCTGTTACATCTTTTAAAGAAATATCAATAACAGGATACTGTCCCATGAACTTAGAACAGAACTCTTTGTCCTCAAGTATCCTGGTGCCTTGAAAGTATTTTTGCTGTAAAGAGGTATTAAAAGGCTTATCAGGATTTATCTTTAAGAAAGACTCAAACATGGTCATGAGCAAAGTCTTACCAAAACGTCTTGGTCTTGTAAACAACAGAACTTTTGTAGAACTTGTAAAAACAGTCTTTATAAACTCTGTCTTATCTACAAAGTAACAATTACCGTCTTTTAGCTCTTCATAACAGCCAGGATTATCTGGTAGTGGTAAAAATTCATTATTGTTCATTATTGTGTTCCTGTTTTACTTCATATTTATCAATTATACACAATAAAATTTTGAGTAATTGTAGTTACTGGCTTTTATTGTGAGTACTACAAAGTTTCAGATGATCTTTTAATAAGTTTGCACAAATCTTAAGATTGGTTTGCAATGATCTTGAACTTTTGTTGCAGTGATCTTAAAAGAGTTTGGAAACAATCTTGAATTTTAGTTGCACTGAGCTTTAATGAGGTTTGCCGAGATCCTGATTGCGTTTTGCAAAGATCCTGAGTTTGCTTTGAAAATTAGCTTGAGGTGGATTTCAGCTATTACCACTAAGACAATTAAGGCACTGTATGTATCTGATAATTTCACACAGTGCCGTACTTAGATTTTATAAGATTCATTAAATTCTGTTTAAAAGATTCGCTTTTAAACTTTTAAGCTCTTATCTTATTAAAATCCCCTATTATTATGCATTGTCTTTTACAAAGTCAGTTAAAGCTTTATCTAAAAGCTTCATAGCTTCATCAACAACTGACTTTTTAATGTTTAAAGCAGGAGCCAGTCTTAATACATCGCCATGAGCGGTTAAGGTTAATAACTTATGCTTAAAGCATTCTTTTTGCAGAGCACCTGACTTACCTGAGTATTTCTTGTTTAAAACAAGACCCATAAGTAAGCCTTCACCTCTTACATCATCAAAGACATGATGCTTTTCATCAAGTTTCCTGATAGCAGCTTTAATGTACTCAGAGGTTGCTTTTACATTCTCTAAGAACTTCTTATCACTTACTTTATCAAGTACATAGCAACCTACAGAGCAGGCTAAAGCGTTACCACCGAAGGTTGATCCATGGGTACCAGGAACAAAATGTTTTGCAAAGTTGTCATAGGTTAAAACAGCACCGATTGGAATGCCTGAAGCTAAACCTTTAGCTGAGGTTAAGATATCAGGCTTTACAGGTGTCTGCTCATAAGCATACAGAGTACCTGATCTTGCGACACCGGTTTGAACCTCATCAAAGATTAAAGCTGCATGGAACTTATCGCACAGTTCACGTACTTTTACTAAGAAAGCATCATCTGCTTTAATAATACCGCCCTCACCCTGGATAGGCTCTAAAATTACAGCACAGGTCTTGTCTGAAATGGTCTTTTCAAAGGTTGCAATATCATTGTATGGAATATGGGTAATAGCAGCAGGCTTTGGACCGAAACCATCTGAATAGCTCTCCTGACCACCTACGGTTACAGAGAAGAAGGTTCTGCCATGGAAGCTGTTTACAAATGAGATGATCTCATTCTTATCTGCGCCATAGTCATCAAATGCTACACGACGAGCTAATTTTAAAGCTGTCTCATTAGCTTCAGCACCTGAGTTTACAAAGAAGACCTTGTCATAACCTGTAAGTGAGGTTAACTTCTTAGCTAATGACAGTGTGTACTCGTTGCAGAAGATATTACTTACATGAATTAAGTTCTTGCAGGTCTTTTTAATTACCTTCTGAACTCCATCTGGAGTATGACCTAAACAGTTAACAGCAATACCTGAGGTTAAATCAACGTACTTGTTACCTTCATTATCAAAAACATATGAACCATGAGCCTTCTTAATAACCATGTTCATTGGGTTGTAACAAGGGAACATTACCTCGTCAAAAGTTTTTCTTGTGATTTTCATATTAGTTGTGATCCTTTACATTATAGATATATGCCACTTCATCGCACTTTTCACGCTTTGGACAGTTTTCGCAGTCTTTTAAAATCTTTTCAGGCAGAGCTTCAATAACAGTTTTCTGGAAGCCTACTTTTGAGAAGAATTCAGGACTTCTTGTAAGAACAAAGACTCTTTGAATGAACATCTTAGAGGCTCTCTTTAAGAGGTAATTTACAATGGCCCTGCCCTGTCCCTGTCGCTGAATTACAGGTGATACACCTAATGAGCGTATTTCAGCTAAACCTGAGTCATAAACATATAAACAGGCACAGCCTACTACCTTGTCATCCTTGACGCAGACAGCAAAGGTCTGAATACCACGGATGATGTCGTTTCTCTTACGAGGAAGATTCTGTCCCTGTTTTGCCCAGTACTCAATCATATCCATAAGAGAGTCAACATCAGCTAAGGTTGCCTGTCTTACGGTGAAGTTTGCTTTTTCCTGTTTTAAGAACACCTGATTTACAGTAACTAATGCTTCATTAACCTTAGTCAGATCCTCTTTTGACATTAACTTCTTGTCATAAAGATCAACAACCTTGTCATAAAGCTCTTCTAATGTGTTCTGTTTGATTTCATCTAATAATACAAATGATGATGAATTCTGATTTATAGGTGGCATATAGATGTGTCTCCACGATTTTATGTATATCGACTTTGCCTAAAAAATATATAAATGCCTGTTAATAGTTTTACTATGCTTTAAAGCCCGCAGTACATATTAAGATTTCTTATTTTTAAATCTGACAATGTTTGTTTATAAAAGTTTGTTTATAAAAGTTCTTTTCTAAAACATTGTCTTTTATGTACTGCAAAAGCTATTAGACATTGAATACTGTGCCAAGCCGAGACCGGGAGATTAGATTTTCTGCAAGATTTGGATCTTTGAATGAGGCAATGTATACAGGCTTTTTGATAAGCTTGGTTGCATCAATTGCACTCTTTACTTTAACTGTCATGCCACCAGAGATAGTGCCATCAGCAATTAAAGCATTAACTTTATTCTCATCAAGCTCATCAATGAGCTTGCCTTCTTTATCAAGGACACCAGGTACATCTGAAATGTAATACAGTGGAGCATTTAATACTCTTGCAATAGCAAGTGCTGCATCATCTGCATTTACATTGTACAGATCACCGTTATCATCGTGTGCTAAAGATGCGATGATTGGTGTATATCCGTTTTCAAGAAGTAAAGTAAGGTACTTCTTATCATTAGGTTCAACGGCGCCTACCATGCCTAAATCCTTTGATAACTGTCTTACAGTGATGGTCTTACCATCACTTGCTAACATACCTAAAGCATTCAGACCGTTTTTAATAGCTAATGCCTGTAAACTTTTGTTGCACATACCAGCTAATGCTGCGCTGATGTATGGCATCTGTTCACGAGGACTTACTCTTAAACCGTTCTTCTTTTTAACCTCAAGATTTAAAGCTTTAAACAAAGCATCAACCTCAACGCCACCTCCATGAACAACTACTAATTTCTGTCCACGGCAGGCAGTGAAAAGTTTAGACAGTTCTTCAACACCGCCTAATGCTTTGCCACTTAACTTTACAACTACTGCGTTATCTAACATATGAGGTACAAACTATTCCTAAAATAGCCTTAAACTGTGATTCCGCCTGAATATGCAGGACGTAGTTTGATTATACATACGCTTTAATTTAATTTTCAAGAAAAGATTGGATTGAAAGGAAAATCACTGATTTGGTGCTATATGAAGGTGATTATTTATAGCCTGTTATCTGTTTTAGCTATCGCCAAGAGGCGTCAGATGAGTTTGCACTTCAGGAAAAGAAGTTAAGAGAATGTTGTTTCTTACTGACCAATGTTAGTTCATAACTGACATTCTCTCGATTGATAAGAGCTTGTAATGGTCTGTCACGGTAAAACTCATGTGTCCCATACAGTGAAATGACAAAACACAATCCTTAAAAAGAACACCTCTATAATCGCGTTATATGCGCTTATAGAGCGCTTTTGAATAGCATTAAGGAAAAAGACTTTTTATAGAACTCTGTGAGCTTGTTCACAATGAAAAATTTCAAAAGAAACCACTGACTGTTAAAGTCAGTATAAAAAGCTTTAATACCACTCAGAATCTCTTAAAGGGAGGTCTGAGTAGTTACAAAAAAAATAATATTGATTATGATATACCTGAAGAAGTCTTGGAGGATAAACAATGAAATTTAATGTGATTGACCTTTTTTGTGGTGCGGGTGGTTTATCTCTAGGATTTCAGCAAGCAGGATTCAACATCATAGTAGGTGTTGATAATGAACCTGTAGCATTAGAGACATTTGAATATAACCATAAGGGATCTGTTGCATTAAATGCAGATTTATCACAACAGGAAACTTTTGATTTAATTTTGAAAACAGCGGGAGATAAAAAAATTGATGTAATAATTGCAGGCCCGCCTTGCCAAGGTTTCTCGTTAACAGGTCCTCGCAACTTTGATGATCCAAGAAATAAGTTATATCTTGCTGTTATTGAAATGGTACAACAGTATCAACCGAAAGGATTCATCATTGAAAATGTTCCTGGTATGGCTACTATGTATAATGGTCAGGTTAAAGATGAAGTTCTTAGAAGATTTAATGAGATGGGATATAACATAGCATGCCAAATTTTAAAGGCCTGTGATTATGGTGTGCCTCAGATGCGAAAAAGATTGGTGTTCATGGGGGTAAGAAAAGATATCGGAGAACCACACTTTCCAGAACCATCATTTGGACCAGGAACAGAAAGACCATATAGAACATGCAGAGATGCTATTTCCGATCTACCGACAAGAGAAAATGAATTGGGAGAAAATTCAGATTCTTATAATGGACCGGCAACTACAGAGTATCAAAAATTGATGAGAGGTAATAGTTCTGTTTTGTACAATCATGTTGCTACAAATCACAAGCAATTTGTAAAGGAAACAATAGCCCTTGTTCCTGAAGGAGGAAACTATAAAGATCTCCCTGAAGGCGTTGGTGAAAGTAGAAAATTCCATATGGCTTGGACACGTCTTAATGGAAATGCTCCTGCACGAACTGTGGATACTGGACATAGAAACATATTTCATTATGAGTTGAATCGTATTCCTACAGTGCGCGAAAGTGCCAGAATTCAATCGTTCCCAGATAATTTTATTTTTAAAGGGACAAGAACTAAACAAGATAGACAGGTAGGTAATGCAGTTCCTCCTCTTCTGGGGCAAGCACTTGCGGAAGAACTATTGAAAATAATTGAGAAAGAGGATCCCATTTAATGCTTAATACGATTGATTTATTTGTCGGATGCGGAGGTTTGTCTGAAGGTTTTGAGCAATCTCAAAAATACAAAATGCTCGGAGCAGTTGAGTGGGAACTTGCTCCAGTTAAAACACTTAGAAATCATTTGAAAAACAAATGGAAAATGTCTGATTCTGATAAACGAGTGTTGCAGTTTGATATTCAAAGAACAGAAGAATTATTTAAAGGTTGGAATGATGAAAAATTTGGTATTTCATCAGGTTTGGGTTCACTCATAGGAAGTGAAAGCCTAGATGTGATAATTGGAGGCCCTCCTTGTCAAGCATATTCTATGGCAGGCCGTATTCGTGATGAACATGGCATGCGTGATGATTATAGAAATTATTTATTTGAATCGTACCTCAAAGTTGTAGAACGCTATAAGCCAAAGGCATTTATTTTTGAAAATGTCCCAGGTATTCTTTCGGCGAAGCCAGGAGATGGAACGGTTAAAATTATTGATTTGATCCAAAAGGCTTTTTCAGATTCAAGATATGTTGTGCTTGATAATTTGAAAAATGCATTAATCGATATGACAGATTATGGAGTTCCACAAAATAGAAAGAGAATCATAATATTAGGACTTTCAAAAGAATATTATGGGGAAAGAGCTGAGGAATTAGTACAATCATTTTATACATCATATCTTCCTGAGTATAAAGTTGAAAAGAAGTCAACGGTAAGGGATGCAATTGGAGATCTCCCTAAGTTAAGACCTCTCGATGAAGTTATCTCTTATGATGGTCGTAAATTATCTCATGCTTTGCCAAGTCCAATGATTAATGGTCATGTATCTCGATTCCATAGTAAACGTGATATAGAATTGTTTAAGTTCCTTGAGGAAGACATTGCTTCAGGTACAATGAAATACACAAGTACAGAATCTCTAAAAGAACTTTATACCAAGTTAACTGGTAAAACATCTAATGTGCATAAATATCATGTTTTAAGATGGGATGAACCGAGCAATTTGATTCCTGCACACTTATTTAAGGATGGATTAAGACATATTCATCCAGATCCTGAACAGGCACGAACAATTACAGTTCGTGAAGCTGCGCGTTTACAAACTTTTCCTGATGATTATCAATTCAATTGTAGTCAAACGGATGCATTCAAAATGATAGGAAATGCAGTGCCACCTCTTTTTGCAAAGAAGGTTGCATGGGCACTATATCATTTGATTAAAGAAAATTAGAAGGAGTGAGAGCATGAATTATTATTTAAAACGGCTAGGACATCAAGAATTAGGTAGCGTCAAAAATGAAAAAGCTCAGCGTGGTAGATACATTTATATCTCTAAAGATGATCGTGTTCTGGACTTCTTTCCTCCATTATCAAAGACAGTGACAAATGATTCTTCAGTTATTCCGATTATTCCACTATATGAAAAACCTGCAAAGAAAATATACTGTAATTTTATTTATCATAATGACAAATTCAATGTTCAAGGTGGAACCAGAAATGAGTACAGATTATACAGTAACAAAATCTTGGAAGATAATCGACTGCTGTTTCAAACAGATGATATTTTGATTTTCAAAGCAGAAAAAGATTCAACATTTGAAGCGAGTGTTTCAACGAAATTCATGCCTGAATCAGCGGTAGAGGAATCAAAAATTTATTTCCTTTATAGATGTTCTGATCATAATTCGAAATTATACAAGAAGTGTAATGCACTTATAGAAGAATCTAATATTAGGGGTAATGGACATGCCGTTTATCAAGGAGTTTTCGATGAAGTAGAAAATGCTATAAAAATCCTTTTGGATAGAAGTCTCGATGAGATTGATACAGTGATTGATGATACAGTAACAGCAAAAGCACAGGCAGGGAATGTTCAAGCAATGGCAAGATTGTTTAACCCTGTATCATTCCGCGATTTCGTTATGACAGGATATGAATTTAAATGTGCCATTACTGGAAATGTTATTCGCTATGGTAATTATATGAATTTGGAAGCAGCACATATTTGCCCTAAGTCTCATCAAGGGTTATATTTGCCAAGTAACGGAATCGCCTTATCCAGAGATATGCATTGGGCATTTGACAAAGGGTTGTTCACTATTGATAACAATCTACGGGTGGTTGTTCACCCCGAAGTTGATAGTGAGTATTTAAGACAATACGATAAAAAACAGCTGTTTATTCCAAAAAATGATTTCTTTAAACCTGATGTTAATAACCTTCATTATCATCAGAAAAATATATATGGATTATTTAAAACAGCTGGATCTTTGGTTAAGGCGGTTGGATACTATGGTAGTGATCAACCTGTTCCTTAGAAGACATAATAGTTTGTGACGTGAAATTTTGAAATTGCTATGTTTTATGAGCTAAGTTTAGGAGTCACAAACTATTATGTCTTCTAAGGCAGCAAATGTAACTAGACTAATCTACTTTAAATAAAGATGACAAATAAACTCTGTCATCCTTTAAAAGCCATGGAAAATTAGTCAAAATATTATTAAACATTTTTTCAATAAATAGATTTTGATCAGAAAATCTTTGAAGTTGTTTGAAATACATTTCAATAATTTGACGAGCTAAATGTTCCCATTGTTCACATGTAGTCATGTACATATAATATGAAGATGATAATCCGACATAAAAGGCTCCATTAATTAGTTCAAATTCGTCATCTTTTATATCTAAATTCTTTGAATGTTCAGTTATATAATCTCTTATACAACTAATTGAATCATGAAACAAACTATATCTATAATCTGCAGAATTAATTAGAAATGTTAATGTGAAAATTGTTGTAAATAATTCACAAAGAACAGCATATTTATTGTCTGAAAATTTGGATTTTGATTCAATATTAAATCGTAAATTGAGAAAATCTTGAAATCCACGACAGTCTAAGAATAAAGAAATACTTTCATTATGATATATCTCATTATCATATACATAATTGCCTAAATAGTCCGACTCAAATTCACAATCAAATACACATTCGTATTCATGAAAAATCAAATAATTATCATTATTTTTTCTTTCCCAAGAATAATCATCTATTGAATTAGAGATAATATTCTCAACAGAGTCATAAATATGTTCTGAATCAAAATCTACTTTATGAAAATTTTCTTTAGTATTTTTTATACTATCACAAAACTTATCTGACAAAAATAAACTATCATATTCATTAATTAACTTATTTAAAACATCTTCAAAAAAAAGGTCAACATCTGTTAATTTAATTAAATATAATAATTTATTAATTTGCTTACGATTAGATCTGGCTCTTATACCTTGATTTACTC